>Ga0164296_1000391_pt1 | contig 53522 bp, 44 predicted proteins | sample GEODES057metaG_FD_113533 | JGI IMG/M metagenome (GOLD analysis project Ga0164296, IMG submission 113533) | Dystrophic lake water microbial communities from Trout Bog Lake, Wisconsin, USA - GEODES057 metaG | ecosystem: Environmental > Aquatic > Freshwater > Lake | place: USA: Trout Bog Lake...
CCGATCGTGACCGCGCGATTACGCGGGGCGGCACCGATGCCGGCGGCGTTCGCCGTGGCCTCGCCGTGATCGGCCGCGGCGATTTTCATCCACGCCGGCTCGCCTGCGCATATTCCTTCCGCCGCGGCTATGGCCGAACCGCCCATGACGTCCTAAATCCCTAGCATGAGCCAGATGCCCCCGCGTCCGAACCGGCCCGTCTACCTGGACAACCAAGCGACCACGCGCTGCGACCCGCGCGTGCTGCAGGCCATGCTGCCCTGGTTCGCCGAGGACTATGGCAACCCGCACAGCGCCGAACACGTCATGGGCCAACACGCCGAAGGCGCGGTCGAAGCGGCTCGCGCCCAAGTCGCAGCCCTGCTGGCCGCCGACCCGCGGGAGGTCGTGTTCACGTCCGGTGCCACGGAATCGAACAATATCGCCATCAAGGGCGCGGCCCGGTTCGCCGTTGCGCAGGCCAATCCGGCGCGCCGCATCATCACCGGCGCAACCGAACATAAATGCGTGCTGGAGACGGTGCGCGATCTGGCGGCGGAAGGGTTTGAGCCGGTCATCCTGCCCGTCGGCGCCGACGGGCTGGTGGATGCCGAGGCGCTGCGGGAGGCGTTGCGCGTGCCGACGCTGCTGGTCAGCGTGATGGCGGTGAATAACGAAACCGGCGTGGTCCAGGATATCCCGGCGCTGGCAGCGCTGGCCAAGCAGGCCGGGGCGCTGTTCCACACCGATCTGGCGCAGGCGACGGGCAAGATCGCGCTGGATCTGACCGGTTGGAAGGTCGATCTCGCGTCGGTCAGCGGGCACAAATTATACGGTCCCAAGGGGATTGGCGCGCTGTTCGTCCGCCGCCGGCCGCGGGTGCGCCTGACGCCGCTGTTTTCCGGCGGCGGGCAGGAGCGTGGCCTGCGCTCCGGCACGCTGGCCACGCCGCTGATCGTCGGCTTGGGGGAGGCGTGTGCCATCGCGGCGGCCGAGATGGCGGCCGATAGCAGCCGCATCGCCGCCCTGCGGGACACCGTCCTGGCACGGCTATCCGCCGGTATTCCGGGCCTGCGGGTGAATGGCAGCCTGGGCCACCGGATTGCCGGCAACCTGAACCTGACTTTCCCCGCCGCCGCCGCCGCCGATCTGATGCGGGCGGTGCCCGACCTCTGTGTTTCCACCGGGTCGGCCTGTTCCTCGGCGGCGATCGAGCCATCCTATGTGCTGCGTGCCATGGGGCTTTCGGACGAAGAAGCGGCCCGCACCTTGCGGATCGGGCTTGGACGCTTTACCTCGCCCGCCGATATCGACTACGCCGCCGCCGCCCTGATCGCCGCGCATGACCAGGTGGCGCGATCGGCGGGCGATCCCGCATCCTCCAGCTTGGCCGAGGCCTGAGATCATGCCGAAACTGACGTTTATCGAGCGCGACGGTACGCACCGCGAGGTGGAATCACCCGCCGGCTATTCGCTGCTGGAAATCGCCCACAAGAACAATGTGGATATCGAAGGCGCCTGCGAGGGGTCGCTGGCGTGCTCCACCTGCCATGTGATCGTCGACCCGTCCTGGTTCAGCAAGCTGGCGACGCCGACCGAGGACGAAGAAGACATGCTGGATCTGGCTTTCGGCCTGACCAAGACGTCGCGTCTGGGCTGCCAGATCGTGATGACCGATGCGCTGGATGGGTTGGTGGTGAAGTTGCCGCCGGCAACCCGCAACGCGGCGGGTGGCTGAGCATGCCGGGCAGGCGACGATGACGTCATCCGATTTGGATGCTACAGCGCCGCCGGGCGCTGGTGTCATCGCGCCTTGTGGGGCGGGGCTTGTGGCGCCCTCCGGCGCGAGTATTTCAGCGCCCTCCGGCGCTGGTATTTTGGCGCCCTCCGGCTCTGGTATTTCAGCGCCCTCCGGCGCGGGCATGATCGCCGGTCTGCCGGCGCGCAGTCGTGTGGTCGTCGCCATGTCGGGTGGCGTCGATAGCAGCGTCGTCGCCGGCATGTTGCATGAAGCCGGGCATGAGGTGATCGGCGTTACCCTGCAACTCTACGATCACGGCGCCGCGACCAGCCGCAAGGGTGCCTGCTGTGCCGGTGCGGACATCTACGATGCGCGCCGCGTCGCCGACCGGTTGGGTATCCGCCATTACGTGCTGGACGCGGAATCGCGGTTTTCCGATGCCGTGATCGCGGATTTCGCCGATAGCTACGCCAATGGCGAAACGCCGGTGCCCTGCATCCGCTGCAACCAGACGGTGAAATTCGCCGACCTGACCAGCATGGCCCGCGGCTTGGGGGCCGAACGGCTGGCAACGGGGCATTATGTGCGGCGCGTCGATGGCGCGACGGGTGCCGAGATGCATCGTGCCGCCGATCCGGCGCGGGATCAAAGCTGGTTCCTCTACGCCACCACCCTGCCGCAACTCGCCATGTGCGTCTTCCCCCTCGGCGGCATGAGCGACAAGGACGCGGTGCGCGAGATCGCGCGCGGCCTGGGTTTGGCGGTTGCGAACAAGCCCGATAGCCAGGATATCTGCTTCGTTCCCGCCGGCAACTATGCCGATATCGTCGCCAAATTGCGGCCGGAGGCGCTGGAGCCGGGGGAGATCGTCGATAGCGCCGGTCAGGTCGTCGGCCGTCACGACGGCATCGCACGCTACACCGTCGGCCAGGCCAAACGCTTGGGTCAGGCCGCCATGCTGGGCGGGGAGCGCCAGATCGTCGTCGCGACCGAGCCTGCTCGGCGGCGCATCGTGATCGGCCCGCGCGATAGCGGCACGACCACTATCAGGCTGCGGGAGGCGAATTGGCTGATCGATCCGCCGAACCAGCCACTGCGCTGCACCGTGAAACTGCGCGCCCGCGATACGCAACGCTCTGCCGTGGTGGTGGTGGCGGATCAGCAGGTGACGGTGACGCTGGACGAAGCGACGTTGCCCGCGCCCGGTCAGGCGTGCGTGTTCTACGATGGCGATCGCGTGCTGGGCGGCGGCATCATCACCCGCCCCACACCAGCGGCGGCGTCCTAGGGGCTGCATCCACCCAAGGATCCCAATCAGGGATCCATCCAGCATTCCCCCCAAGGAATTGCTCCAGCGAACCTCGCAGGGATCCCTTCAAGTATCCCTCCAGCGACCCCCCAGGAACCCACCAAGAACACTCCAGCAATCCCCCCAGGGGATCCCCCCAGTGAACCCCTCCAGTGAACCCCTCCAGTGAACCCCTCCAGTGAACCCCTCCAGTGAACCCTCCATCAATCCTCCAGGCATCCCCCAGGGGCTTGACCCGGCAAGGTGGCGGGCGCACATGCGGTTCGTCAGACAGCCGGGCGGCCGCTGTGGCCGAGTGATCGGCTGTAGAGGAAAGTCCGGGCTCCACGGGAATACGGTGCCGGCTAACGGCCGGCGGGGGCGACCCTAGGGATAGTGCCACAGAAATCAAACCGCCTGTGCAAGGCGCCAAGGGCAACCATGGCGCCCCGCAGGTAAGGGCGAAACGGTGCGGTAAGAGCGCACCGCGCCCCTGGCAACAGGGGCGGCACGGTAAACCCCACCGGGAGCAAGACCGAATAGGGACGGCCGTTGTCCATGGGAAACCATGGGCAGCAGGGACATTCCCGTCCCGTCGTCCGGGTTGGTTGCGTGAGGCGCATTGTGAAATGCGTCCCAGAGGAATGGCCGTCCCGCTTCTTCGGAGCAATCCGCGGGGGCGGACAGAACCCGGCTTATAGGCTGTCTGGCACTTTTTCTCAGCCGTTTGCCCGTAACGGCGAAAAAACGACTGGTCGGGTTATCACCGCCGGTTCGTGCGGTCACTGCGCCCAATTCACCACTCCGACGCACACCACCGGGCCAACGCGACGTTGGTGAGGCGCTTTTGGCGAAACCGAATGTGGCCAGTTTCCGGGCAATTTTTGCAATCCGTGCGGTTGCGGTCGGAACAAAGCGCGAATTATGGCGTGGGCCGGCTGATGTGCCTCGATCTTGCCCGATAAGTGCCTGAGGGACGTCCAAAAATTTCCATCAAATCCTGGAAAATCAGACCCAAACCCTTTGACCATCCAGCGTTTCCCATGTTATCCCTTATCTGCCCATTTAATCCCATAACAACAGCAGCAAAACCCGGGAAACCACAGCGCAGCCCCCGCCTACCGCCTACCGCCTACCGCCTACCGCCTACCGCCCACCGCCCACCGCAGCAGCACGACACGTCCGACACAGCATCGCGTTCAGCACCGCACTTCGACCCGCCCCCCCTAACCCCCAGTCCCGAAAGGCGCGACGGTCCTGATGGACCAGTTCATCGGCTCTCATCACAACAAGCTCGACGCCAAGGGGCGCGTGTCTGTGCCTGCGCCGTTTCGGTCTATTCTCAAGAAGTTTTCGGGCCTCGGCGCGGATGCGCCGGTTGCGCCGCTCGTGCTGCGGCCATCGCACCAGTTCCCCTGTATCGAAGGGTGGACCGAGCACGGTTTCCAGACATTGAGCGCGCCGCTGGAAGCGTTCGACCAATACAGCCCCGAGCATGAAGACCTGTCGATCGGCCTGTTCGGCGATGCTTGTGCGATGGAAACCGACAAGGAAGGCCGCATCGTCCTGCCGGCCGACATGGTCGTTTACGCGAATTTGACCGACAACGTCGTCTTCATCGGCGCCAACCGTTTCTTCCAGATCTGGGAACCTGAGGCCGGCGCTCGGCGTATCCAGGAAGCGCGCAGCCGCATCCGCGCCATCCCCCTGCGCACGAGGCCGACGGCATGAGCGGCCATGTCCCGGTGATGCTTGCGGAAATCGTCGCGCAGCTCGCACCGCGCGATGGCGGCGTTTATCTGGATGGCACATTCGGTGGCGGTGGCTATGCGCGCGCGATCCTGGATAGCGCCGCCTGCACGCTGTGGGCGATCGACCGCGACCCCGACGCGATCGAGCGCGGCGCTAGCCTCGTTGCCCGCTATCCGGGCCGGCTGCATCTGCTGCACGGCCCGTTCGGTGATATGGTCGATCTGCTGCATGGCGCCGGCGTTACCGCGTTGGATGGTGTGGTGCTGGATCTGGGCGTGTCGTCCTTCCAACTCGATGACCCGTCGCGCGGCTTTTCCTTCCGGGCCGATGGTCCGCTGGACATGCGCATGGGCAAGCATGGGCCGACCGCGGCCGATCTGGTGAACACGCTGGCGGAACGCGAATTGGCCGACGTGCTGTTTCAGTTTGGCGAAGAGCGTGCCTCGCGCCGGATTGCCCGTGCCATCGTCGCCGCCCGGGCCGATGCACCGATCGAGACCACGGGGCGGCTGGCCGAGATCATTCGTGGTGTTCTGCCGCCCGATCGGTCCGGTATTCACCCTGCCACGCGCAGTTTTCAGGCCCTGCGGATCCGGGTGAATGACGAGTTGGGCCAGATCGAGCGGGCGCTGAGCGCCGCTGCAAGCCTGCTGGCGCCCGAGGGGCGTCTGGTGGTCGTTTCCTTTCACAGCCTGGAAGATCGTCTGGTCAAGCGGTTCATGATCGATGCGACAGGCCGAGCGGCGGCGCCGTCGCGGCATGATCCGCGGGGTCTGACGCAGGCTGCGGATGCCGCGTTCCATCTTCTGACGCCCAAGGCCTTGCGCCCGACCGAGGCGGAGACACAGGCCAACCCGCGCGCCCGCAGCGCCCGGTTGCGCGCCATGCAGCGGCTTTCCAGCACCGGTGAGCGCAATGCGGCCACGATGAAGGACAAGTCCGGGGATCGCAGGCGGGCGCTGCAAGCGCCGGGGCGTGCTGGCTCGGTCGCGATGCCGGTTGGCGCCGCCCGCGGTCACCAGGATCTCCGCGTAGACCAAGGTTTCCGCGCTCTCCGCGTTGATCAAGGTTCCCGCGCTCTCCGCGTTGATCAAGATTCCCGCGCTCTCCGCGTTGATCAAGATTTTCGCGCTCTCCGCGTTGATCAAGATTTCCGCGCTCTCCGCGCGCTGCACGTTTGCTGCGACAGCCGCACGCCGGGCCGCGATATGGGCCTGAACGGGGGCGCGGCATGATCCGGCCTCTGACGGCGTTGACCTTCCTGATGGCGTCCGGGTCGGGCCTGTACCTCTATCAAGAGAAGCATGAGGTCCAGGTTCTGGATCACACGATCGAAAAGACCGTGCGGGACATCGCCGTCCTGCGGGAGCAGAGCCGCGTGCTGGCCGCCGAGTGGACGACGCTGAGCGACCCCGAGCGACTGCGGACATTTTCCGATCGCTATCTGGCCTTGAAGTCGATCGCGCCACCTCAGTTCACCAGTTTTGCCGATTTGGATAAGCGCCTGCCCGCGCTTCTGCCGCAGTCGGCTATGGGCCGTGGATCGACCGATGATGATGCGGATTCGAACGACGCGCCCCGGCTGATGTCGCGCGGTAGGTTGCCGCCGGTGCCGCCGTTGCCGGTGGCCGAGGATGTCGTTGCTGCGACGGCGCCCGCCAAGGGGGCGCCGGTGGGGAGTGCGGCCGGTGCGGGTATTGCCGCCAGCCGGGTTGCCGCCGCGCCGTCCCAGGCCGCGCCGGGTGCCGCCGCCTTATCTGCTGGATCGTCATCGTCCGCACCAGCGCCGGGTGCCGTTGCGGCTTCGGCTCCGGCCGTGGCGAGCAGTGCAGCGAAAGGGCAAGCGGCAGTCGCCGCGGCATCCCCTGCTCCTGTCTCGTTCCCTGGTGCTGCCTCAGCGGCCACCGTCGCAAATGCCGGTGCTACTTCGGGTGCCACACCCGGTGCCACACCCGCTGGGACGTCGGTTGGTGCGCCCCCCGCCGGGGCGCAACCGGGTGCAATCGCAAGCGCGGCCAAGCCGGCCGAGCGCCGCATTGCGCCGGCCGAACCGCATCGGGCCGCCGAGGCCAAGGTGGCCGAATCCCGTCCACCGATCCAGCAGACACAGCCGATCCAGCAGGCGCAGGCGATCCAGCACGCTCAGCCGGTTCACTTCGCTGCCGCCAAGTTGCCCATGCAGGCCACAATGCAGGCCCCGATGCAGCCGCCGATGCAGGCCGCCGCCGCCACGCCGGCTGTTGCCACCCCTGTCGCCGCCGCCGCCGTTCCTGTCGCCGCACCCTACGGCGGCTCTTTGCTCGGCATGGCTCATGGCGCGCCGTCGGCACCGCGGCCAACGCCGATCAACGGGACCAACTGGTCCAACGCAAACTGAGCGAGGGGCATGAGCGATCTTTTCGATCACGATCCGCCCGACGATCCCCCGCCCCGTTCCGCTCGTCCGCGGGACGTCGGACGGTCGCACCGCACGGAGCCGGCGTTTGACACCAATCATCTCCCCGCGCAGCGGTGGCGAGATGAAGCCGGCCGCACGCGTCAGGAGCGCCCCGATCCGCGTTTGACCGATCCGCGATTAACTGATCCCCGCTCGGCCGACCCGCGTTACCACGAGACGCCCCATCCCGATTATGGCGATGGTAACCAGGGCTACGGCGACCCGCGCTACCTCGAACAAGGCCAACGCGCCCCAGGCTATCGCGACCCCAGCTACAGCGACCCCAGCTATCGCGACCCGGATTATCGCGACCCGGATTATCGCGACCACGCCCACCGTGACGACGGCGCGTATGGACGCGACGCCGCGCCGCGCCACCACGATATGGACCGCCCCGATCTGGATCACCACGACCTGAATCACCGGGATCCGCGCGCGATGGATCCGTATGGCGATGATCAGGACGACCGCGCCGGCCACGACGCGGATCCGCGCTATGCCGATCAGGACGAATATCACGCCGACGCGGCCTCATCCGGCGCCGGCCGCCAGTCCAAACTGGCCCATCGCCGTGGTGCGGCTCGGTCTGATGCGGTCCCGCGGATGGAAAATATCCGCATCACCGCGCCGGATCTGGCGCGCCGAGCAGAGTTGGATAAGACGCGTTCTCGTTTGGTGATGGCGGCCGGCGGCTTCATGCTGCTGTTTGCCGCGGTGCTGACCAAGCTGACCTTCGCCACCGTCATAACGCCGTTGGCACCGCATCGCATTGCCAAGCCGGTCACCGAAATCGTTGCCCAGGCACCGCACCAGTCGGTCGAAACAGCCCTGCCCGGACAGCGTGCCACGATCACCGACCGGAATGGTCAGCCGATGGCGCTGTCCCTGAATACGGTCGCGCTCTATGCCGACCCGCGACAGATCGGAAATCCGGATGACGTTGCCGCCCAACTTCATCGCCTGCTGCCGCGGATCAATATCCAAGAGACCGCCGAGCGCCTGAAACGCGACAAAAAATTCGTCTATCTCGCGCGCGAGATCACCCCGCGGGAGCGTCTGGCCATCGATGATCTGGGCATCCCGGGCATCGATTTCGAGCCGGCGCAGCATCGCTCCTATCCTCTGGGCCGTACGGCCGCGCAGGTGTTGGGCGGCGTCGACGTCGACCAAGCGGGGTTCGCGGGGGTCGAGAAATTCTTCGATCAGCGCCTGCGCACCAACAACGAACCGCTGCGCCTGTCGCTCGATCTGCAGGTGCAGGCCGCGGTGCGTGAGGAACTCGCCAAGGCGATGGAAACCTTCGATGCCATCGGCGGCTGCGGCATCATCATGGATGTGCACACGGGCGAACTTCTGGCGATGGTCAGCCTGCCGGACTATGACGCCAACGAGGTCCGCTTCGCCCCGGATGAGCAGCGCTTCAACCGCGCCGTCGAAGGCACCTATGAACCCGGCAGCACGTTCAAGCTGCAGACCGCCTCCATGGCGTTGGATGCGGGCGTTGCCCATATCTGGGACCAGTTTGACGCCAGCCACGACATCCATATCGGCCGCTTCACGATCGCCGACTTCGAGGGCAAGCATCGCTGGCTCTATTTGCCCGAGGTGCTGGCCTACTCCTCCAACCTCGGCGCGGCGCACATCGCGCAGGCGGTCGGTGCCGACCGGCAGCGGGCTTGGCTGAAATCGATGGGTATGTTCCAGCGCACCGGCGTCGAACTGCCCGAAGCCGCTCGGCCGATCGTTCAGTCGGCCGCGGCGTGGAAAGAAGTGGTGACCATGACCGTCGGTTTCGGCCACGGCATCTCTGTCACGCCGCTGCATGTGGTGCGCGGCACGGCGGCAATCGCCAATGGCGGGGTGCTGCTGCGGCCGACGATCGTGGCGCATAACGACAACGATCCGGTCGACGGTGAGCGGATCATGCAGCAATCAACCTCGGACGTGATGCGCAAGCTGATGCGGCTGGTGGTAACGGACGGGTTCGGCAAATCGGCCGAGGTGCCCGGCTATTATCCGGGCGGCAAAACCGGCACGGCGGAAAAGGTTCAGGCCCATGGCGGCTATCGCAAGCACGCCAACGTCGCCGCGTTCATGAGCGTCTTTCCGATGAACGCGCCGCGCTATGCCGTTTATATGATGTTGGATGAGCCGCACGCGACCAAGGCAACCTACGGCTACGCGACGGCTGGCTGGGTTATCGCGCCGGCGGTGGGCAAGGTGATCGCCCGTATCGGACCGATGGTCGGCATGCTGCCGGATATCGTTGGTATGCCGCAGATCAACCAAGCCCTGGCGATCCCGTTGGAGCCCGTCCGTCCCCCCGGCCAGGCTGCGCGCGGCCCCGGCAACCCTGGGCCGATGCCGCCGATGGCCGACAAATCGGCCACCGATGCCAGCGGCAAGCCGGTGCAGGCGCGTTCGGCCGCACCCAACAAGCCGAACCTGACGGTGCCCGCGACCGTGCTGCCGCCAGCCATGACTCGCACGCCGAAAGACACCCATCACGAGACGAGCGTGACCCCCGCCGGCACTGCCGCGCCGGTCGCCGCGAGCGCGGTTGCGGTCAAGGCCACCACCGTTGCGGGCCGCTGAGATCATGCACGCTCTGCGCTTCATGCGGGCGGATTCATCATCCCCGCCCGGGTCCGCAATCGCGTCGGCTGCTTGGGATGAGGCTGGCAATAGAGAGCGTGGCAATTTGGAAATTGCCAACTTGGAGATTGCGGGCGTCACGGCGGATAGCCGCGCTGTCGTGCCCGGCGACCTGTTCGCCGCCCTGCCCGGCAGCCACGTGGACGGCCGTCGCTTCATCGCCGATGCCGTGCGTCGCGGCGCCGTCGCCGTGCTGGCGCCGCTTGATACCGTTTGGCCGCAAGACGTGCCACCGCGGCCGATCCTGCGCGATGCCGAACCGCGCCGCAGCCTGGCGCAAATCGCCGCGATCATCGCCGGCCCGCAGCCCGATACCGTGGTTGCGGTCACCGGCACCAACGGCAAGACCAGCACGGTTGAGTTCACCCGCCAGCTATGGAGCGCGGGCGGCAAGGCAGCCGCTAGCCTCGGCACACTCGGGATCATCGCCCCCGGTTTTCCGCTCGGCCCCGGCCTGACCACACCCGATCCGGTGACCTTGGCCGAGACCTTGGCCGGATTGCGCCGCCAGGGGGTGACCCATGCGGCGATGGAGGCATCGTCGCACGGGCTGGATCAGTTCCGGCTGGATGGTGTGCGCTTGGCCGCCGCTGCGTTCACCAATCTCACGCGGGATCATCTGGATTATCACGGCACCATGGCGGCCTATCGCACCGCCAAGCTGCGGCTCTTCCAGGCGCTGTTGCCCCAAGGCGCCCCGGCGGTCGTGCATGCGGATATGGATCCGGACACGCTGGCCGCCATACGCGACATCGCCGCCGCCCGTCATCTGGATCTGCGGACCGTCGGCCTGGCCGGCGAAACCTTGCGTCTGATCGCCGTTCAGCCGACCCCCGATGGGCAGGAACTGACGATCGAGGCCGAAGGCCGCCGCCGGACGGTGACGCTGCCGCTGCCCGGCCGCTTTCAGGCCGATAACGCCCTGATCGCCGCCGCCCTTGCGGCGATTTCTCCGGCCCGAACGCCGCAGGGATCTGCGTCGGGTACCGCCTCGGCCGACGCCGGCGGTCTTTGGGCGATGCTGGACCGGCTGCCCCGCCTGACCGGCGTGCGGGGGCGCATGGAACGTGCCGCGCTGCTCCCCAATGGTGCGGCGGCTTATGTGGACTATGCCCACACCCCCGACGCGTTGGAGCGTCTGTTGACCGCGCTGCGCCCGCACACCGCCGGCCGCTTGCATGTCGTCTTTGGCGCCGGCGGCGACCGCGACCGCGGCAAGCGGCCGCTGATGGGTGCGGCGGCATCCAGCTTGGCCGATGTCGTGATCGTCACCGACGATAATCCGCGCTCGGAGGTGCCGGCCGCAATCCGCGCCGAGATCCTGGCGGCATGCCCCGGCGCGCGGGAAATCGGCGATCGCGCCGCGGCCATCGAAGCGGCGCTGAACGGATTGGCCGCGGGCGATGTTCTGGTCGTGGCGGGCAAGGGCCACGAGCAGGGTCAGACCATCGGCGCGACCGTGCATCCCTTCGACGATGTTGCCGTCATCCGCGCTTTGGCCGGCATAGATGCAACGGATTCCGCGTCATGAGCCTCTGGTCCGCCGCGGAACTGCGAGAGGCAACGGGCGGCACGCTGTCGGCATCGTTCCGCGCCGAGGGTTTGTCGATCGACACCCGCACACTGCAACCCGGCGATTTGTTCATCGCGCTGGTCGGGGAGGGGCGGGATGGTCACGACTTCCTTGCCGCGGCGATGGAAAAAGGTGCGGCCGGGGCGATGGTGCATCGCGCCGTTGACGCTGGGGCGTCGTCGTCGCTGCCGGTGCTCCGCGTCGATGATACGCTGGCAGGCCTGCACCGCTTGGGCGCCTTCGCCCGCAGCCGCTTCAGCGGCGACCGGGTGGCCGCGATCACCGGCAGCGTCGGCAAGACGACGTCCAAAGAGATGCTGCGCGCCGCGCTGTCGGCCTTCGGCAAGACGCATGCCGCGGTCGCTTCGTACAATAATCATTGGGGCGTGCCGCTGACGTTGGCGCGTATGCCGCGTGATGCGCGCTACTGCGTCGCCGAAATCGGGATGAACCACGCGGGTGAGATCGCCCCCCTGTCGCGCTTGGTGCGGCCGGATGTCGTGCTGGTGACCACCGTCGCCAAGGCGCATGTCGGCAATATGGGCGGCATCGAGGCGATCGCCGACGAAAAGGGCAGCATCGCCGCCGGGCTGGAACCGCACGGCATTGCGGTGCTGCCGAGTGATTTGGCGCTGTTTGGGCGCTTGGCGGCGGCGGTGACCGGGGCAGCCGCTCATGCGCGCATTCTGCGTTTCGGCACCGCGGCCGAGGCGGATGTTCGCCTTGTCTCCATGCAGCCGGACGCGGATGGTTCGGCGGTTCGGGCGGATCTGGCCGGGCGCGAGGTGACGTTCCGTCTGTCGGCGCCGGGGGCGCATATGGCCATGAACGCCGTCGCGGTGCTGGCGACGGTGATCGCCATGGGGCTGGATCCGACGCAAGCGATCCCGGCTTTGGAGGGCTTCGCCCCGCTGGCCGGGCGCGGCCTGCGCCGGACGGTCACGCTGCCCTCGGGCCCGGTGATGCTGCTGGATGAGAGCTACAATGCCAATGGCGCGTCGATGCGTGCCGCGTTGGACATTCTGCGCCTGCAACCCGGCACGCGGCGGATTGCCGTGCTGGGCGACATGCTGGAACTGGGTGATGAGGGACCGGCGGAGCATGCCGGTCTGGCCGAGGCAGTGGCCGGTTCCGCCGATCTGCTGTTCGCCAGCGGCCCGCTGATGCGGCATCTGTTCGATGCCGTGCCCGCGTCCATGCAGGGCGCCCATGCCGCCAATGCCGCGGAGCTAGCGCCGATCGTCGCCGCCGCCGTCAGGCCGGGCGATGCTGTTCTGATCAAAGGCAGTCTGGGTAGCGGCATGCGACATGTCGTCCAGGCGCTGGACGCCGCCACGTCGCCGGTGCCACCGACAGTGGCGGGAGGCTGAGATGCTATACCTGATTTTCCGACCTTTGGCTGACCAGTTCATCCTGTTCAACCTGTTCCGATACATCACGTTTCGTGCCGGCGGCGCTTGTCTGACCGCATTGATCGTCGCCTTCGTGCTAGGGCCTTCTGCGATCCGCTGGCTGAAATCGCTGCAGCCCGGCGGACAACCGATCCGCACCGATGGGCCGGAGCGGCATTTGATCGAAAAGAAGGGCACGCCGACGATGGGCGGGCTGCTGATTCTGGGCAGTCTGGCGATCTCCACCCTGTTATGGGCCGATCTGCGTAACGGCTTTGTCTGGGCGGTGCTGTTCGTCACGCTAGGCTATGGTGCGCTGGGGTTCTGGGACGATTTTCAGAAGGTGACCAAGCGCAACACGCGCGGTGTTTCGGGGCGCGTGAAACTGATCGTGCAGGCTGTCATCGGCCTGATCGCGGCGGTCTGGATCACCACGTTGGCGCATGGGCCGCTGGCGACGTCGCTGACGTTTCCGGTTTTCAAGGACCTTGCGCTGCCGTTGGGTTTTGCCTTCCCGGTTTTTGCCATGCTTGTGATGATGGGGGCATCCAACGCGGTTAACCTGACCGATGGGCTGGACGGTTTGGCCATCGTGCCGACGATGATCACCGCCGGTGTGTTCACCCTGATCGCCTATCTGGTCGGCAACCGGGTCTTCGCCGACTATCTGCAACTCAACCCGGTGCAGGGCGCGGGCGAGTTGGCGGTATTCTGCTCTGCCTTGGTTGGTGCCGGCATGGGCTTTCTGTGGTTCAACGCCCCGCCGGCCAAGGTGTTCATGGGCGATATCGGTGCGCTGGGTCTGGGCGGCGCGCTGGGTGCGGTGGCCGTGGTGGTCAAGCATGAAATCGTGCTGATGATCGTCGGCGGCCTGTTCGTGGTGGAAACATTGTCGGTGATGATCCAGGTCTTCTGGTTCAAGCGCACCGGCCGGCGTGTTTTCCTGATGGCGCCGTTGCATCACCATTTCGAAAAGAAGGGTTGGGCGGAACCGACCATCGTCATCCGCTTTTGGATCATCTCGATGATCCTCGCGTTGGTCGGTCTGGCGACCTTGAAGATCCGATGAGTGGTTTCCCCGCCGATCTGTTTCGCGGCCGGCGCTTCGCGGTCGTCGGCTTGGGCAAGAACGGCCTGGCCGCGGCGCAGGCCTTGGCGGCGATGGGTGCCGAGGTTGTTGCCTGGGACGACAACGAAGCATCGCGCGCCGCCGCGATCGCCGCCGCCTCTGGCTCGGCCTCTGGCAGTGGCACCAGCGCTGGGATTGGCGCTGGGATTGGCGCCGGGACTGTCACGGGCTCTGGCACCGTCTCTGGCACGGGCTCTGGCAAGGGCTCTGGCGCTGGCTCCGGCGCTGGAACTGCGCCCGCATTCACTCTGCGCGATCCGACTGAAGATGCGGCGTTCCGCTATGATGCGCTGGTGCTCTCGCCCGGCATTCCGCATCGCCTGCCCAAACCGCACCCAGCGGCAACCCGCGCCATCGCGGCCGGGGTGCCGATTGTGTCGGATACCGAATTACTCTTCCGCGCCGTGCGCGCTGCCGGATCGCGCGCGCGTTTTGCCGGCATCACCGGCACCAATGGCAAGTCCACCACCACCGCCTTGCTGGCGCATATCCTGACCTCGGCCGGGATCGTCGCGGCGGCTGGCGCGAACCTCGGCCCCGCAGCCTTGTCGATGCCGCTGCTACCACATGATGCTGTGTATGTGCTGGAGATGTCCTCCTATATGTTGGAGCGAATCGACAGCCTGCGGTTTGATGCGGCAGCCATGCTCAATCTCAGCGCCGATCATTTGGACCGCCATGGTGACATGGCTGGCTATGCCGTTGCAAAGCGCGGCATTTTTGCGCGCCAAACGGCGGACGATCTGGCGGTTATCGGCGTTGACGACACAGATTCGCGCATCATGGCCGACTGGTTGGCGCAACAACCGGCGCGAGTCGTGCGGGTTTCCGGCCATGACATCCCGCTGGCGCAGGGTGCTGCGCTGCCGGGGGCCCATAATGCGCAGAACGCCGCCGCCGCGACGGCCATGGCGCGTTTCTTCGATGTGGATGACGCCACCATCGCCGCCGGCTTGCGCAGCTATCCCGGCTTGCCGCATCGGCAGCAGCGCGTCGTGACCGTCGATGGTGTCACGTTCATCAACGACAGCAAGGCCACCAATGCCGACGCCGCCGAACGCGCCCTGGTCTGCTATGATCGGTTGATCTGGATCGCCGGCGGTATGGCGAAAGAAGGCGGGATCGAGCCGTTGGCGCCGCATTTTTCGCGCATTGCCCGCGCCTTGCTGATCGGCCGCGACGCGCCGCAATTCGCCGCAACGCTGACCCGGGCCGGCGTGCCCTTCGACATGGTCGGCACGCTGGAAGCCGCGGTGCCCGCCGCTTTTGCCGCCGCCAAGGCCGCCGATGCGCCGGTTGTGCTGCTGTCCCCGGCCTGTGCGTCCTGGGATCAGTTCACCGGCTATGATCAGCGCGGCGACCGCTTCGCCGCATTGGCCCGCGGTTTGGCCGACGATAACCGAACGGGAGCCACCTGATGTCCGGCTCGCACCCCGCTTATCAGCCAGGCTTCGTCGCCGCCGCCAATCCCTTGCGTGACAACTCCCTGCTCGGTCGCTGGTGGCGCACGGTGGATCGTTGGACGCTGAGTGCCATCTTCATCCTGATTGCCCTCGGCTATGTCATGATGCTGGCGGCGAGCCCCGCGGTGGCGGAGCGTATCGGCACATCGCGCGAATTATTCATTGCAAAGCAGGTTGTGTTCCTTGCTCTGGCGGGCGGGTCGATCTTCGGCGTCTCTCTGCTGTCGCCGCGCGACATTCGCCGGCTGGCGATCCTGGGGTGTCTGGTCGCACTGCTGATGACGGCCGCCACGATGGTTATCGGTGTCGAGATCAAGGGCGCCCGCCGCTGGATTTCCCTGCCCGGCATGAGCGTGCAGCCATCGGAGTTCCTCAAGCCTTGCTTTGCCGTCGTCGCAGCCTGGCTGCTGGCCGAGGGCAAGCGTTCGGCCCGCTTTCCCGGCATGCTGCTGGCCTTCGGGGTGTTCGGCGTGATCCTGATGCTGCTGAAGGCGCAACCGGATATCGGCATGCTGGCGGTGGTTACCGTCGTGTTCTTCGCCCAGCTTTATATCGCCGGCCTGCCCGTCGTGTTCGTCGGCATCGGCTGTGGATTGCTGGGCACCGGGGCGGTCTCGGCGTTTCTTCTGTTCCCGCATGTGCGGTCCCGCGTCACCCGGTTCTGGAGCGGCACGGGCGATAACTACCAGGTCACCACGGCGTTGGAAGCGTTCGGCAATGGTGGCCTGACCGGCCGAGGCCCCGGCGAAGGACGCGTTAAGGATGTGCTGCCGGACGCGCATGCCGATACCGTCTTCGCCGTCGCGGGCGAGGAATTCGGCCTGATCCTATGCGCGATCATCGTCTTGCTATTCGCCTTCATCGTGCTGCGCGGCCTGCTGCGCCAGTTGAAAGAGCACGATATGTTCATCGTGCTGTCCTGCACCGGCTTGGTCACCGGCTTCGGCCTCCAGGCCTTCGTCAACATGGCATCCACCCTGAAACTGATCCCGACCAAGGGCATGACGCTGCCCTTCATCTCCTATGGCGGGTCATCGGTCCTGGCGATCGCGTTGGGCATGGGGATGCTGCTTGCCCTCACCCGCCGCCGCGGGCGGGATGAACCGGTATGAGGGGTCCGGTCGTGCCATGCATCGTCATCGCCGCGGGCGGCACCGGGGGGCATTTCTTCCCCGCTGAAGCGCTGGGCGCGGAACTGTTGGCGCGCGGGCATCGTGTCGTGCTGATGACCGACGCCCGCTCCGGCGCGATGAAAAGCGCGGTCTTCGCGGGGTTGGAGCAGCATGTTCTGCCTGGTTCCGGCATCGCCGGTCGCGGCGTGTGGCGTGGGATCAAAGCTGTGTTCGGTCTGGCTGCCGGCGTGCTGCGGGCGCGGTCGGTGCTGTCCACCCTGCCGGTCGGTGCCGTCGTCGGCTTTGGCGGCTATCCCTGCGTTGCACCGGTTCTGGCGGCCGGTTTATCGGCGCGGCGGCCGGCCATCATACTGCATGAGCAGAATGCCGTGCTGGGTCGGGCGAACCGGTTCCTGGCGCGGCGTGTCGACCGGCTGGCGCTGAGTTTCGCCGGTACGGCGGGTATCCCTGCCGCGGCCGCTAGAAAGGCCGTCCTTACCGGCAACCCTGTCCGCCCCGCGATCCTGGCGCTGGATGGCGTGCCCTATCAGCCGCCGACCGACCGCATCCGGTTGCTGATCCTCGGTGGCTCCTTGGGCGCGCGGGTGTTCAGCGACATCGTGCCGCCGGCATTGCTCGCCCTGCCGGCTGACCTGCGCGCACGCCTGACGGTGACGCAGCAATGCAGAGCAGAGGATGTCGATCGGGTGCGGCGGGTTTATGAGGCGGCGGGGATCGCCGCCGATCTGTCACCGTTTTTCGCCGACGTCGCGGCGCGTTTGGCCGCGGCGCATCTGGTGATCGCGCGTGCTGGCGCGTCCACTATCTGTGAACTGGCCGTTGCTGGCCGCCCGTCGATCCTGGTGCCGCTGCCGGGTGCGATCGACGATCACCAGACCGCCAACGCCCAAGCGCTGGCTGCTGCCGGCGCGGCCCGTGTCATGCCGCAGCCAGATTTTACCGCCGCAGCCCTGACCGCAACCCTGACCGAGCTATGCGCCAGCTCGGCCACGCTCGCCACCATGGCCGCTGCGGCCCATATCCCGGCCAAGCCCGACGCCACCGCGCGCCTGGCCGATCTTGTCGAATCCCTTGTGAAACAAACGGCGCTGGAGGCGCACCCATGAGAGCGCTTCCGCTATCCATCGGCACAATTCACTTCGTCGGCATCGGCGGCATCGGCATGTCCGGCATTGCCGAGGTACTCCACACGTTGGGCTATATCGTGCAGGGCAGCGATATATCCGCGTCCGCCAACGTTCTCCGCCTACGGGAAGCCGGCATTCCCGTCGCCGTCGGCCATGACGCGGCGAACCTGGGGGATGCCCAGGTTGTCGTCGTTTCCACCGCCATCAAGGCTGATAACCCCGAGGTGGCTGCCGCGCGCGCGCGCCTGATCCCGGTGGTGCGCCGAGCCGAGATGCTGGCCGAATTGATGCGGCTGAAATGGGCGGTCGCGGTTGGCGGCACGCATGGCAAAACCACCACCACCAGCCTGATCGCCTGCGTGCTGGAAGCGGCGCATCTGGATCCCACCGTGATCAACGGCGGCATCATCAACGCTTACGGCACCAACACCCGCATGGGCAGCGGAGAGTGGATGGTGGTGGAGGCGGATGAATCCGACGGCTCCTTCCTGCGCCTGCCGGCGGTGATCGCGGTTGTCACCAATATGGACCCCGAGCATCTGGATCACTGGGGCAGCGCCGAGGCAATGGTTGCCGGCTACGATCAGTTCGTTGCCAATATTCCGTTCTATGGCTTTGCCGTGCTGTGCATCGACCATCCGTCCGTGCAGCAGATGATCCCGCGCCTGTCGGACCACCGTATCATCACCTACGGGTTTTCGCCCCAGGCCGATGTGCGCGCCGAACGGGTGGTGCTGGACAAACTCGGCTCGACGTTCGAGGTCACGGTCACCGACCGCGCGCGCAACCGCTCCCGCCGGATGGGGCCGTTCCGGCTGCCGATGCTGGGTGCGCATAATGTGCAGAACGCTCTGGCGGCGATCGCGGTGGCAATCGAGATGGAAATCGACGACGCCACGCTGCGCAGCGCGTTCCTCGGCTTCAAAGGTGTGAAGCGGCGCTTCACCAAGACCGGCGAAGCCGGCGGCATCACGGTGATCGACGATTACGGGCATCATCCGGTGGAGATCGCCGCGGTGCTGAAAGCCGCGCGCCAAGCCGGTGCGCGCGATGTCGTGGCCATCGTCCAGCCGCACCGCTACAGCCGCTTGCAGTCGCTCTTTGCCGACTTCTGCTCCTGCATGAACGACGCCGGCACGGTGATCGTCGCCGATGTCTACGCGGCCGGCGAGCAACCGATCCAAGGCATCAATCGCGATGCGTTGGTCGAGGGCTTGCGTGCGCGCGGCCATCGCAGCGTCGTGGCCCTGCCGTCACCGCAGCATCTGGCGGAAATGGTGCATGCCATCGCACGAGCCGGCGATTTCGTCGTCTGCTTGGGGGCCGGTTCGATTACCCAATGGGCGGCGGCATTGCCCGGCGAACTCCAGGCGCTGCAAGGCGATAAGCGGGCGGCGCGATCATGATGGCGGCGGCGCGGCAACCATCCTGGATCGACAGCCTGCCACCGCTGCGTGGCCGGTTGCAGAGCGCTGCGCCGCTTGCCTCGTTCACGTGGTTCCGCGTCGGTGGTGCGGCGGAATTGCTGTTCCGCCCGGCTGATACCGACGATCTTGCCGCCCTGCTGGCCGCTTTGCCGGCGGCGGTGCCGATGCATGTGATCGGCGCTTGCTCCAACCTGATCATCCGCGACGGCGGCTTGCCGGGCGTGACGATCCGTCTGGCACGGGGTTTTGCCGGCATCACCGTCACGGATGAGGGGATCGTGGCCGGGGCCGGGGCGTTGGATGTCACGGTTGCCGAACAGGCTGCCGCCGCCGGATTGACGGGGCTGGAGTTCCTGTCGGGTATTCCGGGTTCGATCGGCGGCGCGGTGGCAATGAACGCTGGTGCCTATGGCGGTGACATGGCGGGCGTTCTGCTGTGGGCCGAGATCATGACTCCGGGGGGGCAAGGGGGGGGGGAAAGCGGGGGAACAAGCCGACGCCCAAGGGGGCACCCAGATCCGCCGGCTGGCCGCGGCCGATCTGCACTTCGCCTATCGCCATGCCAGCCTGCCCGAAGGTTCGATCATCACCAGCGCCTGTCTCCGCGCCGCACCCGGCGATCCCGCACTGATCGCTCGGCGTATGCAGGACATTCGTTCGGCGCGTGAAGCGTCGCAACCGGTGCGGGCGCGCACCGGCGGCTCCACCTTCCGCAATCCCGATGGCACGAAGGCGTGGGAACTGATCGACGCCGCCGGCTGCCGCGGTTTGACCCGCGGCGGTGCCCAAGTGTCCGAAAAGCACTGCAATTTCCTGATCAACACCGGTGCCGCCACCGCCGCCGATCTCGAAGGCCTGGGGGAGGAAGTGCGCCGCCGGGTGTTCGAGACGTCCGGTATCAACCTCGCCTGGGAAATCAAGCGGATCGGCGTGCCCGCCGGCCGGCCCGAGGTGGTGACATGACCCGCGTCGCGGTTCTGTATGGCGGGATTTCCGCCGAACGGGCGGTGAGCCTGTCATCCGGCCAGCAGGTCATCATCGCCCTGCGCGAGGCCGGGTTCACGGTCGATGCCATTGATGTCGGCCATGATCTGAAGGCCGTGATCGAAGCGCTGACGCCCGCGCCCGACGTCGTTTTCAACGCGTTGCATGGCCGCTTTGGCGAGGATGGCGCGATCCAGGGCGTGCTGGACTGGCTGGGCATTCCCTATACCCATTCCGGCGTCCGGGCCTCGGCCGTAGCGATGGACAAGCAGGCGGCGAAGGCGCTGTTCGCCGCCGCCGGCCTGCCGGTGGCAGCGGGGCGGATCGTCACGCGGCAAGAGCTTGCAGCCGCCGACCCGCTGCCGCTGCCTTACGTGATAAAGCCGTTGAACGAGGGATCGTCCGTCGGCGTGCATGTCGTGCGCGGCGGCGACAACCGGCGGGCAGAGATCGCTCAGGGCTGGTCTTATGGCCCGGTGGCGCTGGTCGAGGCGTATATCCCCGGCCGCGAACTGACCGTCGGCGTGATGGGCGATCGTGCGCTGGCGGTGACGGAAATTCGCGCCGTGGCAGGCGCGTTCTACGATTATGATTCGAAATATGCCGACGGTGGGTCCAACCACATCATCCCCGCCATGGTGCATCCCGATATCACCGCCCGCGCGATGGAGATCGCCGTCGCGGCCCATCACGCGCTGGGGTGCCGCGGCGCGTCCCGCTGTGATTTCCGCTATGACGATACCGCGGGCGAACCGGGCCAGTTGGTGCTGCTGGAGATCAATACCCAGCCGGGTCTGACGCCGACGTCTCTGCTGCCCGAGCAGGCAGCGTATTGCGGCATATCGTTCCCGGAACTCTGCACATGGATGGTGGAGAACGCCGCATGTCGCGCATGAGGCAACCCGTCCGCAACTCATTGAACGACCGGCCGGCATCGTGGCGGCTGACGATGCGCCGACTGCGCCGGTTCGTCTGGCCGATTCTCTACACGCTGCTGGGCGCCGGCGTGGTGATCGTGATCGTCACGCTGCTGCGCACGATACAGCCGAGCACGCCGGGCAACCAATCGCTGGTGACTTGGCGCGATGAGGTGGGTGCTGTCGCCGCTGCCTCGGGCCTGCGGGTGACGGAGGTGGTGATCGAGGGCCGGTCCAACACCCCCGAAACGCTGCTGCGCGCGGCGATCGGTGTCAGCAAGGGTGACCCGATCCTGGGTTTCTCGGTCGAGGCGGCGCGGGCGCGCATCCAAACCCTATCCTGGGGGGAGCGGGCAACGGTCGAACGCCGCTTGCCGGGCACCGTCGTGGTGTTCGTCGAAGAGCGCCGGCCTTATGCGATCTGGCAGAATCGCGGCAAATGGCAGTTGGTAGATCGCAACGGTCAGGTGGTGAACCAGGATATCGCGAAATTCCGGAACTTGCCGCAGATCGTGGGCGACGGCGCCCCGGCAGCGGCGGCGCCGCTGATCGATGCCGTCGCCAATCGCCCATCTTTGTTCGAGAAACTCAGCGCCGTCGTCCGCGTTGGGGAACGGCGCTGGAACCTGCACATGAAAAGCGGCGTCGATGTGCTGCTGCCCGAGGGGCATGAAACCGCCGCGCTCGATCGCCTGGTGGTTCTAGAGCAGGAGCATGCCCTGCTCGATCGGCCGCTGGCGGTTATCGACATGCGTCTGCCGGATCGGCTGGTTCTGCGGCCGCGGAGCGATCTGGCCAAAGACGCGCCGCCGGCCGCCCCTGGCAGCACGACGCCCGTCATTGCGAAGAAACCGACATGAGCGGGAGCTTGGCACACCATGGCTGAAAACCCCCGTCGCATCTTGGCGCCATCGGATGGCGGTGCGCCCGAGCCCGAAACGCCCCGGCATTATCGCGCCGGCCCGTTCGGCGTGCTGGACATTGGCACCACGAAAATCGCCTGCATCATCGGGCGGGTGGAAAGTGACGGGGTCATCCGCGTGCTGGGTTTCGGATGGCAACGCGGGCGCGGCATCAATGCCGGCGACGTCACCGACCTGGATGCGGCGGAGCAGGCAATCCGCGCCTGCGTCGGCGCCGCCGAGGACATGGCCGATATCCGTCTGCGCAGCGTGACGGTGAACCTGAGTTGCGGCCAGCCCGTATCGCGCCGCTTCAACGTGCAATGGCCGGTCGGCGGCCGCGCGGTGAACGATCATGATATCCGGGTGGTCATTCACGAGGGGCGGCGCCTGGCGGCCGTCGATGGACGCGAAGCGCTGCACACGCTGCCGTTGAATTTCGCCGTTGATGCGACGGAGCAGGTCGTCGATCCGCGCGGCCTGTTCTGCACCAACCTCAATGCCGGTCTGCATGTGATCGACACCACGGCGACATCGCTGCGCAGCCTTGAAGCCTGTATTGCCGGCTGCGACCTGGAGATCGAAAGCCTTGTGTCGGCGCCGCTTGCCGCTGGCCTGTCCAGCTTGGTGCCGGAAGAGCGGGAATTGGGCTCCATCGTGATCGATATGGGTGGCGGCACGACCAGCCTGGGCGTGTATGGCGAGCGGCAATTGCTGCACACCGCGCATCTGCCGCTGGGCGGGCTTCATGTGACGAAAGACCTCGCCATCGGCCTGTCCACCACCCTGGCGCATGCCGAACGGCTAAAGACGATGTTCGGCAATGTCGAAACCAGCCCCGATGACGAACGCGAATTGCTGCCGGTGCCGCTCGTCGGGGAAGAAGACCACCAGATCGCCAAGGTGCCGCGCAGCATGGTGGTCAACATCATCCGGCCGCGGCTGGAAGAAACCTTCGAATGTATCAAGGATTGCCTGGACAATGCCGCTTTGGGACGCGCCGCGGGCAACCGGGTCGTGCTGACCGGCGGTGCCTGCCAGCTATCCGGCGCGGCGCAATTGGCAGCCCGAATGCTGGGCCGCCAGGTGCGCATCGGTAAACCGACAGCCCTGCGCGGGCTGCCGGAACTGGCCACCGGCCCGGCGTTTTCCGTCGCTGGCGGCCTGCTGGCCTGGGCGGCCGGCGAAGGCCGCTCGTTCCACGATATGGATTTCGCCGAGGAGCCGCCGCGGGGCCTGTTCCGCCGATTTGTCAATTTTTTGAAGGAACGGGTCTGATGACGGCGCGAATCGGAAATTTTGTCGTAACACTACATCTAGTAGCAGCCGGCCTTTAGGCGGGGGAGAGAAAACAGTGACCCTGAACCTGACAATTCCGCAGATGACACATACGGACTTCTCACCCCGTATCACGGTGATCGGTGTCGGTGGTGGCGGCACGAACGCTGTCGACAACATGATCGCCGCCAATCTTCAGGGCGTCGATTTCGTTGTTGCCAATACCGACGCGCAGCAATTGATGCATAGCCGGGCGGATCGCCGCATCCAGCTTGGTCCGCACATCACGCAGGGTCTGGGTGCGGGCGCCAAGCCGGAGATCGGCCGCGCCGCGGCGGAAGAAGCGTCGGATGAGTTGTATCGTCACCTCGACGGCTCGCACATGGTGTTCATCACCGCCGGCATGGGCGGTGGCACCGGCACCGGTGCGGCGCCGGTGATCGCGCGCATGGCGAAAGAGCGTAACATCCTGACCGTCGGTGTCGTCACCAAGCCGTTCGGTTTTGAAGGCGCGCGCCGCAGCCGTTCGGCCGATCAGGGTATCGAGGAGTTGCAGCAATACGTCGATACGCTGATCGTTATCCCCAATCAGAACCTGTTCCGTATGGCCAATGAGCGCACCACCTGGAAGGATGCGTTCAAGATGGCCGACCAGGTGCTGTATATGGGTGTGCGCGGCGTCACCGACCTGATGATGGTGCATGGCCTAGTGAACCTGGACTTTGCCGATATCCGCACCGTGATGGCGGAGATGGGCAAGGCGATGATGGGCACGGGTGAGGCCGAGGGTGAAAACCGCGCCATCCGCGCAGCCGAGGCGGCGATCAACAACCCGCTGCTGGAAGATACCTCGATGTCCGGCGCCCGCGGCCTGCTGATCAACATCACCGGCGGCGAGGACCTGACGCTGTTCGAAGTGGATGAAGCCGCGAACCGCATTCGCCAGGAAGTCGATGAAGAAGCCAATGTGATCTTCGGTTCGGCGGTCGATGACGCGCTGACCGGCCGCATCCGCGTTTCCGTGGTTGCGACCGGTATCGACTCGCAACAGCGTATCGAGGCTGCGCGTCCGAAGTTGGTGGCGATGGGCGGCGGTGGCGTGATGGCCGGCCCGCAGCCGATCGTGATGCGCAATCCGGGCCCCTCGGCGATCGTGACACCGGTTGTCGGCGTGGCATCCGTGGGCGCCGCGACGCCGGCCAATCCGGTGGTGTCCGCTTTCCGCCATCCGTCCGTTCCGGGCGGCGCCGCTGCGCCGCAAGCCCCGGTTGCCATGCCCAGCGAGGCGATGGAAGAGGTGGATTTCGCCGCGGCCCCCGAAGAGATTGCCCCGCAGCTCGCGCCAGTGGCGGCACAGCCGATCCATGCGCCGAAGCTGGGCGTGCGGACGCCGGCGGCTCCAATAGCTTCCCCTGTTGCGTCGCGTGGCGGGCTGTTCGCCGAACCGGCCATGGCTCCGGCCGCACCGCAATCCTATGCGCCCGAAGCGCGGCCGAGCCTGTTCTCGCAAATGACCGGTGCGCTGCGCCGGCGTGCCAGCGGGATCGCCGCGCCGGTGCAAAGCCCGGTGGCGCATGCGGCACCGGTGGTGGAGCAGCCGACCAGCCGGCCGATGTCGCCCGTTGAAGAGACGCTGGAAATTCCGGCATTCCTGCGCCGGCAGCAGTCGGCGAACTGAAACGGCCCGCTATTTGGGGTGACCCCTGGAGAGTGAGCCCTTGGTGGTGATCTCTGGGGAGTGATCTCGGGAGTCGAAATGGCCAGATCTGGTTCTTGGTTTCATGCCAAGGATCAGGCTGGCCATTCTCTTTTCCATGGGTGGCTGCCGTGCGTGCCGTGGGGCGGCGTGCCCATGACCGGCCCAGCCGCGCCGCTTGACGGCATCGTGCCGGCTCCCGCATGTCGTGGGGCCTTTCCCCGCTGCACGGTTCCGCCTAGAAACCGCCGTTCTCCGACGCACCTGGGCCAAATGACCGGCCAGGGCCGCCAACCGACAGGCCTGTATTCATGACGACGTCCGATTTCCTGCAGGAAGCCACCGAGCGCGGTTTCATTTTCCAATGCACTGATGCCGACGGCTTGGCCCAGGCTATGCGGACGGCGCCGATCACCGCCTATATCGGCTTCGACTGCACCGCTGACAGTCTGCATGTCGGCAGCTTGGTGCAAATCATGATCCTGCGTCTGCTGCAAAAGCATGGCCACAAACCGCTGGTCTTGCTGGGCGGCGGCACGACGCGGATCGGTGACCCGTCCGGTAAGGACGAATCCCGGCAGTTGCTGACGGATGCCACGATCAACGCCAATATGGCCGGCATCCGACGCTGCTTCGATCCGTTCCTGCGCTTCGGCACCGAAGGCTCGGATGCATTGCTGGCCAATAACGCCGATTGGCTGGACGCGCTTGGCTACATTCCGCTGCTGCGGGAGGTTGGGGTGCATTTCACCATCAACCGCATGTTGACCTTCGACTCGGTCAAGCTGCGGTTGGAGCGGGAGCAGCCGCTGACCTTCCTCGAATTCAACTACATGATCCTGCAGAGCTACGATTTCCGGGAACTGAGCCGCCGCCACAATGTGTCGCTGCAGATCGGCGGATCGGATCAGTGGGGCAACATCATCGCCGGCATCGAACTGACACGGCGCACCGATCAGCGCACGGTCTATGGACTGACGACGCCGCTGATCACCACGGCCTCGGGCGCCAAGATGGGCAAGACGGCGCAAGGCGCGATCTGGCTGACGCCGGACCGGTTGTCGGCCTATGATTACTGGCAGTTCTGGCGCAACACCGAAGACGCCGATGTTGGCCGCTTCCTGCGCCTTTTCACCGACCTGCCGATGCCGGAAATCAAGCGGCTGGAGGCGCTTGCCGGTGCCGAGATCAATGAGGCGAAAAAGATCCTGGCGACCGAGGCGACCGCGTTGGCGCATGGCCGAGCCGCGGCGGAGCAGGCGGGTGAAACGGCGCGCCGAGCGTTTGAGGAAGGTGAGGCCGCGGCCACGCTTCCCAGCGTGACCGTGCCGGCCGCCGAACTGACTGCCGGCATCCCGGCCTTCCGCCTGTTCGTCACTGCCGGTCTCTCCACGTCGAACGCCGAGGCTCGGCGGCTGATCCGCGGCGGCGGGGCGCGGGTCAATGATGCGCCGGTGTCGGATGAGGGGATGGTGATCGATGCGGCGTTGCTGCGTGACGGGGCGATCAAGCTATCGTCCGGGCGCAAGCATCACCGGTTGGTCCGGCCGGATTGATCGGTCGGCACGATCAGGGCCCGAAGGATCCCGCTGCGAGGCGGCCACAGGGAGGAAAAACCACGATCGCGAACCAACGGGCCCTGCGACGACACCGTTGCAGGCGTTTGCTGGCGCCCGCGTTGATGTTGGTCAACTTGTGACGGCTGGGGCAAGAAAGCGTGATCGCCGGAGGTGGAACCACACGCAGGCGTGAATCACGCGCTGAGACAAGCGTGATCGCCGGAGGTGGAACCACACGCAGGCGTGAATCACGCGGGGAAATAAAGAGCCGCGATCGAACAAACACCACTGCCGCGTGACCGCGCTTCACGCGTAGGCGGGGCTGCCGCTGATCTCGATATCGGCGGCCGGTTCCGCGATGGCCAGCGGCTTGGCGGGTCGGTTCTGGCGCAGCGTGGCCGCACCGTCGGCGACGATCTGCCAGCAGGCTTGGGACAGAGCTTTGCGATCGGCGAAATGTGCCGGATTGATGGGCGCGTGCAGCAGCACCGTGCCGCGCAGCCCGACATATTGGCACAACCGCCCGAAGTGGGAGGCGATATCCATATCCCCATACCAGGCAAAGATCGGTCGTGTCGCACGACCGGCGGGCAGGCCGCCGAGACGGTCGTAGACGATTGATACCGGCTGGATGATCGGCAGTTGCTTCGGATCTTCCCCGGCGCGGGTCTCGGCCACGGCGAAGAAGGCGGTGCGGAACGGCAGGACTCGGGACCCGTCCGAGCTGGTGCCTTCGGGGAAGAGGATCAATTTGTCGCCGCCACGCATGCGCGACAGCATGTCGTCACGCTCCCGCCCCGTGCCGGTGCGGGTACGGCTGACGAATACGGTGCGGCCCAGGCGGGCGATCGTGCCGATGATCGGCCAGCCGCCGACCTCTCCTTTGGAGATGAAACAGCCATCCAGGACGCCGCCGAGTGTCGGGATGTCGATCCAGGAGGAGTGGTTGGAGACGTATAGGATCGGCCGACCGTCGGTTCGCTGTGCGCGCTGGCCGATGACGCGGACGCGGATGCCGATCAGACGGGTGAAAACGGCCCAGTAAAAGCGCGCGAAGTTGACCTTGGCTTGGCCGGGCAGCAGCAGGCAGACGGCCTGGATCAGCATTGCCGGCAGGGTCCAGCCGATAACGCCCAGGGCGCGGCGGGCAACGCGCACGCGGCGCGCGACCAGCCAGCCGTCACGGCCTTTCGGCAGTTTCAGCAGAAAACCTGGCTTGCGGTTCCGGTCGGCGATCAACGACGGCCGGCGGCGCAACCCCAAGCCTTTTTTCGCAGCGTCGGGTTCGGATGTTTCCAGCATAATGCAACACTATACCGCGCGGTTGCTGCGAAAAAGTGGCGGTATGGTGACGATTTGAAGACGATCGCCGCGCCTGCTCGCTAGGGCTGCCCAAAGGAATGCCCAAAGGAATGCCCAGAGGAATGTCCAGACCAACGTCCGGCGGGTTGTCCCGTCTGGTGTCGGTGGATCGAGCGGTTTTGCGCGTGCCACCGCATCGCCCAGGGTGGTTGGTGTGATGTCGATCGTGGCTATCGATTCCGGGGTTGTCGATTCACTTGGCGTGGGTATGCCGCCTTGCTATACGCAGCCGCGGCCGGGTCTTGGCCTGTGCCGTCGCACGGATCATTCGGCATGCCGAAGCACCGTGTGTGTTGCGTAGCGGGTGTCTTGGATCTGTAGGATCGTCTTCCATGATGGTAACACTGCCACCTGATTACCGCCCGTCCGATGACGAGCCGTTCATGAATCCGATCCAGCTGGAGTATTTCCGGCAGAAATTGCTCCGCTGGCGGGCTGATCTTTTGCGAGAGGCCGATGGCACGTTGGCCAGCTTGTCCGAAGGCGGCATCCTGGAAGCCGACATTACCGATCGCGCCAGTGTGGAAACCGATCGCGCCTTGGAACTTCGCACCCGGGACCGCGCGCGCAAACTTATTTCGAAGATCGATCAAGCCCTGCGCCGCATCGACCTCGGCACCTACGGCTACTGCGAAGAGACCGACGAACCCATCGGTCTGAAAAGGCTCGAAGCTCGGCCTATCGCTACGATGTCCATCGAAGCGCAAGAGCGGCATGAGCGGATGGAGCGGGTGCACCGCGACGACTGAGAGCGATCGCCCTGGGCGTGACCACCTGACGGCATCGATTGCCGTCCAAGACAAAAAGACAGGCCCAGCCTGTGCCGGCGCGAGGCAGGGCATGCCACGTGGCGTCTCCGCCGATATTGCGTGTTGTGAACCGAATCATATCCTGATCCGTCGCGGTTCGGCTGACGCCGATTGTGATCATGCCGAGCAGCCGTGATCGTTCCTGTGGCGCTGGACGGCACGATGCGGATAGGGTCCATGGCGCCGCCGCGCTTGTATCGGCAAGGTGACGCGGTCGGTATCACGCTCTATGCCTGGAAGGACGATGCGCCTGATCCTTCAGCGTTGTGCGAGGACGTTGACCGCCGGACTGGTGTTGCTGGCGGTTTTGTTCGCCGGCACGGCGCGGTCGGCCGACCCTCAGCCATACCAGGTGACATTGGCGCCGACCGGGAATGCCGCGCTGGATGCGGCGCTGACCGGCAGCTCGATGTTGCTGTCACTGCGCGAGACCGCGCCGGTCGGCGGGTTCGCCCTGGTGCAACGGGCGCTCGCCGACCGGGAGCGTTTTACCACGGCGCTGCATAGTTTCGGCTACTACAAGGCGCGGATCGACCAGACCATTGCCGGCCAGGCGATCGACGACCCGGCGCTGGCGGCGCGGATCGACTCGGCGCCGGCTGATCAGCCCGTACCGGTCGCGGTGTCGTTCGTGCTTGGCCCGCAATTCACCTTGGGGCGGGTGGCGATTGCCGGTCTCGTGCCGGCCAGGGTGGAAGCGAAATTGGGGCTTGCCGCCGGCGACCCGGCGCTATCGGCCCAGGTTCTGGCGGCGCAGGCGCGATTAGAGGATGCGCTGCGGCAAGACGGCTATCCCTTCGCCAAGGTGCCGACTCCGGTGGCGATCCTGCAAGCCGACCGGGATCAACTGGATGTGACGTTCGCACCGGTGCCAGGGCCGCAAGCCGATATCGGGCCGATCACGGTGAACGGCTTACAGAACATGAACCAAGCCTTCGTTCACCAGCGCCTGACCGTGCGCCAGGGTGAGCCATACAGCCCGACGACACTCGATGCCGCCCGCAGCGATCTTGCCGCGCTTGGCCCGTTTGCAAGCGTGCGGGTGCAGACGGCGGATTCCCTGGATGCACAGGGGCAGATCCCGGTGATCTTCGATGTGACCGAGCGCAAGCTGCATGCGGTAGATCTGGGCGTCGCCTATTCGACCGATCTGGGCGTCAATTTCAACGCCGGCTGGCATGACCGCAACCTGTTCGGCAATGGCGAGCAACTCAATCTAACGGCCACCAACGAACTGGGCGGCACGGCGATCACCAAGCCGGGCTACCAGGCCGCCGCGCAGTTTCTCAAGCCGGACTTTCTGACCCGCAATCAGACGCTGGAAATGGACCTGACGGCGCTGAGCCAGAGCTTGCAGGCGTATGACCAGACCGCGTTGCTGCAGAAAATCGCCTTGAACCGGACCTTCTCGCCCGCATGGTCCGCCAGCTTGGGCCTGAGCGGTGAGCAAGAATCGATCACCCAGGAAGGGGCGACAAATCACTATAATCTGGCAGGTGTTCCAGGGACGCTGCGCTATGACAGCACGAATAACCTGATGAACCCGACCCGCGGCGTGCGGGCAACCCTGTCCGTGACCCCGATGCTGTCGTTGAGCCAGGCGACGCAGACATTCGTTATCATGCAGGCGAACGGCTCGACCTATATCGACGTCACGAATGATGGGTTCAGCGTGCTGGCGCTGCGCGGTTTGCTGGGGCAGATGGCGGGCGGGGGCGTGTTCGGCGTGCCACCGGACCAGCGCTTCTACGCCGGCGGCAGCAGCACGGTGCGCGGCTATAAGTATCAGACGGTCGGGCCGCAATTCGCCGACGGCAAGCCGATCGGCGGCACCGCGATCGCCGCGGGGTCGGTGGAATTCCGCCAGCGTTTTCTGGACAAATACGGTATCGTCGCCTTCGTTGATGCGGGGCAGGTCAATCCCTCAGGCTCCCCGTTTTCGGGAAATTGGCATGCTGGCGCGGGCATCGGCGGGCGCTATTACACCGATTTCGGGCCGATCCGGCTTGATATCGCGGTGCCATTGGAACGGGAGCATGGCGGTGATTCGTTCGAGCTTTATATCAGCATAGGGCAGGCCTTCTGATGCGACGGGCGCTGCGACGGATCGCCATTCTGCTGTTGGCTCTGCCCGTTCTGCTGGTGGTAGTGGCCGGCGGTTTGGCGAACACGGATGCCGGGCGGCGGTTGATCGAGCGTCAGACGCTGGCGCTGACCGGCGGCATGGTGCGCCTGCAAGGCCTGTCCGGCCGCTTCCCCGATGCGCTGCGCGCCGAACGTATCGACGTTGCCGATGCGCGGGGCGTTTATCTGCTGGCGCGCGATGTGGTGTTGGATTGGTCGCCGAGGGGGATATGGCACGGGTCGATCGCCATCGATCGCCTGGCGGCTGGGGACATGGTGCTGAGCCGGTGGCCTGCGGATGACGTGTCCGCGCCGGACGAGACATCACCTGCGGCCGGTGACGGCGGGTTCGCTCTGCCCGTGCCGGTGGATGTCGGGGATCTGGCGGTGGCGCGTTTGTCCTTGGGGGCGGCGGTTCTGGGGACCACGGCCGATTTCGCCGTGACCGGTCAGGGCCGGTATCGCCGGTCGGACGATGGGTCGGCGCATTTGGCGCTGCGGCGTTTGGACAAACCCGGCACCTACCGTGCCGATGCGGTTATGACCGCGTCGGCCGCCACCCAAGACGGCCTAACGTCTATTGGCGCCAATTCCTCGGGGCCCAATCCCTCTGGCCCCAATCCCTCTAGTCCCAATCCCTCTAGTCCCAATCCCTCTGGCCCCAATCTCTCTGGCCCCAATCTCTCTGGCCCCAATCTCTCTGGCGCTAATCCCTCTGGCGTTGCTCCCTTTGGCGTTCCCCGCTTTGGCGCTACGCCCCTCAGCCTGACGGCACGGTTGACGGTGCAAGAGCCGAACGGCGGATTATTGGCGCAGATCAGTGGCTTGCCCGACCTCGGGCCAATATCGGTGGAGGCGGCGGCAAAGGGTCCGCCGGCGGCGCTGGCCGTCACCCTGGCCCTCAGCGCCGGCGACCTGCGCGCCGATGGCGCTGGCACCGTCGATCTGGTGCACCAGACGGCATCCGCGTCCCTGCATGCCGATGCACCCGCGATGCGCCCGGCGCCGGACCTGACGTGGCAGGGCGCACGCGTCGATGCGCGTCTGAACGGTCCCCTCGCCCGTCCCGCTGTTAGCGGCACGGTGCGACTGACCAACCTCCGCGCCTACGGCACCGGCATCGCCGCGCTCGCCGCCGAGGTGACCGGCGATGCCGGCGCCATCGACCTGCGCGCGACCGCCGAGGGACTGGTGCTACCGGGCCCGCACCCTGATCTGCTGGCCGGCGCGCCTCTGACCATCCGGGCCGCGTTGCAGGTCGATCATGCCGACTGGCCGGCGCGGTTCAGCCTTCATCACGCTTTGCTGGATCTACAGGGCACCGCGCATGCCGGCGAGGCGCCACGCGCCCAGGCGCGTCTGACGCTACCCGATCTGGCACCACTTTCCGCCGCCGCCGGGATGGACATCGCCGGGCGTGCCAGCCTCGATCTCGATGTCAGCCAACTGGGCGCGACGATCGTCGCCGCCGTGAAGGGCGCGGTTGCCGTCACCGGAGGGGCCGATCCGCTGCCGGGGTTGATCGGCGAATACGGGGCCATCGATCTGGCAATCGCCTTGAATGGCGCGGAGGTGTCGCTGCGCCATCTGTCCGTGTCGGGCAAAGCGATGGCAGCCGACGCGGCGGGTGCGCTGCGCGGCGGCATGCTGAGCCTGGATTGGTCCGCGGCTCTGACCGACCTCGGCGTTCTGCAACCGCAGATAACGGGACGGCTGGAAGCGCATGGCCATGCCGCCGGTGGTGTGCCCGGCATGGTGCAAAGGGGCATGGCGCAAGCCCCACCCGGTCACGCCTCATCTGGGCAAGCCTCATCTGGGCAGGCCTCATCTGGGCAAGCCCCACCTGGACTAGCCCCACATGGGCAAGCTGCACCCGGACAAGCGAGCCCTATCGCATCGGCCGAAACCCCCGCCTCGACGGGCCTTTCGGTGATCGCCGATGCCACGGCCGATATCGCGGCGCATGGCTATGCCAGCGGCCGGGTGCGCATGCATCTCGACGCCTCGGGGCTGCCGGAGGCGGCCAAGGCCAATATGACGGCGGACGGCACCTTGCTGGACGCACCGCTGGCGTTGGCGCTAACCGCCGAACAGACCGCCGGGGCAATGCGGCTGGCGATCGGCAACTTGGCGTGGAAGTCATTGCAAGCCGCCGGCACGGTCACGCTGCCCGATCGTCTGATCCGCCCCTCCGGAGCCGTTGATGCTGCCGCACCCGGCACCTCCCCAACTAGCACCTCCCCAACTAGCACCTCCCCAACTAGCACCTCCCCAACTAGCGCCTCCCCGACCGGCACCTCGCCACCCGGCACCTCCCCACCCGGCACCTCCCCACCCGGCGCGCTCGGCGTCGGGCCGATCGGATCGCTGCGCCTGCGATTCGGTCGGCTGGCAGACCTGCAACCCGTCCTGAACCGTCCCATCCAGGGGTCGGCCGAGGCGGTCCTGAGCGGCGATGATCGTTCGGCGCGGACGCAGATCACGGTGGCTGGGCTGGTGCTGCCGAACGTGATGCAGGTGGGCAAGGCGGTGCTGGAGGCCACGGTCTCGGACCCGGTGGCGCAGCCGCGTCTGGATGCCAGCTTGGCCGTTTCGGACGTCAGCGGCGGAGTTGTGCACGGTGCATCGGGGCGCCTGGCGGCAGCGGGGCGGCTGTCGGCCCTGGCAGTCACAGCCACCGCGGATGCGCCCAGCCTGGCCGGTGCCGCGGCGCGTCTGATCAGTACCGCGACGATCAACGCGCAAACACGCAGCCTGACGCTGAACCGGTTGGAGGCGGTCTGGAAGGGCCAGACCTTGCGGCTGCTGGCGCCCGCGCGGATCGACGTGGCGGATGGGGTGGCGATCGACAGCTTGCGCCTGGGCTACCGGCAGGCCGTGCTGACCCTGTCGGGAAGGGCCCCTTCCGCCCCGGCGAGCGGCACAGCCACGAAGACGGCGCTGGACCTGACCGCGACGCTGCGTGATCTACCGATCGATAGTGCCGCCATCGTTGATCCCGCCTTGGCCGCCGACGGGCATATCGAGGGCGATTTGCGTCTGACCGGCAGCGTCGAAAGGCCCGAGGGGCGGCTGGCTCTGACAGCGTCCGGCGTGCATCTGCGCCAAGGACCCGGCCAAGGCTTGCCGCCGGCCCGTGTTGCGACAACCGTGACATTTCACGGCGACGCTGCTGCCGTCGATGCCCGGATGACAGCCGGTAAGACGCATCTTTCGGCAACCGGCTCGGTCCCGCTGAATGACACCGAGCCGATGACTATTCGCGCCGACGGGCAGATCGACCTGCTGATGCTCGATCCGCTGATCGCCGCCGACGGCCGACGGGCGCGGGGTTCGGCGGTGCTGGATGCCCGGATCGGCGGCAGCCTCGCCCAACCCGTGGTCACCGGCAGCCTAGCGCTGCGCGATGGCGACATCGTCGATTACAGCCTGGGTGGCCATATCGCTGACCTGGCGGGCTTGATCGAAGCAGAGGGCAACACGATCCGCATCGTTCGCCTGACAGGCCGAGCGGGTGCGGGTACGATGGGTGTGACGGGCACGGTGGGGCTGGGCGGGACGATGCCGGTGGACCTGCATGTGACCGCCGATGACGCCAAGCCGCTGTCCAGTGATCTGCTGTCGGCGACGATCGACCAGGATTTGACGCTGCGGGGGGACATCAAAGGCCATCTGGAGATCGGCGGCAGCGTGCATGTGCGGCGCGCGGATATCCGCATTCCCGATACGCTGCCGCCATCCATCGCGGTGTTGCCGGTGCGCCTACCGGGTGCTGCACCGCCGCCGCCTGCCCCGTTCCACGGCGCGATAGCCCTGAACCTGACCCTCGATGCGCCGCAGCGCGTGTTCGTGCGTGGCCGCGGTCTGGATGCCGAATTGGGCGGCACCATGCAGATCCGCGGCACGGTAGAGCAGCCGCAGCCCGATGGCGGTTTGCATTTGCGCCATGGCACCGTGTCGATCATCGGTACCACGCTGACATTCACCGATGGCAGCGTGTCGTTTTCCGGCGCCGGCATCGCCGATCCAACCCTCTTCTTCGTCGCCACCTCGACCAACGCCGCCATGACCGCTCGGCTTACCGTCAGCGGCACGGCGAAGAACCCCGAGATCGCACTGAGTTCGACACCCGCGTTGCCGCAGGATGAGGTCCTGGCGGAGTTGTTGTTCAACACCAGCGCCGCGAAACTTTCACCGCTGCAACTGGCGCAGGTGGCCTCGGCACTGGCCAGCTTGTCGGGGGCAACGGCGGGCTTCGACCCGCTGAACACGATGCGCACCGCGCTGGGCCTGGATCGGTTGTCGGTGGGGAGCAATGCCGCGGGCAGCCCGACGTTGGAAGCGGGGCGTTATGTGGCGCCGGATATTTATGTCGGCGTGAAGCAGGGCACGTCGGGTGGTGGCCCGCAAGCAACGGTGCAGATCGAGGTGGCCAAGGGGCTGCGCGTGGATGCGACGGCGGGCGGGGCGCAGACCTCGGCGACCGGTGCCAGTAGCAGCACGGAAGCGGCCAGTATCGGTGTGTCGTACCAGTTCGAGTATTGATGTTATGGCATCGTAACGGTGTGACGAACGGCCCGTGAATTCGGCGTAATTACCGTTAACTATTCGTCCCCGGCACAGAACGGAAAGGGACCAATTGAAGAACATCGCTTTGCTGACCGTGCAGCCTGGTCTTACGCCCCAAATGGGCGACCTTGGGACCGTCCATGGATCTTGGCCAATGGCGTTACCTGACGGATTCACCCCTATGCTTTCCCACGCGCATGTCGCGTCGGCCGTCCGCCGAGGGGACCGGACCATGCGGTGGAAAATCGGTCGGATGCTACGCCGTTAGGTCCACCGCCAACCGGTCCACGATCACCGTGCCATTGCCGCGCAGCCGCACCACATTGACCGTCTTCGCCAAATCCGGAGAGCCCGAATAATACGCCGGCACCGTCGTCCCGGTGCCCACGGGCACGGCGCGGTTCCAATGGCCAAGTGCTAGGTAATCGGCGCGTGTCGCCTCGATTTCGGCATTCGAGATCAACCAGGACGGGCGCAACGGCACCGCGCCGTCATCCTCGTAATGGCCGTGAGCCAGCGTGATGTGCCAGCGCGCGGTGCGGGGCCGGGGCGCCCGCAGCGGTGACATGTTTTCATAATCCCAGTGCGGATGCCCCCACATTTCCAGATCATGTTCGGGGAAATGGATCGCCTGTTCATGCGTCAGGCCGATGATGGCGACGTGATCGATCTTATCCAGTCCACCGCGCCGCCAGACGGAATCCGGTGTCAGCGGATCGTGATTGCCCGGCAGCACCACGACCGGGCGGCCGGCATCCTGCAGCATCGCCACACACCGGGCGATCAGTGCGGGGGATTGGCGATTGCTGTCGAAAATGTCGCCGACCAACAGCACATACTGTGCATCGGTCGCTTTCGCGGCATTCAGCACCACACGCAAACCGGTGGTGCCATCCTCGCCATACGGACCCTGGTGCGGATCGTCATCGACGTGAAGATCGGAACTGTGAACAAGGACGATGTCGTCAGCCAAGGCCAGAATCCACTCTGTTGCAGCCGGTCATGTGAAGCAGGCACCGTCGGTCCGTCAACAGCGACCAGGCGCGGTCGGCGGGATGGCCGGCGCGTCGGTTGCGAAACGGCGGTTGCGAAAAGGTGGGCATGACAGGGTGGGCATGACAGGGCGGATCATCCGGGCGGCGATTGGCGGCCGGCCGGAAACCAGCGTAAGACGGCGGCATAATCGGGGAGAACGAACGAGAATGATCGATCTGCATTACTGGCCGACACCCAATGGCAAGAAGGTCACCATCCTGCTGGAGGAAGCGGCGGTTCCCTATCGTATCGTGCCGGTGAATATCGGTCGTGGCGATCAGTTTTCCGATGCCTTTCTGCGCATGAACCCGAACCATCGCATGCCGGTGATGGTCGATCACACGCCGGTTGGCGGCGGCGATCCCATCACGGTGTTCGAGTCCGGTGCGATCATGCTGTACGTGGCCGAAAAAGTCGGTCGTTTCTACCCGACCGACATCCGCGGCAAATATGCCGTAACCGAGTGGCTGATTTGGCAAATGGCCAATCAAGGCCCCAAATCCGGGGAGTGCGGTCATTTCCGCCGCCTGGGTGACAAGCAGGGCGATCAGTCCTACGCCGTGCGTCGCTTCACCGATGAGGTGAACCGCCTGTATGGCGTTTTGAACAACAGGCTTTACGAAAGCCGCTATTTGGCCGGCGATGACTACACGATCGCCGATATGATTTGTTACCCCTGGACGGTGAATTGGGCCGCGCAGGGGCAGGATATCGCCGAGTTCCCGTATTTCCGCCGCTGGCAGGAAGAACTCGCCGCACGCCCCGCCGTGCAGCGCGGCATGGCGGTGGGTGCCGAACTGTCGGAGGACATCACCAAACTCTCGCCCGAGGAGCAGGTTCGGCGGGCGAAGATCATGTACAACCAGCGGGCGCGGCCCGTAACCGTCAAGCAGGGGTAATCGATCATGGCCGAAGTGGAATGTTTTTTCGACTGTTCCAGCCCGTGGACCTATTTCGCCTTCGAATCGCTGTTGCAGTTGCAACAAGAGATCGGCGTGACGATCTCTTGGCGTCCGTTTCTGGTGGGTGGCGTGTTCAACGCGGTGAACCCCAGCGTTTATAATTCCCGTGATACGCCCGTGCCGTCCAAGCAGGCCTACGCGAAGAAAGATCAGCAGGACTGGGCGCGCCATCTTGGCCTGCCGATCCTCTATCGCCCGACGGTATTTCCGGTGAACAGCGTTCGCGCCATGCGCGCCTGCATCGTGCTGGACGCCGAAGACAAGCTGGTGCCCTTCGCCCGCGCTGTTTTTCGCGCCTATTGGATCGATGATCAGGATATCTCGCAACCCGCGGTGCTGACGACGATCTGCCAGGGGTTGGGCATCGACGCGGCGGCGTTGCTGACGGCGATCGAGCAGCAGCCGATCAAGGACCAACTGCGCGCCAATACGCAGGAGGCGATCGATCGCGGGAGTTTCGGATCGCCAACGATATTCGTCGGCGGTGACGATATGTATTTCGGCAATGACCGTATGCCGCTGATTCGCGATGCGGTGCTGCGCCGTCGCGGCGGCGCCTAACACGCAAAAGCGGTTCGGCCTCGCGCCGCGCCTTTGGGGTGATCCTTTGGGGTGATCCTTGGGGGTGAGCCTGTGGCGGGCGGCTTTGGACTGCGGCTTTAGGGCGTGGGTGCGTCGTGCGGGTGTCTGGCGCCTTTGGGGTGAGCTCAAGGGGGTGGGTGTGTCGCGTGGGTGTGTGGCCCGCGTGTGCGTCGCGCGGCGGCCTAGCCCTTGCGATGATCCTGCTGTGGCCGCGGCTATGGCCCTTGCGGTCCGGTGATCCTGCGGCTCAGCATCCGGCGGCTTATTTCCGAACTGTTAACGATTTTCGGTGACACTGGCGGTTCAGCTTGGGGTGCTGAACGTGCTGACGATTTGCTTCGGGTATCTTATGGCCACGGCCATCGCAACGGCCGTTTTGGTTTGCGTCGCGTGGCTCGGGCAGCACAATGCCGCCCTGGCGGCGCGTGACAGGCCAAGCCCTGGCGCCTGCTCCGGCGCGCCCCTCGGTTCTTCCCTCGGCGTTATCCTTGGCGCGCCCGGCGGCGTATGCGATCGCATACCTGATGGTGCAACCGATGGGGCATCCCTTCGTGTTCCCCAAGACGTCCCCCAGGGCCTCCCCCAAGGTGTCCGCGGGGGCCTCCCCCAGGACGTGGCCGACCAGGGTGCCGACGCTGCCGCCGCGGGCGTTGCCAGCGCGGATGTCGCTGTCGCGGTGCGTGATGCGCTTCGCCATCTCCACGCCGTGATCCAGCATCACGCCGCGCGCGTCGATGTCGGCGTGGTGCCCGGGCTTCGCGCCGCCGTGCCGCCTTCCGATCTTTCCCGCCTGCTGCAAGAGATTCTGGCTACGGCCATAGCCGCCGAACCAGGGCAATACATGCTGCTGACGGCGGAAAAAGCCGGGGCCGACATCACGATCGTGCTGACGGATGACGCGGCATCAGACCCGATGGTCGCGACCGCTGGCCGGTGGGATGCCGTTGCGGTCCGTGCCGCGGCGCATGGCGGCAGGCTGGACGTCATCGCCAGCCCGTCCGGCGGCACCACCGTCCGGCTGCTGCTAATGGGCGCGGAACGTTCTGAACCCCGCACGGGGGAGCACGCCGGGAATGGCGGAGCGTGCGATACGCCAAGCCGGCATGGTGCGGCCCAGCACATCCCGATCAGCGATCAAACAGCCGGCGATAGCGTCCCGGCGGCCGCTTGGCCGCCGCAAAGCAGCCTGACGATTGCGGCTACCCGCGCGCGACCGGCGCAGCCTGTTCAGGCCCCGCCGGCGCCGGTGCTGTAACGTCCGCCCGGCTGCTAGCTGCGGTAAGAGCCGTTGATGTCGATGTAGGCGTGCGTCAGGTCGCACGTCCACGCCGTCGCTTTGCCACGGCCAAGACCAAGATCGATCGCGATCTCGACTTCCTTGCCCTTCATGTGCGCCACCACCGGTGCCTCATCATAGCCGGGCACCACGCCGCCATCTTTCGCCATCCAGACGCCGCCGACGCCGACCGAGAGCAGGTCGCGGTCGGCCGGTTCGCCGGATTTGCCAACGGCCATGACGATACGGCCCCAGTTCGCATCCTCGCCGGCGATGGCGGTCTTCACAAGCGGTGAGTTGGCCACCGCCATGGCGACTTTTTTGGCCGATTTGGCCGTTGTCGCGCCGGTGACATCGATGCGCACAAGCTTCTGCGCACCTTCGCCATCGCGCACCACCTGCAAGGCCAGATCCAACAGCAACTCATTCAGGGCTCTGCTGAAATCGGCCAGCAAGCGGTTGCGCGCGGCACTGCCGTCGGCGGCGGGAATGCGCGGGTGCTTGGCTTGGCCGGTGGCGATCAGCAGCACGGTGTCGGAGGTCGAGGTATCGGAATCGACCGTCGTGCAATTGAAGCTGGCATCGACGCCCTTCTTCAACATGGTTTGCAGCGCGTCCGCCGGAATCTTCGCATCGGTGAAGATGAAGCACAGCATCGTCGCCATGTCGGGTGCGATCATGCCGCTGCCCTTGGCGATGCCGCTGATGCGCACAACCGTGTCGCCGATCTGCGCCGTGCGGGTTGCCGCCTTGGGGAACGTATCGGTCGTCATGATGCCGCGCGCCGCGGCTTCCCAGCCATCGGCCTTGAGCGATTTGTGTAGATTGGGCAGCGCGGCCACCAGTTTTTCATGCGGCAGCACCTCCCCGATCACGCCGGTGGAGGCAACGAACACCTGCTTGGCTTGGCAGTCGGCCAGCTTCGCCGCGGCTGATGCGGTGGCGGCGCAGGCATCGCGGCCAGCCTTGCCGGTGAAGACATTGGCGTTGCCGGCATTCACCACCACCATCCGTGCCTTGCCGCCCTTCAGCGACGCTCGGCACCAATCAACCGGGGCACCGGGGCATTTGTTGGACGTGAAGACACCGGCCACCGTGCTGTTCGGTGCAACCTCCATCATCACCACATCGGTGCGGCCCTTGTAGCGGATACCCGCCTCGGCGGCGGAAAGGCGGACACCGGCCAAAGGCGGCATGTCCGGCAATGCAACGGCAAGTGGAGAGACAGCGGTCGACATGGTTCCTTACCCTCTTGCTAGAGTGATCCAGATCATCCTGGGCGGTGGTCGTTGCTACTTCGCGGCCGGCGGTTCAGCCGTATCCGTGGCTTTCGCCGGTGAGCCATCCATATTGAAACGCTCGATCTTCACGTCGGCTTTCGCTGCCGTGATCTGGTCTTGGATCGCCGCCTGCACCATGGCCTGGCGGATCGTGTCGCGCTCTTCCTCGAACGAGGGGGGCTGCGCCTGGCGATGGCCCAGGACCTGGATCACGTGGTAGCCGAACTGTGTTTTCACCGGCGTCGGGGCGATTTCATTGTCTTTCAGCGAGAAGGCGACGGCGGAGAATTCCGGCACCATATCGTCCTTCTTGAACCATCCCAGGTCGCCGCCTTGCTGCGACGCCCCTGGGTCTTTGCTGTATTGGGTCGATAGGGCGGCGAAATCACCGCCCTTTTTCAACTCGGCAATGATCTTTTTCGCCGTGGCTTCATCCGCCACCAGGATGTGCCGAGCATGCACCTCGGTTTCGCCTTTTTTGTTGGCGAATTCCTGGTCGTAGCGGGCGTGCAGGGCTTCTTCGGTGATTTGCGCCGTAATGGTCTTGCGCAGAAACGCCCCTTCCAGTGCCTGGTCGGCCGCTTCCTGCATGGCGTGCTGGACGGTGGGATCTTTATCCAGGCCGGCTTTCTGAGCCGCGATCAGCAGCGCCTTGCCGTCGATGATCCGATCCATCAGCAGCGGATAGAGTTGCTGCGGCGGCATGCCGCGCGCCTGCGGCAGGCTTTGCGCCAGTTCCTGTAGATCGCTCATGTGGATCGGTTGGCCGTTGACCGTTGCCAACACCGGATCGGCTGGTTTTTGCGCCATGGCGGGGCTGGCGATGGACAGGCTGCCCGAGACGATCAAGGCGGCCCCGAGGGTGAAGCGCAGGGACGAAGCGGCGAAAAGACGGGACATACGATCTCCGATAACGGCCCGGTCGGGGCTGGCGATCACGGCTGCCAGAGGGCACATGGGATGAAGGCGAACGAGGCCGCTTATGGCCGAAGCGATCCCGCCTCACAAGCCAAGCCGGCGAACGTCACACGATGGTTACAATAGGATGGCGTTTGCTAGCGGGTTTGCACCTGCGGCGGGGCGCGATCGATCCGCAGATGCGGATCGGTATCGAGTTCCGATCCGTCCAGGTTGAACCGATGGATCACGAGGTGAGATCTGGCATCCTTGATCGTGTCCGAGACCGCATTGGCGAGCAATTGTTGATGCAATTGATCCCGCACGTCGGACAAGCTTGGCGGCGCGACCTGGCGGCGAGCCTCGACTTTGATGACGTGCCAGCCGAATTCATTGTGCACGGGCTTGGGGCCAACCTGCCCGGGCTGGAGCGAGAATGCGACATCGGCAAAAGCCGGCCACACCTGGTCACGCCGGAAGAAGCCCAGGTCACCGCCACTGCTGGCATCGGAATCGCGGCTGACGGCGCGGGCGATCGTTGCGAAGTCGCCACCATTTTTCAGGTCTTCCAGCACTTTCATCGCCTCGGCTTCGGTTGTCACCAGGATGTGACGAGCATGGACTTCCTCGGAGACTGGGCGGCCGGCGTATTGTCGGTTGTATAGGGCTTCGACGGCCTGCTCGGTGGCCCGCGGTGTGGCGACTTCGGCCAGATAAGTGCCTTCCAGCACGCCATCGGTGGCCGCCTGGATACGGCGCTGCACGTCTTTGCGTGCTTCCAACCCGTTACGGCGTGCCATGAAAGCCAGCGCCTGGTGATCGACGATCCGGTCCAGGACCACGGGATACAAGGTGTCGAAGGGCAGGGAGCGGAGGTTTTCGGGCAGGTTCCGGGCCGCTTCCGCCACGTCGCTCAGGTAGATCGGATGGCCTTCGACACTGGCAACGACGGGATCGGACTCACCATGTGATGGGGTGGGTTGAGTGTTTGGCGTTGATGCTGTCTCTGATCCGGCGGGGCCGGAGGGTGCGGGTTTGCCCGGGGCGTTACCGGCAGGCGTTCCCGGCGGGGTTGCCGTGGCCGTGGCGGGTGCCGCTGGGGCGTTCGCGCGTTGCGCCCCAGGCGATGCCCCTTGGGAGGCCCCCGGTGACACGGCTGTCGATGCGGATGCGGATGACGCGGGCGCCGGTTTCGGCTGGGCTGAAACCGCGACGGGCAGGGCTGTTAAGCCGAATGCAGCAAGGAAAGGCAGCCCATGAAGGCGAAGAAGCCGAAAACCGTCCCTTGCAGGGCCGGGGAAGTTGGTTAGGCGCATCGTTACTCCTGCGGCTTGGGCCTGCGGTCTTGCGTCAGATGGGTGCCAAGGGCGCAAAATCTATGCTCGTTTGGCATCGCGAGGGCCAGAAAAACCCTCGCCCTCGATGCCACCGCGATGCGGGGCCAGACGCCTGGATGGGCAGGTCGCCGCTGCGTGCCACGGCTCAAGACGGGCTGAACAACGCCAGCAACCCCTGCAGCAATTGCCGCGGTGTTGGGGGGCAGCCTTTGATGACCATGTCCACGGGGATGACGGACGACACTCCGCCGGTGATTGCATAGCTGCCGGCGAACACCCCGCCGTCGAAGCCGCAATCACCGACCGCGATCACCCATTTTGGTGCTGGGGTGGCGGCATAGGTGCGCTCCAGCGCTTCTTTCATGTTTTTGCTGACCGGACCGGTGACCAGCAAGACATCTGCATGGCGCGGGGAGGCGACGAAGCGCAGGCCATATTGTTCAAGATCGTAAAAGGCGTTGTTCAGCGCATGGATTTCCAGTTCGCACCCGTTGCAGGAGCCTGGGTCCACGGCGCGGATCGAAAGACTGTGCCCCAGCCGCTTTTGCGCCGCTCGATCCAGATGCGCCGCCATTGCCGCCATCTCTGGATCGGCGGGCGGCGGCGCTTCCGTGATGGGACGGCGCAGTCCTTGCAGCAGGTGGTGCAGCACCACGGCCTAGAGCATCCGTTGCAGGATCAGCTTCTGCACATCGGAGGTGCCTTCATAGATCTGGCAGACGCGGACATCGCGGTAGATCCGTTCCACCGGATAGTCGGCCAGGAAACCGTAGCCGCCCAGCGTCTGGATAGAGGCGGTGCAAATCGCCTCCGCCGCTTCCGAGGCATAGAGTTTTGCCATGCAGGCTGCTTCTAGCGACGGCCGGCCTTCGGCCTTCAGGCGTGCGGCATAGAGGGTCAGTTGGCGTGCGGCTTCGAGCTTCGTTTTTGCGTCTGCCAGGCGGAAGCCGACGGCTTGCAGATCGATGATCGCGCCGCCGAAGGCCTTCCGCTCCCGCGCATAGGTCACCGCATAGTCCAGCGCGGCGCGGGCCATGCCGACGCTTTGCGCGGCGATGCCGATACGGCCGGATTCCAGCGTGGACAGGGCGATCTTATAGCCTTCGCCCTCGGCGCCGATGCGCTGATCCTCGGGCACTTCCATATCCTCGAACGACAGCGCGCAGGTGTCAGAGGCTTTTTGGCCCAGTTTTTCCTCGACCTTCAGGACCGAGAAACCCGGATGGGTCTTGTCGATCACGAAGGCGGACAGGCCCTTTTTCCCGGCCGAAGGGTCCGTGACGGCGAAGAAGACAAGGCTGCCGGGATGGGTGGCATTGCTGATGAACTGCTTGGCGCCGTTGATGATGTATTTGTCACCCTTCTTCACCGCTCTGGTGCGCAGGGCCGATGCGTCCGAACCGGCCTGCGGCTCGGTCAGGCCGAACGAGCCCACGTGCTCCGCCGTTGCCAGCTTGCGCAGCCAGCGGTCCTTCTGCGCGTCGGTGCCGAAATTGTTGATCACGATGCAGGTTGGGGAGTTATGCACCGAGACCATGGTGGACACCGAGCCATCGCCGGCGGCGATTTCTTCCAGGACACGCGCGTAGGTGATCGGGTCGATCTCGCTGCCATCCCATTCGGCTGGCGTCGTGGCGCCGAACACGCCCAGTTCTCCCAACTCGGCGATGACATCGGCTTCAATCCGCCGGGTCTTTTCCCGTTCAGCCGCCAGCGGGGCCAGCCGGTCCTGGGAAAAGCGGCGGATCATGTCGATGATCATGCTATCGCCATCGGGCGAGACGAAGGGGGTGATGCTGTCGGGCATGGTTGGGCCTCGGTCTGTTATGGGCGTCGTTATGGTTGGTGATTTACACCCCAGCGGCCTTGCGGTCCATCAAGAGAGGCAGACGCGGCGAAAGATGCTATAACGCCCGTGCCATCGGATCGGGACATTCACCATGCGCGCCTTGATTGTCGCCGTCTTGCTGCTGATCGCGGGACTGCCGGCCGCCGGTAGCGGCGCCCATGCCAGCCCCGGCATGGCCAATGCCGCCGGCATGCAAGCGGCATCGGACGGATCCGCTGTCGCATCCGGCGCGCCCTCTGGTGCTCCCTCTGGCGCTCCCTCTGGCGCCCCCGCCGCCACCACCGCCGGCATCCCCCTTGGGGCTATTCCCTTTGGCCAAGAGCCGCAGTTGCGGCGGGTGATCCTGTCCAACGGCGGTGTCGGCTATTTCGAATATGGCGCCGAGGTGGATGGCGCCCAGCGCGTGTTACTCAGCGTGCCGTTACGCCAGATCGACGATCTGCTGAAATCGCTCGTGGTGTTCGACCCGGCCGGCGGTGTTGCCAGCGTCGAATTGCCTGGGCTTGACGATACCGATCAGGCCTTCGCCGGCGCCCCGTTCGGGCCCGAGGCGCTGGACTCGCCGCTCGCTTACCTGAACGCGCTGCGTGGCACGACGGTGACCGTGCTGGGTCCGCGGCCGATGACAGGCAGCATCCTGCGTGCCGAGGCGGTGCAGGAAACCACCGGCCCGCTTAGTCAGCAGCGCACGCGGGTGACGCTGCTGGGGCCGGAGGGGATGCAGCAATTCGTGCTGGAGGACGCGAGCAGCGTGCAGGTAACCGATCCCGTCCTCCGCGCGCGCGTCGCACGGGCGCTTGCGTCGTTGCGTGGCCAGCCGGGGCAAGCCGCACGGTTGGTGACGATCCGCCTGAGCGGTCGCGGCAAGCGGACGGTGGCGATCGGTTATGTCGCCGGGGCGCCTTTGTGGAAGACGACCTATCGCCTGATGCTTGACCGTGCCGGGTCCGAAGGGCGGCTGCAGGCCTGGGCAACGCTGGAAAACCAGTCTGGCGCCGACTGGAACGGCGTGGCGCTGACATTGCAATACGGCAATCCCGTCGCCTTCCGGCAAGCGCTGTATCGCAGCTATTTCGTGCAACGCCCCGAGGTGCCGGTGGAAATCCTCGGCCATGTTCTGCCCGACATCGACACCAATGCGCGACCGATGTCGGCTCTGGCGGCACCCGGATCCGCACCCGAATCCGATGCGGCACCCGCCCAACGCCGCACCATGGGCCGCATGGTGATGGCGCCGGCGGCGTCCGATGCGACCCTGTCGGCCGTCGAGGAAACTGCCGAGGAAACCATCTTCACCTTGCCGTCGGGGGTCGATCTGCCCGCCGGGCACTCGCTGGACGTGCCGATCCTGGATGCGCATGTCGCGACGCCGCGTGTCGGGCTGGTGCCGTTCCGACAGACGCATCCGCTGACGGCAGTCCGGCTGACCAATGACAGCCCCAACAGCCTGCCGGCGGGTGTGATCACGGTCTATGACAGCGCGGCTTCCGGTTCGACGTTCGCCGGGGATGCGCGCCTGGGCGGGCTGCCCGCCGGACAGACGCGGCTATTGTCCTATGCCCGCGATATGCGGACGGACATCGATACGCAACAGACGCACCAGCCCGACATCATCACCTCTCTGACCGCCGCCAACGGCGTGCTGACGTATGTGGTGCGTTCGCGCACCGTGATCCGGATCAGTATGACTGCACCGGCGCAGGAGCAGCGTGATCTGCTGCTGGAATTGCCGCGCGCGCCGGGCCAGACCCTGTCATTCGCCGATGGCAAAACCGCAGCCGTGGAGCAAACGGCGACGGCCTGGCGCGTCGCCGTGACGCTACAGTCGCAACAGACGCGCGATCTGACGGCCTATCTGGACCAACCGGTCAACCACAGCGTGACCCTGATCGACGGGGATGAGGCGGTGGTGGCGTTCATTGCCGGCCAGGACAGTCTTGCGCCGGCGGCCCGCGCCGCGATCCAGACGGTGCTGACCCTGCGGCGGGACGAAGCGACCAAAGCTGCCGCCGCCGCGACGCTGCGCACGCAGATGGAGGATGTGTTGGCCGATCAGGACCGGCTGCGCAAGAACCTCGGCGCGTTAACCGCGGGCGACGCGCTGCGTGCGAAACTGGTGCAGGCGCTGGATGCGTCAGAGACGCAGGCGCAACAACTGCGCAAGGCGATCGCGGGGGCGGATGCGGAGGTGTCGAAGGCCCATCGCAGCTTGGCTGATGCGGTGGCCGCGCTGCACATCTAGCGCGCTTTCCGGCCGCGCCGGCGGGGCGTGCCGTTCGCCGGCAGAAAATGCGGTCAGTGGCAGGCCTTGGGCGCGCAGATGCGTGTCGTCGATCCGGCGAAATCCTCCCGGCACCTGCACCTGCACCTGCACCTGCACCGACACCGGCACCGGCACCTGCACCGTCATTGGGGCCGGCGCTGGGGCTGGGGGCGGCACATCGCACGCGCCTGATCGCATAGCCGAGCCGGGCGACGATGTCGGCGGATGCCGAAAAGGCGCATAGCGACATGTTTGCAAGCCGGTGGTCAGGACGGCGTCCGGTGACCAAAGATCGCCGCAGCTTTGTCCAGCAGTGGCGGCACGCCCTTAATCCGGCGGAGCGCCGCACCCTGTTCTTCCATCAGGGTCAGCGGGTCCATCCGGCTGTCGGGATTGGGTGGGGTTTCCAGAAAGCCGCCGATCCAGCGGCCACGCTGCACCATTGCCTCACCCAGTGGCTGGGCCAGTTGGTCATACAGCGCCAAGCCGTCATGGATGTCGCGGCTAGCCAGTGCATCCGTCAGCCATGCCGCATTCAGCGCGGCTTTGGTTACCCCGGCGGCGACATGCGGCCGGGCGACGAAGGCGGCATCGCCAACCAGGGCGACGCGGCCGGTCACGATCGACGGCGGTGCCAGATCGAAGATGGGCTGGAAGAACACCTCCTGCGTGGCGTTCATGGTTGCGGCGAAGGGCGGCGGCATCTGTGTCGCGACATCGTGGCGGAAGGCGGCGATGATGTCGGGATGGATCAGCGGCGGCGGGATGCTCAGCCCGTGATCATGGCCGTTGGCGTCGGTACACATCGCGCGCAGGGCTTGCTGCGTCTCGACGGGGTGATACCACAGCCAATTCAGCGCGCGTTTGCCGATGCCCGCATCGTCGTCGCGGCCGGGAACCGGATAGGCCATCACCAGTTCACGGCCCGGGAGGTAGAAGGTGAAGTCGTTGAAGATGCTGCGCTTGACGCTTTCTGGCGCATCGGCTTCGGCCAGCAGGCCGCGCCAGGCGACATAGCCGGCATAGACCGGCCCCTGACCCGGGAAACAGCAGGCCCGCACGGTGGAGCGCAATCCGTCCGCACCCACCAGCAGATCGCCGGAAACGCGGTGACCATCGGCGAAGATGGCGGTGACGCTATCGGCATCTTGCACCACCGCGTCCAACTGCATGCCGTTGCGATAAACCTCTACCGGCAGCAGGCCGCGCAATTCGTTGTAGAGCCGGCCCCAGGAACTCATGACCTTGTGGAACGGCAGGCGATGCGTCACCGCGCCGTCGCGACCGAGGCAGATGCGTTCCTCGATCGGCACGCCGATGGTCGGATCGACGGTGGAACCGACCCGCCGCATGATATCCATCTGCTCGGGATGGGTGCCGACGCCGACGCCGCGGCTGGCAAGATCGCGCGGGCTGCGCTCGAACACCGTGACATGCCATCCGGCCTGACGCAGCAATAGGCCGGTGAACAGGCCGCCGAGTGAACCGCCGATGATCAGGGCGGACGGCATCAGCTCAGCAGGTCGCCGAGAGCGTCGGCCACCGCGTCGGTGGCGATGGCGGGTTGGTAGCCGTGATAGCTGCGCGCGAAGTTCAGGGCGCGCTGGCGGCACGCGCTGTCATCGACGATCGCACGGATCGCGGCGTCGATGGCGGCGGTGTCCGACTCGGGGGCGATGCCGTGGCCGAAGCCTTGGGTGGCGATGCGATGCAAGGTCATCATCTGTTCGACGAACAGCGGCAGCAGTAGCACGGGCTTGCCCTGCAGCAACGCGGGCACTGCGGCATCGGCGCTTTGGCCGATCACGATATCGCTGGCGGCGATCGCCGCGTGGCGGTTCGGTGCCGCGGTTACTCGCACGGTCGGGCTGACCAGCCGGTCGGTCGGCATGGCGTCGTCCTCGCTGCCGCCCTGGATCAGCGTGGGCAAGCCCAGGCGCGCCAGGACCTGGGCCAGTTTATCCAGTGCCGGGTGACGCGGATCGAGGTCGATATAGATCCGCTCCCCAGTGCCGCTTGGCCAGTCCGCCGTTGGCCCGGTGGTGGGGCTGAAGATATCGCCGAACCAATCGGCCTGTTGCCGGCCGGGATAGTGATCGAGTTCGGGGAAGGTGCACAGGAAGCTTGGCACGTCGCGGAACAGGTCGCGCAGGGCGCGCAAGCCGCGGCTGCGGCGGCCGATCAAGCACGCCTCGATCACCGCCAGTGCGCGCCCCTCCCCGTCCTCGGCCGCATCTGGCGGCAGATCGGCCCAGGGACGCATCACCGGCATCGGCCGAGCCAACGCCGGTAGGCTGAAGCCGTCGCCGATGGCGGCGATTTTTACGCCGGCGATGCGTGCGGCCAGCATTGCCGTTGGCGCGTAATCCACCACCAGCAGGTCTGGGGCCGTCTGTGTCAGCAGGGCGAGCCACGCATCCAGCAGGGGATTGAGGGCACTGGGCGCGCTGTAGCCGCAGAGTTGCAGAAGATCGGCGTAGGTTACGGCCAGAAAGCCGGGCGGCGGCGGCGCATGCCAGGCTGGCGCTTCATGTTCGGCCATGCGGGCATCGTCGCGTGGCCCAGCCGAGGGCGCCCCAGGGGATCGCCCAGACGGAAGCCCAGGGGGCAGCGCCAGCGCGACATCATGACCGCGTTCGGCGAGCGCGGTGGCAAGGGGCAGGAGGCGTTGTGTGGTTGCGCCACCACGGGAAAGCTCAGCGGCCAGCAGGATGCGGTTGCCGGCCATCCGCGCCTACCTGCGGTCCAGGCTCAGTCGGCCGGCGCCGTAAGCGACGATTTGCAGGAAGCCGCCGGCCATGCAGACATTCTTCCAGAAATGGATCATCTGGAGATTGTCGGCTGGGTGGTAGTGGGCGGCGATGCCCGTGGCAATGCACCAGACCGCTAGGACAGCGGCGCAGATGCGGGCGCGAAAGCCAAGCAGGAACAGCGCACCGACGCCGATTTCCACGGCCAGGGTCAGCGCGTAGGCGGCGCCTGGCATCGGCAGATTGATCTTGGCAAAATAGGCCATGGTCCCGGTGGGATTCATGGCCTTCATAATGCCGCTATGGACGAAAATGTAGCTCATGGCCAAACGGCCGATCAGCGCGATCCAGTCCATCGCGGGGATTTTCATCCCACCAGCTCGATACCGGCGAAGAAATAGGCGATTTCGATCGCTGCATTCTCCGCGCTGTCGGACCCGTGCACGGAGTTCGCTTCGATGCTCTCGGCGAACAGCTTGCGGATGGTGCCCTCGGCGGCGTTGGCCGGGTTGGTGGCACCCATGATCTCGCGGTTGCGGGCGACGGCGTTGTCACCTTCCAGAACCTGCACGACGACCGGACCCGAGGTCATGAAGGTGACCAGATCGCGGAAGAACGGGCGTTCTTTGTGCACGCCGTAGAAGCTTTCCGCTTGGGCGGTGGACATGTGCATGCGCTTCTGGGCGACGATGCGCAGGCCGGCATCCTCGAACACAGCGTTGATCTTGCCGGTCAGATTGCGACGCGTGGCGTCCGGCTTGATGATGGAGAAAGTGCGTTCGATCGCCATTGCGACCTCCTATGAGTGTGCGGTTGGCGGGCGTCCTAAGGGTTTGCGGCGCGAAGGGCAAGGCGCGATCGCAGGAACCGGGTGCGGGCGCTGAGTATGGCGGTTGCCGGGGGCATGATTCCGTCGGCACGGACCTGCTGGCTACGACCTTTGGGCCTGCTGCTGCGATCCGCGCTGCCAAGGATGTTTCCACCCAAGCTGCCACCGGCACTGGCACCGGCGCTGGTACCCAAGCTGCTCACTGGTGCTCGGCCCGCGCGCCCCCTGCGAGGCGTGACGCCGTTCCCGATCGCCGGTCCCCAGTCCCCAGTCCTCGGTCCCCAGTCCTGGGTCCTCTGCCCTGGGACCCTGTGGCTCGGTGCCGCGCCGCCGCCAAGACCGGGGGAAGTGCGCTTGGGAGCGTCTTGGTCCGCGCGTCGTCCTTGGCGGGCAAATGCTTGGCTTGTGCGGCGCGGCAGGGTTGCCCATAACCTTCCGCCATGGCCCTAATGGATATCCACGACCTTTGCGCGCAGCTGACCGGCACCCAACGCCTGATCGGCATTGATCTGGGAAGCAAGACGATCGGCATCGCATTGTCGGATGTGCGCCGCCGCCTGGCATCGCCTTATGCCAGCATCCCGCGCCGTAAATTGTCCGAGAATGCGGCCGAAATCGGCGCCATCGCGCTGAAGCAGGGCGCGTTCGGCGTCGTCGTCGGCTTGCCGCTATCGATGGATGGCTCATCCGGTCCCGCCGCGCAGGCTGCCCGCGATTGGACGCATGCGCTGACCGCCGCCTTGGGTCTGCCCGCCGCCTTGTGGGATGAGCGCCTGTCGAGCGTCGCGGCAAATCGCACGCTGGTGCAGGAGGCCGACCTGTCCCGCGCCAAGCGCGCCGCCGTGGTCGATCGCACCGCGGCCGCCTGGCTGTTGCAAGGGGCGCTGGATGCCGCCGCCGAACGTCGGTCCGTTATCGACGAGGCGTGATCCGCGACACCCCGTCTGGTCGCTGGCGCGGGGTTTGCTATACAGGCCGCAAAGCCTGCAGGAGCCAGCCCATGATGGACCCATTCCCCGAAGATCCCGATGCGAAGCGCACCCTTGGGCAACGGACGTCCGACGCGGTGACGGAATTCTGCGGCTCCTGGACATTCATTGCCGTGTTTTCCGTGATCGTCCTCGTCTGGGTGGTGCTGAATTCCATCCTGCTGCTGCTGGGGGAATTCGATCCCTATCCCTATATTTTTCTGAACCTGGTGCTGACCGTCGTCAGCACGTTTCAGGGTCCGTTGATCATGATGTCGCAAAACCGGCAGATCGAGCGTGATCGCGCCACGATTCGTGGCCTGCATCACAAGCTCGATGAGATCATGAAATCGTTACAATAGGAATCGAATAGGCGCGCGCTGCGCTGCGCCGCGCCTCCCAGTGACCGGCTTGCGGCCGGCCACGGTGGTTCTGCGTCCCTGGGACCGGCCGCAAGCCGGCCACGACGATCCTGTGTCCTTTGGGCCGGCTGGCGGCCGGCCCTGATCAAAATGGACCTTGCCGTCAGACCACGCGGAAGTTTTGGAACTGCCAAGGATCAGCGGTGTCGAGCACTTCCGGAAACAGCCGGCCGCGATCCAAAAGCGGACTCCAGTCGCTGTAAGCGCCGATCATATCGCCCAGATAAGGTTCCGCCACCGCCAGCACCTCGGCATGGTCCAGATGATCGGCCTCCACCACGCCGGCGTTCGGGTTGCGCATCGCCCAGACCAAGCCGCCCAGAACCGCCGCCGTGACTTGCAGGCTGGTAGCGTTGTTGTGCGGCGCTAGCGCGCGCGCCTGCTCGATCGACAGGCGGGAGCCATACCAATACGCCCCCTTGGCGTGGCCCATCAGCAGCACGCCCAATTCATCGACGCCCGAGACGATCTCGTCCATCATCAGCCGCTGCGTCGGCTGCATTTGCCAGTTCCGGCCTGCCAGTTCGTGCACCGACACCACCGCATCATCGCACGGGTGATAGGCGTAATGCACCGTCGGGCGGTAGACGACGCCGGTTTCGTTGCTGACGGAATAATAATCGGCAATCGAGATCGCTTCATTGTGCGTGATCAGGAACCCGTGGATCGGGCCGGCCGCCGGCGTCCAGGTGCGCACGCGGGTCGAGGCACCCGGCCGCATCAGATAAATCGCCGCGTCGCAGCCGAAATCATGCCGGTGTCCGTCCGCGGGCAGGTTCTTCTCATGCGTGCCCCAGCCCAGTTCGGCCGGCTGGTTGCCTTCGCCGACGAACCCGTCGATCGACCAGGTGTTGACGAACTCCCCAGGCTTTTTCGCGAACGAGGCAGTCTGCGTGTCGCGTTCGGCGATGTGCATCACCTTCACGCCCAACGTATGCGCCAGCGCCGCCCAGCCGGCCCGGTCTGTCGGGACCAACGTATCAACACCCGTATCGCGCGCGATGTTCAGCAAAGCGCGCTTGACGAAATGCGACACCAAGCCAGGATTGGCGCCATGCGTCAGCACCGCCGTCGGGCCCGCGCCCCCGGCCACCGCCAAGGCACTTTCCCGCAACGCGTAGTTGGACCGCTGCGACGGCGTCAGCGACGGGTCGGTATAGCCGCCGGCCCAAGGCTCCACGCAGGTGTCCAGATACATCACGCCACGCGCCTGGCAGAACAGGATCAGCGCGACGGACGACACGTCCACCGAGAGGTTCAGCAGGAAATCGCCCGGCTGAAGCAGCGGACCGAGGATATCGGCATAATTGTCGCGCGTGATCGGTAGGACGGTGAATTTCACACCGGCCGCGGCCGCCACGGCCTGGCCGCGGTCGTCACCGGTGACGATCTCGATCCGCTCCCGCGGCATGTCGATATGACGCAAGATAAGCGGTAGAACACCCTGGCCGATGCTGCCGAAACCAAGCATGACCAAGCGGCCGCCGAATGCAACGTGCTGCATGATGAAGGGTCCTTTCATTGTTGCCGTATCGATACGGCCAGATTGCCGCGCGGAAGATGAACGACATACGACGTTCATCGACCGCGAAGCGGGATATTTGTGTGATGAAACGATGAAGACCGGCCGCCGCGCCTTTGCCCGCGGCGGCCCGGATTTCAGGCGGCGAGTCTGTCCGTCTCGCCCAGCGTGGCATCATCAGCGACTTCGACGATGCGGGCGCGATCGAAGCCGTTGAAAGCCGTGCGCAGGCATGCGCCATACGCCCCAAGCTGA
>Ga0164296_1000396_pt1 | contig 53305 bp, 54 predicted proteins | sample GEODES057metaG_FD_113533 | JGI IMG/M metagenome (GOLD analysis project Ga0164296, IMG submission 113533) | Dystrophic lake water microbial communities from Trout Bog Lake, Wisconsin, USA - GEODES057 metaG | ecosystem: Environmental > Aquatic > Freshwater > Lake | place: USA: Trout Bog Lake...
CACGATTATGAGCCGTGTGCTCTAACCACCTGAGCTACGCCGCCTGGCGAGCCCTCTGTCGGGATTGAACCGACGACCCCTTCCTTACCATGGAAGTGCTCTACCACTGAGCTAAGAGGGCATACGTGTCAAAATGACACGGTTTTGAATTGTACTCCGAAACCGACCACCGTTTCCAACCGGACCCGACTACCCTTAATTCCTGTGAGAACGCGACTGGTCGATATTGGTGACGCACCGGCGTTAATGGCAATCTACAACCCCGAGGTTATGGAGTCTTCCATTACTTTTGACCTCGTCCCCCGCACCCTCGAGGAACAGGAGGCCTGGATCCTCGAGCACCAGTCGTCGCATCCCTGCTTGGTCGCCGTGAACGAAGAGGACAACGCCGGTGAACGAGGGGCCTTTGGTGAGTACATCCTCGGCTACGCCCTCGTTTCCCCCTTTCGGCCGCGCGCGGCCTACGCCACCACCGTCGAAAACTCGGTCTACGTCCACCGCGATGCCCGCGGACGGGGCGTCGGCGAGCTACTCCTGCGTGACCTGGTCAAAGCGGCCACCGAATCGGGCTACCACTCGATTATTGCCCGCATCGTGGGTGAGAACGAAGGCAGCATCCGACTCCACGAAAAAGTTGGCTTTACCCTGGTCGGAACGGAAATCGAAGTCGGGCGAAAGCACGGTCGCTGGCTCGACGTCGTCGAATACCAGTACGTCGTTCGAAACTAGACCTCGTCCAGCGAGGGCGGCACTTCCGGCCAGGACCACTGCGTCCATCGGCCCATCGGAAGTAGCAGCACGCCACCCAGGATGCTGACCGCCACCGCAATATGCAGGGGATTGGCTGACGCCAGGCCAGTCAGCAGCGTTCGTCCACCGGGCAGGCCAATAAATGGCCCCACAATCGTCAAGGCCATGAGCCAGAAGTGCTCACGACCCTGGTAGCTCGCCGCCAACAGGGCAATACCCCAGACCAAGTACCACGGCTGGACCACCGGGCCCAGGATCACGATCAACAACAGGGCCACCCCCAAGGAACGAACCCAGCCGCGCTTTTCGGCCCGCAGGAATAGATAGGCCGTAATGAGGAGAGCAATACCGAGACCAATCGCTCGGGTAATGGTGAGGTCGTGCGTCAGGTTGGTCATGATGCCCGCACTCTTTAGCCAAGCGTGCAGACTCAGGCCGATACCGGTCGCCGGAGCGGCCCAGGACCTGACGCTGCCGTTCGACGTCAAATTTCGTACCCACCCGAATCCGAAGCCGGCGACGTAGGTCCAGCCCCCGATAACGACGGCGGTAATGACAACCGAGGTCACGACGGGCCGCCAGCGTTCACGCCACGGCACGGCGCCTCGCCACTGCCACGCGATAAAGGCCAGTCCCAGTGCGGCCGGCGCCTTGATCGCGGCGGCGCTGGCGCAGAAGAAAATGGCCCACCAGAGTCGACGGCGCAGGGCCAGCGCCACGCCAATGACCAGCAGCGCCGTCATGATGGCGTCGTTGTGGGCACCCCCGACCAACGTCAAGAGCACCAGCGGATTGAGCACGGCGAGTACGAAGGCCTCGCTGGGATCGCGACGCAGGCCCTTGGCTAGCAGCATCACGCCCCACCCGAGGGCGATGACTGACAGGAACTCGAGGAGGCGCAGCCCGACCACCACGGCCAGCAAGTTGTGACGAGCCAAGCGGTCAATAGTGCCGTCGAGGAAGAGAAACAGCGGTCCGTAGGGGGCGGGGGTGTTGCCCCACAGGGGATCGACGGGATTAACGAACGGGCCGGCGCCGAGCGTGAAGGGGCCGTAGAGGTAGGGACTCAGGTGGTGCGCGGTCATCTCGCCCTGGGCGGCGTAGGAGTACACGTCGCGCGAAAACATCGGGGGCGCCACCAGCATGGGGGTCGCCCAGATGATCAACATCCACCAGAGCGACTTCACCGTGGCCCCACCGTGAATTTTGACGACTTCGGCCAGACGCAACCAGACACGCATCACGAGGAGGAGGCCACCGTAGGTTAAGACAACGGCGAGCAGGAGTCGGGTCTCGGAGGGAAACGTCGTCGGGGAACTGGGTGGCTCACCGAAGAACCAGGTTCCCGCCAGATTTAACTTAAAGGGCGACCGGGGAATGGTCCCGCCGACGAAGACCAGACACATACCAAGAAACCCGAGCAACGTCGGTTGCCACAGAAAGCCCCAGCCCTCAAACGGTCCAGGTGTGAATCGGCCGAGTGGGGTGTAGCGGCGCTCGAGCACCATGACGCCACGTTCGAGGCGACGGGTAATGCGCTCGTAGAGGGAGCGGACGGAGCGCAGGGGATTTGTCACTTGCCGTACGCCAAAACCTTTCGCATCTCCGCCACGGTAGTTGGTCTACCCGCGTTGGGACGTGGACAATTCAGGGTTACTGAATTGTCCGTGGTGGGCCAGGAGGGATTTGAACCCCCGTAGGCAAAGCCGTCTGGTTTACAGCCAGATCCCATTGGCCGCTCGGGCACTGACCCGCCTAAGAGCCTACAACCTTTCGCCCCTCCCCTTCCAACCGACGGGACCTAGAATTAGGACATGCCTACCTTTGACATCGTCTCCGAAATCGACCTCCAGGAAGTCCGCAACGCGGTGGACCAGGCCAACCGTGAAGCCGGCACCCGCTTTGACTTCAAGGGCACCGACGCCGTCGTGGAGTTCAGCGAAAAGGAACTCACGCTGAGCGCCAACACTGAAGACCGCGTTCGCGCGCTCTACGACCTCCTCCAGGAGAAGATGGTCAAGCGTGGCGTCTCACTGAAGACGCTCGACCCGGGCAAGATCGAGACCGCGAGCCACGGCAGCGGCCGTCAGAAAGTCGCCCTCAAGGCCGGCCTCACGCAAGAGCTCGGCAAGAAGATCAACAAGATCATCAAGGAACTCAACTTCAAGGGCGTGAGCTCGTCGATCCAGGGTGAGCAGGTGCGAGTCACCGGTAAGCAGCGCGACGACCTCCAGCAGGTAATTGCCCACTTCAAGGACCTCGACTTCGAGGTGCCGCTGCAGTTCAACAACTTCCGCGACTAGTGGTGAAGTTCTTCTTCGCTTAGGTGTTCGTCGTACTGAGCAATCGGATTGGTGTGGAAGATCCGGTTGAACAGCACCAACTTCAACACCCAGAAGATGGCGAAGCTCACCAAGTTGACGCCGGCCACGAGCACCGTGTTCACCAGGTGACTCAGGTGGTGGGTGTAGACGATGTGGCGACAGTAGGCCGCGCCGACCAAGGACACGAGTAGGCCAAGCACATTGAGGGCGACGTAGGGCAGGACTTCCTTACGCCAGTGACTAGCGCCCGTCTTGCCCCAGGCCCATCGGCGATGCAGGTAGTAAGCCGGGAGCATCGCGACGATGTTGCCGATAGCGCTGGCCCACATTGGCGAGTGCGTCCAGTTGAGACCGTAGACGGCCAAGATGACGAATTCGGAAACGAACGTCGAGATCACCGAGGTCATCACGAAGCGGACCATTTTTCGTCCCTCGTGCGTGCTCGTCCACGAGCGAAATGTCGTCAGTCGGGCCGAGAGGGTGGTTGCCACGGGGCCTCTAGTGGCCGGCGTGCTCTTCGACGGTGAGATGCTCGTCGATGTCGTGCAACTTGTCCGTGTGGAAAATCTTGTTAAACACCAACATCTTGAGCACCCAGAAGATGGCGAAGCTCACGAGGTTCACGAAGGCGACCAGACCCGTGTTAATCAAGTGGGACCAGTGGTGGGTGTGAATGAGGTGTTTCGCGGCAAAAGCGCCCAGTGTTGAGAAAGCGATGCCGGTTAGCGACATGCTCCAGTAGGGAATAACTTCCTTACGCCAGTGGCTGGTACCCGACTTCTTCCAGGCCCACCGGCGGTTGAGGTGGTACGACGGAATGGTGGCCAGCAAGTTGGCGAAGAGCGTGGCCGAGACGACGCCATTGATGAGATGGAAACCGTAGGTGATGAAAATAACGGCCTGTGAGAACACCGTCGTAATCACCGAACCGAGGGTGTAGCGAATCAGTTTCTTGCCCTCGTGGCTTTTGGACCAGGTGACGAGTTCGGCGTAGCTACGGGGCACCTCTCAACCTTACTAGGCACTCCCCGCGCGACTTTGTGCTTCGGGCTGTCACAATGGACGAGTGACTGACCCACTCGGCTTCCTCGTCGACCTCCTTAATCTCCGTGCCCTCGACGATGGTCTCTTTGAGGGACCCCACCCCGAGGGTGAGCGCCAGCGGACCTTCGGCGGGCAGATTGCGGCCCAGGCCCTGGTGGCGGCCGGTCGAACGGTCGATCAAGGCCACGTCCACTCTCTCCACTCCTACTTCCTGCGCCCCGGTGACTCGAGCGCCCCCACCACCTTTGAGGTCGACCGGATTCGTGATGGTCGCAGTTTCACCACCCGCCGCGTCGTCGCCTACCAGCACGGGAAGGCCATCTACAACCAGCAGACCAGCTTTCACGTCGACGAGGTCGGTCCGGAGCACCAGTTCACGATGCCCGAGGCCCCGGACCCCGACACGCTGGCGCCGCTTGAGGAGCGAGTGATGGCCGAGTTTGGCTACGTCGAATCCTTCGCCGCCCTCCCCCAGCCCATCGACCAGCGATACGTCGGGGCCCTTCCCTGGAGTGCCGAACGCCCACCGGTGCCCACCCAGCGCCTCTGGATTCGTGCCAAGGGAACGCTGGCCGACGACCCATTGCTACACGCGGCCGTCATCACCTACGCCAGCGACATGAACCTCTTCGACACGATTTTGGGTCCCACGGATCTTCGCTGGGGCGACAATCGTTTCATGGGCGCGAGCCTCGACCACTGCATGTGGTTTCACCGCCCAGTGCGGGCCGACGACTGGCTGCTCTACGACATGGACTCGCCCACCGCTCACGGCGGACGGGGGCTCGCTCGAGGCTTCCTGTACGCTCGCGATGGGTCACTCGCCGTTTCGATGGTGCAAGAGGGACTCATTCGACCACTCGAGGAGCGCCCGTGAACCTGCACGAACTATGTGACGACTACGCCGAGGCCACGCAGGAATTTCTCGATGCCGCGGCCGTCGCGCTCGCCTCACCCGATCGCCTCGATCGGCACGTCGAGGGCGGCTGGTCAGCTCGTCAGGTGATCCACCACGTGGCCGACTCCGAAACCCAGTCGGGCGTTCGTCTTCGTCGCCTGCTCGCCGAGCCGCTCGGTAGCGATATTCAGGGGTACGACGAGGACACGTGGTCCAAGACGCCGGCCCTCGGGTACCAGGAACTCCCCGTGGAGCCTTCGCTCGACGTCATTCGTGCCGTGCGCGCGGCGACACTCGCTATTGCGCGACGTCTTCAGCCCGACGATCTCGATCGCCACGGGGTGCACTCAGAATCCGGTCGCTACGACGTGGCCGAGTGGTTCGAGATTTATCGCAACCACCCTCGCTACCACGCCCAGCAACTGCTCGAGGCGTTGGAGTCCTAGCCTCGCTGGTCCATCGGGACGTAGTCACGCACGTCGGGACCAACGTAGAGCTGGCGCGGACGAGCAATCTTGGCGTCCTGGCTGAGCAGTTCCTGGAAGTGGGCCAGCCAACCCGACACGCGGGGAATGGCAAAGAGCACCGTGAACATTTCGACGGGGAAGCCCATGGCCTGGTAGATCAAGCCCGAGTAGAAGTCCACGTTCGGGTAGAGGCGACGTGAGATGAAGTACTCGTCCTGCAGGGCAATCTCTTCGAGCTTCAGCGCGATGTCGAGCAACGGGTTCTTGCCCGTCACCGCGAAGACGTCGTCGGCCGTCTTCTTGATGATCTGCGCGCGAGGGTCAAAGTTCTTGTAGACGCGGTGACCGAAGCCCTCGAGCTTGGTCTCGCCACGCTTGACCGTCTCGATGTAGGCCGGGACGTTCTCGATGGACCCAATCTTGTTGAGCATCTTGAGCACGGCCTCGTTGGCGCCACCGTGGCGTGGACCGTACAGGGCGGCCGTGGCCGCGGCGGTGGCGACGTAGGGGTCACCGTGGGCGGAGCCCACCGTACGCATTGCGGTCGTGCCACAGTTCTGCTCGTGGTCGGCGTGCAGGATGAAGAGGACATCGAGGGCACGGGCGAGCACCGGGTGGGCCTCGTAGCGGGGCTCGGCGACCTTCCACATCATCGAGAGGAAGTTCTCGGTGTAGTTGAGGTTGTTGTCCGGGTAGACAAAGGGCATACCGACTGAGTAGCGGTGCGCGGCGGCGGCCAACGTTGGCATCTTGCCAATCAGGCGAACGAGCTGCTTGTGCATGACCTCGGGGTCGTTAATACGCTTGGCTTCCTTGTAGTACGTCGAGAGCGCGGCAATCGACGAGACCAGCATGCCCATGGGGTGCGCGTCGTAGTTGAAGGCGTCGAGGAAACGCTTGCGCATGTTCTCGTGAATGTAGGTGTGGTACGTGATCTCCGTCGCCCACGTTTCGCTCTGCTCCTTGGTGGGCAGCTCGCCGTGGTTCAACAGGTAGGCCACTTCGAGGTAGGTCGAGTGCTGGGCCAACTGCTCGATGGGGTATCCGCGATAGCGAAGAATGCCGGCGTCACCATCGAGATAGGTGATGGACGACTTCGCCGTGGCCGTCGCCATAAAGCCGGGGTCGTAGAACCAGATGCCGGGTGCGACTTTGGCGAACTCGGAGGCAGCAATACCACCGTGTTCAATGGGAATTTCACGACTCTCACCAGTGCGGTTATTTGTGACAGTTATGGAGTCGGACACGATTCCTCATTTCAGCAGGGGGGCTACGCCTATCGTAGCGAACTCACGGGTAACCTCGTCTCGCCACTAGCCCTGACTATTTGTCACTGTCGGGGCGATGACGACCTGGTAAGTCCGCTGGGTTGTGCCACCTGGCGTCGCCGGCGCCCCCGAAACACTGACGGTTAACGTCGCGTGTTCGCCGCCGACCACGGCGAACGACAGCGGCGTGACCGCCACGGCCCCGCGCGGGCCCAGCTCCAGACGGCTCGTCCGTGTCGCGGCGTGGCCGTTAGCGGCGGTCAAGGTCGCACTCAGCGTGACTGGTTGGGTAACAAATGCCCCATTGAGGACCGAAACGCCGATGGCAATAGTGGAGGTGGTCGGCTCATCCAACTGCCCGCGGGGGGCGGGAAATGGCGCTGGAGTTATCGACACGGCCGCGATCGACACCGACCGAGCGACCTTTAAGTGGGGGGTCGCACTCAGCTGCTGCACAATCGTCGAGACGTTGAGAATGCCCGAGAAATTCGAGAAGGAGTCCAGCGTGGCGTGACCAGGTTTTTGAATAAGGGCACCCGTCACTGACGACCAGGACTGCGTCGTGGTGGCCAAAATCGCGTCGGCCTGGGTAATAGTCAACGAGGCCGGACTGGGCCACGGCAAGCTCAGCCCTTGTGCCACGTCGGCCAAAATTGCGTCGTAAGCCCGAATTCGCTCCTGGCACCAGGTCGCCAACTTCTCGTTCAACTCCCCCGTGATCACCGGGAACCGCAACTGGGCGGCCTGGGAGGGAATGGTGAGCGTCTCGTCGCGCAACGTCAACAACTTGGTGTAGAGCTGGGCTCGATTAAGGCCCGCCCCGCGCACCAAGATCGACGTCAGTGTGGAGTCAATGGTGTTTTCCTCACTGATGAGGGCGTTGCCCAGCGTGGCGAACGAGGCATTTTGACTGGCCTGCGCCGAGGGAACATTGTGCGCCGCTCGAGAGACATCGGAAGCAAATATCAGCACGAGGACGGTCGCAATAGCGCCCCCCAGCAGGAGCACCGACCGGCGACGTTGGCGACCTCGTTTGCGCGACATGCCTCAAGTCTTACTCAAGAACTACTCCTCCACCTCGTCGAGGGCGTCAATGTCGAGAAGTTCGGCCCGCGCGTCGAGTTCGGGGTCGGAAAGATCGGCGCCCCATTTGCGCTCATCGAGCGACCGCACCGGGGTTTCGAGGGCCGGCACGTCGGAGACGGGCTCGGGGTTGCGAGTCGCCGCGAGTCGATTAAGCGTGCGGGCCGTTGTCAGCATGTTCGCCTCGGCACTGCCAACCACGTTGTTGTAGTTCGACACCGTCTGGTTTAGGGACTTTCCGAGCTTCTGCAAATGATTGGCCACAATGGCGATGCGGTCGTAGAGCAGCGAAGCCGTGGCCAAGATCTCTTGGGCGTTAACCGTCTGGCGGAACTGCTGCAACACCAGACCGGCCGACCAGAGCATGGCGAGCAAGTTGGTCGGACCAACAATCAGCACGTTCTCCGACACCGCGTACGAGTGCAGGTCGCCATCGGCCTCAAAGGCGGTGGCCAGAGCGGCATCGCTCGGGAGGAAGCAGACCGTGAAGGCCGGCGTGAAGTCCATGTCCGACCAGTAGCTCTTGCGCTTCAGGGTGCGGACGTGCTCGCGTAGCGCCTTGGCGTGCTCGGTGCGAAGTCGCCCACGCTCTTCCGGATTGATCTCATCGAGCGACTTCTCAAAGGCGTCGAAGGGGAACTTGGCGTCGACCACAATGCGGGTGCCGTTGGGGAGGTTCACAATGCAGTCGGGACGCTTGCGCTGCCCCTCCTCATTCGTGCGCGAACTCTGGAGTGAGTAGTCAATCTCCGGACGAAGTCCCGACTTATCCATGATGTTGGCGAGCTGGATTTCACCCCAGTGACCGCGCTGGTCGGAACGACCGAGCAGCTGGTTAAGGCGAGCAGTGCTCTTTTGCGTGTCCTGCTGCGCCTCGAGCAGATTCTGCGCCTTGGCGCGAACTTCAGTCAGTGCCACTACGTGATCACGGTTGTAAGCGTCGAGCATGTCGCGATACTGCTTGAGTTGCGTTTCCAGTGGTGTCAACGTGGCCTTCAGCGTCTCGTCACGCTGCTGGAGTACCTGGGCCTGGTTTTGCGAGAAGTCAGTCACCGTCTGCTTGAGCACCCGGTTGGAGGTGGACTCAAACGTCGCCTCCAGATTCTGCAGGGCCAGACGGAACTCCTCTTGGCGCTCAGCCTTCTCGGCTGCCGCCCGCTCGGTTACGGCCGCGACCTCGGCTTCGAGTTTGGTCGCTCGCTCCGTCGCGGCGGCGATTTGGACCTCCAGCTGCGCGTTTTCAACCTTTAGTGACGTCGTGGCTGATCCCAGCGACCGTTGGGTGAGAAGCCACCCAATAACCGCACCGATAACCAACCCGACAACAATGCCAACGACTGCCATAGATCTCCTCCAGAGTTCGCTCCAACGTTACGCAGTCGGTGTCACATGACCGTCGACGCACGGCAGAACTAAAGTGCAGTTATGTTCCGACTCTTTGGCTCCAGCTCGCCCGAATCCACGACGACGCCGCTCCCGCCGGAAATGACGCAGAAAATCGTCCACGTCTTCGCCCTCGTGGGCGAGGCCATTGCCGGCGCCACGCACGCCCTGCTCGCCAGTGACCGAGCACTCGCCAAGCGCGTCGTCGAAAACGACGTCATTATCGACGACGAGGTCAACGAAATCGTCGCCTACGCCGAGTCCCAGCTCATGACCAACCTGGAACTGACGCCCGAGAGTCGTCAGATGCTGCTGACCCTGCTGCGCACCATGCCCGAGGTCGAGCGCAACGGCGACCTGGCCGAGCACATCGCTCGTCGGGCCGCTCGCGGTCTGGGTTCGGAGATTACGCCACGCGGCCGTGGACTCATTGAACGTATGGGCGAAGTGGCGAGCGAGATTTGGAAGGAAGCCACCGACGTCATCGTTGACGGTCGCCTCGAGGCGGTCGGCGCCATTGAAGACGTGGACGACGAACTCGACGACCTGCACGTCTCGCTGACGGCCGAACTGACGTCGGGTTCGATGCCCGTTCCCGTGGCGGTCGAACTCGCGCTCCTCGCCCGTTTTTACGAACGATTTGGTGACCACTGCGTCAACCTGGCTCGCCGCCAAGTCGGACGCCACGGCGGCGACTAGGCCAGCAGCAGTTCAGCGATCTGCACCGCGTTCAACGCGGCACCCTTGCGCAGGTTGTCATTGCTCAAGAACATCGACAGACCATTGACCACCGTTTCGGCGCGACGGAAGCGACCGACGTAGGTCGGGTCTTGACCGGCCGACAAACGAGGCGTCGGCAGTTCGTGCAGCACAACGCCGGGGGCGCCGTCGAGCAGGGCCAGGGCTTCGTCGACCGAGAGGGGGCGCTCGAAGCTCGCGGTGATGGAGAGCGAGTGACCCGTGAAGACCGGAACGCGGACGCAAGTAGCGTCAACGAGGAGGCCGGGAATCTCGAGGATCTTGCGGCTCTCGTCGCGTAGCTTCTGCTCTTCACCCGTCTCGAGGGAGCCGTCATCAACAATGCTGCCGGCTAGCGGCACCACGTTGTGAGCAATCGCGGCCGGGAACTTCTCGCCGCGGGCCATCGAGAACGAGTCACCGTGGAAGGTCAGTTCGCGGATATCGCTGGCGATCGACGCCTCTACCTGACCGGCGAGCTCGTCGACCCCGTCGCGACCGGCGCCACTCACGGCCTGGTAGGTCGAGACGACCATTGAGCGCAGACCAGCGGCGGCGTGCAGGGGCTTGAGGACCGGCATGGCGGCCATGGTGGTGCAGTTGGGGTTGGCGACAATGCCCTTGGGACGATTGGCCATGGCGTGGGGGTTCACTTCGGCGACGACGAGCGGGACCTCGGGGTCCATGCGCCACGCCGAACTGTTGTCGATGACGACCGCGCCAACGGCGGCAATCTTCGGAGCCAACTCCTTCGAGGAGGTCGCACCCGACGACATCAGGGCGACGTCAATGCCGGAGAAGTCAGCCGTTGCGGCGTCCTCAACGGTGATGAGCTGGTCGCCCCAGGGCAACGTCGTGCCGGCCGAGCGGGCCGAGCCGAAGTAGCGCATCTCATCGACGGGAAAATTACGTTCGGCCAAAATGGCCCGCATAACGGTGCCGACCTGACCGGAAGCACCAACAACCGCGACGCGCATACCCATGACTTAGGCCGCGTCGAGGCCGAAGGCCGTGTGGAGGTGGCGGACTGCTTCGGCGACCTTGTCAGCGCGCACCACGCAGGAAATTCGGATCGAACTCGTCGAAATCATCTCGATGTTGATGCCGTTACTCGAGAGCGTCTCGAACATCTGGGCGGTAACGCCGGGGCTCGACTTCATGCCCGCACCAATAATCGACACACGGCCAATCTGGTCATCGGCGGTAACGCTGGTGGCGCCAATGAGGTCCTTGACTTCGTTGCAGACCTTCTGTGCTTCCTCGAGGTCCGTCAGGGCCACAGTGAAGGAGATCGCGGTGAGACCGTTGGTACCGGTGTTCTGGACGATCATGTCCACGTTGACACCGGCATCGGCTAGTGCGCGGAACAGCTGAGCGGCGACACCGGGACGGTCCGGCACGCCGTCGATAGTGACTTTGGCTTCTGACGTGTCGTCAGTAACGGCCGTGACCAGTGCTTCTTCCATAGTGGGGTCCTCCTCCACAATCCAGGTACCTGGCTCCCAGGTGAAACTCGAGCGAACGTGCAGCGGGACGTTGTGACGGCGAGCGAACTCCACCGAGCGCAGCATCAGCACGCGCCCACCGGTCGCGGCCATCTCCATCATTTCGTCGAACGACACCTTGGGCAGACGGCGGGCCTTCGCGACCACGCGGGGGTCAGCGGAGAAGACGCCGGTGACGTCGGTGTAGATCTCGCAGACGTCGGCGCGCAGGGCCGAGGCCAGTGCCACGGCCGTAACGTCGGACCCACCACGACCCAAGGTCGTGATGTCCTTTTCTGTCGACATGCCCTGAAAACCAGCGACCACTGGCACCAGACCGGCGTCGAGCGCTTCACGAATGCGGTCTGGCCGCATTTCGAGGATCTTGGCCCGAGTGTGCTCAGTGTCCGTAATAATGCCGGCCTGGGAGCCGGTGAAGGAGGCCGACTGGACGCCACGCGCGCCCAGCGCCATCGAAACCAGTGCCATCGAAATGCGCTCACCAGCGGTTAGGAGCATGTCCAGTTCCCGTGGGGGACGCGTCGGTGAAACATCGTCGGCCAAACGAATCAAATCGTCAGTGAACTTCCCCATGGCCGAGACGACCACGACGACGTCATTACCGGCCGCGCGGGTCCGGGCAACGTGGTCAGCAACGGCGCGAATACGTTCAGCGTCGCCGACAGACGTGCCGCCAAACTTTTGGACAATGAGGGCCATGGTTCTCAAGTTTAGTTGAGGTGTCCGGACCTCTGGTTTGCTCAACTAAAGTCGCTCCCATGGCTACTACCAAACGTGAACGTCAAAAGGCCGCCCGCGCCCAGAAGCTCGAGGCGATGAAGAAGCAGCAGCAGCGCAAGCAAACCGGCAAAAAGGCGATCATCGCCGTTGTCGTCGTCGTGCTCCTCGCTGGTTCGGCCGCCCTTATCTTCTCCTCCAACGGGCCCAAGGTCGCGTCGATCCCAACCACGACCATCGTTGGTTCCACGGTCGCCGGCTTCGCGCCCGTCGTCGACCCGTCACCGGCCGGCACCTCAGGTAAGGCGCCAACCGTTGTTGTTCCGACGCTGCCCGCGCCCACCGTTGAGCAGGTCAGTGACCTCATTCCCGGTACCGGCGCCACCCTCAAGGTTGGCCAAACCTTCACTGCGCAGTACGTCCTGGCGACGTACTCCACCCACAAGGTCGTCCAGTCCTCGTGGACCTCGTCACCCTTCTCCACCACGCTCGACACGTCGCACCTGATTGCGGGCTGGGTCAAGGGCATGGTGGGCATGAAGGTTGGCGGCCGCCGCGAAATGATTATCCCGCCGTCGCTCGGCTACGGCTCATCGTCGCCCGGCACCGGTATCGCTGCTAACGACACCCTCGTCTTCGTCGTCGACCTCCTCAAGGTCGGTTGATTCGACGCAGTACGCGTAGGTCACCGTGGCCTCGCCTTATATGAGATGGAGCACCCATGAGTGACCTGATCCCCAACCCCGACGGCTCGAGCGAAAAGCGTCAGAAGTTTGACGGCGTTCCGCCGATGGTCATCGACACCACGAAGTCCTACACCGCCACGATGGTGACCTCGCACGGCACGATGGAAATCCTGCTCGACGCGGCTGCCGCTCCGTTGACGGTCAACAACTTCGTGTACTTGTCGCGATTCCACTACTACGACGGCATCGTGCTGCACCGCATCATCCCCGGCTTCGTGCTGCAGGGTGGCGACCCCACCGGCACCGGCGCCGGTGGCCCGGGCTACCGCTTCGCCGACGAACTGCCGAAGCCTGGTCGCTACCAGATCGGTTCCTTCGCCATGGCCAACGCCGGTCCGAACACGAACGGCTCGCAGTTCTTCATCATCTCGGGCCCGAGTGGCGAAGCCCTGCCCCCGCTCTACTCGCTCTTCGGTCAGGTCGTAAAGGGTCTCGACGTCGTTGCCGCGATTGACAAGGTGGGCACCGGTTCCGGCCGTCCGACCGAGACCGTCACGATTGAGTCAGTGACGATCACCGAGTCGTAAGGCCACGGGCTCCTCGCCCCGCGTCGCGATGACGTCGGTGGCGCTGAGCAGTTCCCAGGTCGACTGGTACGCCACGACACCCTGGGCTCCAAGTTCAATACACAAACACGCCGCGCCGAGGAGCTCCTTGGTGCGGCGTGTTTGTTCTTCCGGCCCAGGAACAAAGAGGGCGACCTGACCAAACCGGCCTAGTCCCGTTGTCGGTGCCCCGCCGCGCGTGTCAATCATCGTCTCGCCGAAGACCGAACTCACTGCCCCGATGGCCGCGACGGGAGCCTCAAGCAAGGCGTCGCCCAGTGGCGAACCTCGCCAGACGCTTCGGGCGTGCAGCACGGCGCCGTCGAGGCAGACCACTAGTCCAGCACCTCGAACGACGTCGGCCGTGGCGACATCCATTGCCTGCGTTCGGTTCTCCGCCCCAATCAGGCGCAGTTCTCGCCCTAAAGCAATCTGGGCATTTTCGAAGGCCTTGGTGGCGCCGCTGTAGGCGGCGGCGGTGGCCACGGCCACGAACGGGCCGTTGACTGTCGTTGACTCGTCGAGATACTGACGAAGGGCCTCGAGTGAGCCGGCGGCGACGAAGGTATTAGCGCTGCTGTGGGGCATACCAGCGACCCGAGAAGCGCCACACCGGTGTCGTGTCGACGACGACGTCCTCGCTCGAGCGCTGCTGCAGTGACATGTAGGCCGCGACGACCGCGGCCGTTTCTTCCGCCGTGGGCAGTGCTCGCGGACGCAGACCACTCACAGTGGAATGTTCCCGTGCTTGCGCTTCGGGGCGTCTTCACGCTTCGAGCGCAGGAGGTTCAGCGAGGTAGCGAGAATACGACGAGTGTCGGCGGGGTCAATAACGTCATCGACAAAGCCACGCTCGGCGGCGATGTAGGGATTGGCGTAGTGGGCCTCGTACTCGGCCGTCAGCTCGGCGCGTGTCGCGGCCGGGTCCTCAGCGTTCGCGATGGCGCGACGGTGCACGATCTCAACCGCACCGGCCGAACCCATCACGGCCAACTCGGCCGTGGGCCAGGCGAAGGCCAGGTCGGCCCCAATGCCCTTCGAGTTCATCACGACGTAGGCGCCACCGTAGGCCTTGCGCGTAATCACCGAAATGCGTGGCACCGTCGCCTCGCAGAAGGCGTAGAGCAACTTGGCGCCGTGGCGAATAATGCCGTCGTGCTCCTGGTCAACACCGGGCATGAAACCGGGGACGTCGACGAAGGTAATGAGCGGAATGTTGTAGGCGTCACAGGTCCGCACGAAGCGGGCGGCCTTCTCGCTCGACTCAATGTCGAGCACGCCGGCGAGCACGTTGGGCTGGTTCGCCACGATGCCCACGGTGAAGCCGTCGATACGGGCGAAGCCACAGATGATCTGCGGTGCGAACGTGGCGTGCACTTCCATGAAGTCCCCGTCGTCGACGACCGAGGTAATGACCTTCTTCATGTCGTAGGGCAAGCTCGGCGTCGGGGGCAGGAGGTCCCGCAGCTCGTCACAGGAGCGGTCGCTCGGGTCGTGCGAAAGGATGCGGGGCGCTTCCTCCAGGTTGTTCGACGGAAGGTAGGACAAGAGGTAGCGCACTTCGTCGAGGGCACTCTGCTCGTCGGGGAAGACGAAGCCGGCCGCGCCGGACTTCGTGGCGTGGGTAATGGCCCCACCGAGTTCTTCCAACGTGACTTCCTCACCGGTGACAGCCTTCACGACGTCGGGACCGGTAATGAACATGTGGCTCGAGTCCTTGACCATGAAGACAAAGTCCGTCATGGCCGGTGAGTACACCGCGCCACCGGCGCAGGGGCCGAGAATGACCGAGATCTGGGGCACGACACCACTGGCGGCCGCGTTGCGACGGAAGATGCCGCCGTAGGCGTTGAGTCCTGCAACACCCTCTTGAATGCGAGCGCCACCACCATCGTTCAGGCTGATCAGCGGGAGTCCCATTCGCAAGGCGAGGTCCTGAATCTTGTGAATTTTCTGGCCGTGGGTCTCGCCGAGGGCGCCACCGAAGACGGTGAAGTCCTGGGCGTAGACGCAGACCTGACGTCCGTCGATCTTGCCAAAGCCCGTGACCACACCATCGGTGTAGGGGCGGTTGTCCTCGATACCCATACCAGTAGCGGAGTGGCGAGTGAGGGCGTCGAGTTCTTCAAAGGTGCCCTCGTCGAGCAGGTACTCGAGACGTTCCCGTGCGGTGAGGCGACCCTTGCTCTTGTGCCGCGCAATAGCGGCTTCGCCACCGGCCGCGCGGGCCTCTGCCTTACGAGCTTGCAGCTCGGCCAATCGATGCGCCATTGATTGCTCCATAGGTGTCAAGGCTACCCACGGGGACGTGGTCCGTGCGGCGAGCCCGACGCCGTAGGGCTTACCCGTGGGTAGGAACAGACTGCTCTTGGACGAGCTCCACGAGAGCCCCGAGATTGCCCTTGGGGTGCACGAACCCGATCAGGGTGCCTCGTGATCCCGGGCGGGGAACGGTGTCAATCAACCGCAGTCCCTCATTGGCCGCCTGGGTCAGCGCCGCGGCACAGTCATCGACTCGATAGGCCACGTGGTGCAACCCCTCGCCACGTTCGGCGAGGAAGCGCGCCACCGGCGAGTCCTCGCGCGTTGGTGTCAGGAGTTGAATATAGGAATCAGCCACGCGAAGGAGTGCTTCGGCGACACCGTCATGGTCCACGGTTTCACGATGGACGAGAGTCGCCCCGTAGGCCGATTCGTACAGGGCTATTGCCGCGTCGAGGTCGCGCACGGCGATAGCGACGTGGTCAATTTCCTTCAGCACCGACGAAGTGGTCATCGAGGCGAACCTAGCGCACGACAGCGCCCTTCGTAGACTGAGCGTTGTGTCGTTGTTGCGCATCATTCCTCTCTTCGCCTTTACCGCGCTGATTCTGGCCATGGTGCCTGGTCAAGGCATGGCAATGGTGATGCGCCAGACCATGATCGGCGGAGCTCGCGCCGGGTACCTCTCGGTCCTCGGCAATGCCATGGGCCTCTTGACGTGGGGGCTCCTCTCCGCCGTTGGCCTGAGTCAGGTCTTTCGCCATTCGGTCCTCGCCTACGACCTCCTCAAGTACACCGGCGTGCTCTACCTCGGCTACTTGGCGCTTACGACGCTCTGGTCACTGCGCCGGGGTGTGGGCGTGTTCGACCCTTCCGGAAGCGCCCAACAACGACCGCTCGCCGCGATCCGTCTGGGACTCCTCACCAATCTCACCAACGTCAAGGCGTGCGTCTTCGCCGTGGCCTTTATCCCACAGTTCGTTCCCCGCTCAATGTCCCTCGGCCTCGGGATTATGGTGCTGGCTGTCGTCCAGGCCTGCGTCTCCACGTGCTGGTACACGAGCTTCGTCGCTTCCGTGGATAAGGCCGCCCGACTGCTGGCCCGTCCCAGCGTGCGCCAGTGGCTCACCGGCATCTCGGCCGCCGGACTCTTCATCCTCGCCCTGACCTTGCTCTTCTCTTCACCGCGCTGACCCTCGTCTAATCTCGGCGTTACGACAAGGAGGTCGGGTATGGGTCGAAGTGTCATCGTCGCGGGAAGCCGCACGGCCATTGGCAAGCTATCGGGCGTCTTGAGCCCCCTGCGAGCCGTGGACTTAGGGGCCGTCGCCATTCGCCACACCCTCGAGCGAGCCGGCGTCGCGCCCGACTCAGTTGACGCCGTCATCATGGGACAGGTCCTACAGGCCGGCGCCGGTCAAATCACCGCTCGCCAAGCGGCCGTTGCGGCCGGCATTCCCATGTCGGTGCACGCCACCACCGTTAACAAGGTCTGCCTGTCCGGCCTGCAGTCGCTCTACCTGGCCGACCTTATGGTTCGGGCCGGTGACGCCCGCGTCGTGATTGCTGGCGGCATGGAGTCAATGACCAACGCCCCCTATCTCCTGCCCGGTGCCCGTGCCGGCTACCGCTACGGCGACCAGACCGTCGTCGACTCAGTGCAGTTCGACGGACTGACCTGCGCCTTTGACCACTGCGCCATGGGACTCGCCACCGAGAAGTTCTTACAGGGTCAGCTCTCTCGCCAGCGCCAAGACGAGTTCGCCGCTCGCTCCCACGAACGGGCCGCCACGGCAACGGCGAACGGCCTCTTCGCCGACGAAATTGCGCCCGTCAGTATTCCTCAGCGCAAGGGTGATGCCATCGAGGTAACGGCCGACGAAGGTATTCGGCCTCAGACGACTGTCGAGACGCTCGGCGGTCTGCGCCCGGCCTTCGACGCCAGTGGCACCATCACGGCCGGCAACGCCTCACAGATCTCCGATGGCGGTGCGGCCCTGCTCGTGATGGACGCCGAGCTGGCCGACGAACTCGGCCTCGATGTCCTGGGTGAACTCGTCTCGTACGGCCAAGTCGCCGGTCCCGATACGTCGCTCCTGCTGCAGCCGGCCAACGCGATTCGTCAGGCGCTCGCTCGAGCTGACGTCGAACTCGGCGCCGTCGACCTCTTCGAAATTAACGAGGCCTTCGCCGCCGTGGCCCTGGCCTCTACGGACGAACTGGGTGTCGACCCCGAAAAGGTCAACCCGCTCGGTGGCGCAATTGCGCTCGGTCACCCCATTGGCATGTCCGGTACTCGCGTGGCCTTAACTGCCCTGCACCAACTCAAGCGTCGAGGCGGCGGCCTCGCGGCCGTCGCCCTCTGCGGTGGTGGTGGGCAGGGCGATGCCGCCCTCCTGCGCGTTCGCTAGTCGGGCAAATACGCCGTCACGAGGTCGTAGTGGGCGAGCCCCACGGGAGCGTCATCCGGCAACGACACCACGTAAGCACTGGCGAGTGGTGAACCATCTCGCGCCGACGCGGGCAACGAGCCCGTGAGTGTCCACAACAGCTCAGTCATGGTTGGGTTGTGTCCCACCACGAGCAGCGACGTGTTCACCGGATCGATTGCCTGCAGTTCGATGAGCAGGTCTTCGGCAGTGACGTCACGACGGCCGTTATAAATCAGTTCACTCTCGTAAGAGAGGTGCACGAAGGGTGTCTCCTCGAAGGCCTCGCGAAAGGTCTGTCGTGTTCGCGCCGCGGCCGACACTAACGCAGTAACGGGCCCGTACTGTCCGAGGGCACCGTCGTCCGTGGCCCACTGACGTAACTGCTCGGCCTGCGCGATCCCGCGCTCGGTCAGGCGGCGGGAGTAGTCGTCGTCGCCGGGGGCGGCGGGAGCGGCTTCGGCGTGACGGACGAGAATAAGCGATCGCATACCTCCATTCTTATGAAGCAATGCTGCGACACGTGCGCGGTGACGTTTAGCGTGGAGAGCATGGGTGTCACTCTTAGTTACTTTCAGTCCATCGTGCTGGGCCTCCTGCAAGGCGTTACCGAGCTCTTTCCGGTGTCGAGTCTCGGCCACGGCATCTTGCTGCCGGCCCTCTTTGGCTGGCATAACTTAGTCAGTTCCCAGGCGGCAAACCAGTCCTTCTTCTTGACCTTCCTCGTCGGCCTACACGTGGGCACCGCACTCGGTCTCATCGTCTATTACCGCGCGACGTGGGCCCGCCTTATTCGTGCGTTCATTGCCCAACTCGGCCTCGCCCGCTCAAATGGCGTGCAGTCACTATGGCGTCTCGACGACGAGCGCACCTCGAAGGACTACCGCCTGCTGGCGCTGCTCGTCCTCGGCAGCGTGCCGGTGGGCATCGTGGGCGTGGTGCTCGAAAAGCCACTGCGCGAATTCTTCGCCAAGCCCCTCGCGGCGGCGATCTTCTTAACCATCAACGGTCTGGTTCTCCTCGTCGGAGAACGACTCAAGCACGGCGAGGGTCGCCACTCTCGATTCAGTTCGATTGACACCCTGCGTCCAAAGACAGCGTTGGGAATCGGAAGTGCGCAAATTCTCGCATTGTTGGCAGGTATTTCCCGCAGCGGTGTCACGATGGTGGCCGGTATTACTGGAGGACTCGACCACGAGGAAGCGGCCAACTTCTCCTTCCTGCTGGCGACACCCGTCATCTTGCTGGCCGGCCTCTACAAGTTGCCGTCGCTCTTTGGCCCACTCGGCAATGGCGTGCGCTCGCAGGCCCTCGTTGGAGCGGTCGCGGCCATGATCGCGGCCTACGTCGCCGTGTCGTTCCTCGCGAAGTGGTTCACGACGAAGACGCTTCGCCCCTTCGCCTACTACTGTCTGGTCGCCGGCCTGCTCTGCGTGGTCCGGTTCGCCTAATCGCTGAGGACGCGGCGTCCAGCGATGGCGCGCGACAGCGTGAGGTCGTCGGCAAACTCCACGTCCCCACCCACCGGCAACCCGTTGGCCGGTTGCGACACGACGAGACCGGGGATCTGCAATAACTTCGAGAGGTACATCGCGGTAGCGTCACCTTCGAGGTTCGAGCTGAAACAGAGGATGACCTCAGAGACCGGGCCGTGGAGTCGCTTAATTAGTTCTTGAATACGCAACCGGTCCGGCGTGATGCCCTCGAGTGGATTCAGCAAGCCGTGTAAGACGTGATACGTCCCATTAAAGGCTCGCGAACGTTCAACCGCCACCACGTCCGGTGGGCTTTCGACCACGCAGATGACGCTCTGATCACGCCGCTCGTCGCCGCACAGCGGGCACAGGCCACCCGTTTCGGCGAAGTTGCAGCACTGCTCACAGAAACTCAAGTTCGCCTTCATCTCCTCGAGGGCGAAGGACAGCCGACGGACGTCCTCGGTGGGCTGACGCATCAACCAAAAGGCAATGCGCTGCGCCGACTTAGGTCCAACACCAGGGAAGCGTCCTAACTCGTCAACGACGGCCTGAAGCGACGGCGGGTAGTTCACTTAATCTCCGTGGCACCGGGGAACATCTCGGTGATGAGGTGCTCGGTGACCGAGGTAACGACCTTGGCGTCACCACTGTCCTCTTCAATCACGTCGTACTGTTCAACTTCTTCGACGGTCGGGCGCTGGGCGCGCTGCACCACCGGCGCCGGTGCCGCGGTCGCTAGTCCCTGGTCGAGTACCCAGTTCAGGGTGACCGGCGTGCGGAACTCGTGCTCCAAGGCGGCGCGAACACTGGCCGAAATCTCTTGGGCGTGCTTGCGCACCTCTTCGTCGGCAACCGCCAACGTGAGTTGACCACCATCAAAACTGACCACACGAGACGCCTTAAGAATCATCTGCGCGCCACGCGACGTCCGTGGCACGACCTTGGTCATGAACCGATCGCGAACGTCAGCGAGGTCGAGGGGTGCTCCACCGCCAACCGGTGCTGGGGCTGGAGCTGCTGCTGGTGGCGTGGGGGTGGGAGCAGGCGCCGGGGTGGGTGCTGCTGCCACCGGTGCGGCCGGGGTCGGAGCCGGCGTAGGCGTGGGAGCGGGCGCCGGAGTGGGAACGGCGGCGGGCGCACTAGGCGCTGGCGTCTCAACGGCACCAATCGGTCGCAGTACGACTGGCGGGGCTGGAGCCGGGGCGGGAGCGGCGACCACCGGGGTGCGCTCCAGTCGAGTCAGCCGCTCGTCGAGTGCCTCGATCGAGGCGTCGAGCTCCGGCTTGACGAGACGGACCATCGCAATTTCGAGCATGACGGTCTTGTCGGGGGCGCTCTTCATTTCACGCATCGAACGACCAACGGTCTCCAGAATGCGAACGGTGCGAGCCAGACCTAGTTGCTGCCCCCACTGAGACAGTCGCTCACGCTCACCACCCGAGGCGTCGGCCACATCGGGCGCAACCTGGAGCAGAAACGCCTGACGGACGTCGGCCGCAAAGTTCTCGGCCAGCTGCTCCGGGTCCCAGCCGTCACGAGCCAGCGCCGCTAGCGATGACAAGGCCATCGCGGCGTTATTGGCGCACAGCGCGGCAAAGAGTCCATCGAAGTCGGGAGTTACTTCTTCGGCCGCCCCCGTGGCGAGTAGCTGGTCGAGCGCGCTTAGGGCGTCGCGAGCCGAGCCACGACCGAGCCGCACAGCGGCATCGATGAGGTCATCGGTGGCGTCGAGACCCGCCGCGCCCTGCACGTCGTGCAGCAGCGTGCTGAGGGTGTCACCGCCCAGCAAGCGGAATTCAAGGTGCTGAGTGCGGGAGCGAATCGTTGGCAAGACCTTGTGCGGGTCGGTGGTGGCCAGCACGAACACCACGTGCGCCGGTGGCTCTTCCAGGGTCTTGAGCAGCGCGGCCGAGGCGGCCTTGGTCAGCTGGTGGACTTCGTCGAAGATGTAGACCTTCCAGCGGCCCGGCGTTCCGTGCCAAGCTCCCGAAGTGATGTCGCGGATGTCCTCGACACCGTTGTTCGAGGCGGCGTCGAGTTCAGTGACGTCGAGCGACGAGCCCTTGGTGATCGCCACACAGCTGGCGCAGACGTTGCAGGCGTCGCCGTCGACCGGGTTCTCGCAGTTCAGGGCCTTGGCGAGAATGCGGGCCGTCGTCGTCTTACCCGTACCACGGGGTCCGGAGAACAGGTAAGCGTGGTTGACCCGGTTCTTTGCAACGGCGCCCTGGAGGGCTCGCACCACATGCTCTTGGCCGCGGAGTTCAACGAAGCGGCCGGGTCGAAAGCGTCGGTAGAGCGACGTCACGCCGTCAAGAGAGGTGGGCACCTGCGCGGAAGATTCCATGGCCCAATGCTAACGGCGGGGTGTGAAGCCGAGGTCTAAAGCGATGGCCAGGCTGACCGTGGCACCCAGACAATCCGCTGAGAGCTGCTGGCTTCCACCCCTGACTCGGTTCACGAACGTCCGTCGCACGGGACCCGACCACCGCTGTAGACCTCGGCGAATAAAGGCTACCGGAAGTTGACCCTCGCGCGTCGGGTAGCCTAGAAAGCCGGTATTCAATTCGCAGTACGAATACTGATTCGGAGGAGTGCGAGAGCGGCCGAATCGGCACGCTTGGAAAGCGTGTGAAGGGCAACCTTCCGTGGGTTCGAATCCCACCTCCTCCGCCGCAGCTGACTTCCGGCCTTCACGGTGTGCGTGGCCATTCGTGCTCGGTACGCTGGCACAATGTCAAATACCGAAACTTCTCCCACCCGCCCTCGCATCGGCTTCGCCGGCATGGGAACGATGGGCGCGTACATGGCGCTCAACCTGGCTCGTGCCGGCTTTCCCGTCACAATTTGGAACCGCACACCCGGCAAGGGTGCCGACGCGCTCGAGGCCGGCGCGGTGTGGATCAACTCGCCGCGAGAACTCGCCGCCGCTTCCGACATCGTGGTCACGTGTTTGACTGACTCTCCTCAGGTCGAAGAGGTGCTCTTCGGGCCCGATGGACTCGCCGAGGGATTCACCGCTGGCAATCTTCTGATTGACTGCTCGACGATTAGCCCAACGAAGTCAGTGGAATTCGCCCAACGACTCGCCTCACTCGACGTCGGCGCCGTTGACGCGCCCGTCTCGGGCGGATCCGAAGGCGCTCGTCTCGCGACGCTGAGCATCATGGTTGGTGGTGATGACGTTGACGTCGCACGAGCCATGCCCGTGCTGTCGGCTATGGGCAAGTCCATCACCCACCTCGGACCGGTGGGCGCCGGCCAGTGGGCCAAGGCCGTCAACCAAGTGATCCTCGCCGGTACCTACCTCGGCGTGGCTGAGGGCGTGACGTTGGCCTTGAAGGCCGGTCTCGATGCCGAGAAAGTGATCTCGGCCCTCATTGGTGGCGCCGCTGACTCGTGGGTCTTGAAGAACCGCGCCGGGCGCATGATCGACAACGACTACCCCCTGGGCTTCAAGCTCGAACTGCACCGCAAGGACCTCGGCATTGGCCTCGGACTCGCCGATGAGGTGGGGGCCGATTTACCGGTCGCCACGTTGGCGGCCGACTTTGAAGACACACTTCTCGCCGACGGTCACGGTGGCGATGACAATGCGGCGCTGGCGCGCATGATTCGTCGACGCAGCGGACTCGACGGGTAAATAGTCGATATCAGCCCGGCTTCGACCGAGAAGTTCTCGCTGTCGCTTTCCGGTCACATCGCCATGACCTACGGTGGTGGCATCGCCACACGGCGAATGTAAGGAGCCCCTCATGTCGACCGACAACCTTTCCCCCCACGACCTCGCCCACCAGTTGCTGCTCGAAGCAGTCGCGGCTAACGACGAGAGCCACTTCACTGTCGCCATCGACAAGGCCGAAGAAGCGCTCGAACTGTTCTGGGAAGTCGAAGAGCCCTGCCACGGCATCGCCGAGTCGCTGTCCGTCCTCGGCATGGCCTACGCCGGATCGGGTGACCCCGACGCCGCCCGCGACGCTCGCTTCAACAGCTTGCTCAACTTCATCGGTGACGGGGACCGCGACGAAGTGCTCGCCCTGATGGACGTCGCTCGCCAGGCCCTCGACGATGGCGACCTGCTGGCCGCGCGCGTCAACTGGCTCGCCGCGTCGGCCGTCTTCAGCCAGATGGCGATTGATGACGACGAAGAGGTTGCCGCCGAGGCCGTTGAGATGGCTGCGTATTGCCTGCTGCAAGCCGACGCCTACGAGCACGACGAAATCGTGGCCGACCTCATTGAAGTCGAAGATGGCGACGTCGTCGAAGAAGTAGTCGTCGTCGAAACTGAGGCCTAACGGCCCTCGCGCTTAACTGCGAAGAACGACTTCAGTAGTCCCGCCGACTCCTCTTCGCGAATGCCGTACGTCAGTGCAGCTTCGTGAAGGAGTCGGGGATCGTTGAGAACGTTGTAGCGCGATCCCACCGCCCCCGCTTTCTCATCCATCGCGCCGATAACGACGCGACTCACGCGAGCATTCAGTAACGCCCCACCGCACATCACGCACGGCTCGAGGGTCACGTAGGCCGTGGCCCCGTCGAGGCGGTAGCGACCGACGTAATTGGCAGCAGCTCGCAGGGCCACCACTTCGGCGTGCGCCGTCGGGTCGCCGTGAATCTCTCGACGGTTTTCTCCCACGCCAATGACCTCGCCGTCGAGAACAATCACGCAGCCCACGGGCACATCATCGTGCTCGCTGGCCCGAACGGCGGCTTCGAGCGCCAGTTTCATGAAGTCATCATCGGTGCGCGGGTCCACGCAGAGCATCCTACGATTCACGCCGGATGGTCTACGATACTGAGAACTCCTGGGTAGAGCCCACGCCCGAAGGATTGAAGACGTACGTGGAACCATTCGAACTCTCTGCCGAGCAGCAGTTGCTCGCCACCGCCGCACTTCGTCGCAATGACGAGGGCGCCGCCGCAGCCCGTGCCTGGCTTTCGGCCTACGACGTCGCCGACACGAGTATCACCACCTTGCGCTTCTTGCCCTACGTCTTTGATGCCCACGCCGGGGAGCGAGACGACCTGTGCGGCCCCGGTTTCGCCAATCTGGGTAAGGTCAAGCGACTTCAGTGGCTCTTGACGCAAGGCGTCCTACGAGAGTCACTCGGTGCGCTCCGCGCCACTGAATTAGCGACCGACCAGGTGCTGCTGCTAAAGGGACTGGCGATCAACCACTACCTCGAGGGCACGGGCGCCATCCGTGCCTTCGGTGACGTGGATCTTTTTGTTCCTGCCGCTCAGGTCAGCCGCTGGGCCAGCGCAATCCAGGAGCAAGGGTTCCACGCCGTTTTCCCGAGCACGAGTCTCGAGCGGTGGTTCCGCCGTGACGGCGCGGTGGGGGTAATGCCTTATCGCCACTCCATCGACTTCTTCAATGGCACTAACGGTCGCCTCGACCTCCACTGGCAAATCATTCGTCGCAACAGTGCCGCCGTGGCAACGTCCTTCCTCGAAGCCAGCGAAAAAACAATGGTGGCCGGACTCGAAGCTCGCGTCCCTTGTCGCGAAGACACCTTGGTGCTCGCGATTGTCAAGGGCTTCGGCGATCGAAACGAAGGTATTCGGTGGATGGCCGACGTTGATCTCCTATGGCGAACTGCCACCACCCCGCTCAATTGGCAGCGCATCGTTTCGACCGCCGCACTGGCCAGGCACAGCCAGACGGTCTTGTTGGGCCTCACAACCTTCTGCTCATACTCTTCACTTGACGCCGATGAAGTGCCGTGGGGTCAGCTCCGCGAAAACGCGGCCAGTGAACAGCAGCGACGAGGGGGCGGTGCCGACGCTGGCGACAAGACAGCCCAGTCCCGGTTGTCGCGCTGGGCCTCGCACGTGCCAGCATTCGCGGTCGCGCCACTTCGCGAACTGCGCCATCGTCGTCGCGTAGACCAGTTGCGAACAGTCATGGGCCGCAAGTAGCGGTACCGTTGTAACGAGGAGCACCTATGTCATTTCCCCACGTAATCACCACCGAAAACCCCGACGTTGTTGACGAGTCATTCGGTAACGAAACTGTCATCGTCAATCTGGCCTCGGGGTGCTACTACTCATTCGCGACAGTGCCGACCAGCATCTGGCGATCCTGCAATGAGTGCACCACCGTGGATGACGTGCTGGCGCGCCACCATGAGCCCGACGAGGCATCTGTTCTCCAACTCATCCAGTGGCTGGCCAACGAAGGGCTGCTCCAGTTGTCCGCCCCCGTTGTCGACGGTGACATTGCCGCCCCCAGCGGCGTCGACAAGTTCGACGACATCGCCGAGCTGCTCAAGGCCGACCCAATCCACGACGTGGACTACAGCGGCGAAGGGTGGCCCGTCGTCGCACCGCCGACCGAGGCATGAGCGAATCGGGCACGAGCCGGTCCGAGTACTTCGAGTCGTTCTGGCGAGGGTTTGAAGCGAACGCCGCCGCACCCACGTCGGTCTTGTTGTCCATTGCTGGCGTCCCACTTCGACTCTGCGCCGCGGACGACGAACTCGCGGCGATTTTCTTCCCCCATTTCTCGGCCCGCATCATTCCCGATGACGGACGAGCGTGCGCCACGGTGCGTATTTCGAGCGGCGCGGCCACGTCGGCCTCGTCGACCGCGCTCTACGCCGAGGACGATGACGTCATCGTTTCCTACAACCCGGCCATTGGCCAGTTATCCCTCTGGGATCGGTCGAGCCTGCGCGGCGTTTGGTGGATTGGCGAGCGCCGCCGCCTTCCCCTCTGGACCCACTCAGTGCAGATTGCCGAATTCGTGCACTGGGCCCTCGCCGCGGGCGGTGTCGCCATGGTGCACGCTGCCTCAGTCGGACTCGGCGGCGACGGCCTGTTGCTGGTCGGCGCCAGCGGGGCCGGAAAGTCAACGGCCGCAATGGCCTGTCTCGCCGCGGGATGGGACTACGTTGGCGACGACTACTGCGCCTTGCACCCCGACGGGACGACCCGCAATATCTACGGCGTCGGTCGGCTCACCCCCTCAAGTGTTGCATCATTCGCCGAACTCGCCCCGTCCGCGATTGCGGTTCGCACGCACGACCAGAAGACGGTCTATGACATCGCCCAGCATCGCCCAGCCCAGCTTCACGAACAGCTTCGTCTCCGCGCAGTGGTGGTACCGGCGTTGGGCCCTGCGCCCCTCCCGCCGCAACTAATCCCGCCCACGCGCGCCGCACTGGCAGTCATCCCCAGCACACTCGGACAGTTGCCGGCAATGCAGCCCGACAGCCTTCGCCTCATCGCCGCGACGCTGCGCAGCGTCCCCGTGTACGTCGTGACCTTTGGTCCCGACCGTCGCCACGCACCCGTGCAGTTAGCGCAGCTTCTCAACCAACTCCCGACCGAGGAGACCCGATGAATCAGAGTGTCGTCATCCCGCTACGCAACGGCGGCCCGTTCATCGAGGAGACCCTCGACTCGATTGCCGGTGCTCCGTTCGTCCACGAGATTGTGATCGTTGACGATGGCTCGCTCGACGATGGGCCGACCATTGCGGCCCGCTGGGCTGAGCGTCGAGGCCAGCGCGTCGTCTTCACCAACGTAATGAGTCCCGACGGCCCCGCCGGACCGTCGGCGGCCCGTAATCGAGGCGCCCAGGTCGCGTCCGGTGAGTGGCTGTGGTTCGTCGACGGTGACGACCTCACGACCATCGCCGAACTCGATCCTCGACGGGACCCACCGGCCGACACCGACGTCGTGTACTCACGGCTCCAGCGCTTTGCCCTCTGGCCCGACGGTGAACGCCGGGCCGAACCCGAACGCTTCCCGCACGTCAGCACCCTCCTCGTGCGGCGCGAGTACTTCCTCGCCATGAGTGGCTTCAACGAACAGCTGCGCTACGGCGAAGATCTTGACTTCTACCAACGTCTCCTCGAACAACGCGCCGTCATCCACGAGATTGACGACATCACCATGCTGTTTCGCCAGCACGCGGGTTCCTACACCGGCCAGCGCCCCGAGGCCTTGCGCAGTGGCCTCTTCGCCGCGTTGCGAGCCGCCGCCCTGCGCGTCCGCACCGAGTCGACGGCGGAGGAGTCATGAGCGTTTCCGTCGTCATTCCGGTGAAGAACGGGGCTCTCTTCATTCGCGAAGCCATTGAGAGCGTGCGCACCCAGCCCGACGTCAGTGAAGTCCTTGTGATTGACGATCACTCGAGCGACCACTCAGTCGAGGTCGCGCGCGAAGCAGGCGCCTCCGTTTTCAGTAATCCCGGCAAGGGTCCGGTGGCGGCACGCAACGACGGCATCCAACGCGCTCGCGGAACCTACATTGCCTTTCTCGACGCCGACGACCGTTCCCGTCCGGATCGAATCGCCCGTCAGCGGCACTACTTAGACGAGCACCCCGAGGTCACCGGGGCGTACGGACACGTCGTCGTCTTCTCCACGAACGCCGACGGCACCGAGGTGGTGGCCGAACCAACACCGGGGTGGCTGCCCAGCTCGTTCATGGTTCGACGCGACGCGTTCGCCCGCTACGGGCTCTTTAACGAATCACTCGTCACGGGTGAAGTCATTGACTGGACCGACCGACTGCGCCACGCCCACGAACGGTTCGACATCCTCGATGACGTGGTGGCCGACCGACGTTCGCACGCCAACAACCTGTCGCGCCAGCGTGACGTCATGAATCGCGACTACCTCCGTCTGGCCCACGAAGCCATTTTGCGGAAGCGCGGGCAAACTCCGTAATTTTGCTGCCTTCAGAGCCTTTGGGCGACACGTTGTAGACTCGCAGACGGAGGAGTGCGAGAGCGGCCGAATCGGGCAGTCTCGAAAACTGCTGTGTCTACGGGCACCGTGGGTTCAAATCCCACCTCCTCCGCCAGGCGGGAAACGGGTGACTTCGGTCACCCGTTTTCTCTTTTGTGGCTCGCTGGAGCCCTCGGGGGTACGCTGGAGGTGTGCGTCCACACTGCGCACCTCAACGAGGAGTTCATCATGGTTTCGTCCCTTGAATCGACCGTCGGCACTGAGCGCAAGGTCGTTACTGCCCTGCCCGGACCGAAGTCCCAGGAGATCCACGCGCGCCGCAAGTCAGTCGTGAGCGCTGGCGTGACCGTCGGCTTCCCGGTCTACATCGACCGTGCCGAGGGTGCCATCATCGTCGACGTCGACGGCAACCACATTCTCGACCTTGGTTCCGGCATTGCCGTAACCACCATCGGTCACGCCGTTCCCGAGCTCATTAAGGCCGTCAGCGACCAGGTCGCCGCCTTCACCCACACCTGCTTCATGGTCACTCCCTACGAGAGCTACGTCCAGGTTTGCGAGGAGCTCTCCGCTCTGACCCCCGGTACCCACGAGAAGCGCACCGCCTTGTTCAACTCCGGCGCCGAAGCCGTCGAGAACGCCGTCAAGATCGCCCGTCACGCCACGGGTCGTCAGGCCATTGTTGTCTTCGACCACGCCTACCACGGTCGCACCAACCTGACCATGGCCCTGACGGCGAAGAACATGCCCTACAAGGACGGCTTCGGCCCCTTCGCTCCCGAGGTCTACCGCGTCCCGATGAGCTACCCCTTCCGCGACGGCCTCAGTGGCGCCGAAGCGGCCGCCAACGTCATCAAGCAGATCGAAACACAGATCGGCGCCGCCAACGTGGCCGCCGTCCTGATCGAGCCCATTCAGGGTGAGGGTGGCTTCATCGTCCCGGCCGAAGGCTTCCTCCCGGCACTGTCCAAGTGGACCACCGATAAGGGCATCGTCTTCATCGCCGACGAGATCCAGAGTGGTTTTGGTCGCACCGGCAAGTGGTTCGCCGTCGACCACGAGGGTGTTATCCCCGACATGGTCACCACGGCCAAGGGTCTCGCCGGTGGTATGCCCCTCGCCGGTGTCACCGGCCGCGCCGAGCTCATGGACGCCGTTCACGAGGGTGGCCTCGGCGGTACCTACGGTGGTAACCCGGTGGCCTCGGCCGCCGCGTTGGCCAGCATCAACTTCATGCGTGACCGCAACCTGTTGGCCCGCGCCACGGAGATTGAGGGCATCGTGACCAGCCGTCTGCGCGACCTCGCCCAGGACGTCACCATCATCGGTGAAGTCCGTGGCCGTGGCGCCATGATCGCTATGGAACTCGTCGAGCCCGGCACCAAGACGGCCAACGCGGCCGCCGCCAAGGCCATCGTGAAGTACTGCAACGACCGTGGCGTTATCGCCCTGGCCTGCGGTACCTACGGCAACGTCATCCGACTCCTGCCCCCACTGGTCATCACCGACGAGCAGCTCAACGACGGCCTCAACGTGCTGTCAGAAGCCGTCCGCGCCGCCAACTAATCGACACAACTCGCCGTGGACGCCCGCGATGTCGGGCGGACCACGGCGAGGTCGTGGCGCAACGCCGTCAAGCCAGTGCCAAAGGCCAGGCTGTTTGACACACTCGATCGCGCTAAGACCACGCCGACCACGCCATTGGCGCTCAGCACGGGACTGCCCGAGTTGCCCGGTGTGACGTTGGCCGCAACAATTTCGAGCTGGCGAGTAAAGATGCCGCCGCTGTAGATGCTGCGTCCCGGCGTCGAGACGACCCCTTCGAAGTAGCCCGGCGCAATGGAGCGCACGGAGGCGGCCGACTGATACCCCGGCACCGATATATCGGCTCCTGTCGAGGGCAGGGATGACGCGACGGGCAGGGCCGCACCAGACGCGCCGGGGACTACTAGCACGGCGAGGTCCTGTCGAGGATCGAAGACCGCGACATACGCGTGTTGACCGGCGACCGTAATGCGGTGCTGGCCGGCGATGACGTGGGCGTCGGTCACTACTTCGGTGGCCGAGACGTAGAAACCGGTGCCAATGGTGTTGAACGTGCACCCCTGCGATCCCTCCACCTGCACTACACCAGCGGGGGCAGAAACGCCCCGTACCGTGTGCGGCAGGTGCGGGTGCAGGTTCGTGAGACCGTTGGCCCCGACAAAGGCAAAGAGATTGGGGATGTGCACCGAGGAGAGCAGCGACTGCAATTTGCCCTCGAAGGCCGGTGGCGGGGGTAGTAGTTGCTGCATGGTGCGAAGGACGACCGATGAATTGATCTCGGTCGACAGCGAGCCCCAGGTTGTCGTGGAGAGCGCTCCCGCCGCGAGCCAGCAGAAGGCCAGCGTGCCCGCGAGACCGGCCGTCATGCCCAGAACCGAATCGATGGTGTCGAATTTGCCAATTGGTATGGACTTGGCGATCCGCTTGCCCACGAGTCGACCAAGCAGTGCACCGATGAAACTGCAGAGCCAGACAATGACGATGGCCGCCACGATGCGCCACCAGTGGTGCGTCACGTGGATCGACCAGCCCGGTCCGTAGGTGACGCCGATAATGAGGCCACCGATGCGGCCAATCAATGAGCCGATCTGGCCCAGCGCACCAAGTCGCCAACCCCGAATAGCGGCCAGCAGGGCCAAGACGCCTATGACCCCGTCAATCCAACTCACGCTCTAACCGTAGACCATCGGCCCCAATTCATCGCACCGGCCTCAGTACAATGGGGGCACACCACTCGACTTTCAGGGGTCCACGCATGAGTACACGTCGGTTTCGTCGCGCCTCGATGGCGCGCGCCCTGGCCACCGTGCTCGTCGGCGCCCTGACCCTCGCTGGCTGTGGTGTCGCGACGACGCCCCCTCTCAAAGCCACCGGATTACCAGCGAGCAGCATCAATATCGCTCTGCAAACCACCGCGTGCGCGGCGGCCCAGTGCATCGCCGTCGGCGCAACGAGTACGCCCCTACCCACCACTGCGACGGCCGAGCGCCTCACTAAAAACGGTGCCCTGGCCCAACTGGCGACGCCGCCCTTCACCGCCGGCGCCTTCACCAGCGCGTCGTGCACGGCCACGCTTTGTTACCTCGCCGGCAGCCAAGACGGCCACGACGTCCTCTGGTCCTACGACCCCACGACGCAGCAGTTGGCACCCGTCAGCCAAGCCGCCCTCCACCTCCCCGGTTCCTCCACGGGCATAACGGCTCTGAGCTGCGACCCGACGGACTGCGCCTACCTGGATCAGACCACGGCGCACGTGACGCGTCTCGTCACCTTTGGCGCCAGCGGTGAGCGAGCCAGTGACGTCCCACTCGTTACCGACGAGCACGTCGACGCCCTGGGTTGCGCCACCAATGGTGTTTGCTTTGTGCCGGTTTCCGGTGGCGCGTCCGCCCGGGTTCTCAGCACCGGTTTCACGTCGAGTGCGTGGACCGTCACCGCCACCCCGGCCACCTGGACCACCGTGACAGCGATTTCGTGCCTCGCGCAATGCGTGTACGTGGCCAATACGGCCCAAACGCCGAGCGTCGCCTGGAGTGATCTCAAGGGGTGGCACGACACCGCCCTGCACTTCATCCCCAGTGCCCTCGCCTGCATCCCCGGCCAGCGCTGTGTCGTCGTGGGCGAACACAGCGACTCGAGCGGGGCGGCGTGGTGGTGGCACAAGGGCAGTGGCCGTGACGTCACGCTGACCTACGTACCGACCCCACTCACGACCGTGGCGTGCGGTCTAACGCGCTGCTTCGCGGCCGGCACGACGACCACCGTCGAACTCGCTCCCTAACGGCGCAGCGCCGTCGCCAGTAAGGCTGGTACGTAGCGCCACCGTTGCGTTACTTGCACCCTGAAGAGCTGCTGGAGCAACCGGTACCCGTGGCGATTGGTGCAGAACCAACCGGGACGGGGCCAGGCCACGAACGGTCCGCGCAGCACCGTCTTCTCAACGTGCTGGAACATGTAAGCGTTGCCGACCACCCCGGTGCCCGACTGAATATCGGTGCGGTGATGGCCGGGGAAGGCACCCCAGGTCGTGGTTGCCCCTAGAAAGCCCATCGCGTGCCACACGTTGACGCCCACGGTGCCATAACGGAGATTCTCAACGGCCCTCGTGAGAGCGGTCTCAACAGCCGGCTCCTTCGCCGTTCGCGGGTCAACCAGCAGTGTCATTGACAAGGTGCCCCAGACCACGTCATTGCAAAAGTCCACGGCGCGGTCAATAAAGGCGTCGGTCGATGGCGCGTCGAGAGCCGTTTCGGCCATCAAAGAACAGAAGGCTTCTTTTGTGAAGGCGGTGGCAGTGTGGTCCTCGCTCGGCACGTCTCGCAGCACCGTCCAGGGCAACTTCTCTCCCTCGTCACTACCGATCACCGCGGCCTCGGGGTGACTGGCCATGAAGGTCGACCAGCGCTGTCGCGCACCCGGGTAGTAGGCACGACGGGCGTCGACGCCGCCGAGCACCTCCTCGAGGGCGCGCAGGAACTCTTCACGCTGAGCCCAGCCGCGGTGCGTGACGAGGACGCGGGGGGTGAGACAGTTAAAGCCGGCGTTGTTCGTGAGCATTGTGGCGACGTGGGCCGCCTGGTAGGCCAGCTCCTTTTGAGTCCACTGCCCCGGCACCACGATGACGGGCGAGACGTTGCCCAGCTCGGCACTGATTGGCTTGGTGAGTCGCGGGTCGTCGTCGGCCTTGCGGCGACGGCGCTCGTCACCGACACCGAAGGCAATGGCGTCGTAGGTGGCGTCCGAGCCGGTGATGTGTACGTCGTCCACTAGTGGGTGCTCCACCAAGTACGAGCCCGTGGCGGCACCGCCGCGCACGATGCGCAGCACCCCTTCGGCAATGAGTGGGGCCAGGGCCCGCTCCCAATAGGGCACGAGGTACTCGTTGACCGGATTCGACTTCATGACGACAACGTGGCCCTCAACGAACAGTTTGTCCAGTGCGTCCTTGGGCCCGAGCGACGCGACATTGCCCGCGGCGAGCACGAGGGAGAGACCACACGGGGCGGTGCCGCGGTAGGCCCAGGACTGCTCCTCTCGTACCTGTGATTCGGTGAGGCCCGGCTGGAACCACACTTCTCCCGCGATGCCAGTAAAGATGACTCGATCCAGCAGCGACGCCGGCAGCACACCGACGGAAATCCGATTGCCCGCGTGATGACGCACCGGGCCCGGGTACCGCGGCCGTCCGTGAGTCGCAATGTCCTGTAGTGAGGTGCGCAGCGACGTCACCAAACGAACGAGTGAGCCGATGCCGCTCAAGAGTTCCTCGCCGGCGGCCGGGGACGTGGGGTCGAGTGCTTTCACGGCGCAGGCCTCGGCCAACCACGATGGCGCGGTCTGGTCGATGCACGCCAGTACCTCGTCGAGCAGAGCCGCTCGACGCATGGGGTCAACGCTGGCCCAGAGCTCGCGACGTTCGTGAACGTGGCGCAGCGCCTCATCGAGCGCCGCTTGGTCGACGAACTCGTCGCCGAATGGCGTGTTCGCCACCTCTGGTGATGTCGACATTCGTCCCCCTTTGTCTATGGGAGACTAGTGGAGTGTCCGTAGTTTCTTCACCCCCCACCCCGGCTGGCTGGTACCCCGACCCCTCGGGTGAGCGCCAGTGGCGCGTGTGGAATGGCCGTGAATGGTCCGGCGTCACCAAGCCCTTCGCCCACTACAGCCCCCTGCACGTCACCCCCAGCCCCGCCGACGTTCGCCGCGCCCTCGATGTCCTGCAGCGCTACGCCATCCCGGCCGTCTTCGGGGGCCTGGGCCTCCTGCTCAGCACCCTCGCCCACTGGCCGGGCACCAACAACCCGACGTCGGCCACCTGGGCCAGTATCGCTGGCATCATCGCCATTGGTCTGCTCTCGAGCAGCAGCGTGCTGATCGCGGCGGCCGTACGTCACCTCCAGGGCCACTGGTCGGTCGACGCCTTCATTCCGGGACTAAATATCCTCAGCGTCAATGTGTTAATCGCCCGACGACTGGGGTTGGACTCCCTCGGTTCCGGCCCCCTCTACGAGGGCCTCATGCTGGTGGCCACCTGTTGGCTCTTCCACCAGGGTCCCTTTATGTTCCTGCTCTTGGTCGGCCTCACCCGGTCCTATCTCGTTCGTATTGGCTTTCTCCTGCGAGCACTCGATCACGCACCGGAGGTGCTCGGATGAGTAACTGGGGGCCGCTCGACGCACTCATCGGTCAGTGGGTCTCGGACTACGACGGACTCGACGTCTCGTTTCACAGCGACAAGGGGAAAATCGGGGAAACGCGCTACCGCGAAGAGACCAGCTTCGAGCCCTTCGGCCCAGTGACCGTTGGTGGACAGACACTCTACGGCCTCGACTACCGCACCATGACCTGGCGCGAAGAGAGCGACGAGCCCTTCCACCGGGAGGTGGGCTACTGGCTCTGGGACGCCGAGAACCAGCAGATCATGCGCTGTTTCATCGTGCCCCACGCCACCACGTTGATGGCCGGTGGCACGGTGGAGCCCGGCGCTCGCCACTTCAAGCTCTCGTCGCTGCTCGGGTCCAACTCCTACGGCATCTTGTCGAACCAGTACCTCGACGCCACCGCCAAGACCACGTCGTATGACGTCACCGTCACCCTCGAAGACGACACCTTTAGCTACGACCAGACCATCGTCGTGGAGTACCAGCGCCACCCGACGGTCATCTTGCACACTGACCGCAACACGTTGCGTCGTCGCTAAATCGCGGCCCGCAGGGCCTCGGCCACCCCGACCCAGCCCTTGTACGCCTGCATGGCCGGCGGGGCCTGCTCAATCGCGGTGAGCAGGTGCTCGACGAAGATTTCGTTCTCCCGCAACGTCGCGAGTGACGTTACGTAGTTGCGAATAGTGAAGACGACGGCCTTCGTCTCCGGCAGAGCCCGAATTGTCTGGCGCTCGACGCGGAAGAACCACTGGTCGAAGTAACCGTGGGGTGCGCGCCTCGTCGAGTGCGGTTGGTGCAACGTGGGATCGTCGAGCAGCGTCCAGTTCAGTCGCCAGAAGGAGCGCTCCGGATTCAGTCGATCAAAGACACTGGTGGTCGGCGAGGCTAACTGCTCGGCGTAACCCGGGATAGGCGTGTGAATGGCGTCGAGCGTCTGCCCAATCTTTTCTCGAAGGTTCCACCGCGAGGGGAAACAGACGCAGGCGGCGGTGAGACGCCAGGCGTCGCTCTTTTCCAGAATGCAGAGGTCCTCTTGTACCCACCGCGCAGCGCGGACGATGGGGTGGTCGCCTTCGACGAGGGGACGCGGTGCCTCCGGGGCCTGCTCCTGCAGCCACGCCGTCACCGTCGTAAGGAGCTCGGCGCTAGCCGCGTCGCCGACCGGCAGCGTCGCACAAACGGTGTCGGGCACGTCTCGAAGCAGCGCGTCCTTTAGCGCGAGTTCGTCGGCAAGGGTCGGTCCCCGTTCCAGCCACTGCGAGAGGTCGAGGGGTCGTAGCCCCATGGCCATCCGCCAGCCACGTTCGTCAACTGGAAGATACGGCGGCCCGGCCACGGCTTAGCGACGAGTACGGATGAAGACGTAGAAGCCCAAGACTGCCACGGGGACGGCGATGACGACCACGCGGGCAATGGGCAGCGCGGCGCCCCGGTGAACATTCACGACGGAGGTCGTGGCGGCAAAGAGGTGCAGCATTGGTTACTTCTCCTTCATCGCCTTGACGTCGGCGACGAGACTTTCGAGTCGAGTCACGATTGAGGTGATGGCCTCGTCCTGGGCCTCAAGGTGCTTCTGGATTTCTTCAGCTTCCTTCAACACGGCCTCGGCGTCCTTGTAGGTGTCCTCTGAACGCTTGTCCGCAGCCGCGGCCTGGATGTTCTGACCCACGATGATGATGGGCAGAAGCACCAGCTGCAGGAAACTGCTCGAGAGCCACACAATGACGTAGTACGTACCTTGGTGAATCGCCGACGGCAGTGCGAAGAGGGCCAGGATCGTGAACAGGTAGGCCGCCCACATCGTGCCGACGATCAGCGTCACCTTGAGGCCAAACTTGGCGTTCAGACGGACGATGAAGTTTTGGTGGTTAACAGCACGAAAGTCGCCCGACTTAACCGGGCGACTTTCACGCAGTTCTTCAGCACGGGGGTGTCGGACGTACTCGTAGATTTTCGACATAGTCGAATTCTCACACGTTGACGACCCCCCGTGGGGTACTTCCTACTTAACGAGGTCGGGTGACGTCTCCATGCCCTTGTTCCAGACCGAACGAGCGATGATCTTCGTCGTGTCGGCGCGGTGCGCGTACTTCTGGGCAATGTCACGCGACTCTTCGAGCAAGCCCTCCGACAGCAAGGTCGGGTTGAGGCCCAGCTCGAGGAACTTCTCGCGGCTGACGTTGAGGTCGTTCTCGGCGGCTTCCTTGCGCGGGTTCGGCAGGTTCGCCACTTCGACGCCGGTCAAGGACGAGATCAGCTCGGCCAGTTCGCGGACGCGGTAGGTCTCGGTGACCTGGTTGAAGACCTTGACCTGCTCGCCAGCCTTCGGCGGGTTCTCCAGAGCGATCTGGATGCAACGCACCGTGTCGCGGATGTGGATGAAAGCGCGAGTCTGGCCACCGGTGCCGTGCACGGTCAACGGGTGACCAATGGCGGCCTGCATCAAGAAGCGGTTCAGCACGGTGCCGTAGTCGCCGTCGTAGTCGAAGCGGTTGATGAGACGCTCGTCCAGTGCGGTCTGCGGGGTCTGGGTGCCCCACACGATGCCCTGGTGGAGGTCGGTGATGCGGAGGTTGTCGTTCTTGGCGTAGAAGGCGAAGAGCAACTGGTCCAGCGTCTTGGTGAGGTGGTAGACCGAGCCGGGGTTGGCGGGGTGCAGAATTTCACGCTCGATGTCACCGTCCGGGGTGGGGACCTTCACCGTGAGGTAGCCTTCGGGAATCGGGGCCGAGCCTGACCAGCCGTACCCGTAGACACCCATGGTGCCGAGGTGGACCAAGGCGATGTCCTGGCCCGACTCCACGATGGCGGCAAGCACGTTGTGGGCACCGCGAACGTTGTTGTCGATGGTGTAGCGCTTGGCCTTGATGTTGCGCATCGAGTACGGCGCGGCGCGCTGCTCACCGAAGTGGACGATGGCGTCGGGACGCTCGTCGATCAGCAACTGAGCGAAACGGTCGTACTCTTCGGCCAGGTCCAAGTTCACGAACTGGATTTCCTTGCCGGTGAGTTCCTTCCACACGCGAACGCGCTCACCCATGGGGCGAATGGGCGTGAGCGACTCAACTTCGAGCTCCAGGTCAATGGCGCGACGGCTCAGGTTGTCAACGACGATGACGTCGTGACCGATGTCCGACAGGTGCAAACTGGTCGGCCAACCGCAGAATCCGTCGCCACCGAGAACGAGAACCTTCATTTCAACTCCCTACGTACATTGGTCGTCACTTACGACACACGAAAATGGGCCCAGTCGAGGCCCTTTTCCCTTGTTGAACTCTACCAGCGCTCCCGATGGTGAAAGGTTCTCCCAGGGTTACCAGAATGCAAATAGAGGCGCCCCACGTCGTGGGGCGCCTCTTTTTTACTGCGGGAACGATTAGTAGTTGGCTTCCGTCCACTTAATCAATGACTGGAGGGCCGGTGAAGCCTTAGGCGAGGTAATGGGACCGGAGAAGCCCAAGAAGATGTAGCCACCGGCGACCCAGGCGTCGAGGCGGACGGAACCCATCTTGTCCGTCGAACCCAGACCGTCTTCCTTGCCGTTACCGAAGTCGAGGTAGTCGTTGGTGCCGGCCACCAGGGTCTTGTTCATCGCGCCAGCCGACTGCTTGACCATGTAGTCCATGTACTGCTGGGCCGTCATCGACTTGCCGGCCTGCTTGGACAACTTGGCGATGTCGCTCGGGCTGACGCAGCTCACGACCAGGGCCTTAGCGCCGAAGTCGTAGGTGGTGCCGAGGGAGTTCGGGGCGTTCTTGGCTTCGTTGGTGTAGTTGTACGGGGTGACAATCGGACCAGTGGCCTGGGTGAAGCCCTTGCTGACGACGAGCGACTTCGTCAATGCCGAGCAGTTGGCCGACATCATTGACGAGGCACCGGCCGTTGCGGCCGAGGTTGCCACCAGGGTCATTGGAGCGAGCAATGCCGCGAGCACAGCGGAGCGAAGAATTCGAGACATGGGTGTCCTTACTGACAGATACGGCGGGTGACCATCACTCGCAGTAGGTCAGCATAAATAGCCAACCGTCGAAGCCGGCTAACGCCAGTTTAAGAATTCGCTAAGTCTCAGTCGGGCTTAGTAGTGGGTCAAGTGCCAGCTGATCAGTCCGTAGGCCGCGACGATCAAGAACCCACCCATCGCGTACGTCCACCCGCGGTGCTGCAGGAGGAAGCGTGAACGACGAATCGGCCGGTCGATCAGGTAGTACGCCACTGCGGCAATCACTAGCGACAGGGCGAGAAGTTCGAGGCGACTCTTGAGGGGTAGGGCGCTAAAGGAGTACTGCGTCGCGACGGCCACGATTGGCCAGTGCACGAGATACCAGGAGTAGGAAATGTCACCAACCCACTGCACCGGCCGCCACGTGACCAACCCCGCGAAGCCCCCGGGACCAACCAGCGTGCCACCGACCAAAATCGCGGTCGTTGCCAGTACTGGTGCGGCCACGGCTGAACCGGGCCAGACCGTGGCCGCGGTGTAGAACCAGGTGCAGGCGAGGAGAACAGCGACGCCCAGCCCTCCCAGGACTGCGCCGGCCCTTGGCGAACGACCCACGAACCACGACTCGGTCACGGCAATCAGTGCGCCGCACCCGAGTTCCCAGGCCCGAGTGAGTGGTGAGAAAAAGGCCCACGTCAACGAGCTGTGGCTCTCGACCACACACCATATGAAGGAGCTCACCACAATGACTGACAACACGACGGTCAGCACTCGCTTGAAGTCCCATCGGCGCAGGAGCCGGGTGCAAAGCAGAAAGAGCACGGGCCAAACGAAGTAGAACTGCTCTTCAACCGCGAGCGACCAGTACTGCTGGAGCGTTGACGGGGGCTGCGCCGCGGTGAAGTAGTTCGTGCCGAGCGCCGCGAAATGAAAGTTTCCGCTGAAGAGGGTCACCCAGAGCGCGTCGTGGGCGTTCACGGCTCCGGTGACGTAGGCGAGGTAGTGGTACGTCAAAAAGACTGAGGCCACGGCCACCATCGCGGCCATGGGCAAGATGCGGCGAATACGGCGGCCATAGAAGTCGAGGAGGGAGGTGCCATTCGTCGTGGCGAACTCTCGAACGAGCACCTGGGTAATCACGAAACCGGAAATTACAAAGAAAACATCGACGCCGAAGAAGCCGCCACGGATCCCCGGCACGCCGAAGTGATAGAGCACCACGAGCACGACAGCCAGGGCACGAAGGGCCTGAACGTCAGCACGGAACCAGCTTCGACTCGTCATTACGTCACTTTCTCTCTACGGACGGGACCAGTTTGGCAGAAAAAAGGGATTTGGCGTTACCGGACAATCCGCGAGCAACGAACTCGAAGACGAACTATCTTGCTGGCGTGCTCAGCCCCCGCGATACCGCCCCGTCACGATCTCTTCGCGAGCGTGCCCTCACCGCGCCGCAGGCCCTCATCGCTCGCTACGGCGCGGATGACATTCTCGCGGGCGAACTTAACGCACTGGCCGACAGCGTGGCGTGGGCCCTGTTTGAACGACTGGGTCCTGGCCCTCACGTCGTGGCCTATGTGGGCAATGACATCAAGACCGCCATGGTGAGTCAAATGGCTATCGATCGCGCCGGCATGACCGCGGTAGGCATCCCCTACGACGAAGTGCCTGAACGCTTCCAGGCCATAATCGAAAACGCCCAGTGCCGCCTGCTGCTCGTCAACGCGCGCCTCGAGCAGTTCCCCTTCATCGAACAGCTGTCCTGCTGGGGCCACCCGGCCCAATCGGGTCCACCGCCCGTTGAGCACTACCCCGAGGCCGTGGACATTCTCTTCACCTCAGGCTCGACCGGTGCCCCCAAGGGTCTCTCGTTCTCTCGTTACTTCCACGAAAACATTGATCTGGAGGTCTTCGACTTCGACGACCACGTGTGGGGTCGGTCGGTCGCCGGACTGTCGAGCGCCGATATTGCCACGCTCCGAGCCGCAATTAAACGCGGTAACTACCACTATTTCGATTTTCGGCGCCGGGGCATTCAGGAATTGGCACCGTGGATTCGCGAAGAGGGAATCACGCGATTTGAGGGCACGCCAACACTTATTCGCATGCTCTGTGATGCCGCTCCACGGCCGGAGGATCTCGCGGGACTACGAGTACTCCGCCTCGTGGGTGAGGCCTATACCTTCGACGATGTCGAGAAATTACGCCCCTATTTTCCCGAGCATCTGATTGTGCTGCAGGGCTATGGCTCGACTGACGCCGGCTACATCGGCCAGTCCAAGGTCCTGCTCTCCGATCCACCACGCACGGGGCCAATTCCCATTGCCAAACTCTTCGTCGATGTCGAAGTTGACCTCGTCGACGAGCAGGGGAACCTCGTGCCCGATGGCGAAATCGGTGAGGTCACCGTTCGCAGCCCCTATATTCCGCTGGGCTATCTCAACCGCCCCGACCTCGACGCCGAATTTCGAGAGCAACTACCGTCGGGGGCAATTCGCATTCACACGCGCGACTGCGCCATTCGACTTCCTGATGGCTCTTTCCTTCACAAGGGTCGCATGGACCACATGGTCAAAATCGCCGGTAACCGCGTCGAACTGGGCGAGATCGAATTAGCGCTACGGAGCCTCCCCGGGGTCAATCAAGCGGCGGCGGCGACCTACCGCGACGCGAGTGGCGACCTGCGACTCTGCGCCTTTGTCACGGCCCAGGGTGACACAACGCTGGACGGCGGCGGACTGCGAGTCCTTCTTAAGCGGCGACTCCCGGCCATCATGGTCCCCGACGGCATTGTGGTTCTCGACGCCATGCCTGTACTCCCGACGGGCAAGATCAATCGGCTGGGGCTTCCCCCGTACGAAACCGCCCCGGCGACGAGCGCGCCCGTCGCCAGCGACAGCCTCGAGGAGAAGATTCGCGCGCTCATGGCCGAGGTCTTGGGCGTGGCGAACTTTGGCCTCACCGACAACTACTTCGACTTCGGCGGTGACTCCATTCGCGCCTCGCGCCTCTTTGGCGAGTTAAAGAAGCGTCTCGCAATTGACGCCCCAATTTCGTCGCTGTACGAAACCCAGACGGCACAAAAGCTGGCCGAACTGCTGCGCTACGACCCCGAAGGCGAAAACAACGTCGTTATCCCGGTGCGGGCCGAGGGTGCTGCGGCGCCACTGTTCTGCGTCCACGGCGGCGCCGGTGAAGTCGTCTGGGCCTACAACTTTCTCCCCGGCCTCCCCGAAGACGTTCCCGTCTACGGTTTTCAGCCCAGCCTGCTGCAGCTGTCGGGCCTCGTTGCCCCTCCCGCGACGCTGCGGGAGTACGCCGATCGCTACGTCACCGAGCTCCAGCGCATTCAGCCCCGGGGCCCGTACCGTCTCTACGGGTACTCACTGGGTGGACACATCGCCTTCGAAATGGCCCTCGAGCTCCAGCGTCGAGGTGAACAGGTCGCCTTACTCGGGATTGGCGACACCAATTTCGGCACCCCCATCAACGACAAGCAGTACGTTGCGCCCCCACTGCTTCCGTTACGTACCTATCTCGGTTTTTGGCGTTTCCGCCTCCGCGATCAGCGAAAGTGGCGTCGAATTTTCGCCGGACTGGCCCACCGCATTCCAGTCGAGCCGGCCGACCGCAAGGACTACTTCATGCGGGCCAACCGAGCACTGCCGACACCGGCCCCCACCGGTCTCTTCCATGGTGACGCGACCTTCTTTAAGTCGTCCGTCAGCGACCGAGCAACGCCCCCGTTTCAGTACGTCACTGGCGGGGTACGCGTCGTGCCCTTGGCCTATCGCCACCTCGAGTTTGTTCAGCCGGAGCCGTCGCTGACTATCGCCCGAGAAATCGCCGTGGCGCTTCAGGGTGACGTTGCGAAGTCCCCGGTGGCGCACTAGCGGCGTCAGATACCGCCAAATGTTACGAAAAGTTTGCAATCGGGCTCGATTTTTTGTCAATGTCTGCTCTAAAATGCGCACATGAACGCCCAACGCGAAGCACTGACCTCCCGAATGCTCCGTGAACGTGCGGCCGTCGAACCCGACGCCGTCATCGCCACCTTTCGATCGGACGTCATTCGCGCCGGTGAACTCAACGAGTTGGCCGACGACGTGGCGTGGGCCCTTTTTGAGACCCTCGGCGAAGGGCCCGACTGTGTCGCCTACGTCGGAAACGACCTGTTGAGTGCCATGGTGGGTCTGCTCGCCATTGACCGGGCCGGCAAGATCGCCGTCGCCATTCCCTACGACGAAGTCCCTGAACGATTCGCCCACATCGCCGAGCAGTCCAACTGCCGACTGCTGATTGTTGACCAGCCGCTGGACCAGTTCTCCTTCGTTCCGCAGCTGTCGTGGCGGGGCCACCCGCGTCGCCAAGGGCCGCCGTCGGTCAGTAACTTTCCCCACGCCACCACGTACATCTTCACCTCCGGTTCAACGGGCGTACCGAAGGGCATTGTGTTCTCTCGAGACAACGCTGAGTACCAAGACCTCGATATGCAGGGCCTCGGCCCGCAGGTAAACGGTCGCTCGCTCGCCGGACTCTCGAGTGCCGACATTGGCTCGGTGACCTCGGCTATTCGCAGTGGAAACTTTCACTATTTCGACTTCCGCAGTCGCGGCATCCGGGAACTCGCTCCGTGGATTCGCGAAAAGGGCATCACACGCTTCTCGGGGACGCCCACGCTCCTTCGCATGCTGTGCGACGCGCAGCCCGACCCGGCCGACCTCGCCACGATGCAAATCGTGCACTTGGTCGGCGAACCGTTGAGCTGGGAAGACGTCGACAAGGTTCGCCCCTACTTCCCTTCGACGATGATCTTCTCCCAGGGGTACGGATCGACCGACGTCTCCTACATTGGTCGCTTCTCCGTGTCCCTCTCCGAACCCTCCAAGACCGGCCCCTTGCCCATCACCGAGCTCTACCCCGGCGTGGTGCTCGAGCTCCTCGATGAGAACCGGCGCCCCGTTCCCGATGGCGAAATCGGAGAGATTGTTGTCAGCGGTGTTCACCTCCCACTGGGCTACTTGAACCGACCCGACCTCGACGCCGAACTACGGGAAACCCTTCCCAATGGCGTAACGCGGGGCTTCACACGCGACGGGGCCGTGCGCCAGCCCGACGGCTCACTACTCCTCAAGGGCCGACTGGACCACATGGTCAAGATTGCCGGTAACCGTATTGAGCTCGGCGAAGTTGAAGCCGGTCTGCGCCGGCTGCCCGGCGTAAACCAGGCGGTGGCTGCCACTTACGTCGACGCCGTCGGCGACCTTCGCCTTTGCGCTTACGTCACCGCTGAGGCCGGCGCCTCGCTCGACGGTGGCGCGCTTCGAACGCTGCTGCGTCGTCAAGTGCCCGCAATCATGGTGCCGGACGGCGTGGTGGTACTCGACGAGCTGCCGGTGCTGTCGACCGGGAAATTGAACCGCAAGGCCCTGCCCGCGTTTGAAGGGTTCAATCAGGCCCCCGCCGAGAAGCACAACGATGCCTTCGTCGAGTCACTGCGCGACCTCATGGCGAACGTGCTCTCCATGCCGAACTTCGGCGCCAACGACAACTACTTTGACGTCGGTGGTGACTCGATTCGTGCGTCCCGTCTCTTTGGTGAAATCAAGGTCAAGCTCGGCATCGACGCCCCCATCTCCACCCTCTACGAAGCGCAGACGGCAGTCGACCTGGCGGCACTGCTGCGCAGCGACAAGAACGCCGAGACCAACGTCGTCATTCCCATCCGCCCCGAAGGAAACGACGTACCGCTATTTTGCGTGCACGGTGGTGCTGGCGAAGTGGTGTGGGCCTACAACTTCCTCGCGGCGCTACCCGAGTCGACGCCGGTCTACGGCTTTCAGCCTTCCCTACTCGAACTCTCGGGACTGGTCGCGCCGCCGACGTCGGTGCGAGCGTACGCCCTGCGCTACATCGACGAGATGGTGCGAATTCAGCCGCGTGGCCCCTACCGCCTCTACGGCTACTCCCTCGGCGGCCACATCGCCTTCGAGATGGCCCTCGAACTCCAGCGCCGAGGGCTCGAGGTATCTTTCCTCGGTATTGGCGACACCGGCTTTCAACTCACCACGCCGAAGGGACGGTACACCCCACCCCCACCGTTCCCCCTGCGCCGCTACGTCAATTTCTGGCGATGGAGCATTGAGGACCGGCGCCGGTGGCGCCGCGTCGATGCCGATAGCGCACGGGGCATTCCCGTCGAACAGTCCCTACGCAAGGACTACTTCATGCGAGCGCACAGTGAGGGCTTGACCTACGCGCCGCCGAGTACCTACGTCGGCGACGTCACGTTCTTTAAGGCGACCGCCGAAGACGTCGCCGTGCCACCGACCGCCTTCGTCAGCGGCCAGGTGAAGATTGTGCCGTTGCCCTACCGCCACCTTGACCTGGTCCAGCCCGAACCCTCCGAGCTCATTGCCCGCGAGATGGCGGCAGCATTCGCCAGTCAGTCGGTTGGTTCGTAAACCGTTCATCGCATGCACGAAAGGCATACTTGAACCTATGAAATCCATCTTTCGCGCCACGCTCGTCGCCGCACTGCTTACCTTCGGCACCACCGTTTCGGCGAGCGCTGCCGACGATCCTGGCGTGCCGCCATTCGCGAGTCTGCCCACGCTGACCGGTTTGGTCACGTTCCTCACCGCCGCGAGCACCGTCTCGACGGCGCCCAACCTCACCACTAGTCAACCGGCGCTCACCCAGGTGGCGACCATCGGGGACGTCCTTCCGAACGTGAGCCAGTACTGCCAAGAAGTCAGTCCGAGTGCTCCACTCACCGTGGCCCAGACCGTGGCTACCTGCTCGTTCGGTGACACCCACGCCAAGCACACAATTCTTCTCTACGGTGACTCCCAGGCTCGGCAGTGGCTCGGCGCCTTCAACGAATACGGCAAGGCCCGGGCGTGGCGAATCATCATGGTTGCCCACTCCTCCTGCTCGCCGTGGATTAACCCGTTCTCGGTTGACTACTACGGCCACTCCATCGCGGCCTGTAACCAGACCCTCAAGCGAGAACTGGCCTTCGCCAACGCTCTGCACCCGCAGGTCATCATTGCGGCCGGCTCGGCCTACTCCTGGGGTGCCGGTGTGTACGCCCACAGTGACCAAGTCACTAGTGAAGTAAACGCGACGGCGAAGGCCTTGGCCCCGTCGCACGCTCGGTACATCGTCCTCACCGGACTGCCGAACTGGGACTCGGTGTATTCGTCGGCGGGGTCGCAGGCGCCCGAAAGCTGTCTCACCGTGCACAGCACCAATCTGCTCGGTTGCCTCCCGAATCTGAATTCGAGCATCCACTTCACCTCGGCCCTGAACCCAGCGGTTGGGGTTATCACCGTGGCCCCGCTGTTCTGTGCGGCCAACACGTGCCCCCTCTTCGCCACCGCGCCCGGAGGCACTCACCTCATTTACTTCGACGCCAATCACATGAACTACTGGTATTCGTCGTGGATTGGCCGGGCCTTCGGCCAATTGCTGTCACCGCTACTGCCTCACTAGCGCCGCCGACCGGCACCCGGCGAGCCCGTCCCAGTTAGCGAGATTGTGGCGCCGCTCACCGAACATCTCGGTGATGCGCAGTTTCAGTAATCTCTGCGGAGAGAACTCAAAGGAGAACCGTGACCATGCTCGCTCGAACCCACGCTCGATGGACCCGTTCACTCCGCGTCGCTATCGCGGCGGCGACCTTCGTCCTTGGCTCCACCCTCACGGTCGAAGGCGCCACTGCCGCCTCGGTGCCGACGTTCCCCACGTTGACGCAGCTCGAGAGCTACCTGCAGGCGGCCGTTGCCGCCCCGCAGGCGCCGTCGTTCACCACGTCGGTTCCGACCTTGTCCACCATTCCCTGGCCGTGGTACCTCCCGAACCACCAGCAGTGCTTCCTCAATGGCGCGGTGCCCGCAAACCTGCTCGCCACCTGCGCCTTCGGCGATCTCAAGGCCAAGCACACGATCTTCATTTACGGTGACTCCCAAGCGGCGATGTGGATTCCCACGTTCGTGCAGCTCGGCACGGAGAAGCACTATCGCATTGTCTACGTTGCTCGATCCTCCTGCTCGCCGGCCTTCGCCTTCGATCCCTCGGCCGCCTCATCCTGCCGGAGTTTTCTGGCGCATGCCGTCGCCGCCGCTACCAAGCTTCGCCCGTCATTCATCTTTCCCGTGGGACTCGAAGGTTCGCCAGCGACCAACCCGAGCCACTCTCCCGTCATCACGCAGTGGAGCGACGTCGTGACCTCGCTCAAGCCCACGGGGGCCAAGGTCATACTGCTGAGCAACATTCCCCACTTCGCCCACGGCAGTTGGCCGACGTGCCCCCTCGTGCACCCCGGACAGTTCACTAACTGCTTCGTCAGTCCCGTCGACAACGCCTCGGCCTTTTTGCGACAGGCCGCGCTCGCGACCAACACCACGTTCATCGACGTGTTGCCACTCTTTTGCACCAGCACGCTCTGCCCCGAGTGGGCGTTGAACGGGTCAGTCGCTCACCCCATTCTGCAAGACGACTACCACATGAACGCCGCCTACGCCCTCTGGATCACCCACGGTTTGGAGTCGCTCCTGATGCCCTCATTGGCACCGAACGCGCCCATCCCGTCACCGCTCTACCCACAGACGCCACTCACGTTGAGCCAACTGAGCAGTTCGAGCAACTCCCACAGCATCACCTTCACCGTCAGCGGGGGACTCGGCTTCGGCAGCACCTCGCTGGCCGTCCAGTCCGGTTCCTGCACGGTGAGCTGGCACACCGTCTCGGGTCCGCAGGGAACCACCTGCACCGTGGTGGCGCAGAAGGCCCAGCTGGGCGCGTTGGCGGCCGCAACGTCGGCCCCGATGACGATCACCATCCCCTAGCCGGGACGTCACCGACCGAGGGTCCGTAACGGAACTCAACAGATGGTGCGAACCGCTAGGCGTTAGCTGAGGCGGAAGCCACCGATGCTGACGCCGTTGTTGCTGCCCTCATTTTGTGGGATGTAGGGCGCGATGGCGTGGGCCAGTCCCGGCAACGTGAGGGTCTGCAGGTAGATCTTGCCCGGTCCGGTCAACTTCGCCAGGAAGATGGTGTCGGCACCGAAGAGCATGTTCTTGATGCCCTTGACGGCCTGAATCTCCATGTTGACCTGAGCGTCGAAGAGTCCGATGTGGCCGGGGTGGACCATCATCGTCTCGCCGGCCGCTAAGTCGTATTCGACGAGCTCGCCGGAGAGCTCGATCCAAGCAATGCCCTCACCGCCAATGCGCTGGAGCACGAAGCCGTTACCGGAGAAGATACCGACGCCGAGCTTCTGCTGCACCGCGAGGTTCAGCGTGACATTTGGCGTCGCGGCCATGAAGCCGTGACGCGAAACGATGTACTCCTGCGAGGCACTCACGGTGACCGGCTTAATGTGACCGGGCATCTTCGTGGCAAAGGCCACTACGCCCGTCCCCTGCGTGGCGGTGTATTCCGACATAAAAATCGTGCCACCGGCGATGGCGCGCTTAAACACTCCACCAAAGCCGGAGCCACCGGCACCCGCCGTTTGTGTCGTCATGGCGATGGTTGGCGACATCCACGACATCTCGCCGCCCTGAGAGATGACCGACTGCCCTGGTTCTAGCTGCACTTCGAGTACCGGCATTGTCGTCCCGAGGACCCGGTGAGCGACGCCAGCGCCTTCCGCATCGGAAAAAGCCGGCATGTTGTCTTCGGTGTGTTCAGTCATAGGTCCCCACTCTCGCGTCGTATTCGCCACATTAGCGAGGCGAGTTGACTATTTCTAGCGAGGGAAGTGTTGAAATCTCGATTAACGACGACGAAGGCACCTAGCGCCGTTGGCCATCAGCACTTGCAATACGAGCGGCGATAGCGATCGGAATAATGGTCAACACCATCACCCCCACCACAACAGCGTTGACTTCGGGGAGCTGTTGTCCGAGTCGAATGGCCCCGAAGATCCACAGGGGCAACGTGTTCTGTGCCCCGGCCGTAAACGTGGTGACAATGACTTCATCGAAGCTCAGAGCGAACGCGAGCAGTGCACCCGCCAGCAGTGCGGTTCCTAGTAGCGGCAGCGTGACGAGACGGAAGGTCTTCGTTGGAGTCGCCCCCAGGTCGGCCGAAGCTTCAAGAAAGGAGTCCGACGTTCGACGGAGACGGGCAATCACGTTGTTGAAGACCACGACAATGCAGAACGTCGCGTGTCCAATGATGATGGTCGTGAGCGAAAACTGCATATTGACGAGCGTGAAGGCCGATTGGAGTGCGAGACCGGTCACGATGCCGGGCAGGGCGAGGGGCAAGACCAGCAGCAGCGACACGGCCTCTCGACCGAAAAAATCAAATCGGTGAATTCCGAAGGAAACGAGTAGCCCGAGGACGAGGGCAATGACCGTGGCCGCAACACCGGCCTTGACGCTCAACCACAACGCCGAACGCACCGCGGGATCGTGGAACGCCACTGAGAACCATTGCGTGGACCAGTGGTGAATCGGGAATGTCTGGACGTTGGACTTGTCGAAGGCGAAGAGAACAATGGTGGCCAGTGGTGCAAGGAGCAACACGATAACGAGTCCGGCAAAGATGCGCAGTGCCCACGTGGCGAGCGGTGAAAGTCTCATAGCGCCTCGAAGGCGCCGAGGAACCGCGCGCCGAGTAGGTAAGCCGCCATAATGAGAATTGAAATGCTGGCCAACGCCGCGGCGAAGGGCAGATTCCCTCCACTCAGGGCGCTGTCGTAAATGGCGTTGCCGATGAAGTTCGAACTCGAGCCGCCGATTAGCAGTGGCGTGATGAAGTCACCCAACGTCAGCGAGAACGTAAAGATCGATCCCGCCACCACGCCCGGCATCACCATCGGAAGGACAACTCGACGGAACGTAAACCAGGGCGACGCCCCTAGGTCGCTACTCGCCTCAAGAATTGAATCGGGAACCCGCTCAAACGCGCCATAAATAGGCACAATCATGAATGGCAGCCACAAGTAGCTAAAGACAATCCACATCGCCGTGTTGGAGTAGGCCAGGTGCGTTACCGGTAGCCCCAAGCGACTTTCGAGATCGGGCAACACACCCTTATCGGAGAGGATGTTGATCCAGGCGTACACCTTGGCTAGGTAACTGGCCCACAGCGGCAGCAGCGTCAGGCCGAGCAGCCACTGCTGGGTGCGTCGGCTGGCCAACTTGGCGAGGAAGAAGGCAAAGGGGAGCGCAATGATGACGTCAGTGATCGTCACCGTGGCGGCCATGACGACGGTTCGCCAGATAATCGTGCGATAGACGGGCTGGGTGAATATCTGGGAAAAGTTCGACCCAGTCCACTGGTAGATCAAGTTGCCCGTGAGTGAGTTGACTTGGAAGAAGGCCGTAATCAACATCGCCACGAGCGAGGCGAGATAAATAACGAGAAACCACAACAGCGGTGGCGACAATGTCGCCACCGCCCGTAACCAGGGTCGACGCCACAGCGCCGCCCCAACCGTACGTTGTTGTTGTTTCAGCAAGGCTTAACCGACAATGGACGTCCAGGCTTGTTGCCACTGCGTAAAGCTCACACAGTTGTTCTGGCCGTTGTCACACGTGCTCAACGGCGTCTTCCAGAACTTGATCGTGGCGAAGTAGCTCTCCGGCGCATTGGCGTGGTACGCCGCGCAGCCACCCTTTTGCATCTGGTTCATGTACGTGCATGCCAGCTTGTTGGCGGGAGTCTCACCAAAGTAGAGCGCCTCTTCGGCCTGTACCTTCGGGGTCGACACGTAGTTCATCCACTTGTAAGCGCAGTTCGGGTGCGGGGCGTTCGCCGCCAGCAGCCACGAGTCAGCCCAGCCAGTGGCACCTTCGCTAGGAATCGTGTCGGCCACCTTGGCACCTGCGGCCACCAGCGTGTTCGTCTGGTACGGCCAAGCGGCACCAACGACGGCTTCACCGTTCTGGAACAGTGAGATTTCCTGGCTAGCCAAGTCCCAGTACTTCTTGATCAAGGGGTGCTCAGACTTGAGCAAGCTCACGGCCGCGTTGAACTGCGTCTGGGTCAATTCGTACGGGTCAGTGATGCCCAGGCTGGGCGTGGTCTTGGACAAGTAGAGCGCCGCGTCAGCAATCTGAATCGGGTTGTTCGGAATAGTGACCTTGCCCTTGTACTTCGAGCTGTAAATCACCGACCACGAGGTTGGCGCCGTGGGGAATGCCTTCTTGGAGTAGAGCAACACGTTCGGTCCGAACTCGTAGCTCACGCCGTAGTGAACACCGTTAATGGTGTTAAACGATGGCGCCTGCAAGAAAGGGTGGAAGTTCTTCGTGTTCGGTAGCAACGTCATGTTCACGGGACGGACATCACCGCCGTAAATCAGGCGCAAGTCGGCGTCACCCGAGGCCGAGACCAGGTCGTACTGGCCGCCGCCACCGTGGGCCATCAGCGAAACCATCTCGCTCGAGGAGCCGGCGTACTTCACGTTGACCTGGCAGCCCGTTTGGGCCTCGAAGGGCTTCACCCACTGTGGCTGGGCGTAGCCTTCCCACGCAATAAGGTTCAGCGTTCCCTCGCCCTTGCCAATGGCGCTCAAGGTCTTGTCCCCTTGTGTTGGCGGAGTACCCAGAGCTGCTCCGGCGTGGAGCGTGATCGCTGGAATTGCGGTCATGGCGGCGAGGGCCAAGGCGGCCACCCCACTCATGCGCTTCGCAATAGTGCCGTACTTCATACTGCCTCCCTTTTCTTACGTTGCTTATTCGACTGAGGTCGAAACGGCGACAGCGTCATCGTCATTCCAACGCAGCGTTACTTCATCGCCAACGGCGAACGATTCCGCGGCAACATCACTCGAACGGTTCTGCCGAACCACGGTCATGACCGTGTCGGTAGCGGTGCTGACACGGTACCGAGTGAGCATGCCCAAGTAGGCGACGTCACGGACAATTCCGGTGGCCGTGGTCGGTCCATTCGTGGCGGTTCCGCGAGAAATCTCGATCTTCTCGGGCCGGACAATGCCCCGCCCAGCGTGCGTCGTCACCAACGTCGAAGTACCCACAAATCCGGCGACAAATTCTGTCGTCGGTCGCTCGTACACCTCGCTGGGGGCCCCGACTTGTTCAATGCGGCCATCGTGAAACACGGCCAGACGGTCACTCATGGTGAGGGCCTCTTCCTGGTCGTGCGTCACGTAGATGAAGGTGATACCGAGTTGGCGCTGAATTCGCTTGAGCTCTACTTGCATCTCCTGACGCAATTTGAGATCAAGCGCACCGAGCGGTTCGTCCAGAAGTAAGACCTTGGGCTCATTAACTAAGGCGCGCGCCAAGGCAATACGTTGGCGTTGGCCACCCGATAACTGCGCCGGCTTACGATTCGCCAACTCGCCCATTTGGACCATGTTGAGCGCCTGGGCAACGCGCTTGCTCGTTTCCGCCCGAGCGACGCGACGGACTCGTAGGCCGTACCCAACGTTCTGGGCGACGGTGTAGTGGGGGAAGAGTGCGTAGTCCTGGAATACGGTATTCACGTCACGCTGGTACGGCGGGAGCGACGTGACTTCCACCCCATCGAGGAATATCTCTCCCCGGTCCAGGCGTTCGAACCCAGCAATGAGGCGCAGCAGGGTCGTCTTACCTGATCCCGATGGCCCCAGCATGGTGAAAAACTCACCCTGGGCAATGTCGAGGCTGATCTCTCTCACCACGGTGTTCGTGCCAAATGACTTGGTCACGCCACGCAGCGAGATGCCTCGAGGGCTTTCAGAAAGCAGATCTGGCGACGTCGTTGTCGAGTGCGTTTGAGACACGTTTGCAGATTACACCGATGCCCTCAGACGCGTCTCGCTACGGAGACTGCTCGCCCCCTTCGGCGTGCCGGTGTAGATAGTTGCACTATTGGGAACCACCATGGTGCACTTCCCGGTGAACCGAACGGGTCGAGAAAGGGTGGAACAGTAGGATTCACGTGATTCAACACTCGCTAGGAGAGAACGTGGCATCGGTAGACAAGAAGTCCTCATCTCGCACGCGCTTTATTCTGACCGTGGCAATCGCCGTGGTTGTGGCGGGCATTGCCGCGGCAACTATTTTGTGGGCCACCACGAGCCCGAAGAAGGCAGCGGCCTCCACCAACCTCTGCACGGCCTGGACGAACGTAACGAACTACACCAAGGCCCACCCGCCGAAGCACACCTACCCCGACCTCAAGAGCACGCTGACCTATTCATACGACGCACTCAACGCCGTCTCATCCGCACCGCCGGTGATCGCCACCGACCTCGGTCAGGCAGTCAGCTCGAGTCGGGCAATGATTGCCGTTATTGACAAGATCATGGCAAAAGTGCATCTTTCATCGGCCCAGAAGTCAGCTTCACTAACGGAGATCAAGCTGTGGGCCTCATCAACTCAGGCCATTGCCACGTGGAGCAAGAACCACTGCTAGCTGACAACCTCGGCGAGCGAACACCGTCCGCAACGACAAACGGGACACACAATTACTTGTGTGTCCCGTTTGCTTGTTTGATGACTAGTTCAAATTGGTGGCCACAATGATGTCGACCAAGTCGGTAGCCTGATTCACCGTTGGGTCGGCGGGGTTCGCGGTGAAGGTGTCCGTTCCAATCTGGAGGACCATTCGCGTCCACGAGTAACCGCTACCCGACTCCAGCGTTTCCGCTGCGACGTCCGCGACGGTGGTGCCGGGAGCAATATTTGGCGCGCCCGAAACGGCCTGTGAGTTCCAGCCAACCGGAGCACTGTTGGCCGAACCATTGGTATTCGTGAACGTGAAGGTGACCTGCCCAAGCCCGTTGGTGACACCTGAAATATTCCCATTAACCATGCTGGGCGACGTGAAGGTGGCGTCTGTGTC
>Ga0164296_1000398_pt1 | contig 53053 bp, 31 predicted proteins | sample GEODES057metaG_FD_113533 | JGI IMG/M metagenome (GOLD analysis project Ga0164296, IMG submission 113533) | Dystrophic lake water microbial communities from Trout Bog Lake, Wisconsin, USA - GEODES057 metaG | ecosystem: Environmental > Aquatic > Freshwater > Lake | place: USA: Trout Bog Lake...
ACACAAAATGAAACGAGCTTTCTGCTAGATAAAAGGCCCATGAATACTGTCTCAAATGAAAACAAGCTCACGCAACTGAACGAACTGGACTCGCTGCTGCCGCGAGAAATTCGCGGCCAGCCGCAAGTTTTACCCCGCATCATCGCGACGGTGAAACGCGGCGAATTAAACCTCACCAAGCCCGGTCGTCCGCGCGGAAGTTTTCTGCTGCTCGGCCCGACGGGCGTGGGAAAAACGGAAACCGTGATCGTGCTGACCAACCAGATTTTCGGTGCAAAAAAATTATTTCGCTTCGACATGTCGGAATTTCAAACGCAGGAATCGCTGGGTCTGCTGCTGGGCGCGAAGCTGGGCGAGACGGGTTATCTGGGGGCGATGCGTGAACGCGCAGCCGAAGGCTCGCTGCTGTTTGACGAGGCGGAAAAGGCGCACCCGCGCGTGCTGGACATTTTATTGCAATTGCTGGATGCCGCGCGCATCACCGTGGCGACCGGGCAAACTTTGGACTTCAGCGGCTTCTATGTTTGGATGACGTCGAACATCGGCTCGGCGGAGTTGATGGGCCTGCAACATTCCAACGACGCGACGTTGGAACGCCATGTTTTATCGCGCGCCCAACAAGCCTTGCGCCCGGAAATTTTTGCGCGCATCAACGAGAAGCTCGTGTTCAACCGCTTGAGCTACGAACACCAGTTGGAGATCGCTGAAAAGTTTTTGTCACGCGAGATCGAGTTCCTTGCGTCACGCGGCCATCAACTCGAACTGGATAAATCTGTTTTGCCTTTCCTCGTGCGAAAAGGTTTTCATCCAAAACTCGGCGCACGGCCGATGCGGGATGCGGTGGAAAAATTGGCGGGCGATGCGGTCACGGAACGGTTGCTGGCCGGCCAGGCGGCCGGCGGCACGCTGACGGTGGATGCAACGCGCGATTGTCTGATCATCCGTTAGCTCACGCCAGTGAAACGTAAAGGTGGTTTTCACCCCAATCTGAATCCGGCTGAATTGCCCCTAGACCGCCTTTCAGGAAACGGACACAGACCGCGCGAATGGCCTTTCGTTGACTGGCTTTTTTGGAGAGCTGCACGAGCAGGCAGTCGGCAAATTCATCACCGCGTTTGTTGTGATAAATTTCCGGCGCGATGACTTGGACGGCTCCGGCCTGATATAGTTCCTCCACAAATTTTGTGGCTGCGCTGGCACGTTTGAACCGACCGAGTGTGCGCTTCTTTTTATCAGCCGCTTTCAACCAGCTTTGCGCCTCAACGCGATTGCGTTTCTTCAACATCCAGCCAACGAAGACGCGATAGCTGTGCTGTTCCATTGCCGGACTATCAACCGGCGGTTTTCCAATGCGACCGTGCAGCCTGGGCAGGCGCGCATCGGTGGCCGCCGCCCGGCGATACTGCGCGGGCGTGACCTTCCGGTTGAACACGGTAAAGTCCTCGACAATCAGGGTTCCGTCCCGCAGCCACGTCCGTCCCCGCCCGCAAAACTGACCCTCGACCGTGGAAAATTCCATGTGCAACCGCCCATTATCATGCCAGCTTTTTTGCACGCCAGTCCCGTTCACCATTTGAAATGAGCCGAGCAGTTTGCCGGCTTCGTTCCACTGCCGGCAAAGGCCGTGAACCAGTCCGTGCCGGTAAATTCGTTCTTCGGCGAGCTGGCCATTGCGATACCACCGGCGCCAGAAACCATGCGGCTGGCCGCCGGAAAAGTGTTCTTCCAGCATCAGGATTTCCGGACGATAATACGTCCGCTGCACCTCGGATTTCAGTTTGGAACTCATCAGATTTTTGGATTCTGGCTACTCTATTACCCTAAAAGCTGCTTCCCGCAAGCGTTTAGCACCGGAAAATTTCCGGCTCATCGGTTGCCCCGATTGCAGGGCGATCATCCTGACGCATGGCATTTGGATCCCCCAGCCGCATATTTATGCGGTGAAAGCGGGTTGACGGGGCCGAGAATTTGCGGGCGGTGAAAATCGTTTTCATTTTCACCTTCATTCCCGGCCGGAACCGCCAACCTTTTCGTATTGTTATGCTGGCATAACAATAAAGACGGGCATTGTCGGTAGCGTCAAGTTCGATTTTCGACCATGCCCCGCAAACACTATCCCGCGAATGTCGTCGGCTCCCAGATCCGCAAGCTGCGCGGGAAACTGGACTTGACGCAGGAAGAACTGGCGGCCAACTGCCAGTTGGCCGGTTTGGACATCAGCCGTTCCACGCTGGGGCAGATTGAAGCCCGACTGCGGTATGTGACGGACGAAGAATTGATGGTCGTGGCCGCACTGCTGGGCGTGGCGATGGAATCGCTTTACCCGGACGAATTGCTCAAGCGGTATCGCGGCAAAAAACTAAAACCCAAAGCTCGCAAATCCCCTTGAGTCCTCGGTCGTGGCGTGTGGATGACAAATGGCAGGCAGGAAAACGGCGAGCGTTCTTACAAAACGGAAGCGCGGAAGGACGGCTTGATGGCTGACCACGCCGATGACTATCTCAGAATTGAATAACCAATTACTCCCACTGGTCAGAAGCCCCGGCGCGAATTCCTAACCAGCCGTTCTTGCCTGGCGCAACGAGCATTGTCAACGCAGGAACGGAAGCGGCGAGCATGGTGTTCGAGCCGACCCGTAGCATCGTTGACAAGCGCAGTTGCGCCATATCCTCGAACGGCAATTCGCGCCAGTGCCTTTTATTCGTGGCAATTTTGGCAGATGAAGGAAACTTTCCGGGCGGTCTTTTCCCAGAGCGGAGAATCAATTTCCGTTGCGTGCAGTTGCCGGATAACCGGCAAATTTTTCAAAATGTTATTTATTCCACATGTAGCCAGAGATACTGAAGTTTTTCAGAAATGCGGGCGTGCAACCGGCCGCCCGAAACTGATGCCTCTCCCTCGCCCGCCAGTTTGGTGATATGCTTGCCGCCACCTGAAAACATTTTCAAGTCCAGCCACCACTCGGTGCTAGGATTCTGCTCACGAAAAATCAGCACATAGCCCGACTTTGTATCTTTGGAAACGGAAGCGAAGCCGGTCCAGTTTTGGCCGTCAGGCACTTCGCCGATTGGCAGGATGTGACCGGCGAAAATTCGCTCGCGTTCCCGTTTCCAAACCGACACTAATTGCGTCACCGTTTTTTGGTAATCTACCGGCAGATTTGAAACCTCGAACCAACCGAGCGGACTGGAAAACATGACCGTTGCAAAGAGTGCATCGGGCGCATAACGAGCGGGCGCGAGCGGGTCACCACCATACAACCGGCTGTTACGGGTGTTGTTTAGAAATTCCATCCGCAGGCGCACTGGATCAATGTAGTGCGACAGTTTCCAAAGATTTCGCAAGGTCAGGTGCGGCCAGTAGTTCTGCCAGTCGGTGTAGCGGTTTTCGACAAAAATTGGGCCGCATTCGGGCACACCAAAATATCCGGCACGCGTGCCAGCCGTCACGTCCAAATCCAAGGTGATGTCGCCACCGGATTCAGTCAGCAATCGATCAACCAGACTCCGAAAGTTTTTCAACGCCGTCGTGCTGGTTAACTTCACCGAGTCCAGCTTGAAATAGTTCACGCCTTCATTGCGGTGCAATTCCAGCAGACGATCTGCATCGCGATTCCAATTGGTGCAACCACCAGTTGAGTCCGGGCCGAACCACAATCCTAATTTCATACCGTGAGCGCGAACCGCCTCGGCCACCGGTATCAAACCATGCGGAAAGCGCTGGGCATTCGGTTGCCAGAAATCAGCGTTGTCGGACCAGAACGATTCCCACGCGCCGTTCGTAGGGTTGGCAGAATTGGCCGTCCGTCCATTCTGCCAGCCGTCGTCAATTTGGATCACATCCACGCCGAGGCGCGCACCGGCCTCGATTTCTTTAAGCAAGAATTGCTCGGTCACACGCGAATCGCGCGAGCGGTCGCCCCAGGTGTTACTCAAGAATAGTCCGTCGCGATCTGGCTGATACCGCCGCAACTGTCGTTGAAAATCCTGCAAGACGGCGGTGCAACCGGCACTCCCACCAGAGTAAGCAAGCAGAACAAAGGGGTAGCCCTGTCCCGCGAAACGAACCTGACGCTCACGCGCGTTGACTTGGCAATCGAAAGCGGATTTGATCGGACGCGAATGTGGCAGCGGTGCAAATTTTACAAACACCAAGCCTTCGCCGGTAGTGGGATTTTCCAGGATAAATAAATTGCCCGGCAATTCCAGATTGCGTTCGTTGAGCAGCATCCACTCGTTTTCCTGAACCAGTTCGTTGTGGATGTCGGTCTGATCCATCAGGTTCACCTGCGTCAGGCGCAAATGCCGGGGTGCCAGCAAAAGATTTTCCAGCGAGTCGTCCGCTGAATCGCCGACCTTGCCGTCACCCGTCTCAATTCCCGCTGCCACAGGATCTGCCGATTGGCTATGGTTTGAAAAGTCAGGTGAAACTGTGTTTCCGTTGGCATCAAAAAAGGTTTCCACTCCGCTCGCTTCCGGAAATACGCGAAAAAGACAGACGAGATTCGTGTTGGCCTGGGCCGTCACCAGAATCTGCAATGACGCTTCTTCCGTGACGCATGACCGACCGCTGCTAGCGGCGATGGTCACGCCGCGAGCCCCTTCTTGCCACACTGGTGTCGTCGGCGCGGGACTGGTGGATGGCTCGCGAATCCATTCCGCGCCGGTTTGCAGATTGCGAAAAGACGTCGCCGTGAGCAGTCCGCCCTTGATGCGCCACTTGCGTTCGAAATGAGAATTGCCCACGACCAGTTCGCTATTGCTCCAGCGGGCATAGCAATCTTTGAACTGAACCGTGTCCGCGTAGGAAAAGCTGCCAACAGCGCAAGCAACGACTGCAAATATAAACTTGATTCGCTGAAGCCATGCAGGGCGAAGCAAACGAGTTATTTCAGAATTCATGAGCTTTAATTCAAAAGTTAAATGGTTGTGATCTTTGGTAAATTGGTGACTGTCTCTGCAGATTTGCGGCAGGTTTAGGCGCAAGGGCATTGATACCTTTGATCATCAGATTGTCGTAATATGGTGTGGTGAACTTCTCACCAACAGCGCCTGCCATCAGGCCGGCCATTCCGCTCGCATAAAGAATGTTGGTCGCGATTAAAACCAGATCGCCATCCACCAATCCGGTAATGACGGGGCCTTGGCATCGAAGGTTCAATTTATGCCACTGGTTGGGACCGATGTTGGCAAGTTGCACAACACCGAGCACGGCTTCTCCGCCCGCGCTGTCGTCGTTTTGCGCCTTGATAATCGCCTGTTGTTCGGCATCACCAACGGTCTTCTTCTTGTCCTGCTTGCCACGAACGACGATCAACTGGCATTGGCCATCGTGCGTTAGTTGTAAATAATAGCCCTTGGGAATGCATCCATAACCAGTGCCCACATGGTTAACACGGGTCATCACCCCGGCCGAATCGCCAGCGTTCAAATAGACATCAGCACTGATTTCGTAGTCTTCCCACTGGTCATCGCCAAGAATTGTGTAAGGCTGCCAGTCTGGAGCCCATGAAATTGGACGCACGGGAACGACCTGACGAAGACACTGCCCCTTTCCGTCCGGACGTTTGACGAGTTCGAAGCTGCCATCAATGTCCGCTGTATAATGCGGCAAGTAACCATATTGACTGGGTTCGGAATACTCATCAAAAGTCTCGTGTATGGAAATGGAAAAGGCGTCACTTTTGGAATATCGTCAAACGCCCCTTTCTGCTGGCCACGAGTGGTTGAGAGCGAGTAAATGGAATCCGGTTGCAGCGTGATGGCGAACTCGCCGTTCGCCGGCAGAATATCCGCCCGCCGGACGAATTGCTCCTTGGCGTCACTAAACCAGACACACAAGGCCTTATCCTGTAAATCGCTGCTGACTTGGAATCGGACTTGTTGCACAGTCTTTGCGCCTTTCGTCTCCAAGATGACGCTATAATCAGCGTCAGGTGATTTCATCGTCACGAAACTGCCGCCGCCCAATAATTTTCCACAGCCATGGTTGAGATAGCGCCAACCGACTTGCGTGAATTGCCCGTAGTGCGCATAGCCCCACAAGGCTTCGCGAACAACGTAATGCCCGCTCCACGGCGAACAAGCCAGCAGCATGGAAGGGGTTTTCGAGTATGGTTGCATCGGATAAAGTCCGGCAATGCCATACCAATTCACGATCTTGGTCGCGCCACGCTCGATGAAATTTTCATTGAAGGCCTTGACAATGCCGATTTCGCAGTCAAAACCTTCTTTGTAAACATGCTCTTCCGTATTCCAGTAAGGTTTCCCCTTTTGCGCAAGCACGGCTTTTTGTTCCGGCGAAGTAGAAATCATGTGAGCACTGACGATATTAACCGCCTTGCACAGTTGGCTGTCGGTGGTCATGTCTTTGACAAAGTCTAATCCCCATTCGTGAGGCCAGTTATCGAAAGCGTGCAACTTGACCTTTTCAAATCCGTTTCGATCCAGCATCGCCCGCATTTGCTCTGCAAATTCATAACTTACGCCTTTTTCATTGCGACAGCCGATGGCGTCCATCTCCAACCCATAGACTTTTCTCAATCCCTGCAGCCACTTGAGATAGTAGTCAATCGTGTCTGGCGACCAAAACGCTGCGTCGCCATGACTGCCGTTGAAGCGTGTCGCCGTGTTTCCACCGATCCAGCCCGGCGCGCTCCACGCCGTGCCATCGAGCGTGAGATTCGCATTCCGCTTTTTGGCCTCCTGCGCAACCCACCACATATAACCGCGCTGATAGTTCAGGTCGTCGCGCGTGTGCATGTGGCTGGGCATCGAGCCTTGAGTCGAATTGCCGTCGCCAGGAATTTCCAGATACAATGCGCTGACCGACGCGCCAAACTTGGGTTTGTAAACCAAATCGAGAATCTGGCTGCGTTGTGGCTCAGGGTAATCCTTCAGCAGCACTGAGGTTGCGCCACCGCCATCCACGACCCCGATTCCGTCAAAGCGACTGCCCCCGGCCTGACCATCCAAGCTGATAGTTTGCTCGGTCATTGCCGAACTATCCGCAACGGCAACGCCCGTGCCAACAGCTACAGTCAGCACGGCAGCCACTGCAATTTTCCGAAGCGCAAGCATATCAATGAATTTGGCGTTGGGCGCAGCAGTTTATTTTAAAAGGCGGAAATACGGCAGACGATTCAGCGGCACTTGGATGTCGTAAGTTGCGCCGCCTTCATAATTCTTACCATCGTCACTAACCCACTTGCCTTTCGGTAATATCACCTGACGATGCTCACCTTTGGCAGTCATCGGTGCTACCAAAATTGAATCGCCGAGCATGAACTCGTCTTTGATTTCCTCGAAGCCTTGATGTGGGAAAACATATTCCAACGAACGCACAATCGGTTCGCCGGTCTTGGCGGATTGCCGGGCCAGATCAAGGATGGTGGGCGTGAATTGCTCGCGGATTTTCACCGCCTGCTTCACCGCGTCCAAATGTTCCGCATCCAAAACTCGCCACGGCGCGACGGAGAATTGCATCATTGGCATCAGCGCGTGGATCTGTGCGGAACGAACCACCAGCTCCTGATCCACCGACTTCAAGTTCAGGAAGCTCACATAATTTCCGCCGCCGATCAGGTCTGGGCATGAATAGGTATAACCAGCCAAGCCTTCCGTGAGCATCTGCGGGATGAGCTTCTGCACATCATCCCAACTGTGACTTTTGTCGTGCAGTCGTTGCGCCAGCGGCTGTCCGGCCATTTTCCAGCAGGCGCGATATTCGTTGAGCGGAAAGCGGAGACCAAACTGCGCATACAATTCACATTGGCGGTTGGGCGATCCCGGCTGCATGCTCAACGCATCGGAAGGATAGAATTGCATGTCTCCGGCGTCGAATTTGAAGCCGTCCACGCCATAATTTTTTACCAACCAATCCAGTTGTGCATTGAACCAGCGGTTCGCTGCCGGATTGCTGAAATCCAGCAGCGCGGAATAGCCGTTCCACCAGCGGATGATGTCGGGATCAGTCGCGGTTTCCCAAGTGGTTTGCGCGGCTGCTTTTCTCATCAAAAAACATTTGTCCCGCAAAAGTTGGCGCACCAATTGGGCTTGATCAGCACTCACGAAGGGGCATATCCAAAGCATTACTTTGAACCCCATGCGATGCAATTCGTCTATCATCTGCTTGGGGTGGGGAAAGCGTCCGGGATGAAAATTCCAAACGCCATAATCTTCCTGCCATGTATCGTCAATCATCAGAACGCCCGGTGAAAATCCGTGGTCAAGAATCGCGTGAGCATATTTCAGAACGTCGTTTTGGTTTTGGTTGTAGGTAAGTTCAATCCAAGTGTTGTATTGGGGCTTTGCCAGCAATAGTTCATCTGGCGTCCGACCCGCCGGCGGAAAATATTTAGCCGAGACAAACTGGCGCGCATCCGCCAGTGCAGTGCCGGCTCGCCCGTGCTTCACCTCGCCCTTGGCGTTGGTGATAATAATTTTATCTGCCGCCACTTCAAACGCGTAGGGTTCTTCACTCCAAACCCACAGTCCATCGCTGCCCAGCAGTAGCGGTTGAATCTGGTTGTCACGATTGTTGGCGTAAAAATCAAAATGGCTGCCGACGGCATAAGGCAGGTTTTCACCATCCTTGATGACACCAGACCAGATTTTTTCGCCGGGTTGTAGGGGGATTGTCAAATCGCCTGACAAAGAATTCACGGCCAGTGAATTATCGGGAAGCGCCTGAGCTTTGATTGGGAGATAGTGAAGCAGCAGCAAGAGGACGCCAGCGCAAATCATTGGTTTGTTCGCATTCATACTTATTTCAAAAAAGGTGGAGCCAATGGGGCTCTCGGCGTCCCGCCGCCGCCAACGGACGACGGTGAATTATTATCCACAATGCAAAGGGCGGCGTATATCTTGGCGATGTCCCGCGCCCAAGGATTGTCCGTCTTCATGCTGATGAATTCAAAACTCCAGTTCTTTTTGAAGTTGCTCGTGAATCTTCCGGCGGGAGACCATTCGGTTTCGATGGCGAAGACGTTCCAACCGGTGCCATCCACATAATAAGCGCCATAGTCTTGAAACGCCTTGGCCAGCATTTTTCCGGGGACGGTCTCAAACTTAAAATCATCAAGGTTCGTGGTTGCCGGAATGGCAAACAATGCCCCGACCCGGCACCCCTTTGGAATTGGAACCGATTTTGTCCTCTCCCTACCGTAACGGCTGGGGCCATCTTTATCTTCAGTAATGGCCGGCCAGCGAAAGCCTTTGACCTCATCATCGTAATAGCAATTTCTGCGGCCCGCCAAATTGATTTTCAAGGCGTGACGGATAGGACCTGAAGTGGGGGATAGCTCGTCCAGTCTTAAAGTTCCGCCGATGGCTGAAAGTCCCGAACCACCATGTGCCCCATAGTAGCCATCCCCATAAATATCCGTTTCAGGAAACAAGTCCCTGGAAGTTGCATACGGCGAATTTTTTCGGTGGGCAAAGGGTTGCGTTTGAACAATCGTCCTCCGGTCAGGCATCAGGATGGCTGCACCCAAGTTCGGCGTAAGGCCATCCCAATTGTCCGGCGAAACTTCAAAGCTACGGGGAATCGGATAACGGCCAATCAGCCCGCCGGTGATTTCCAAGCGGTCCCGGTTTATTTTCCAACCAACGTCATTATAGTAAACATCCATCAACGGTTCTGTAGGCGTCAGGATGATAAGATCTTCATCAACGGTCAGTGTGCCTTCGATAGGCGTTTCCAATTCCGCCGGAACATATTTGGCTTTGCTGCCGATAGGCATATTCCAGATGGACTTTTTGGAAAACGGCCAAAGCAACGGATCACGCGCAGTCATAGCTGTGTCATACGTGAACGGATCGCGCATCTTTGGCGAGTCGATTGCGGCCGGAGAAGCGAGATCAGCGGCGTATGCAACCGACAACAGGGCCAAGATCAAACCTGCGATGCCGGGCTGCCTTGTTTGCTGCCACATTTTCCAACCTGCCTCATAAAGCGGTGAATTTTCCAACCAAATCGCCGACAATAATTTCAAATTCGCCCGGTTCAACAACGCGTTTCATCTCCGCATTGAACAAGGCCAATTGATCGTAGGCGATGGTGAGTTCCACCGTTTTTTTCTCTCCAGGCGCGAGCGAGATACGCTTGAAGGCCTGCAACGATTTCACCGGCGTCGTGGTGCTACTGACCTCTTGATGCACAAATGCCATCACCACTTCATCACCGGCGCGCTTGCCTGTATTCGTCACATCCACCGTCACAGCGACATTCTCGCCCGCCTTGATTTTGTCAGGGAGCCGCAAGTCATCATATTTGAAAGTCGTGTAACTCAAGCCGTGGCCGAACCAGAACAGCGGCTCGGTTTGGCCCAAAACATATTTGCGATAATTCTGCGACGGCATGTGATTGTAAATCGTCTGAATATGACCCGCGCTGCGCGGAATGGTGATGGGCAATTTGCCGCTGGGATTGACCAAGCCAAATAGAATTTCTGCGACGGCTAGACCGCCTTTGCAGCCTGGCTCCCAGGCCTCGACCACGGCCGGAACATGGTCCATGGTCCATTCCGATCCGATGGGTCGACTGTTGACCAGCACCACGACCACTGGTTTGCCGCTTGCCACCACCGCCTGCACCAATGCCAGTTGATTCCCCGGAAGTTCGATGTCGCTGCGATCCACTTCCTCGCCGCTGGTCTTGTCGGCGTAGTCAAAGCGCATGGTGTTCTCACCGACCACCAGCACGGTTAAATCGGCAGCGGCAGCCTGCTTGGCCGCCTCTTGAATTGCCTCGGGTTTTGTCGCCCGCGCCTTCGAACCGCAATCGTAGTAGCTGACTTCGCAACCTGCCGGGGCAATCTGTTTCAAGCCTTCCTGCACGGTGATGATGTTCTTGTTCGGCTGCGGTGTGACCCAGTCGCCGAGTGTGGCCTGAGTGCCAGCCAGCGGGCCGGTCACGAGGATGTGTTTGAATCGCTTCGCATCCAGCGGCAGCAAAGACTGTTCATTCTTCAGCAGCACGATGCCTTTGCGCGCAGCGTCCAGCGCGGTTTGTTGGTGTGCAGCGCAGTAGGTAACTTCCGCCGCCGAATTAAGTGGCGTTTGCGCTTGCTCAAACAAACCTAGCTTGAATTTTACGCGTAGAATCCGGCGCACGGATTCGTCAATACGCGATTCAGGAATGCGTCCTTCTTTCACCAACTCAACCAACGGCTCAAAGAATCCCGGCCCATGCATGTGCATATCCAGGCCCGCCATGACTGCCTGATAAACCGCTTCCTTCTGATTGGCGGCCACATGATGAATAGTCACTAAGCCTTCGATATCCATCCAGTCGCTGACGGCAAAGCCGTTGAAGCCGCATTCGCGCCGAAATACGTCTTCGACCAGCCAACGGTTGGCGTGACACGGCACACCGTTTAATTCATGGTGCGCCGTCATCAGAGAACCAACCCCTGCCTTAAAGGCCGCGAGATAGGGCGGCAAAAAAACGCCGCGCAGCGTGTGTTCGGAAACATCCGTCGGCGCAAAATTAAGTCCATTGACGGGCTGGCTACCGGCGATGGCGTGCTTCACGCAAGCGAGAATATGATTGGCGTCCGGACCATCGTGTCCTTGTAGCCCACGCACCGCCGCCACACCCAACCGGCTGACGAGAAACGGATCTTCTCCAAAAGTCTCCCCGGTTCGCCCCCAGCGCGCATCACGCGCGACATCCACGTTTGGCGCAAACGTCCATTGCGATCCGTTGGCTCGCGTTTCCTGCGCGGTCTCAGAGGCAACTTGCTCCTCCAATGATTCGTCGAAGCAACTTGCCAAGCCTAGCGACGCGGGATAAATAGTCGCACCGCTTACCAGTCCGTCGCCGTGAATCGCATCAATGCCGATGATCAGCGGAATCTTCAGCCGGCTTTGCGCCGCGAGCGCTTGTAAACGGTTGGCTTCCTCTACCGTGGTAACGTGAAGAAAGGAGCCGATTTTGCCCTGCCGCACCATATCTTCCAAAGTGCCAAACGTCAGATCCGGATACATCGGGATACGGTCATTCCTGGTCGGCGGCTTTGCTTCCTTCCAATCCTCTTTCAAACGCTCAATGCCAACGTATTGGCACATCTGGCCCACTTTTTCCTCCAGCGTCATCCGCGCCAGCAAAGCGTCCACACGCGAGTTCAGATTGGTGGTGGCGAGCGGTTCTCCGGCAAATGAAGCATTGGCTAGACCGGCAAAACACGCGGTAGCAATTAAGTTTTTTACAGTCTTGTGAAGTGTGTGTTTCATATTGTTTCGTCTGACTAAATTGTCATGATAAAGTAGTTATTGGTTTTGCATTGGCTGGAATAAATCTAACTGCAAGCCATCATTCGCTTCTAATAGTTAGTCTTGGATGTGCCATCAAGCGCAGCATCACCGGCTTTCTAAAATCTGCCGACTCCTGCCACCAATTGCGGTAAAACGAACTATGGGTTTGACGATGGCTTTCAATTCGCGCCGCATGCCAGCCCAGTGAAATTCCCACCGCCCGCCGCGCAACAGACAACCGAAATGCAACACCATTCGGCCGGGCGCAATCCGCGTCAATTGTATTTTGAAGGTGGTCTTCATATTTTGGTTCCGTCTCGGCTGTTTCATTTTTATCGCGAAGTGGGCGGTATCGTCTTGGTAATTTTTGGTGCTGCCGTTGTTGATGGTTGCGGGTGGCGGTGCCAACCCAATAGCGCCGCCACCCAACCCCAAACCGGAACCCCAAGAACCGGCCTCCGTGACGGTAACCCAAACCCGTCACGAAGTTCTGTCGCCACTTCACGCGATAAATTGAGCCGAACGCAGGGTCGATTTCCGCAAATTACGAAAGTAGCGAATGATTCCGAATCCAACCAAGCCCGCGCCAAAAATTATCATCGTCAGATTGACCGGCTCCGGCACGGCGGTAATGCCCAGACTCCAACCATTCAAAGTCGCTGGGCTTCCCCCCGCAACTTCATCCGCAAAAAAAAGCGTCCAGGTCCCGTCGGCCGCCGAACCGCTGACCGCTCCCAGAGTCCCAGCTGCCTGAAAGGTTCCTGAAAATACCGACCCCGGTGTTTCCGGCGTAGTCTGGATGCTCCCCGCCGCCGAGTCCGACAGTGTGACGTTCAAACCCGATCCGGCATAGCCGAAGGGATTGCTGATCGTCGTGCCGGGCTGGTTCAACAGCATCACCAGCGTCCCGTTCGGGGCCACCAGATATGCGTAGAGATTTCCGTTGTAACCGCCGCTCACGGACAAGTCCACCGTCAAGCCACTCACAGTGCTGGCTCCGGGGATGTCACTGACCGTTTCACTGAAGGAAACGCCCACCGGGTTGCCATCGGGAATTGCCGTGTTCACGCCACTGAAAGTTTCCGTGTAAAGCGATCCACGGACAAGACCTGCGCCCATCATCGCCACCAGCAGGTTGATCAACATTTTGGTTTTCATGTCCATCCTTATTTTAATGGTTGCGGGTTTATTTGCTCACGGCTGCCATTTCAACTGGTAGAACGCCGGACTGGGCTTGACTCCGCCCAAATCTATAAACTGGTCGGTCATGTTGATTAACCCGTTGGGCGCGGCCTGGTTGGTCTGCACGTCCACCCACACTGGCGAGGACAGGTTCGTTGACCGTTCCAGAATGTAGTAGAAGTAAGGTATGCCGTAGGCCGTGACAGTGTTGGAAGTGGGGTTGGTGAAATTGTAGGTCGTAATGGAATTCGTCCCCGTCACGCTGCCTTGAATAACAATATTCAGATAGCCAATGTTCGTCCCGCCTTGGCCATCACTGATGCCGTAGTTAATCTGGTCGTTCACATTCGGGCTGTTGGTGTAGCCGATGTAGGCATAGGCGTTTGCAGTCACGATGCTGCCATCCAGATTTGTGCTCCAGTTCAACGGGAATAGATTGACCCCGTTGGTGCTCTGCATATTGACGCTGGTCAACTCAACAGTATCACCATCCACATCGATCCAGTTTGTCGCGATGTCTGATAGTTTGATAATCAACGCTAAACCTGCCGTCCGCGTCACTGTCATCACATTGGCCACTGGCGGATGGTTGGTCACGATTTGAGCAAGGTTGGTGGTGCTGCCCAAGTAATTACCATTACCCAAATAGGCCACGGTGATGACGTTTGTCCCGCGCGGCAGGTTCGTGATGAACAAGCTCGTGGCACTGCCACTGCTCACGCTATTCGTGCTGATCGGCCCGTTGGTGGAAGAGAAAACCACGCTACCCGTGGCGTCGGCGGGCAACGTGGCGATGTAGGCAACGGCATCCTTGTAGCCGGACGGATTCTCGGTGGAGGACGCCCCAACGAAAGTGTTCGCCTTATAAATGGTCAACGTGCCGTTGGTCGCGCTCAAGTTGTAATTCGGATTGCTGCCCAATGTCACTAATATGTTAGACACGCCAACATGCGAATACTGGCCCGCATCAACGCTCAAGCTGTAATTGATCGTGTCACCACCGATGACCTGACCTACAACTGTCGCTGTCAATGTCGGATTAACCGTCCCATAGGTCTTGGTCTTCGCATCCGCCGTCACCGAAGCCGGTGCCGGACTGATGCTGAAGGCAGTCGGGCTGGAAGTGGCGCTGTTGTAATTGTCATCCGCCACCACCGTTGCCGTCACCATGTAGCTGCCGGCGTTGGTCGGCGTGTTCGCGCTCGGTCCATAACCCGTGCCGCTGTAACTGTAGCTCACGGCACCACCGGATCCGGTGACGCTCGCACTGGCCGGCCCCTGACCTGCGCCATCGTAGGTGAAGCTAGACGTGCCCGTCACCGTCACCGTGGAATTGGCTTTGTTTACCGTCACGACCACGGTATTGGAAGCGGTGGTGTAATTCGTTGTGTCCGTCGGCGTGAAGATGACCCATACGTTTGTCACGCCCGCGTTCGGGGCAATGCTGCTGTTTGCAAAAGCAAAGCTCCCTGCGACGGCTTCATCGCCGTCCGCATCCACATCATAGCCGTTCGTCGCCACGCTGCCGCTCAAACTTGAACTGCCCAGCGTCTGGCCATAGCTGATTCCACTGGCCGTCAACGTCAGCGTCGGTGTGGCTTGAAGCACCGTTTGCGTTGCGGTGACGCTGCTGCCCAGGTAATTGTTGTCGCCCAGATATTGCGCCGTGAAGTTGGTTGTCCCGACTGTGAGGTCGTCGTTGGTGTAGTAGGCCAACCCGCCAACCACTACATTCGTCCACACTGGCGTGCTCCCCAGCGAAAACACCACGTTGCTGCTCGCATTTGCCGGCGTCACGCCGTTGGTCTGCACCACGGCACTAAACACCAGCATTTGCCCGTAATAGTTCGTCACGCCAACGCTGTTGGTCAGCAGCAAGGTCGTCGTTGCTTGGGAGGGATTGATCACGCCCGTGGTGTCATCCAGCGGGGTCACATTATAATTCGCGACCACGTCCACCCCGGCATTGGTGATGGCAATTGACGGTATGAGGGTTTTGCCCATGCCGACACTGGCGTCCGCATAGGCTTCCGTCAAGGTTGCTGTGTCACTGCCTTGCAGGCTGCCCGCTGATATGGTCGGCGAGTTGGTCGCGCTGGCGCTGCCATCGTAAGTCTTAGTGTTCGAGCGCGCTGCAATCGTCATGTTGGTTTGCGCAATCGTGAAGGTCACGCCATTGGTCGCGCCAGCAAAATTTAGATCCGACAGCAACGTGTTCGTCAACGCATAGGTGCCGGCGTTCATCGGTGCGGCTGCACTCGAATAGCTGGTTGAACCGATGCCCACATAGTTTGTTGACCGCGCACCGGTGGAACCGCTAAAACTCGTGATGGTCGGCGTCTGTGCGGTTCCGTTGTAGATGAAGGACGTGCCCCCCCCATAACTGATGGTAGAGCCAGATTGGCCGATGGTGAAGGCCTGACTGTTGGTGGTGCCAAAATAGTTTGAATCAGACGCAACCGTGTTCGAGACATAGTAGGTGCCCGCATTGGTCGGTGGATTCACACTGGAATAAACGGTTGAGCCGATGCCCACATAGTTTGTCGTCCGCGCGCCAGTGGAACCCGTAATGCTGGTGATGCCGGGCGTCTGCGCCGTTCCGTTGTAAGTGAATGTCGTTTGGCCGCCATAGGTGACGCTGGAGTTTCCACCCACAGTCAACCAAAGTCCTGCGCTCGTCGGTGAAAGCGCAGGCGTCCCGGCACTTGGGCCGCCATTGCCACCCAAAGTTACCGACGGCATCGTGCCCGCCACCAGTCCCGTGGTGCCCGCCGTGATGTTGGAAATAATCAAGTAACCGCCGGGCGTTAGTTTTGATCCGGTGTTGTTGATTTTGAATGTGGTCGAGGACGACAGCGTCATCCCGCCGTTGGTGACGATGAAAGAGGGATTTACTCCATCGTAGAGCAGCGAAACCGTCCCGAAACCAGTGCTATTGGTGCCGTTAATGATGGCTCCCACCCCGAGGTTGGTTAAAGTCTGGCCCCCAGCCAATGAGAAGGTTGTGGTCAGGCCGGAGATATTGAATATGGCTCCGTTGGCAATGCCGATAATTGGCGAATTGCTAATGGAACCATTGCCGCTCAACGCCAGCGTGCCATTGCTGATAGTGGTGCCGCTGGCATAGGTGTTGGTGCCAGCGAGCGTCAACGTGCCAGATCCGAGCTTGGTCAGGGTGTCGGTGGTCGCGCCGGCATAATGCAACAGAGCATTGGATATGGTAACGTTGTAACCAGCGGTGTCAATGATGGCACCGCCGTTTTGCACATTGCAGGCGGTGAGCCCTTGCACGAACGTGGTGGTTGAACCGGTAGGCTTTAGAGTGCCGCCAGCAAAGTTGTTCGTGCTGAAATTCGTGCCAGTGCTTGAGTTGACATAGCCATTGATGTAAGCGGTGCTCAAAGTGCCGCCATTCAGATTGTAAGTTCCAACATGGTTGTTCGCATCGGCGGAAGCAGCCGCCAACTGAACGCTATTGGCTGTCACTGTGCCGCCTGACTGGTTAACGATTCCCTGACTTGCTGCGCCGGAGCTATAGGCACCAATCAAAAGCGGCCCCGCCACATTTAAGAAGCCGCCAGTCACATTTATCGTTGCCAGACTTCCGTTAACGGTGGTGCCACGCGACCCGATTGAAGCGTAGGCACCGGATCCCGACACATTGAGCGTTCCGCCACTCAAATTCAGAAAACTCACGGAATCCTTGGAATTGCTCATGAGGAATGGATTGGCTGTAATCGTGCCATTGGTCATGTTCATAACTCCCGGCGGACCAGAACCGCCACCGGCTCCAACCAGTAACTGTCCAACGGTGCTGGCACCACTGCTGTAATAATTGAAGGTGGCTTGGACGCTCCCGTTGCCATTACCACCCACTGTTAACCCGCCCGCTCCGCCGAGGGTTCCCGTTCCGTTCACGGTCAAAGTATTGCCGGCCCTGATCACGGTTGGCCCGGTATAGGTGTTCGCCCCGGAGAGGATGACCGTGCCCGCACTGGTTGTGTTGGTCAACGTTATACCGCCACTGGTGCCGCTGCTGGAAATCACATCGAGAAACGTCAGCGTGCGGTTAGTCGCCACATTTAAATTGCGGTTAGAGTTGCCCAAACTGACGTTAAGGTGATTGACTGCATCACCGATGATCACATTCGCCGAGGTGCCGCCACCCGTGTTCAAGGTGAGGTCGCCACCGAGCGTGAGGGTTCGAGTTGTTGTCGAGGACGAATCCACCGTGAGCCCAAAATTGCCGGCGTAATTAAAACTCAATCCCGTTGACAAGGTGGTGTCCGCAGCAAACGTGACCGTTTGTGCCGTCGCCAGAGTCAATGAAGTGTCCCAAATGCCATTGATGGTGCCACCAGCCCAGTTTGCTGTGGTGTTGTAGTCCCATGGCCCCGCATTTACTTGATTGAAGCCGGTGGACGCCCCCGCCGCTGTGGCTTTGAAAGTGACATTGTCAATCCAGAAATTTGCGATGCCGCCTGCAGCGATTGTTGTGGGCGAAATATACTTGTAAAAACTAATCCCTTGGGCCAGCGTCGAAATGACCGCCGTCGTATTCGTGATGGGCATGCTGACATGCGCCCAACCGTTTGAAGCCGCATTGGGTAACACCACGTATGGGCCAAGCTGATACCAGGTATAACTATTACGGTAGTTGGTCGTTATGAGATTGATTTGGATGCCGGAACTCCCGCCGCCGGAAGGAGAGTTGAAGTATTGGAGCGACGTCGTTGAGTTATTGGTATCCCATTTAACGTCAAAATCCACGCTGACATAGTTGGTCGCGATAAAATTCGTCAAGGCACTCGGCAAACTATCGTAATACGGAGTTCCTTGAACAACCCCGTAAAGCCTCAAGGCGTCTCCATAACCATTACCATTCGCAAAGTTCACAGTGATTTTGCAGGAGCCACCCCCGTTCCCCGTGTTATCCTGGGCCGAATCCCAGACATTGGTGTCAAACGCATCGGACTGAGTCATTTTACCCCAGCTTATGTGGTTCTGAAATCCTCCGCCGGCGGCATTAATCTCGGTAGTTGTGTCAAACGTGCCCAAATCAAGGTTGGCTGCCCCCGAGTAAGACATGGAGGCGACCAAGCATAGCAAGCTCAAAGTAATTCTCGAAACGACAGTGGTGGTGTAAAGGTTGGAGGATTTTGTTGTCGGCTTTTTCATAGAATCGGTTGGTGCGGAAACGCGATGTTGATAATCACTGGTTTTTCAATCATGTTTATGGGATGCACCAACAGATTGCACCATGCCCTCTCGACCCGCACCCCTCCCAACGGAGGGGAAAGGTGCGGGTGAGCAATAAGCACCAAACAGGTTTTACGGCTTCAACATGCGGTAGAACACGTTGGTCTTGGTGGGATCAACAGTGATGCTCACGTTGGTGACTGTAACCGAGCCGTCCGCCGGGTAATTGTGCCACGCGCTGGTGGTAGTCAGACTTACGCTGTTAGATTGGAGAATCCAACCTAGGTTAGTCGGCCAACCCAGACTCATATTTCCACTGCCAAAGGAAACTTGCAGCACCGGCGGATTGGGATTGATGGTTGCCACCGGCACCACCAGCAAGTAGCCCGTGTCAACGAGCGAGGGGGAATCCGTGGCAGCACTGTAAACGCCGGGAGCCTTGCTCACGCCATTGATAACCAAACCAGCAACTTGGTTTGTGCCCGTGAAGGCCAGATCCAAGGCGGCACCGTTAGTGATGGTGACGATAGACAGGGCCGAAAGGCTGTTGGTCTGCTGGATGGTCAGCGTGCTGCCGCTGCCGCTCAAGGTGAGATTGACCTTGCCCACCATCTTGCCGCCGAATGTTGTCGAAACTCCGGAGCCAGCCAATGTCAGCGTGCTCGCAGTGGAAGTGGAGTTGGTGATGATTGTATTGGTCGGCGCAGCGTAGGCATCGGACGCCAGTGAATTTAAGGTCTGGTTGTAGCCAGCCAAATCAAATGTCTGCACAGAACCAGGGCTGCCGCCAGTTGCCTGAGCATCGGCGTTGTCCATGGTGAAGTCCGTGCTGGTGGGAAGCGCGTTATGGATTCCCAACTGAATCGTGCCGCTGTTGTTACCAGCGCCGGTGGGCTGTTGGTAGGTCGGGGCGGTGTAGGTGTTGGCTTGGGCTAGCGTGACCACCACGCCGCCGTTCAACTGGAAGCCCACTTTGCCGCCGCTCGTGCTGCCGGTGATCAAATTGCTCAACACCAAACTTCCTCCACCACGGTGAACCACGAGAGAAACGGAGTCATTCAGCGTTATGGTGCCGGAACCGAGATTGCCGGATGTGCCGTTGAAACCAAACTGCAGTGTGCCCTGGCCATTGAGCGTCACGTTGCCGGTGTAATTGGTGTTGTCATTCTGAATCCGCAACGAGCTGTTGGCCAATTGCAGATTGGCGTTGAACCCGGTGCCGGCCAAAGGACAATTGAAACGGGTGAATCCGCCGAAGGTCGTGATGGTCGGCGTCCCGGCAAAAGTCAGGGCGTTGGTGCCCTCGAAGTCGTATTCCTGAGAGTTATTGTATAGGAAATTGATGTTGCCCACGGTGACGGGCGAACCCAAGGTGACGATGTAAGACGTAGGCAGTGCTGCGCTCAGGCCGAAGTTGGCGGTGTCGTTGCCGTTGTTGGGCCAGGCAAAATCCGCGCCACCGTTGGCCCAGTTTGCCGAGTTGGTGTCCCAAGTGCCACTGCCGTTCGAGCCCGTGGCCGGGGTCTGACCCGGATCCCAGACGAAGACATTGGGGCTGCCCGGAACCGTAAAGGTGATGGCCAGCGAGTTGGTAATTGTGAAAGCCCCCACAGTGACCGTGACCAACTTGGTTTCCGCCTTGGCGGATTTGACCGTGAAGGTCACTTGGCCGCTACCATCGGTAACGCCGGACGCAGCGGGAGAAACTGTGTTGTCGGAACCGCTCATGGACCAATTCACGCCCAAGCCGACAATGGGATTATTGCTAGAATCTTTAATGGTGGCCGTGACGGTGGCCGTGGAGGAGTTATCCGCCGGCAAACTGTTAGGCGATGCCGTGACTGATGAATTGGCGACGCTCACATCCGCCGTCACGACATGAAGTTTTACAGCGCCGCCGCTGACGACGATGGAACCGAGTGTGCCATAAAGGGCGCTGCCGTTGACACTGTAGGAACCGGAGCTGGAAACAGTGCTGCCGATGTTGGTGATGATGAGGTAATCCCCCGGAGCCAAGGCCGGCCCGTTGACTGTGAAGAGATTGCCATTCAAAACCAACTGGCCTTGCGAAACCGTCAACGCCGCGTTGGTGCCAGTCCCATCGTAGTTGAGGATGATGGGTTGTGAGCCGAGACTCACCGTGGTGCCGCCCTTGAGCGTGGCCGGGTTGGTGGTTCCACCGGCGCTCAAGGTGGTGCTAGCGCTCAACGTAAAAACAGAAATGGCAGAGACATCAAACGCGCCGCCGGCGCCGATCGCAACTTTCGATGAACCGTTGATGGAACCGCTCGGTCCCAGAGCCAGCGTTCCGGCGCTGATGGTGGTGTTGCCGGTGTAGGTGCAGGCGTTGCTCAACGTCAACTTGCTGCCATTGCCGGTCAGCGCAAGGCTCATGCCTCCGGTAATGTCGCCGTTGTAAAATTTAAACCTGTTGGTGCCCGCCAACGTCAGGGTGGAGGCGGAACCACCAGTCACCTTGGTAGCGGTGAGCGTGGCGTTGACGTCGCTGCCCAGCGAACCCAAGGTCTGATTCTTTCCGTTCAAGTCCAGTGTGGCGGTTGAAAGCGTGCTGGCTGCCTGAGTAATGGAAAAATCCGTGTTGGTCGGCAAAACATTGTTCGCACCGAGCTTCAGAACGGAGTTGTTACCTGAAGCTGAACCACTGGGAGTCAGAGTCGTGGTGCCGGCGTAGGTCTGATTTGACTGGATGATAAACGTCGCGGTATTCAATTGGTATTGGACGCTGCCCGATCCCGAGATGGCATTTGAGACAATAAAACCGCCAGCGAGACTCCCGCGCCGCCAGATCACCTGACCATTGTTGAGGATTCGCGCTGCGCCCAGACTGCCCCGTTGACCGGCATTGGCACCCAGTTGGAGCGTGCCCAGTTGGATGTTGACGAGGTCGGCACCGGTCTGGTTGCCGTCACCGTTGAATTGAACCTTGGCTGCGGAAGAATAATAGGAGAAGGAACCGTTGACCGGGCAAGAGATCAGTGGACCATTGCCCCCGGCGGCGTTGGTGATAACGCCACCATTCATATTGATGGGATTGCCTGAACTGCTGGCCGTGCCGCCCGCGTTGAACCCGTTTGTCCCAATGGTGTAAGCGCCGGCAAAAGGCGTGAGGAAAATGAGATTGGTCGGCGAAAGCGTCGTGCCATTAATGACGGTGCCCGCCGTGCCGACGGTGCCGCCACCGAAGATGACGTTGTCGCCGCTCTGCATGGTATTGCCGTAGGTGGCGGCGTTGGTGTTATACCACGGCGCCCCCGCCGGGGCAGACGCCACCCCCTGATTCCAGGTGCCCGCACCTTCAGTGAGGCTGCTGGCAGAGATCGTCCAGCGGAGGTTTGCCTGACCGAACGCCGATGGCACGGCGGTCAAGGCGAGGCACAGGATGGTCAGCGCCACGCACGACCAGACGGCAGTGCGAGGGGCAGTGGTGGACTTTGACACGCGGGGCATCAAACTTTGATTTGATTTTGTCTTCATGGGCTTACGGTTGATTTTATTGGTTGTTTTGCAATATACGGCCGTGGAATGATGAAACTTTACCTCAAACATGTCTCGGCGGTAACTACCCGAACGGAGGGGGAACGGCGGGTGGGCGAAAAAGCAGTAAGCGAAAGGCGGAAAGCGAAAACCGATCTGGAAAAAGTTTGGACGCGAAAAAGCGCAAGAGGCGCAAAGATATACGGAAAGCGAAAATTCGCGACAGCTATCCGAGTCCGGCCGAAGGTCATTTCACAAACTGGCGGATTCTTCGAGCAGTCCCGTCAGTGGCAGCGCAATGATGTCGTCATCCAATTCAAAACGCCGCGTGCCGGGATAAACCACGAACAAGCGTTTCAATTTCAAATCCGCCATCGCCACGCGCATGGATTTGGTGGTGGCGGGCGAATCGCTGAATTTGAATTCAAACCCGATTTTGGCTCCGCCCCGGTTGATGAGCAGATCCAACTCCGCGCCGCCGTGCGTGCCCCAAAAATACGCGTCGCGCTCCGCATTCAACAGGCTGACGGCATGTTCCAACGCAAAGCCCTCCCACGAGGCACCGAGGCGCGGATGCGACCGGACCTCCGCCGGCGTGCGCAATCCCAACAGCGCGTGCAGCAGTCCGGAGTCGCGCAGATAGATCTTGGGTGCCTTGAGCAACCGCTTTCCGGTGTTTTCAAACCACGGCGGGAGACGACGCACGAGGAAGGCGCCGCAGAGAATGTCCACGTAACGGCTGGCGGTCTTCTGGTCAAGCGACAAGGCGCGGCCCAATTCCGCCGCGTTGAGCGAACCGCCGTGCAGATGCGCGAGCATGGTCCAGAACCGCCGCAAGCCTTCCGGCGGCAGGGCGATGCCAAAGCGCGCCGCATCCCGGCTGAGGAAGGTCTCGATAAAATCCTGACGCCAGGCATAACTCACAGCGTCATTCTCGGCCAGAAACGAACGGGGAAAGCCGCCCCGCTCCCAGAGCATGGACGCGTTTTCCGCGCCGGTTTCCGTGACATCAAAGCCGCCCAGTTGCACGAAAGCCACCCGCCCGGCCAGAGATTCCGCCGCGCCTTGAATCAAATCAGGTGAGGCACTGCCCAGCAGGAGGAAACGGGCGGGAGTTCCCCGCCGATCGGCGAGCACCCGCAGCACGGGCAGGAGCTGCGGCATGGTTTGAACTTCATCCAAGACCACCAGCCCGCGAAGCGGTGCGAGCGTGCGCTCGGCCGCCACGGCAAGGGCCTGCCGATCCAGCGAACTTTCCAGGTCAAAGAAGTGGCGATCCGCTCCGGCCAATTGATGTGCCAGAGTCGTCTTGCCGCATTGGCGCGGGCCTAAAAGCGCCACCACTGGTGACCGTTTCAAGGCCTGACGCGTGGCGGTCAGCCCGCGCGGACGTTGAATGAGGGAATCATCCATGTGTGCAATATTGGATTTCACTTCCGTATTTGCAAGGATAAACCGTTCGTTTAAGCGCTGCAAAATCCAGTAGAATTACCCCCTCCGTTCGGGTAGTTACAAAAAATAAGACGGCAGCGTATATTGCAAATCATTCACCGCGAACACGCAAATTAAATGACTATGAAAATGAAAACAAACCGGGGCTGCAAACATTCCATCGGGCGGAATGCGTTCACGCTGATTGAACTGCTCGTCGTCATCGCCATCATCGCCATTCTGGCGGCGATGCTGTTGCCGGTGCTGGCCAGCGCCAAGAAGAAGGCGCTCATGATTGGCTGCAACTCCAATTTCCATCAGACGAGCCTGGCGCTGAATATGTATCTGGGCGACAACAACGACAAGTTTTGCGATACCAGGGACGTGTTCGGCAATGAATTCGGTCTCCTCAGCGGACAGAAAGCGGCATACCAATCTGTGCCAGCCGGCTCGTCGCCCGGGAATTATAACTCCTACTTGATTTATTATCTGGCCAGCTACATGGGCATGTCAGCTCCAGATGCCACGCTGCGATATTGCAAGGGCTTCGTTTGTCCGGGCTTTTCAAGTTTCGTAAAGGCCGATCCCAACTCCGCCAGCACATGGTCTTCAAACATTTTATATGCCGTGCCCTATATTGACGGTTCCGATGGTCTGGGTGGTTCATTAAATCTTGGGCCAGGCATTTCACCATTGGTTTTGGCTCCCAACACTCCCATTTTTGGTTACGGTGATTCCGCAAGAATGTGGCCTTCCCATAAGATTACCGATGTTTCCGCCGCGAAACCCCTAACGGATATATGGGCGCTGGATGATGCTGATCAGAAACAATGCAATCCGGCTTACCTGCCAGGCTGGTATAACCAACTTCCCCCCACTCCACTTCACGGCAGTGTGCGAAATTATCTGTATTTGGACGGTCACACGGGCTCCCGTAAAGTCTTGACGCCAACGAGCGGGGGCGCTTACTACCAGTGATAGCTAGAAGTATAAAAAATCCCCTAACCCCACAGCTTCCAACGGAGCTGTGGGGTTTTTCTTTCTTCACGCACGATGTGGAGAACATGGGGACGATTTGTGGCAAGTTTCGACAGCTAATCTTCAGCGGATCAATTCGCAACGAAATGAAGAATTGTTGCCGAGGCCGATTCCACTCGAAACGTCGGGGTGATGGATTCATCGGATTTGACCTTTTTCCATTTGCCAGTCCAGCTTCCCTGCGGGCTGATGGAAGCTCCTCCCAACGTCACACCTGTTTTGGCGGCAACATCCTGATTTTCCTGCACCAGATCCAACCGCTGCCAGCCTCCTGAAATTGTGCCTTGCGGCAATTGGAGAGAAACCAAAGCCGTTTGGGCTTTGTCGCCATAGCTTTTGTTGATCAGGGTCAGATAAATGGATCCGTCGCGATCCCGATAACAGTAGGCGTTGAAATTAAACGAAGACGCGGATTCCATTTTTGCTTCGAGCGGACGTCCGTGCGCGCCTTGGGTGAATGCCAGAAAGGCATAGCTTTGAGGACGCAGATCAAAACCACGGCCATCAGCTTTATGAACAAAAGCCGCGTAGTTCGCGGCTCCAAAGGTTTCATCACGACCAACCGATTCGCCTGTATGATAGTTCATGCCTAACAGATGGTGTGCTGCCCACCAATGCGTGCAATCCAGCGCCCACAAGGTCGCAGCGTAAGTGTCGCTTGCATCTTTGGCTCCGCCCCAGTAGCAACTGTTCAATTCATCCATTCGATAGGGAATGCCATTGCTCGCCAGCACCGCGCCAAGTTGCCGATAGACAGTCTGGTAATAGCCATGAATGTCATTTAAGAGAAAGCGCGCGCGGGTCGCCGGCGGATTCTTTTCTCCTGCCCGGCCTGAACCGAGAAAGTAATTGTGATCGCTGGCCATCGCCAGATGGCCAGCAGCAAACAAGTCCCTGGCCAGATTACGGGCGTAATAGCCATTGGCGCTGGGACCATCGAACTTCGCATCAGGCACAGCCTTCAGGATGGCGTCATAGTGAGGTTTCCATTGGGCAGAATATTCGTCGTAGGATTTGAAGTAGAATTGCGGCTCATTGCCTATGGCGAAACAATCCAGCCCATCGGCATAATGATCTGTGATGTAACGGGCGAGTCTTGCCGAATTAGCAGGATCGCCATTTTTCAAACGGAATGAATAAATAACCTTCAAGCCTGCAGCCCGGGCAAAGGTAAAGAGCATATCAATGTCTCCTTCCTGCGGAACCGGGATGCGCGGGTCGTCCACCGCATTCGCGCCAACTCGAAGATGCTTAATGCCGAGCGTTTTGAAAGTGTTCACCAGCGCGGTGTCGTGAGCATCGAAATAGTAGCGACCATCCTTGGGGAGAAGCATAGATGATTCGTAGCTCAAACCCAAAAAATAAGGCGAGAGATCTGCGTCCTGACTTTTGTCTGCCACCATGACTACCACGGGTTGAACCGAGGGAGTGGAAAAGCAAGAATTAATCAAGCCAAATAGGCTAAGTAGGGCAAGTAACAGACTGGTTTTGCGTGGAATAATATTTCTGCTTGCAAGCTCAAATAGATATTTGATGGGCATTTTACGTTGTCGCTTTGCAGTGTTTAAATCCGGTGAGGGAAAAAGCTTTTGGCGACTCAAGGAATCGTGGTGCGATAGAACTTCTGACCACTGTTAATTGTCGGGTCGGCAATCAGCCATACACCGCCAACCGGAGCGGTGTTGGTGCTGAAAGGCGTCCACGAACCCGTCAAGTTTGTGGTGAATTGACTGACATATGTCACCCCGGCAATACCGGAGAAGGTGACGGATACGGCGCCATTGCTAAAACTGATGTTTTGTGAGAGCGGCTTGGGTGCTGCGGTAACCGTCAATGTTCCGTTGCTGTAAAATTGGTTGTAGTTTGTCGGATTGAAAGTGCCACCGGTCGCTGCGCTGGGTGCCAAGTTGTAGCTGCCGACGGATGAATTCGCCGCCGTGCCGCCGCTCGCTGTGATGGTCACGCTGCCGATTGTCTGGCTCGGCGCAAGACCGGTGCTGTTGAAATTGGTTGAACCAGCGCCATATGTTTTCGTCTGGCCATAGACCTTGGTGTCATTGTTGGCAATAATCGTCAGCACTGCCGGGCTGATCACCAGACTGTTGGTCACGCTGCCGACATAATTATTATTAGCCACAGTGCCAATAACTTGATAACTGCCCGCATTGGTTGGTGGATTCAGCGAACCGGCATAGCTCAAGTTCACCGGCAGACCAGGCGGTGAAGTCGTGTTGGTCACGCTCTTGGCGGTGCCGTCGTAAGTTTGATTCAGATTCCCCAAAGTCACCGTCGCCGTGGCGGGATTGATTGTGAATAATTGGCTGTTGGTCGCGCCGTTGAAGTTAGCATCGGCAGCCAACATGGCCGCAACAATGTAGTTTCCAGAGTTGGTTGGCGCATTGGCGCTCGGGCCATAGCCGCTGCCGCTGTAACTGTAAGTTTGCGCCCCAGATGAACCAGTGAAGCTAAAGTTCGGTGTTTTTGCGGTTCCGTCGTAAATGAAGTTTGTGCCGCTGGCCAGAGTAATCGTCGAATTGGGCTTGATCAGCTCAACGTAAAGCCGCGGCGCATTGCCTGCGCCACTGTCATAAGAATCAAAAGCAAAAGAGTTGGTATTATTATACTTGAATAGGAATGTCATCGGGTTGCCGTTCGTCCAATCCGGGCGGGCGATGACTTCGGTGATGAGATTATCCAGAGACGGTGTCACCTTTAAGTCGCCGGCATTGCCCCAATTTGGCAACCAATAAGCCGTGTTAAATGTTGTGTTTCTTGAGGATATATTATAGGCGCTCGTGGCCAGCGGTTGCGAATTACCGCTGTTCTCGGCGTTAACCTGAATAGTAATTGGGCTTGACAGACCAATACTGGGTTCAGCTCTGAATTGGTTTAGTTTAAAAGTAATCCACGCATTGATAATTTGTGCGCCCTGGGGAATACTGACTCCGGTAAAGCGAACGGCGGCAATGGTCTGATTTGTGTAAGAGGTGCTATTGGTATAGCTGATTATGCCGCCGGTGCTGGTCAGGTTCACCACGCCGTTCGACTCATAACCGTCATTGCTAGACTGACTGACTGTGTTTGTGAACGAGATAAAGAAAGGCTTAGTCAAGGCCGGAACAGCGACAGCATTCGAAGCTCCATATTCGTAAGCGCCAATATCGGGTTTATTGCCCACGGGCCGGTTTAAGAAATTCAAATCGAAAACAAGACTGTTGGAAGCGCCAGCATTAATCGCCGCCGAAGAGCTTTGAAGCTGGTAGTTGTTTGATGAGGCGTTGGCAAATTTCGGGTCGGCAAACACGGAATTATTGCCAAGCGTGGATGCGGTGCCGTTGCTGGAAAGGTTGTTATACTTGAACACTTGACTGGCAGGCGTGCCGCCGCCAAGCGTGATAAGATTGCCACTGGGATAGTTGTAGAATATGTTGTTCCGAATGATAATGTTCGTCCCCTGCGGCGCATAAAGATCCAGGCCTTGCGGATAGAATGACGAATTGTTGGTCATCACGGATTGAGCCACCGTGTTGTTTTCGAACGTGGCATTGTATAACAGATAGGTTCCGGAATCCCAGTTCATGACTCCCATGTTGTAACCGTAGCAGTTATAAACCAGGTTGTTATAGACCCACATATTATCCGCGCGATTGCCCAGTTCGGACGACACGATGACGCCCTCATGGCAGTTGTAAACAATGTTGTTGAAGGCCTGAATATCATTGTTAATGCTTCCGTAGGCATCCATGTAGATGCCGGGGCGCTGGGTTGGATTCAGGTCGTGGATGACATTGCCATAGATTCGCAGGTGCTTGCCCCGGATGCCCAAACCCTCACCGCCCGCAGTGCTGGTCGTGCTGTTCTCCACGACGTTGTAAGCGATGTCCACATATTCGCTGAAGGCTATGGAAATACATTCCCCATAGCTGCTGCTGACGGTATTACTGGCGAGGTTTCCAAGGACCGCCGAAGAGGAGATGTAATCCAGAAGAATCGCGACGCTCGCCAAATTGTAAAACTGGTTGCTTTGGACCAGCACATGGCTGCTCAACATAGACGGATTGCTGCTGTTAACACCATTAATGATACCTTGAAACCCGTTTTGAAATTGAATGCCAGTGATTTGAACATAACTTTGCGCGTTCAAATCAATGATCCCGCCAGAAGTGGCTCCACCGGCATCCATAATTGGCTGCTCACCCGGATAGGCGGCAAGTGTTACAAAATTGCCAGCAGAGCCGGAATGCTGAAACAACAGTTTTTTTTCCCTGTAGGTCCCTGCGCGCAGATATGCCGTCTGGCCAGCGACGAGATTGGTGACGGCCTTGCCGACGGTTTTCCACGGAGCAGACGGATTTGTTCCCGCGTTGGCGTCGCTGCCGCTGGGTGAAACATAATAAACCGCCGCCGCCTGCGACCAAATTGGAACGACCAGCGCCATGCATGCGAAAGCCAACCTGACGGGCGAGAAAAGCGCCGTCAAGTCCTCCGCCCTTCGCCTGATTCTTGCAATCAAGGTATTCAAATATTTACAATTTGCCTCCATTTTGACGGACTGACAACCCTCTGAATGGAGGGGGAGTCAATTTATATTTCTTGTGACAATTAGAGAGACGGTAGGATAGGCGCCCCCTGCAAACAGAAGGCGGGGTGGCAATACGCAACCCCGCCCCGGCCCAAGCCGCATGAATACGAGTCCAATTATTAAACAGGGCTTTATTGGCTACTTAAGCGGTAAAATGCATTTCCGCCATAACGGTTGGTATCGGCTATTCCAGTGAATGGAATGCCATTACTTACCGTTGTCCAATTTGTTGAGTTCAGATTTGTCGTCGTTTGCAGCACATAACTATAGCCGGTTACCGTGGGATAAATGACTACCGGTTGATTGCTATAAGTTGTGATTCCGAGCGTAGGAGGAGGTGGTGCAGCGGTCTTGAGGGTAACGTTGTCAATCCAGAAATCCCCGGTGCCGCCAGCAGCAATGGTTGCGGCTGTATTATACTTGTAGAAACCAATGCCTTGTGCCGGGGTGGAAATGACCGCAGCGTTGTTTGTGATAGGCATGCTGACATGCACCCAACCGTTTGAGGCCCCGTAGGGAAGAGCAACCATTGGTCCCAGTTGATACCAAGTGTAATTATTACGGTAGTTGGTCGTTATCAGGTTGATTTGCAGACCGGAACTACCACCGTTTGGCGGATAATCGAAGTCGTGGATTGACAGGGTGGAATTCACAGTATCCCACTTAACGTCGAAATCCAGGCTGACATAGTTGGTCGCGATGAAATTCGTGACCGCGCACGGAGTGCTATCGTAATACGGAGTTCCTTGAACAACCCCATAGAACTTTACGGCGTCACCGTAAGGGTCACCATTCGCAAAGTTTACGGCGACATAGCAGGAGCCACCGCCGTTGCCCGTATGATCTTGGGTTGAATCCCAAGCAAGCGTGTTTATTGAATATAGTGTCCCACTGACAGTGGGATTCATCATGCCCCAGCTTATATGTGGCTGGTAACCACCGCCTACAGCATTAACCTCGGCAGTTGTGTCAAACGTTCCTAAGTCAAGACCAGCGGCTTGGCCGTTGTTGACTACGAAGGCTGTCAATCCCATCAGGGCTAAAGAGAGCCAGCCATTAGGACTTTTTTTATATGTATTCATTTTCATAGTTATGTTTTTAATGAGTATTTGCTATATTGTTGTATGTTGCGTGGAATTGGAAATTGTGAAATATGTATCTGGAGTGTGTAATCAATTTGCGTTTACGGAGCTAAAAAGCCGCCTTTTGGGTTCACTTTGATAGTTGACACATGGCCGTCAAAATAAGCCGCGTTGCGCACGCTACCGTGAACCGGCTGGGCTGGCGTTGGCATCCCGTTCTGCCAGGCAGCCGGCCAAGCCAAAGCATCAGAATCCGTGATATACCAAACCTCCGAGACAGATGCCTGCGCCTGCACCTCGGTTATCTTGTGAGAGCCGGTCGTGGCATTGGGGTCACCAAAAGGCAAAAAGCTGATGACGTTTGTGTGATCATTGTAATTCCCGTAAATCAAATAAGTATAGCAATTGGTCAGATTTCCACTGGAAACGTTCCGCTCAAAACCCGGGCACAACATCACTTTGGCCGGGCGCCAGGTGAGGTCGGGAGCGGGATAGCCCAGATAGGGGGTCATGAAATTGACCAGTTCGTTCCACCACCACGCATGGTAACTCCATTGCTGGATATTCCATAAACCTTGCAAATTCTTTCCAGGCGGCAGCATGTCGGCGTTGTCGTTGAGATACATCGTCAGGGCTAGATGGGTCTGACGAAAATTGGACTGACACCCAACCATGGTTGCTTTTCGCTTGGCGGAGGCCAGAGCCGGCAACAGCATGGCGGCGAGAATGGCGATGATGGCGATGACGACCAACAACTCGATCAGGGTAAAAGCTTTTCGATTTTCAACTTTGTGCCGGCTCATAAACTTCGTGCTGCTCATGTGATTTCGAGAAACTCTAAACCCACCCCGCCCGAAGCACACCCCTCTCAAAGGAGGGGTAAAGCTCTTCGCCCCTATTCGACATGTAAGATACCACGCTCCAACGCCGCGCGCGTGGCTTCGGTGCGACCGCTCACTTCGAGCTTTTGCATGATGTTTTTTAAATGCCATTTCACCGTGGTTTTCGCGCACCCGAGGACATGAGCAATCTCATGGGTGCTCAACCCTTTGCTCACCAACTCCAGCACCTCCAGTTCGCGCGGCGTCAACTCGTTGGCGGGCACGCGCGCCGTCAGGAGCGCCGCCAACGTCGGCGGCAGGAAACGCTCGCCGGCATGCACCGTGCGCATGGCGCGCAACAACTCCTCGCGTTGCGTCGCCTTGGGCAGGTAGCCGGCGGCCCCCGCCGCGAGGGCGCGGTGAACATCCTCTTCCTTCTCATCAATGGACAGCATCAGCACGCGGGCCGCCGGAAATTCCCTGAGCAGCGCCCGGGTCACAGCCACGCCGTCGCGACCGGGCATGTGATAATCCATGAGCACGAGGTCAGGCTTCACCCGCCGGAACACCTCAATCGCCTCGGTGCCGTTGCCCGCCTCGCCCACCACTTTGAAATCCGGCTCGCGGTTTAGCGCGCGGGCCAATCCGAGCCGGACGAAGAAGTGGTCGTCCACGAGCAAGACGCGGATTTTGGAAGATGATTTCATGCAATTTCAACGGTGACTTCGATCTTGGTGCCCTGCCCAGGCTGGCTGTGGAGGTCAAATGCGCCCTCCAATTTATTTGCCCGCTCCCGCATTCCCAGCAGGCCAAAATGCATTTCTCCATCGCCCGAAAAAGAACCTCCTTGGAACCCGCAGCCGTCATCCTGCACTCGCAGGCGCACGCTGCGCGCCGCAAAATCAATTGTTAAATTGCAATGCCGAGCTTTGCTATGTTTGATGGCATTCGTCATGGCTTCTTGGGCAATGCGAAACAAACCATGTTCCAAAGTCCCGGACAGACGCCGCGGCGCGCCAGCCACTTGCAGCCTGAGCTGCATCGAACTGGATTGCTGCAACGAGGACACAAGGTTTTGGAGCGCCACCACAAGCCCACCACGCTCTAGCGCGGGGGAACGCAAATCCCAAATCGTCTGGCGTGTTTCGGCCAGGCTATGGCGGATCATCTGGCGGGTAAGCCCGACGGATTTGCGCGCCTCTGCCGGGGACTGTTCCAGATTTAACTCGGTGGTTTCGAGTTCGAGATTGATGCCTGCGAGCTGCTGCTGGACGGTGTCATGAAATTCCCGCGCGATGCGGGAACGTTCCTCAGCCACGGCGTGCTGCTCCCGTTGACTGGCAATCAAAGTGGATTGACGCGCCACTTGACGACGCAGCAATGCCGCCCAGCCAACTGCCAGCAAACCCAAAAGCAGGATGACGCCACACAAAATAAAGACGCGTTCCACCGTCCACCACGGCGGACGTTGAAGGATTTGCACATCGGCGGGCGAAGGCAGCCAGAGTTGAAAGGCGAAGGTCTGTGGCAAGTTTTCCGGCAGCGGCATGCGTTTGATCACGCAGAGGCCGCTCAGTTGGAGCAGCGTGCCGGGTTGCAACTTGGGCAATTGCACATTTCCGACATGGAACAGTCGCGCGAGGAAAGTCACCCCCTGATTTTCCAAAACCAGCGAGTCTTCGGAAACGCTCGCTTGCTGACCCACCAGCCGACCTTCGACCCGTATCGTTCCTCCGTGGGAAAATTCATTCACTTCGCGGGCGGTTTGCTTCCACGGTGGCGGAAGTGTTCCCGGTTTTCCCGCGCGGAAATAAGCATCCGTGAGCAAAGCCCGCCCATCAAAAGTATCGAGCCGGCCAACCACGTCAACAAAACCGCCCGGCATCAGCGTTCCGGGGAGGCTCGTTTGCACCCAGATAATGGCTTTATCCTCCATGAGCACAAAGAAACCCAGCCCCGGCCGGATAAACAGCACCTGGCCGTAAATTCGCACCGCCGGATTCTCCCATGTCGTGAAGCGGAAAAGCTTGAGATAATTCTCGCGCGGCAGCTTGAACAGATCGTCCAATGCCTCCGGTGACACCTCGACCATTTCCAAGGAAGGCGTGCAAAGAACCGTTCCGACATTTTGGACCATACCATCCATCTGTGACTGCCTGCGCGATACCGCACCGCGCACCGTCACCGGCAAATCGCGCAGATATCCCGGCAGCACCCAGTTTTGCGGCCAGCGCGGAATGGCCGCCTGCACCAGCACCCCATCTGAAAGCAAGTCGAGTATGATGCCGTCATGCGCGCTCGCCACCTTCGTCACCTTCCCGCTCACGCTGACCCACTGTCCACCATACCGATCCTCGTCTAGCGAGGCTGCGGACACTTTTTTGGGTTGCGGCCATTGAATTGGGCCAACCGCGCGAATCGCCGCTTTCGCTCCGTCACGTCCGATCACCATCGAACCACTTTGGCCTGCCGAAGTGAATCCTTCCACCACAACTTCTGCGCCCGCATGCAGACTACGATCTAGATTGTTTAGGTAAATCGCCCCGGTGTCGTCTTGAAAGAAACTAAGATCCCAGTCATGGAAAGTGAGCACCCCCTGAAGGCGCACCGGATAGCCGCGCGCCGCCGCCTCCGGGCTTAATTCGTTCACCTGCCGCACCGTGGTCAACGTGGGCAATGCCAGGTTTCCCGAGTTGGTCAATCCGGCCAAAGAATCCGCCGCTGCTGCTACCTGAGCGATGGCATTAGTCACACCACACAAACTCATCGCCAGCGCAAATGTGGCGAGTGTTTTATTCATTTCTGGTTTTCCGTGGCCTGTATCGCCGGTTTTGGCTTGGTAATCATCTCAAAGTCATCCGTGCGGAAAGGCGTGACCGGCAAACCATCGTCGGAATAGAGATTGCACACCGGATTATCACTCCAAGCATAACGCACCGCCACCGGCGACGCAACTGCGTCACTCCACACTTCAACCTTGTTCCCGCCAACAATTTTTCCCGTGGCCCAGTGCCAGACTTTGTCCGTGCCGCAAACCGCAAAGCCCTTCGCTTCTTCAACTCCAAACGGCCGCAGTTTGCTGCCGAAACAATCAATGGTCACTGTCGCCTTATTGCTGTTGATTGTCAGGCCCAGAAACTCCGGACTGCGGAACGGCAGTTTCATTCCGTAATCCTTGACCAACGCCCAGCGCACGAGGCGCGCGGCAACATCATGTTTGTCGCGCGGGTGAATGTCCTTTCCCTCGCCGAGATCAATGATGACGGCCTGGCCGGTGTTGGTCAGTTGCAACGCCTTGCTCTGCGCCTCGCGGAGTTCCGCCCACGGACTGTTCCAGGGGTTCGTGGCCTGCTTGCCGAAATTGGCCAGTTGCACCCAATAAAAGGGAAAATCTCCCTGATTCCATTCCTTGCGCCACTGTTCGATCAGTAACGGAAACAGACTGGCGTATTCATATCCGCGTCCAGAATTGGCTTCCCCCTGATACCAAATGACACCTTTGATGCCGAAGCCAATGATGGGATGGAGAACACCGGCAAAAATGTTCCCTGGACGAAGATTACCGGTTAGATAGTTTTGCGGCTGCCACGGCGGATTGGTTGTTCCGGCTTTGATGCAATCCGCCCGCCACTGGGCCAGCAGCCGATCCATTTCTGCTTTGCCTTGGTCGGGCAACAGTTCCGCCTCACGCTTGTCGGCGTCGGCGATGAGTTGCTTGAAGCGCGGATCGTTTTCCAGCGCCGAACGCCGCACCCACGCTTCCGCTGCCGAACCGCACCACGCATTATTGATCAATCCCACCGGCACGTGGAGAATCTCGTGCAGGCGGCGGCCAAACAAAAAGCCGATCGCACTGAAATTGCGCGCGGTTTCAGGCGTGGACGCCTGCCACCAGCCTTTGAAATCGTCCTGAATTTCCTGTGTGCCCAAAAGCGGCATGTTGATGAGCCGGATGTCCGGAAGATTGGCGGTGAGGGCTTCCAAATCGCCGTCGTAGCTCTGATTGAGCTTGAAACCCATGTTCGACTGACCAGAGCACAACCACACTTCGCCGACGAGCACATCGCGGATCTCGCGCTTGGTTGAGCCAACAATGGTGAGCGTCTGCGGCGTGGCGTTGGCGGGCATGGGTGCGAGCTTTACCATCCATTTGCCGTCGCTGCCGGCTTTCGTGGACAAGGATTGCCCGGCGAAAGACACGGTGACTTCCGTGCCGGGTGTATCCCATCCCCAAATGGGATCGGCTTGCTTTTGTTGGAGAACCATGTGATCACCGAAGATGCCGGGCATTTTGAGTTCTGCCCGCAATGGTGAAGCGAGCAGCAAACTGGAGGTGATGAGAAGTGCGATTTTTTTCATTGGTAGTTTTGAATGAATGGAATTGTATTGATTGGCGCGTTTCAAATTATGCAGTTACGGAACGACGGATACTTTGCTCAACGGATACCAACCGTCCTTGGCGCGGCCTTTGATTCCAAGCCGCACGACCGGCTGTTCCGTGCTTGCGCCAACCACGCCGACGGACAAGATATAGTCCCCCGGCGGCAGGTCGCTTGGCAGGTTGATGCTGTCGGTGATTTCGCTCACCGGCCCGGGCGGCAGATCCTTCGGCTCTTCAAAGAACTCTTGCGTGAACAATTCAATCGAGCTGGGCAGCCAGTGCTTCACCGTCACAGGGCTGACAAAGACTTTTTGATAACCCTGCTTGTCGGTCAGCCGATAGGCGACACGATACGGCTGATAACATGGCGCGCAGCCGATGTTTTGCCATTTCGTGTTGATGCTTAAATCACTTCCAGCCTTGGCCTGCGCCGAATGTGTCAATTCATCCAGCACTAAGCGGTATCCGAGGCGGCGCAAAAAGCGTTTCAATTCTTCCTGAAAATCTTTGTCACTGGGAAGTTTTCCCGACTTGCCGTTGAAATAACTGCCATGCAGTGCCAGACCATAGTTAAAAATCCACCGCAAAGGCCACTTCTTCTCGACAAATTCAGAAACATCCGCTGGTGGCTCGAAGGCGATTGGTGCAGTCTTCCAAACATCTTGCACCTTGGACTGCACAAACCAATCCGGATATTTGTTGCGCATATGGTTCTCGGTCGGCGAAAACGTGCCGAGATCGCCTAGTGAATCAATCCGCCAACCTGCGCCTTGCTGTGTGGCATAGGTCGTGCATTCCTTTCCGTTCAACAACATAATCAACGGCGTTTTCTTAAACGCTTCGAGATAGGCATTGACCACTTTCATTTGGTTTTCCAATGACGGCATTTTGCCCAGCTTCGAGCGGGAGAGATGCCATTCGCCCCACCAGCCCAGCGAACCCAAGTCCACATGGTCGAGGTCGGGATGGCCGTCGTAGTGCTCACCCAGACGCTTGATGAAGTTGAGGTGCAAATTCAAGGTCACTGGGTCATCAAAATCAGGAATGGGAATCTCCGGCGCGCTACCGTTGTAATCCACCAAGAGTTCGCGACCACCGGCACTCTTGAGCCACAAGGGATGGAAGCGGACGGTTTTGCTCGAACCATGCGGCATGTCCAAATTGGGCGAACAGGCCTTGACACGGAAGGCCAGCTTCTGTCCGGCGTCGTGCGCTTCCTTCAGCGCTTGGTCAATCAGGTTCGTGTTGAGTTGTCCAGGCTGCGGTTCGAGATCAATCCAACCCCACCGAATGTAATGGACGGTGGAAGGCAGCCAGCGCGGCAGATTTTTGTCGGTCTTACTCGTGAATTCATGGAAGGTCTCCCACCCCATGCCTGGGTTGGCGAGGAGTTCATCGGTCGGTTGCGGCTTTACCACGACGACATTGTTTTCAGCAACAGCGATTCCGCCGAGACTCACGAGGCATCCCAGCATGACAGCTGACCACCGAGTTGAGTTACAAATAAATTTCATTTTTGCAGGCCAATCAATTTCTTCACGTTGTGAATGACATATTTCTTTTGAAAGTCAGGGAACAACTGTCACCTTGTTTAATGGATACCAGCCATCCTGACTCCGCCCAGCAATCCCAAGTTTGATCACGGGTTCTTCGGTGGTCGCACCAACCACAGCAACGGACAAAATGTATTCCCCCATCGGCAAGTCGCTGGGCAAGTTGATGCTATCGGCGACTTCATTCACCGGCCCGAGCGGAAGGTCTTTCGGCATTTTGAAAAATTCCTCGTCAAACAATTTAATTGATCCGGGAAGCCATTGATTGACCTTGGTGGAGCTGACGAATACTTTCCGGTAACCGCTCGCGTTTGTCAGCCTATATGCCACGCGATATGGCTGGTAGCAAGGCGCACAGCCGACATTTTGCCATTTGGTCAAGATGTTTAATTTGCCTCCGGCTGTGGCCTGCGCCAAATGCGTGAGTTCATTCAGAACCAACCGGTAGCCAAGACGCCGCAGGAAGCGCGTAAGTTCCTCCTGAAAGTTTTTGTCATTTGGCAGCTTTCCAGACTTGCCGTTGAAATAACTGCCATGCAGTGCCAGACCATAGTTAAAAATCCACCGCAAAGGCCACTTCTTCTCGACAAATTCAGAAACATCCGCTGGTGGCTCGAAGGCGATTGGTGCGGTCTTCCAAACATCTTGCACCTTTGCTTCTGGAATAGAAATTGGATAGGCGTCTCGCATGTGATTCCATGTCGGTGAAAACGAACCCAGATCACCCAAGGAATCCGCCCGCCAGCCAGTGCCGTGTTGCGTGGCATACGTGGTCATTTCCTTTGCGCCGATCAACATCAGCACCGGCGATTTTCTGAAAGCCTGCAAATAGGCGTTGATCACCTTCTGGCAATTTTCTGGTGCGGGCATCTTGCCGAGCTTGGAACGGGTCATGTGCCATTCGCCCCACCAACCGACCGAGCCGAGATCAATGTGATCCAAGTCGGGATGGCCGTCGTAGCGCTCGCCGAGTTGCTTGATCAAATCGAGCTGAAGCTTGAGCGTGGTGGGGTCATCAAAATCAGGAATGGGTAGCACCGATCCGCTGCCGTCGTAGTCCACCAGCAGTTCGCGCCCACCGGCGGCCTTGAGCCAGGGCGGGTTGTAAGAACGGCCGATGTCGGGGGAAAAGCCTTTGATGCGAAACGCCAGTTTTTGTCCTGCATCGTGTGCTTCCTTCAAAGCCTTGTCCACGAACTCCGTGTTGACTTTTCCGGGCTGCGGTTCGAGGTCGCGCCAGCTCCAGCGATAGTAACAAACCGTCGAGGGAATCCATGCCGGCAGATTTTTGTCCGACTTGCTGGTGCGATGAAACGTCTCCCAGCCCATACCGGGATTGGCAAGAAGTTCACTGGTCGCTTGTGGTTTCACAACAACGAGAGAATCGTCAGCAAAAACATTTTCACTAAGATACGCGAGGCACATCAAGGCTACACAAAGCCACTGCACCACAGAAATCGGACGCTTCGCGCCTCGGATTGGCCTGTCGTTATACAAATTGTAAGGCATGATTCTCATTTATTACTGATCTTCACTAAGACACAGCCATGAGGTTCAATCTTAGCTGTGAATGTTCCGTCAAAATTTCCCAAATTCTTTTTCGCCCACAAGTCGCGAACTTTTAATTTTCCCGACAAGCCGATTTCTTTCCAGGGAAGACTCACGTTTTCCGAACGCACATCGTTGAGGTTGAAAATCGCCACATACTTCGCCTGCGTTCCGGGCTGCTCCGCCGTCCAGATGACAATGCCGTCGCGGTTGCGGACCTCGTGGTTGTTCATGCTTTGCTGGTCCACGGCAATGACCTCATCGTTGGTGATGAGCTTGACGGTGATGGCGTCGTTTTCCGGCAAATAACCACCGAGCATCAATGGCGATTTGAAAATGCACCAGAGCGTCATCAGCGTATATTTCTCTGGGCCGGTGAAACGGGAATACTCGTCGGTGACTTTCTCCATCGTGCTGCCGAGTTGCGAAGCAATCCACGCATCACCGCCGGTTTTGCGTAGTTTGCCAATGGGCAGCATGTCGGCGTCCGGCCAGCGGCCCGGCGTGCGCTGAAAATCCCATTGGCGGCAAATGTCGAATTGTAGCTTCAGCCATTTCCAGTCGTCCCAAAAATCATTTGAGATGCGCCACATGTGGGCGGCTTGGGCTAGATAATTTTTCTGGTTCAGCGGCGTCACGTTGGAAGACAGACTGAACACGATCGGCGCTTTGGAATTGAGAATGGCCTGATGGACGGCTTCAATTTCCGCCGCGTGCGCCGGCAGCGGCATATCGTCCACCTTCACGAAATCAACGCCCCACTCCGCGTAAAGCTCGAACACGGAATCGTAATACGCCTGCGCGCCGGCCTTGCTCATGTCCACTCCCTTCATGATGGGCGACCAGTTGCAGACATCTTTAAGATTGGCCACGTCCGAGGCAAAATAACCTGTGCCCTTGATAGGCGTTTTGTTGGCTACGGCGTTCCAGGGAATGCCGCGCATGATGTGGATGCCGAACTTTAATCCCTTGCGATGAATATAGTCTGCCAGCGCCTTGAAGCCCGCGCCGTTGGTGGACGATGGATATTTTCCAGTGTCGGGAATCAGACGACCAAACTCGTCCAAGCTCTGCGGCGGATCAACGGTGTGGGACTTGGCGGTGGTCAATTCCCTGGGATGAAACCAGCCCGCGTCAATCACCACATATTGCCAGCCGTATTTTTTCAGATGCGCCGCCATGTAGTCTGCCACGGATTTCACCTGTGTCTCGTTGGCATCGAGTCCGAGGCAATCCCAACTGTTCCAGCCCATCGGCGGTGTGGACGCAAGTGAATCAAAATCCACGGAAGATTTTTTCTTATTGTCGGCGAAAGCAAAATTGATTGATGCTAAACTAATTATCAAGAAAACTGGAAATGTGACGAATCGTGAACGGTGGCCTTTGTGCCGATATGAAGCATGGAAATTCACGTTGAAAGGATTTGCTTTGGACATTTATAAGGGAAAATCTACCCAACTTGCACCCTCAACGTAACCCTCCGAAAGGAGGGGAGCGACTATCAACCAGTGACTTGCGCTAGTGTGCGGTCATGGTTGAAGCGAAATCTCATGCCGATTTTCTGGTGCAATGAAGGCGGGATGATAACGCTCACCGGCGTGAACCGCGCGAATGACTCGGAGTAATTCCGGCAACTGCGTCGCTTTGGGAAGATGACCCGCCGCGCCGGCACGCATCGCCCGGAAACCGTCTTCTTCCCAATCATCATTCAAGATCATCAAAACCCGCGCGTCGGGAAACTCACCACGCAGAACGTTCAAGGTTTTCTCTCCACTCAAGCCGGGCAATAGTCCATCCAAAAGCACCACGTCGGGACGATGTTTGCGGTATAGCTTAATGGCTTGTGTGCCATTGTCCGTTTCCGCCACGACGCGGATGTCCGGCTCGGCATTGAGCGAACCCGTCAATCCCATGCGGACAAAAAAATGGTCATCTACCACCAGCAGGCGAATTTTGGAGTCGTGGCTGGCGCTCATACCAGCATTCCTTGTTCTTGATTATCATTCATCCAGAACATTCTACCCAGCAAGCCGTCAGACGGTAACTACCCAAACGGAGGGGGAATTCGCTTTTCCTATTCGACGTGGAGAATGCCGCGTTCCACCGCCACACGTGTTGCTTCTGTGCGGTCGGTGACGTCCAGTTTTTGCATGATGTTTTTCAGATGCCACTTCGCCGTGGTTTCGGAACAGCCAATCGTTTTTCCAACCTCCCGATTGCTCAAGCCTTTGCTGACCAGTTCCAAAACTTCGCGTTCACGTTCGGTCAGAGTCGCCCCTGAACCGCGTTCAGCCAAGCGGGCGGACAGCGCGGACGGCAGATATTTTTCACCCGCGTAAATGGCCCGAATGGCCCGCAGCAGTTCCCGCAACTGAGTCGCCTTGGGCAGATAGCCGGACGCACCCGCCTGCATCGCGCGGTAAACATCTTCCTCGCCTTCGTCAATTGAGAGCATCAAAACGCGGGCGCTCGGGAATTCGCGGCGCAGCGCGGTCAGCGTTTCCACGCCGCTGATGCCGGGTAACCGGCCGTCCATGATGACCAGATCGGGCTTGTGTTCGCGATACAACTTGAGCGCCTGCGTGCCGTTGTCGGCATCCGCCACCACCCGGATATCCGGTTCGGCGTTGAGCGAGCCGGTCAAACCCATGCGGACAAAAAAATGATCGTCCACCACCAGCAAACGAATGGAAGTTTTATTCATGTCGGGGAATTCGTGTTTCTCGGCACGGTGACGGAAACGACTGTGCCCGCACCCAATTTACTATCAATTTTCAAACGGCCTTGGAGCTTGTTCGCCCGCTCGCGCAAACCCAGCAGGCCAAAGTGACTTGAGGCAACCGCCATCGCTTCGGTGGTGTCGAACCCGCAGCCGTCGTCCTTCACCTCGACCGCGACCTCGGTTTCGCGATAGCAAATCCGCACAGAAATATTTTTTGCGCGTCCGTGGCGCACGGCATTGGCCACCGCTTCCTGCCCAATGCGCAACAGGTGATGCTCGGCAACTCCCTGCAATCGCCGGGGCACGCCTTCCACCTCCAGATGTAACTGCGTCGAACCGGCCGTCGCCACCAGCGGTTGAACCATTTCATTCAACGCGGTCGGGAGATCGGCGATGTCCAGTTCGCCCGCGCGTAAATCCGCCACCGAGCGTTTCGTCTCGGCCTGACTGTGGCGAATCATCGTGCGTGCTAGGTTCAAAGCCGCTTCGGCCTGCTGCGGGGTTTCATGCAATCGCAACGCCGCCGAATCCAATTGCAGTGCGATGCCAACCAACTCCTGCCCGAGCGAATCATGTAGTTCGCGCGCGATGCGGGCGCGTTCCTGCGCGATGGCCTGCTTTTCCATCTGGCTGCCAATGACAGCGGATTGTCGCGCGACCTGCCGGCGCAGCAGCGCCGCCCAGCCAACGGCGAGCAATCCTAAAACCAAGATTACGGCGCACAAAATGGAAATCCGCTCCGCCGTCCACCACGGCGGACGCTGGAGAATTTGCACGTCGGCGGGCGAAGACAGCCAGAGTTGGAACGCGAATGTCGCCGGCAGATTTTCCGGGAACGGCATCCGCTTGGCCACGCACATGCCCGCCAAACGCAGTTTCATGCCGCGCTCAAAAACCGGCAATTGCGCCGCACCGTCGTGCTGCAATCGCGCGAGAAAAGTTACGCCCTGGTCTTCCATCACCAGCGATTCCTCGGACACGCTTTTCTGCTGCTCGACGAGTTTACCCTCGACAATAATGGGGGCGCCATGGTTGGCCACCGGGTTTGCCTTGACGTCGCTGGCTATCAGCGAGCGATACGGCGAAGGCGTGCCCGGCTTTTCTACGCGGAAATAAGCATCCGTGATTAACTGGCGTCCATCAAATATGTCAAACCAACCGACCGCATCCACCCAATCGCCAGCAACCAATTTTCCGGACGCGCTGGTTTGCACCCACACAATGCCACCTTTATTAAGGCCGCCTTCCATGAGAACAAAGAATCCCAAACCGGGGCGGACGAACCGCACCTGGCCATGAATCCTTATCATCGGTTTTTCCCAAGTGCTGAATTGGAATAAATCAATGAAGCTCAACTGCGGCCGCTGAAACAAATCATTCACTCTTTGCGGTGCAACTTCGACCATTTCCATGGATGGAACGCAAAGAACTGTTTTGACAGCTTTAGCAACGCCATCGGGTTGTGCTGGTTTGCGTGAGACAACGCCGCGCACGGTAATTTGCAGCCCGCGCAAATATCCCGGCAGCACCCAGCTCTGCGGCCAGCGCGGAATGGCCGCCTGCACCAGCACTCCCCCCGAAAGCAAATCCAACATTACGCCGTCATGCGACCGGGTCACCGATCTCACCTTCCCGCTGACACTGATCCATTGCGCATCGTAAACTTCATCATCCAGCGACGCGGCTGCCGGCTTCATCGGTTGCGGCCATTGCGCCGGACCAAGGGCGCGGATTTTCGCCTGTCCGCCGTTCATGCCCGGACCGGTTACGATGGGCCGGGTGCGACCTTGCACCGTAAATCCCTCTAACTCGATTTCAGTGCCAGCGCGCAAATTTGGATCGGCATTCCTGAAATAAAGCGCACCGGTGGCATCCTGCAAGAAACTGAGTTCCCAATCATGAAAGGTAAGCACCCCACGCAGCCGGACCGGGTAGCCGCGCGCAGCCTCGTTCTGGCTCAACTCGTTCACCTGCCGCACTGAAGTCAGCGTCGGTAAAACTGGCGTCTCCGCCGCGCGTCCCAGCAGCGCGCCAAGCAAAGTCACCGCTAAAATGAATAATACAAACCGCTTCATGGAAATCTGGTAATTCAAAGCGTAGTATCGGCAACATGAACGCGACAGGAAAAAACGTTTTCTTACGGACGAGTTTAGTCGTTTTGAATTTTAATTCACCCCTCCGTTCGGGTAGTTTCGACATGGTGCATCCAATGTTTATCCTTCACAGAGAATTACCTAGAAGCCACTTTAACAACCTGCCACCAAAATAAGCTGCGGAATCAAAAAAATTTATGCGTCCACGGTCGAAAGTCAGAGTCAAGGTTTCCACGGTCGTCCTCCCCACCTACCTGCCCGCCGCACCGGACAAGAATCCGATGTTTCTGGAAAAACGCGTGTATCAGGGCAGCAGCGGCAAGGTATATCCGCTGCCGTTCACTGATCGCATCGCGGAGAACCCGGTGGATCGCGCGTGGAAAGCCGTCTGGCTGGAGAACGAATTTCTCAGCGTGCTTGTGTTACCGGAAATCGGCGGGCGCATCCACCGGATCGTGGACAAATCCACCGGCTACGACCTCATATACAATCAGCGTATCATCAAACCCGCGCTCGTCGGCCTCGCTGGGCCGTGGATTTCGGGCGGCATCGAGTTCAACTGGCCGCAGCATCATCGGCCGGCGACATTCCTGCCGGTTAACCACGAAATTGAGAAACACGCCGATGGCTCGGTTACGGTCTGGTGCAGCGATCACGACCCGATGGCACGCATGAAAGGAATGCACGGCGTCTGTCTGCATCCCGGCAAGGCTTACGTGGAACTCAAAGTCCGCGCTTACAACCGCACGTCGCTGACGCAGACTTTTCTTTGGTGGGCGAACGTCGCCACGGAAGTGCATGAGGCGTATCAAAGTTTCTTTCCGCCGGATGTTTACTACGTCGCTGACCACGCCCGCCGTTCAATGAGCGAATATCCGCTGGCGCAAGGTGCTTACTACGGTGTGAACTACGGCGAACGAGGGCGCAAAGGCGTTCCGAAGAGCGAAGTTCCGCGCCAATACATCCCACCCAATTGCGGCGGCAAAACAACAGTCGGTTACGCGGCCAACGACCTTTCTTTCTACGCAAACATTCCCGTGCCGACGTCCTACATGTGCATGGGCAGCCAGGAAGATTTCTTCGGCGGTTACGACTACAAGGCGCAGGCCGGCATCGTCCATGTGGCCAACCACCACATCTCACCCGGCAAGAAACAATGGACGTGGGGCAATCACGAATTCGGCTATGCGTGGGATCGCAACCTGACCGACGCCAATGCGCGCGGCGAATTTCCGCCCTACATCGAAATCATGGCCGGCGTCTATACCGACAACCAACCTGACTTCAGCTTCCTCCAGCCTGGCGAAACCAAAACGTGGAGCCAGTATTGGTATCCCATCCAAAAGATCGGCCCGGCGCAGCACGCGAACCTCGATGCTGCGATTGCTCTGCGAATCAACAGCGGGAAAGGCGTCTCGCCTGTCCAGCTTGGAATTTCAGTGACGCGCAGGTTCTCCGGCGCAAAAATTCTGCTCATCGCGAAAGGCAAAAAGCTTTTCTCTGCCACCCGCGACCTCGCGCCCAACGCCCCATTCCTCGCTGAAACCAAACTCCCGCGCGGCGTGGCAGAAACCGATTTGCAATTGCGCGTCGTGGATCAGGACGGCAAAGCGATCATCAGCTATCAGCCCAAGCCGCGCGCTGCGGGCAAAGTCCCGCTGCCGGCCACCGAGCCGCCCGCGCCAGCCGACATCGCGAGCAACGACGAACTGTTCATTACCGGCCTGCACCTTGATCAGTACCGCCACGCCACGCATTCGCCGGAGCTTTACTGGCGCGAGGCATTGCGCCGCGACCCGCTCGATTCGCGCTGCAACAACGCGCTCGGATTGTGGCATTACAAACGAGGTGAATTCGCCACCGCTGAAAAACATTTCCGCGCGGCCATCGAGCGACTCACGCGCCGCAACGCCAATCCTTATGATGGTGAAGCGTATTATAATCTTGGACTGACGATGCGACATCTGGACCGCGACGGAGACGCCTACGCCACGCTCTACAAAGCCTGCTGGAATCAGGCGTGGATGGCAGCGGGCTACCACGCGGTGGCCGAAATTGATTGCACGCGCCACGACTGGTCAACCGCGCTGGAGCATTTGAACCATTCGCTGCGTTTCGACACCGACAACCTCCGCGCTCGAAATCTGAAAGTCATCGTGCTGCGAAAACTCAATCGCGCTGCCGAGGCTGATACCTTGCTGCGCGAGACGCTGGCGCTCGACCCGCTCGACTGGTGGGCGAGGCAGTTGCGCGGCGATGAATTGAAATGCGATTTACAAACGCAACTCGACCTCGCACACGATTTCGCCCGCGCTGGTTTCTTTGCCGAAGCGATTCAATTGCTGCATTCCGCCAGTGAGAAACGCGCCGATTTGCCCGAACAAAGCTGGGGCGCACTGCCGTTGGTGCATTACACGCTCGGTTGGCTGGAACAAAAACGTGGCAATGGCAAAGCCGCGCTGAAAAATTTCAAAACCGCCGCCGTTTTGCCGCCGGACTACTGCTTCCCTGCGCGCTTGGAAGAGATAGGTATTCTCAAATCCGCCATGGCCGCAAACCCTTCTGACGCCCGTGCGCCGTATTATCTGGGCAATTTGTTCTACGACCGCCGGCGCCATACCGAGGCGATTAATCTTTGGGAACGCAGCGCAAAAATTGATCCGAAGTTTTCCATTGTTTGGCGCAATCTCGGCATTGGCTATTTTAACATCCATAGCCAACCGGCTCAGGCTCGCGCCTTTTACGATCGCGCCTTCGAAGCCAACCCGGACGATGCGCGATTGCTCTACGAACGCGACCAACTCTGGAAACGCCTCGGCGAAAAGCCGGCAAAAAGGTTGCATGAACTGCAACTGCGTATTGATCTCGTTCAGCAACGTGATGACTTAAGCGTAGAGATTTGTGCGCTCTACAACCAGACAGGCCAGCACGAAAAAGCGTTGACCTTGGTCAGCACCCGCAACTTCCAGCCGTGGGAGGGGGGCGAAGGCGGCCCACTCGGCCAATGGGTTCGTTCGCATCTGGCGCTGGGTCGTGAGGCGCTGGAAGGCGGCAAAGCAACAAAGGCGTGTGAGCACTTTGCCGCCGCGCTCACCGCGCCGCAAAATCTCGGTGAAGCAAAACATCTGCTCGCCAATCAAAGCGACATTCATTACTGGCTCGGCTGCGCGCTCGCGGCCAATGGGAGCGCGAAGCAGGCCAAGGAGCATTGGCTCGCCGCCGCCTCATTCAAGGGCGACTTCCAAGAGATGAGCGTGCGCGCGTTCAGCGCAATGACCTATTACTCGGCCCTGGCGTGTGAGAAGCTCAGCCAGCGAGCGAAGGCAAAGAAACTATTCCGCGACCTGTTGACCTACGCGCAGAAGCTTCAGAAGGCGCAGGCCAAGATTGATTATTTTGCCACATCGCTGCCGACGATGCTGTTGTTCGACGACGATTTACAACGGCGGCAGGAAACAACGGCGTTATTTCTACAAGCGCAGGCCCGAATTGGCCTCAGCCAGAAACCGCAGGCAAAGGATTTACTCGCTACCGGGCTGCAACGCGATCCGAACCACGCGTTCGCGGCTGATTTGAAGAAGGAACTTAATTAAAAACGATGACGCCCCCATCCCCAAAGGAGACAACCAGAACCTTCCGCCGCTCGGAACAAGGCTTTGAAGTGTATGGTTTGCGGAGCGAGGCGGTGGAGATCGCGCTCGTGCCGGAGTTGGGATCAAAGGTTATTCTGCTGCGCAATCTCGTCACCGGCTACGATTGGATGTGGCATCCGCCAGCGGGAATGAAGCTATTCTACAATCAACTCGGCGATGATTTTGCCACCAGCACCATGACTGGTTGGGATGAATGTCTGCCAACCATAGCGCCATGCGATTGGAAAGGCCGAAAACTGCCCGATCACGGCGAGGTGTGGAGTGTGCCGTGGGAGATTGACCAAGAAGCCTTCGACTGTGGAGTGTTGAAAACTTCCGTGAAGATGGTAGTTTCACCGTTTAATTTTGAGCGCAGCATCGAGCTGTGTGGAAATGAAATCCGGCTGGATTATCAATTGGAAAATGTAGGCAGCGAGCCGGAGGAATTTCTTTGGGCCATGCATCCGCTTCTGCCGGTGAATGACCGCATTCAATTGCACCTGACAGAGGAGACGAGAAGTTTTCTAGCCGGAGAACGATGGATTGACGGACTGAAATTCACAACCGAAAAGCCTGATTGCGTGAAGAACTATGCCAGCCCGCTTCGCGAAGGACGGGCAAGCGTGTTTAATCCCACGACTCGCGACCGGCTTGAATTTGAATGGAATACGGCTCGCAACAACACCCTAGGCCTGTGGTTGACGCGCGGTGGATGGAATGGGTATCACCACATCGCGCTCGAACCCGCAAATGGCGCAGCCGACGCCCTGACCGATGCAGTCAAGGCTGGGTATGGTGGATTGCTCGCACCCAAAGAGAGTCAATCCTGGCAGGTCAAATTGCGCGTAGGATTTTAGTTTTCAGTAGTTCACACCATTTATGATCACCACCACGCCGAACGAATCCTTCAACCTCAAGGCTGACTTGAACCTTGGCTACATTTGGCTCATTTCGTCCGTCGCTGCACTGGGCGGATTGCTATTCGGCTGGGACTGGGTCGTCATTGGCGGCGCAAAGCCGTTTTTCCAAAGGTATTTTCAACTGACCAGCGAGACCCAGATTGGCTGGGCGAACAGTTGCGCGCTCATCGGTTGTCTTGTTGGCGCGCTGGCTGCCGGCGCGTTGAGCGACAAGTTTGGGCGCAAAAAATTGCTGGTTTTATCTGCGTTGATTTTTGCCGTCACCTCACTCGGCAATGCGCTGGCGGAAAACTTTTCCGTATTCATCGCTTGGCGCATGCTGGGTGGCGTGGCTATCGGCCTCGCGTCGAGTCTGTCGCCGATGTATATCTCGGAAGTCGCGCCGGCACAGATGCGTGGCAAGCTCGTTTCCATCAATCAGCTCACCATCGTTGTCGGCATTTTGCTGGCGCAAATCATCAACTGGTATCTCGTCCGCAACCTGCCCGTCGGCGCGACGGATGAATTCATCAAGAACTCGTGGTTCGGCCAGTCGGGCTGGCGCTGGATGTTCGGCCTGACCGCCGTGCCGGCCATCCTATTTTTCATCGGTATGTTCTTCGTGCCGGAAAGCCCGCGATGGCTGGCAAAGAATGGCAAGCCGGAGTTGGCAGAAAATATCCTCTCGAAAATCGGCGGCCCGAAATACAGTTCTGCCGCGCTGGCGGAAATCAATTCCACCCTGGCCAAGGAAGAAATCCAGCACGTCCGATTTGCCGACCTGCTCGATCCGAGAATGGCCAAGGTGCTGGTGCTGGGCGTGGTGCTGGCCGTTTTCCAGCAATGGTGCGGCATCAACGTGATTTTCAATTACGCCGAGGAAATCTTCAAGGCGGCGGGCTACGACATTTCGAGCGTGTTGAGCAACATCGCGTGGACCGGTTCGGTGAATCTGGCTTGCACCTTTGTCGCGCTCGGTGCAGTGGATCGCGCGGGACGGCGACCGCTGATGCTGTTTGGCTCCGCCGCGCTGGCGTTGATTTATTTCGCGATGGGCTGTTGCTATCATCACCACGTCCAAGGTTTGCCCGTTTTGTTGCTGGTTCTTGCGGCCATTGGCTGCTATGCGATGTCGCTCGCACCGGTGACATGGGTGGTCATCTCGGAAATTTTCCCCAACCGCATACGCGGCGCGGCGATGTCCGTAGCGGTGTGCGCGCTGTGGATTGCGTGCTTCCTCCTGACCTACACTTTTCCGATGCTGAATGCCAAGCTCGGTGCGGCGGGAACTTTTTGGCTTTACGCGGCGATTTGCGTGCTCGGCCTGATTTTCATCTATTTCAAACTGCCGGAAACCAAAAACAAATCCCTCGAACAAATCGAACGCGATCTGGTGGATTGATATAGCTTCTGACGGCAAATCTTGAGCCAAAAATGAATCTACAATCATGAAAAGCATTATTCAACATTTTGCCGCTGCGCTACTCTGTGTCATTGCCGCCGCCAACGTATCAGCGCGTGACAATCAGGTGCTGACGGGTGGCTGGCGATTTCAGAAAGGTGACGAGACAAATGCAATCGCGCTTGGATTCGCCGACGCGGGCTGGCAAAAGATTTCCTTACCACACTGCTGGGGATGGGAGGAGGCGCAGGTGTCGAAAAATTATTATCGCGGGTCAGGATGGTATCGCCGCTCGCTTGATGTGAGGCCGGAAGAAGGTAAACGTTTTTTCCTTCGATTTGAGGCGGCGGCCACTGTAACCGACGTGTATCTCAACGGCCAGAAGCTCGGCCAGCATCGCGGTGGCTTCGGCGCTTTCTGCTACGAAATTACCGAAGCGCTGAATCCCAACGGCCAGAACCTCCTGGCCGTGCGCGTGAGCAACGAGCCTGAACCAGACATCGCACCGCTGTCAGGAGACTTCTGCGTGTTCGGCGGGATCTATCGCCCGGTGCATTTGCTGGTAGTGGATTCAGTGTGCTTTACTCTGTTGGATCACGCCTCACCGGGCGTGGCTTGGCTTCAGTCCAAGGTGTCGGCGAAAGAAGCTATTATTGATGTGACAGCTCAAGTTTCCAACGGCAGCAAATCCGCGGCCGACCGCACGCTGACCGTAGAGTTGTTGGACGCCCAGGGCAAAATTACAGCCCGCGAATCACGACCGGTTCACATCGAGCCAGACATCACCCCGCCATTCCGGTTTGAACTCAAAGTTCCACACCCGCATCTTTGGAATGGTCAGGCCGATCCGTATCTCTACCGCGCAATCGCTCAACTTTCCGACAACGGCACAGTGCGCGATTCCGTTGAGCAACAAATTGGGTTGCGTTCATATTACGTTGATCCGGATAAGGGATTTTTTCTGAACGGCAAGCAATATCAAATTCGCGGCGTGTGCAGGCATCAGGATGTGTGGAATCAAGGCTGGGCGTTGAGTAATGCCGACCACGAGCGCGATTTGAAACTAATTCAGGAAATCGGCGCAAACGCAGTCCGTTGCGCGCATTATCAGCAGAGCGATTACTTTTACTCGCTTTGCGACCAAGCCGGCATCCTCGTTTGGGCGGAAATCCCGTGGGTGAACGACATCACTCCCGGCGCGGAATTTGCCGAGACGACGCGCGGCCAACTTCTCGACCTCATCCGCCAGAATGAGAATCATCCCTCTATTTTCGTCTGGGGTCTTTACAATGAACTCCGTGCGACAACGAGCGATCCGCATCGGCTCTTGCAGGACTTGCGAGTCGTGGCCAAAGGTGAAGATCCGACGCGCCCGACTGTGTGCGCGCAGGACTTGAACGTATGGGAAGGCGGCAAACTCGTCCCGCGCCCCACTGATTCGAATGTCTATTTGAAACGCCCGGAACTGCCAAAGATTCCCGATTTGATGGGCTGGAATATTTATCCCGGCTGGTATTTTGGCTCGCCCGACGATGCCGGCCCGATGCTTGACCAGCTGCGTTATACCAGTCGCAGCGGAGGCATTTGCTTGAGTGAATACGGCGCTGGAGCAAACCCATTCCACCACGAAGAAAACTGCAAACAGCAGACGAACACCGTCAGCCAGTGGCATCCCGAGGAATGGCAGTACATCGTTCACGAGCACGATTGGGCGGCTATCAAGGCGCGACCTTTCGTTTGGGGCAGCTTTGTCTGGAACATGTTTGATTTCGTAGTCGCCGGGCGCAACGAAGGCGGAGTGCCCTGCCGCAATGACAAGGGGCTTGTCACCAGCGACCGGCAGTTGAAAAAAGATGCGTTCTACTTCTACCAAGCGAATTGGAGCGACACACCCGTGCTTTACATCACCAGCCGTCGTTTTGTTCAGCGCACCAATTCTGTCACGGAAGTAAAAATATATTCCAATGCAAAACGAGTTGAACTGTTCGTGAACGGCAAATCACAAGGAATAGCCAAACCTGATGAGCTTCACATTGCCCGTTGGACCAAAGTGAACCTGGCTTCAGGAAAAAATTCCAACAAAGCCATCGCTCACGCAGATGGTAGGCTGATTGAGGATCATTGCGAATGGTATTTGATACAGAATCAGTAATTTAGTCCAAGAAACCATTCTTTATATTCAATTCAAGCCCACTGCCGCCAAGACGAAAACCACTTGGCAACCAATCCGTTGGATTCCAGCGGTGGCAGCGTTATGCGTTGAAACCCTCTTTCACAATGAACCAGCACACACTCGTGGTCGCGCAAGTTGCGGAGCTTGTGAGGCTTGATTTTGTGTTCCTCAGTATCGTGAAAGTTGACGCTGCGTTTGCCGGCACTTGAACCCCACGATCGCTTCACAACGCGTTTCTTGCCCAGAAAATCCGCCGCCTGCACCGCATCTGCTTCGTCAGCGGATCGAAAAATCATTCGATTACGCAGATTCAACGTCAGCACTTTGGACTTGTCGTTACCAAGCGGTGGAATCAGTGACGTGGTGGATTGCGCGGCGGCAACAATCGTCGCCCCGGCTTCACGGATTACGTCCACGCAATTGTAATCGCTGGTGCCATCCTCGCTGGCGGTCATAAACCGCTGGGCTTCGTCCGCCCACAGGATTAGCAGATTGTCTTCGGCACGTTTGGCCTTTGGCTTGTCGAACCGGCGCAGCGCATGATTGTAATAAAGTAGTTTCAAAAATGTATTCACATACCGCCGCTCGGTCTGGAATTTCTGTGGCATGGTCACGAGAATGATTTTGCCTTTATCCAGCTCTGAATAATCAAAAGTGCTTTTCCCGGCGCAAAAAACCTCAGCCACTTCCGGGGTCAGGAAGTATTGCAGATAGTTTCCGATGGTCTCGCGCACACCGCCGAGCTGTTCTTCGGGCTGGTTGAGAAAACGGTTTTTGAAATGATCCAGCAACGCCTGGCGCTCCGGGGTTATCACGTTCATATCACCCAGATTTTTCAATTCTTCCTCCAGAAGTAGTTTGTTGGACAATAGCGCGAATGTACCGGTCAGCGTGACCGGCTGTTGCAATTCAGCCAGCAATTCCAGTCCGTGGGCGATGTGCGTCTGCGCCTGACTTTTGAAAAAGCCCTTGTCCCCGCCCTGTCCCAGACTCGTGGCCGTATCCACGACAAACTTGGCGTAGGTGGAAAATGGAATGCTGCGGTCGCCGGTGAGATTGAAGTAATGTGGTGGATGCCATTTGTGGTCAGCTTCATCTGTCCGGATTTGAAGATGGATCAAATCCTTCGCGCGTCCATAATGTTCCGCCATTGCCGATAGCGTTTCCCAATAGACGCCTTTTTCATCCACGCACAGGCCGCCCCATTTCGGTTCGGTCTGAAAAACCTGATGGGCGAGTTGATTGATACCGGAACTGGTTTTGCCGGAGCCGGTGTCGCCGGTGATAAGCCAGCCGCGACAAAATTGGTTGCGTTTCCAAGTAAGTCTGCCCAACCGTGCCACACAAGTTTGCTTTGGACGCGGAGCAAGCACCAACCGGAACGCGATGATGGTCAGCAAAATTCCGTAACCGAGCAAGACGGGTTTTAGAATTTTTGACAGTGATTGGGCCCCTCTGAACTAGGCCATTGTGGGTGGGATGGTTTTCGGGTAACGAAAGGAAAACCATCATGAAGAAGACACATCACACGACCGAGCAGATCATCCGCATCCTGCGGGAGGC
>Ga0164296_1000400_pt1 | contig 52883 bp, 51 predicted proteins | sample GEODES057metaG_FD_113533 | JGI IMG/M metagenome (GOLD analysis project Ga0164296, IMG submission 113533) | Dystrophic lake water microbial communities from Trout Bog Lake, Wisconsin, USA - GEODES057 metaG | ecosystem: Environmental > Aquatic > Freshwater > Lake | place: USA: Trout Bog Lake...
AATGATACAACCCATGACATTTTCTTCACTGATAACGCTCAATCGATTTGAATTTTGTTCAAACCTTTAACTGGTAAGGCACCCCTTTTATTATGCTACCCCAAAAAAGTTTAAACAAGTTCATGTTTACAGTGCAAATATGGGGATTTATTTTTATAGTTTTAACATTTTCTTAAAATATTTTTTATACCTGTACTCAATCTAATAATCTTGAGAATGATTTACTTCTAAAGTATCACTTGATGTTCTAAAAAATAAGTAGACAAGAGTCGATGTGAAAACCAATGTCATCCCATTTCTTGCCAGTTCGCCTGATGTGTAGTTTGGCATGAAAAGTTATGTGATAAGCATATTGGGAAATAGATATGTTGACATGCTGGTAGGATATGCTGATGGGGTGTAAGATGAGTGCATTAAACATATTTTAAAAGTTTTAGGGGATATTCTATTTGTTATTTCTTGCCCTTAGAATATTTATTTGCTAAATCAAACCTTTTTCGCAGTTCGATGTATATACATTCATACACTCCATTATATTTGTGGGGAAAAAGTTTTTCAATTAAATATTTATAATTATTAATCATTAAAATTAAAAAAATGAGCTTACTAAGCAGTTTGAAATGGCGTTATGCCACCAAAAAAATGAATGGAGCCAAAGTTCCGAAAGAGAAATTGGATTTTATTCTTGATGCCATCCAATTGGCACCATCTTCTTTTGGCTTGCAACCTTACACCATATTGGTGATTGAAGATCAAGCTACCAAAGAAAAGCTTACGCCTGCATCTTGGAACCAGCCACAGATAAATGCTTGCTCGCACTTATTGGTTTTTTGCGCGTGGACAGGTGTGTCTCAAGAACAAATTGACACTTTTATTGCTGACATTGCTACAAAAAGAGGTTTGCCTTTGGAAGCATTGAACGATTACAAAGGGTACATTACTGGCTCGGCAGCTAACCTTACGGACGAACAAAAAGTTATCTGGAATGCTAAACAAGTTTACATTGCCCTAGGTGTTGCACTTGCTGCCGCTGGTGAAGTAGAAGTGGATGCTACGCCAATGGAAGGTTTTGTGCCTGCACAATACGATGAGATACTAGGGTTGAAAGAGCAAGGGTTAACTGCTTCTGTGATTTTACCATTGGGTTACCGTGCAGAAGGCGACTGGTTGGCTCCATTGCCTAAAGTGCGCAGGGACAAAGACTTGTTGTTTAAATTTATCTAACTGTGATTGAATGATGAAATGATTTGAGCATCACTCTTTCGATAAATCACATATAATGATAGGCTATCAGTTTTATTGCTGATAGCCTATTTTATTTTAAAATTTACCACATAGACACAGTAGGCACATAAGTTTTAGAATTAGTTTACATAAGAAAACATAGAAAGGGTAATTTTAGATTCGAGAAACTATGTGTTCTTAAAGTAAAACACTTCTTTTCTTTCTTTTCTACGTTACTATGTGCCTATGTGTTAATTTTACCTTGTTAATCATAATTTATGAACCCGAAGAAGAAATTAGTAGTCTTGACTGGTGCTGGTATCAGTGCCGAGAGCGGTTTGAAGACTTTTAGGGACAGTGACGGGCTTTGGGAAGGATATGACGTGTATGAAGTAGCTACACCGAGGGGATTTCAGGCAAACCCGGCATTGGTACTGAAGTTTTATAACGATAGAAGGAAAGATGTAGCAAAGGCACAACCCAATGATGCCCACAAAGGATTGGCTGCATTGGAAGAACATTTTGACGTACACATCATCACACAAAACATTGATGACCTCCACGAACGTGCCGGCAGTAAAAAGGTGACCCACCTGCACGGGGAAATATTTAAGATGCGCAGTGTGAAGAACCCCAATAAAACTTACCCAATAACTGGCGACATAAGCGTGGGGGACTTGGCAGAGGATGGTAGTCAACTGCGCCCATTTATTGTATGGTTCGAGGAAGAAGTCCCGATGATAGCAGTGGCGGCAAGGATTGTGAGGCAAGCTGATATTTTTGTGGTGATAGGAACATCGTTGCAAGTATATCCCGCAGCAGGATTGGTAAATTATGCCCCTTACCAAATACCAAAGTATATCATTGACAAAAAAATCCCTTCTGCTGATTCTATTTACAACCCAATAATGATTGAGAAGCCAGCAGGAGAAGGGGTGAAGGAACTTTATGAGATATTAGTTAGTAGATAGTAGATATGAGTTGGGATGATTATCTCATATCTACTAATTAATATCTCATAATTTTTACCTTGCAGCCCTTTCCTTGAAAGATTTATTTATGAGAAGAACTATCAAATATTACCGCATTATCTGGCTTAGGCACGATCTTCCTGCCGGGCTTTCTGTGTTCCTTGTTGCATTGCCGCTTTGTTTGGGTATTGCCTTGGCTTCGGGTGCGCCGCTTTATGCAGGGCTTCTGTCTGGCATTATCGGAGGGCTTGTGGTTGCGTTGGTAAGTGGTTCGCAATTGGCAGTTTCTGGCCCGGCGGCTGGATTGACAACGATTGTTGCTGCTGCCATTATTTCGCTTGGCGATTATAAAATCTTCTTGCTTGCAGTCATCGTTGCTGGTTTGTTTCAATTGATATTGGGACTTTTGAAACTTGGTGACATAGCCAACTACTTCCCATCATCGGTTATCAAAGGGATGTTGGCAGCAATCGGAATTATCCTTATCTCCAAACAAATTCCTTTGGCACTTGGCTACGACAAACCCGACTTTTGGACAAGTGGTTTTTTGAATCTCTTTTCATCCAAAAACTTTCTTGGCAACATCAGTGCATTCAACCATCACATCACAAGAGGGGCAATCTTAATAACAGTTGTTTCCCTAGCAGTCATCATTTTATTCCAACAACCTTTTGCGAAGAAGTTAAGAGTAGTACCCGTGCCGCTTTTGGTTGTGGTTATTGGCATTATCACAAACATTGTTTTTACCAATGCCGCTTCTGGCTTTTCACTCAAACAAACACAACTGGTAAACATTCCCTCCAACATTTTTGCTAGCATCACTTTCCCTGATTTCTCCAAATTCTTTTCAAATATCGAGATATGGAAGGATGGGCTTATCATTGGCTTGCTCGCAACTTTAGAAACTTTACTTTGCATTGAAGCTATTGACAAACTGGATAGGCGCAATCGTATTACGCCCGTTAATCGTGAATTGATTGCACAGGGAATTGGGAATATGGTTTGTGGATTGTTTGGGGCAATCCCGATGACGGCGGTTGTAGTGAGGGGCGCTGCTAACGTGGATGCTGGCGGACGGACAAAACTTTCTGCCTTTACGCACGGTCTTTTTCTGCTGCTCGCCGTGTTGCTTTTCCCTTTTCTCCTAAATAAAATCCCTTATGCCTCGCTTGCGGCCATCCTTCTTAGCACGGGCTATAATTTGACAAAACCAAAGTTGTATAGAAATCTGTGGAGCCTTGGTTGGAAACAATTCCTTCCTTTTGTGTTTACAATCCTAGTGATTCTTTTTACCGATTTATTGATTGGTGTATGCATCGGGCTACTGACTTCCGTTTATTTTATCATCCAGAATAATTTTAAGACAGAATATAAAATTACCAAAACAAAGCACCTTGATATTGAGACACATTACATCAAACTCAATAGTAACGTGACTTTTCTTAATAAAGTGCAGCTCAGGAAGTCTTTAGATGAGATTCCAGAATACAGTGTGCTGACTATTGACGGCAGCGATTGTAACTTTATTGATTATGATATTTTGGAAATAATCAGTGAATACGACAACAAGGCACATGAAAGACATATAGAACTGCACTTGAAAGGTATTGAAAAGGTAAATGTTACGGCGGTTCACTAAAAATTGGTGATGGATAATGGATAATTTTTTTTTGGGGGGGGATTAGACCCTCTATTATACCTTTTCGACAACTGAAACGTTTGATTAACTTGAGTTATTTTATTTGCTCGGGCTACTTATTTTGCTCGACTTACACCCAATTTTAAGAGAAATCTCATATCAGTTTGTGAGAATCTGATATCAGATTCTCACAAACTGAGTTGCTTTTTCATCAAAAATAAAATTTTCCAAATGAAATACAGCTATTTCTGTGGCAACAAGAATGACTTCTGTGGCAACGAAAACTGTGTAAATAGCCAGTAATGAATAGTATTAATCGCAAATATTCCTTGTAGAATAAATCAAACCTAACCAACGATTTTATATAGAACTAGCTGCTGATTAAACGTTAGTCATTACATCAATTATCAATTGAAAATTATCAATTGATTAGTAAAACCCGTTTCTTTGCAGTCCGAAAAAATTATAGCGTTATGCAATTATCATCTTTATTAGACCGTTTCGCTGAACCCGAAACGCTGAAAATGGCCAAATTAGGCCGTGAGTTAAGGGCAAAAGGCATCGATGTGATAGACCTTAGCCTTGGTGAACCAGATTTTGATACCCCACAGCACATAAAGGACGCTGCAATAAAGGCTATCAACGACAATTTTAGTCATTATACACCCGTTGCTGGTTATGCAGACCTAAGGGAAGCCGTTTGCACAAAGTTGAAACGCGATAACAATTTGGATTACAAACCAGAGAATATTGTGACTTCTACAGGTGCAAAACAAAGTTTGGCAAATGCAATATTGGCTTTGGTTGATGATGGCGAAGAAGTGATTATCCCTACTCCTTACTGGGTTACGTACAGCGAGTTGGTGAAAATTGCTCGTGGCAAAGTAGTAGAAATACATACCAGCCTTGAGGATAAATTCAAGGTAACTCCTGCACAATTGGAAGCGGCAATAACACATAAAACAAAGGTGTTCATGTTCTCTTCGCCTTGTAATCCTTCCGGGGCAGTGTATAGCAAAGCCGAGTTGGAAGGGTTGGTTGCTGTGTTTAAGAAATATCCAAACATCATTATCCTTGCGGATGAGATTTATGAATATATCAATTTCGTTGGCGCACACGAAAGCATTGCACAGTTTAGCGAGATTAAAGACCGTGTTGTTTTAATCAATGGGTTGAGCAAAGGTTTTGCAATGACTGGTTGGAGATTGGGTTATATAGCTGCTGATGTGGCTATTGCCAAAGCTTGCGAGAAATTGCAAGGACAGTTTACAAGCGGAACTTGCTCCATCACTCAAAAAGCAGGTGTGGTTGCATTGACTACCGACTTGAAGCCAAGTTTTGAAATGACAGAAGAGTTTGCCCGCAGGCGTACAAAAACCTTGGAACTAGTAAGCAAAGTGCCTGGGGTAAAAACTTTTGAACCAGAAGGGGCTTTCTATATCTTCCCTGATGTGAGTAGTTATTATGGCAAAAGCAATGGTGAGGAAGTAATTAAAAACGCTGCCGATTTTAGTATGTATTTGCTGAATACTGCCCACGTTTCTAGCGTAATGGGCGATGCTTTTGGCGAACCAAACTGCGTTCGTTTCTCATTTGCAAATAGCATGGAAAACATTGAAAGGGCTTGGGCGCGTATAACAGATGCCTTAGCTAAATTGAAATAAGTTTTACTGCATAAACTAAAAAAGCCATCAGTGTTTCTGATGGCTTTTTTTATGTTCATTATTCTTTATTAATTATTTGCGGATTGCTCTATTTGAATATTATTCAACGCTTGTGCAGCCGTCAAACTTGCTTGGGTCATCAATACAAGTGTATATATTTTTTGGCCAACCAACGTATCCGTTTGTGTAGTTAAATTTTGGGCAGTAGGGGTAGTTATGAATAAAGTAGTAGTATATACCCCCGATGTTACTGTATTGAATCCTTCGTATCCACTATAACTTTCGTGATCTAAAAAGTTTCTGTTATTATAAATCAAAGGCGTAGTACCCGGACTGAAAATATTTACACCAATATAACTGAACCAAGCTTGCGTACGGAAATCAAGTAACCTAATCTTAGAATTACCCACTGATGGGAGGGTTAAATCGTCTGGCACTACAGATATAAACCAACTATAACCAATCCGGTAAACAAAGCATGAATAATTCTTACCAGCAATTAAGTCAACATTTTGATTCACTATTGTATCGTTACTAAACGTTACGATGATACTGTTTCTGCCCACAACACCTGCCGTATAACTTAGGGGATACCACTTTGCAACGCCACCCAGATTGTTTGTATTATTTAAAATCACATAGACATTGCCATAGTCCATCGTGTTATAAAACATAATCTTCGGAGGAGTAGTATTTGTAACAACGGTGTCTTGAGTAGGGGTAGTAGCTGTGCCAGTATCAACTTGCTTATAACAAGATGAAAAAAGCGTTGCGATAATTATTGCCAAGAAAATATGTTTCATAATTTAAGGTATTGCATGAGATTATTAAGGCACCGTTACTGACTGTGACGCCGTTGAAGGACACCCCGCATTGGAAGTGGCAGTAAGCGTTACAGGATAAGTTCCAGCGTTATTGTATGTTTTAGTAGCGCTGGATGTGCTTGAAGTTGTACCGTCACCAAAGCTCCATTTGTATGTCATCGTTCCATTCTGAAGCGTTGAAGTACTTGTAAAATTCAATACATAACCCGTAGTTCCACTAGTTGCAATATTGAAACTTGCCTTTGGCGTAACATTTTGACCGTAAGCATTAATTGTTTGCGTTGTAGTGTAAACAACTGTATTGGTGCCATTTCCTGTTATTGTCAAAGTGACATTGTATGTACCTCCGAACGAATAGGGTTTGGAAACTGTACTGCCTGTTGCACTGCTTCCATCACCAAAGTTCCAAGTGTAAACCGGACTTGTGGGCAAATTTGTTACCCCACTTGTAAACATAAATGTCTCACCACTTGAAGAGCATGGATTTGTTGAAGTATAAGTAAACCCTCCAGTTACAACATTCAATCCCGCTGGAATAATTACCTGTTGGGTTAAATAAGTTGAGCAGCCACCACTACCCGCTACTGTTAACGTCACATTATAAGGTTGTTTGGTAATTTGTTGGGAATAAGTATGAGTAACGTAACTAGAATTGGTAAAATCTCCATTGCTGTCTCCAAAATCCCAAGAATAGTTGGTTATTTTACCAGATGGCACTGAAGATTTGCTACCATTAAATGCGTAACTATTTCCTGCCGTATTAGTCGTATTTGAGGTAAATGTAACTACTGGTTTAGTTGAAGATCCAGATAATGTGATTGTTTTTGTAACAGTTGCAATGTTGCTTCCAGCAGAATCAATCTTTACTAATACAGCATAGGTACCTTTGTAAGCGTAGGTATTAAATACTGATGCAGAAGTTGTCGATGGCACCGAGTTGCCGTCATTAAAGTACCATTCATACGTTGCGTTCTTGATGGTTCTTGAATAGGTAGCAGTAAAATTAACCACGATATTCGAATCAACGCAATTGTTATTAATGGTATATGCAACGGTAAGCGAATCTTTGTTAGTACCACCACCACTACTTGTTCCAGTACTTGTACTTCCCCCTCCTGTAGAGTCGCCCTTATTGCTAGGTGGTGTATAAGCAGGATTCTTAGGATTGCTTGTTGCAGAGGCTGGCCCTGTACTTCCAGAGTTGGAATTTGTACCCGTAGTGTCAATTTGTTGGGTACAAGCACTGATAAAAAATACCAGCCAAGAAGATATAAATAACCTAAAACTAAACCTCATTATAATTAATTACTTTAAAATAACTATTAAACACCTCTTTTATTGTGTTTGTTGATAAAAAAGAGATGGCATTATATTTTTTACATCCTTCTTTTTTTGCTAAATTACAATTATCATCATTAATAAAGGGGTGTCAATCGGCTAAAAGACAGAAATTCCTAATCATATAGGTTAGACTATCCCAAATAAGCATATCCAAATTCGCAAAAAGCATACGCAAATTCGCAAAAAGCATACGCAAATTCGCAAAAAAGCATACGCAAATTCACAAGAAGCATATCCAAATTAACAAGAAGCATACGCAAATTAACAAGAAGCATACGCAAATTCGTAATAAGCATAAGCAAATTCACAAGAAGCATACGCAAATTCACAAGAAGCATATCTAAATTTACAAGAAGATTAACCTGATTCAGATTTGATAATACTAAATAAAAACCTCGTTTAGAATCAATCCATTACAACTTATTTATGCACCCTTTTAAATCTTTGCAATAACGATAGCTTTTATTTCTCACTTTCGTGCCTTAAATAATGAGATTATGAAGTTCCGCAATTTTAAAATGGTTAGTTACGTAGTGTATGGCCGTGGTAGTTTTAATCAGTTGGACGAGATATTGGCACCGCAACGTAAAGGCGATGCGCCAATGATTTTTTTGGTAGACCATTTCTTTGAAGGAAAGGCTTTGCCAAATAGGATTCCTTTGAGGGGAAAAGATAAAATCATTTATGCAGATGTCACCCACGAGCCTAAAACCAAGCAAGTGGATGCCTTGGCGCATGACCTTAGAGAAGAGTTTGGAACGGTCAGTGGTATTATTGGAATAGGCGGTGGCAGTACCATGGACTTAGCCAAAGCAGTAAGTTTGATGATGACTAACCCAGGCAGCAGTGCCGACTATCAAGGATGGGATCTGGTACAACAACCTGGTGTTTATAAAGCGGGGATACCTACCCTTAGTGGAACGGGTGCAGAAGTATCGCGCACAACAGTATTGACTGGCCCTGAAAGAAAACTGGGAATGAACAGCGACTTTACCCCTTTCGATCAAATAGTATTGGACCCTGAATTGACTAAAGATGCCCCTGCCAACCAACGCTTTTATACTGGGATGGATTGCTATATCCATTGCATAGAAAGTTTGGAAGGCACTTATTTGAATCAGTTCAGTAAAAGCTATGGCGACAAAGCCTTGCAACTTTGCCAAGAAGTTTTCTTGGGAAATAAAGAATGGACAGACGACCACGACGATAAACTAATGATGGCCTCCTATGCCGGTGGAATGAGTATTGCATACAGTCAGGTGGGTGTGGCGCACGCTGTTAGTTATGGATTGAGTTACTTATTGGGAACAAAACATGGTGTAGGAAACTGTATCGTGATGAATCACATTGGAGAATATTATCCTGCGGGAGTAGCGGAGTTTAAAAGGATGGTTGCCGAAAACAACATTGACATACCACAAGGAATTTGTAGTGGTTTAAGCGATGAGCAGTTTGAAAAGATGATTAAAGTGAGTATGGGTATGAAACCTTTGTGGGAGAATGCACTTGGCAAAAACTGGGAACAGATTATGACCAGGGAAAAACTAAGGGCTTTGTATGAGAAGCTTTAAGACCTATGGTGAGTGGTCAATGGTGAGTTGTCAGTAAGATAATCATTGAATCATTCAAATCATTAAATCACAATTAAACAAAAAGCCGCTTCATAATTAAATGAAGCGGCTTTTTTATTAAGGTAGAACCACTAAAATTATTTCTTAGTAGAATCTTTCTTAGTAGAATCAACTACAACTTTAGAAGAATCTTTCTTTGTAGAATCAACTACAACTTTAGAAGAATCAACTTTAGTAGAATCAGTAGCAGGAGCTTCTGTCTTACCACCACCACAAGCAGCGAAAACTACTGCTAAAGAAAGAACTGTGAATAATTTTTTCATGTTTAAATTTATTTTTTAATTAATTAATTGTTGCAAATATATAATTGCAAACGAAATATCCAAATTTTAACTGATATTTTTATTTCTTCCTGAAGAAAATCCTTATTGGTACACCCAAGAAGTTGAAATGCTTCCTTAATTGATTCTCCAAATAGTTCTTATATGCTAGCTTAATATCGTCTGGATAATTGGTAAAGAATGCAAACGATGGAACGTGCGTAGGAATCTGTGTAACATATTTAATCTTCACCAAATTACCCCTTACTACTGGTGCTTGATAAGATTCTATCGCCTTCAGCATTACCTCATTCAACACAGATGTTTGAATCCTGCGTTTCTTGCTTTCATAAACATCCAAGGCAACTTCAATTACCTTAAATATCCTTACCTTTTCCTTCGCTGAAATAAAGATTACAGGTACATCCGTAAACGGTGCAATCCTTTCCTTCAATTGCTTTTCATAGTCACGAGCGGTGTTTGTTTTCTTGTCGTCAATCAAATCCCACTTGTTTACCACCACTACAATACCCTTCCCTTTGCGGGTAGCCAAGCTAAATATATTTACATCCTGTGCCGTGATGCCATTCACGGCATCAATCACCAACAAGCAAACATCCGCTTCGTCCATTGCACGTATTGCCCTTATCACAGAATAGAACTCAAGGTCTTCTTTTTCTTTCGTTTTCTTTCGTAACCCTGCTGTATCAATCAGTATAAATTCTTTCTGAAAAAGGTTGTAATAGGTATGTATCGTATCCCTTGTAGTGCCAGCAATATTGCTTACGATAGTCCGCTCCTCTCCCACCATTGCATTCAACAAGGAAGACTTCCCCACATTTGGTTGTCCCATTATGGCAATCTTTGGCAACTCTACTTCCCTAGAAGCCGCCTCAACATCTTCGGGTGTAATCGGCTCTACGATGGCATCCAATAGTTCGCCAGTGCCGGTACCACTTAGGCAACTTACGGTGTAAATAGTATCAAAACCAAGGCTATAAAACTCCGTAGCATCTAGGTTACGTTGACCATTATCTACTTTATTAACTACCAAGTAAACTGGCTTGCTACTACGCCGAAGCAAATCTGCCATAGAATCATCCAAATCAGTGATGCCAGTAGCTACATCCACCATAAATATGATGGCATTGGCTTCTTCAATGGCTATTTTCACTTGCTTGCGAATCTCTGTCTCGAATATATCCACTGAATCCGGCACGAAACCGCCCGTATCTATCAGGTTAAAAACCTTTCCGTTCCAGTCTGCCACTCCATATTGCCTGTCCCTTGTTACGCCGCTAATGTCGTCCACAATTGCTTTTCGTTGTTCCAACAAACGATTGAACAAAGTGCTTTTGCCCACATTGGGTCTTCCTACTATTGCTATTGTATATCCAGCCATAATTATTTAATTGATAATTGATAATTGGCTATTGATACTGTGATGCTTTATTATCACTTATCAATTGTCAATTATCAATTGTTTTAGTTGTATCCAAACTCTTTTAGTTTCAAATCATTGTCCCGCCACTTTGGTTTTACTTTTACAAATAACTCCAAAAATACTTTTTGTTGAATAAATTCCTCAATATCCGTCCTTGCCGCAATACCAATTTTCTTGATCATGTTGCCTCTTTCGCCAATGATGATTGATTTCTGCGAGTCCCTGTTTACTATTATATCTGCCTGAATCTTCGTAATGTCCTCCCGCTCCTTGTATTCATTAATCATCACGGCAGTTTGGTAAGGTATTTCATCGCCAAACAGTTCATAAATCTTTTCCCTAATTATCTCGCTCACAAAGAATTTAGTTGGCAAATCGCTCAGGTCTTCATCATTATAAAAAGGTACGCCTTCGGGCAATTCTTCAATGATGGCAGCCAATAGTTTCTGCAGATGGTTCTTTTGCAAAGCAGATATTTTTACCATCTTCTTGCAATACGTTTTGTCTTTAAAGAAAGCCTCTGCTTCTGCAATCTTCCCATTTCCTGCAACATCAATTTTATTTAGTATCAATATCGCAGGCACATTTAGTTTCAATGACTGAAAGATGGCATCGCATTCTTCCAAGTTATCATTCAAATCTATTATCAGCAAGGCAAGGTCTGCATCTTCCAAGGCACTCTTTACGGCACCCATCATTTTTTCGTGCAGCTTGTATTTGGCTTCGATGATACCCGGCGTGTCGGAGAATATTATCTGGTATTCGTTTGGTTTATTCAAGAAAGCTTTGATACGGTGCCTTGTAGTCTGCACTTTGTGCGACACGATAGCCATCTTCTCCCCCATCAGTGCATTCAGCAACGTGCTTTTACCGGCATTGGGCTTACCAAAAATATTTACAAAACCTGCTTTCATTAAACAATGATTGAAATGATTTGAATGAAAAAAATGATTTACCAACTATTCAGCTTCTCAACTTTTTCCAAACCCCAGCGATAGGAAAACTTTAGTATTCGATGTAAAATGTTTTATAAAAATAAAACGATTAAAATTCTATAAAATTGGAATAATTAATCATTTTATCATTCAAATCATTTAATCATCGGTAGAAATTAAAAGAGGTTGTCCCATTTATAATGAGACAACCTCTTCTTTTTGTTGCGAGGATAGGGTTCGAACCTATGACCTTCGGGTTATGAGCCCGACGAGCTACCGCTGCTCTACCTCGCGATTTATTTGGGCTGCAAATGTACGGGTTTATTCTGATAGTAACAAGAGTTATTTAGATAAGATGGCAGATATGAGATATTAGTTAGTAGATATTAGTCTTGGTATATATAAAAAACCCTTGAAACAGTTGCTTCAAGGGCTTTTTAATTCAATTGTCAATTTACCACTATCGTCCCGTCACGTTCACGCTTACTTCTGCGCTAAAGCCACCTGTTTCTACATCGTTCACCACAAAGATACCCTTGTATTTATATTGAGCAGATACTCCTATTGCAGGCAAATCGGTATCCAGATAAGGGCTTTTTGTCAATGTTTTAAAGGGTTTGGTATCATAACCAGTACCCGTGTTGCGGTATATGTTAACGGCTGCATAGCCATATTTATGAAAATACAATTGTGGGTAGCCCGCATCTTCCTTTACCTTCAAATCGGGCGCAAGGTGCACCGACCCATCGGGGGTGGTGTAGATGCCCAATGTTTTTTGAATATTTTCTGAGCAATTGGGGTTTGCCTTTGCTTTTGCAGCCTTTTGCGTAAACCGTTTTTCTATGCCCGGCAACACCAATGTTGGCATTGGGTCAAACACAGGCTCCGCTGGTGGCGTCAACACCAAAACTGTGGCAGAACCAGTCCTTGCCAAATCCAAAAAAGCCGTCCACGCAAGTTTGTACTTTGCCGAGATGGCGGCGCACTTTACCAGCCACGCCATAAAAGCGGCATCGTTCACTGCTTCTGTTTCATCGGCAGCATCAAACCCTAGTAATGCTAGGAAATCGGCTAACTCCTCAGAAAAGATAATGAGTTGAAGACTGAATACACCATTGTTTTGTTCTACGAAATAAGACATAATTGTAAGTTTAAAGTGTTAAAAAGGAGACTATTGTTTAATAAAATGAGAGATTCTCTATAAAAACGCGAAAAATGAGCCATAAAACGCTCCCAGTAAGTCTTCCAAGGACTCCAGTAAATGAGCCAAGGAGTCCAATAACTCACCCAAGGAGTCCAGTAAATGACCCAGGGACTCCAGTAAGTGACCCAAGGACGCGAGTAAGTGACCCAAGGAGAAGAATAAATGACCCAAGGAGTCCAGTAAGTGAGCCAAGGACTCCAGTAAATGCCCCAAGGAGAAGAATAAGAGAGCCAGTGGCGGCAGTAAAAACCGTGTTGAACCAAAAAAGAAAGGGAACCGAACGAAAGAAAAGTAGAAGTTGAACGAGGCTGAGTTGTGTTGGTTGCCACGGGAGGGTTTTTGACAGGGGCAACCAATAATTTGCAGAGCACGAGCAAAGGTTCACGGAAAGATTCCATATTATGCTCATAAAGTTGTACACATTTTGAAAATAGTTTTTTGGGAGAGTTTGGGGGAAGGATATAGACTTATAGAAATCATTCAAAACAATACAATATGTACGCATACCAACAATACAATAAGTACGCATAAGGAACAATACAAAATGTACTTACCAAAATAAAGCCCTATATTCGTTCTTGAAATGATGCGGGCAAAGGGTTTGAAGGATAAAATAGAAATTAAGCTTTTTGTTACCAGTAGCGTCAATTAAAGAGTTAGCTGCCATTTTCAGTTGACAATAAGCATAAAGAGTAAGCTGAAAATCTTTTAACAGAGTAAGCATAACTAAAAAAAGTTAAATTATGTTTTGGACAATTGTACTTATTTGCATTATTCTATTTGCCATCATTGGGGCAAAGGGTTCTAAAAAACAAAAAGAGAATCAAGTGAAACTAAAAGATTTAGGCTACGACATTGAGTCAAAAATTCAAACGGGCAAATATGTCGGGGGACATCCAGACATTAATGAATCTATTCCAAAAACTTTTATTTTTCCTAAGGACAACAAACTTGAAATTATGGTAGAAGTTCCAATGGCATTACCTGTTAAGAAAGCATATATAGATAACACATCTATTAAAAATGTTTTAGTAGAAGACCAATCATCAGTTGAAAAAAGAGTGACAGTTGGTAGATTGCTATTAACAGGAATTTTCGCATTTGCTTGGAAAAAAAAGAGAAAAAATGAATTAGCCTATTTAACAATTGAATGGAATGACGGAAGATTTGACAACGAAACAATTTTTGAATTTGAAGGAGTTGGAGCAATGCAAAATGCAAATACTGCGAGAAATAAAGTTATGAAAGCAGTAAAATAACTACTTCAATATCAGAAATGGGAGCAGTCGGAATAAATTCAGTAATTCTGCTTTCTTTTAACATTAGTTTCGTCAGACCTAATAATTGGAACTATGGAGCATTTATTAAGCAATTGTCATCGGCAGACGAAACATTCTTGTCAAGCCCCTTTACAAACACTCATTCGATGGTAGCTATTTTATGACAGACAGAGATAACTACAATAAGATATTTGACAATGGACTATTACACATTGAATCTGCAAAACTTTTGGCAGACAATGGTTCATTTGGTTTTGCAATTTCACATTTAATTTTAGGAATTGAAGAGTTAATAAAATATCAAGTTGTTTTAACTCACTGTGCAGATGAAAAAGTTTTTACAGACAAGGAGATTAATCCTAAAAATCGAAATTCAATATTTAGAGACCATCTTATAAAACACAATTTAATAAAGGAATTTGAACAATCAATTTCAACAGAATTTGCTACAGACTTTCTGGACTATATTTTTCATAAGGCGACAGAACAAGAATTGACAGAAAAGTATTTGGCAATTGAGAAGAATAGATTTAAAGAATGGGGATGCTTTTTCAACATGGCTTATAGTGAAATAAATATCCCAGAAACAGAAAGACTGTCATTTTTTGAATGGTTAAAAACTGCAAATGATACAAAAAATAAAGGCTTTTACGTTAATTGGACAGACACAAGTTTAGACAGCCCAAGTGATATAAAAAAAGGTCAATTTGAAACAGCTATGAACTATACAAATGCTATTTTAAAGCAGACAGAGGTTATTAAAAGTTTGGACATAACCGACATAGAATTTATGGACTTACTAAACAGTGACATCGAATAAAAACGGCAGCTAACAAAAGTGTTTAGGAAAGTGCTTGCAGACGGAAGTAATTCAGCAATAGTGCTTTCTTTTATCCCACTGGCTCAAGTGTTCAGCGAAGCTGGTCACTTGGGTCAAATAGCCATCTAACCCATGAATGTCGGGGTACTAGTTCATGACTCCCGTCATGGATTGCCCGTTACTAAGGTTTAAATAAATAAAGTTCTTTCAGTGTTGGCGCAGCGCACCTAGAAATATAGATAAGAGAAATTTGAAATTCCAAATAAAAAGAACAGCTTTTCGGCATTTTAAGTACTTTTACACTATGACATTAGTAGTTAACCCCAAGAATAAGCAGCAGGAAAAGATAATCAAAGCGTTTATGCAAAGCCTTGATATAAATTTTACCACAGAGGAGGAAGAGGATGCCGCCTTGCACACTGCCATGCAAAAAGGTCGTAGGACTGCATTGGCAAACGAAAATGAGAAAGAAGCGTTTTTGGCAAAACTTAAAAACGCTGAATGAACTATGAAATCCGAAAGTCGTTCATAAAAGATTCCAACAAACTTCCTGCAATTACCCAAAGGGAACTTGCGGAAGTAATCTCCCAAATAGAGAAATCTTCCCAATTTTCTGAATTAAAGAACTGCAAGAAATTGAAAGGCTTTCCCAATGCTTATCGTATCAGGCTGGGTCAATATAGGATTGGTTTCTTTTTTGAGAACCAAATAATAGAACTTGTAAGGATATTGGCGCGAAAAGATATTTACAAGTACTTTCCATAGAAAACGGTATCAACTAGTTCAGGAGTATTCGAAAATAGGGAACTCGCACAGGACTCCTGTCCTGTTCGTAGCCGTTACTTAATAAGACCTCTTCTAAAACTCAATAATCCGAGCTCTTCCTTTACCATTCCCCACATGTCTGCATAAAAATATCCCTCACAAATACTATCATTGCATCTTCGCATTTAATTTTGAACTGATTAGAAAGATATGATTAGGGAACCCGATTACAAAACGAAAAGAATTGACAGGAACAAAAGGGACGGAAGGAAATTGTTGTTTTACACCTCTTTCTTTATACTGTTTGTAATAGCTATTTGTCTGAAACGGTGCCTCGGCCCGGCTTCGGATCAGAGTACTTATATCCCCCCTCAAAAGGAAAAAGGTGATATTGCTTTCAATTGGACAACGGCAGTGCGCTACTATACCCCCCACGCCAAATGCAGGATGGAATGCCGCCATATAGACGATGGAAAAGTGTTGGAAGTACTGCGCGTAGGTACCGTGAACTATGACAAAAGCGATGTGAACGAACCAGATTGCGAAAAAAGATATGCCATGGAAGGTTATAGTGGGGGGCAACACATTCGAATAATTGCTACGCCGTGTGGCAATAAACTTACCATCATCACCTGCATTGACCTAGACCATAAATGGCCTTGCGAATGTGGTGAGGATTATTAAGATTTACCACATAGACACAGTAGGCACATAGTATTTGCTATTAGCTGACATAAGAACAGATAGAAAAACATACTCGAACACCTCTATGTGACCTTAAAGTGGAACGCTTCTTACCTATCTTTTCTTTGTTCTATGTGCCTACTGTGTCTATGTGGTAAGTTTGGGAAAGAATTAATTACACCGTCAATTGCCTCTTATACAGTTGAATAGTATTTTCGTATCCTAAGTATAGTGCATCGCAAACAAGGGCGTGACCAATGCTCACTTCATCAATCCAAGGAATATTTTGAGCGAAGAACTTGAGATTATCTAAATCCAAATCATGCCCTGCATTGATGCCCAACCCCAACTCCTTTGCTTTTATCGCAGCAGAGATATAAGGCGCAATAGCTGACTGTTTACTTATAATCTTTTCTGATTCGGTAGTCGGAAATCGGAAATCGGAAGCAAGATGAAAGGCCTTTGCATAACCCTCGGTATATAATTCTATTCTATCAGTACCAGTTAAAGCTGCTCCCTCCACCATCTCAATAACTGGATCCACAAAGATGGAAACACGTATGCCCGCATTTTTAAAGATGGAAATAATGTGTATGAGATAGTCCTTGTGTTTGATGGTATCCCAGCCATGATCGCTAGTCAATTGTCCTAAAGCATCCGGCACCAATGTTACCTGATTAGGTTTAGCAGCCAATACCAATTCAACAAACTTCTGCTCGGTGGGGTTGCCTTCAATATTAAATTCGGTAGTGATAATTGGCTTTATATCAAAAACATCTTTGTAAGTAATATGCCTTTCGTCGGGGCGTGGATGAACCGTAACACCATCTGCACCAAAACGTTGTGCATCAATGGCAGCCTTTACTACATTGGGATTGTCGCCGCCACGGCTATTGCGTAAAGTGGCGAACTTATTTATGTTTACACTCAGTTTAATCATCCTGCGAAGATAGTATTACCTTAAATACATGGCAGGAGAATGAGCAAGCAGAATCTATTTACTCAGTATTTTGGAAATCAATTCGGACTTTGACCTTACATCCATTTTGGCATATACACTTTTGAGGTGTGCATTAACAGTAAAGGCAGATATGTCGAGTATTGCGGCAATCTCCTTATAAGTAAGCCCTTTCAATAATTCATTTACTATTTCAGTTTCGCGTGTAGTCAAATGATAAGTTGATTCATGAGGGTCTGATTTTGGTTTATGCATTTTGCTAAACAACTTTTTAGCGGCATCAGGGGTAATGAGCGCACCACCATGACGTATTATATCTATATTCTTTATAAGCTCACTAATGTTAAATGGCTTTAATAAATAACCATTTGCACCTCGTTGGATACAATCCAAGATTACGTTTTCATCATCGTTTCCGGTTATTACTAGAATGTGTACTTCATCCCAGTTTTGACGTATCAATGTAATGCCTTCCAAGCCGGATATACCAGGCAAACCAAGATCAACAAAAATGATATAAGGTTCGTCTACAGTACCCCTTATTTTCAGAAACTCCTCCACACTATTGCAAGAAAAGGTGGTATGCAAATCCTGTTGCATATTGATGAAAGTTTCCAGATTTCTCCTGAATGGGCGGTCGTCTTCTATTATTCCAACTGTTATCATAAAACGAAGTTGTTTTGTAGATTCTTAGCTGCTTTTAGATTATGTAAATCCGAAAAACATAATGAATAATTTAAATAACGAAAAAAACAAATCATTATTTCAAAAACACCTTTATTTCCTTAATAATTTAGAAATTAGTTCCGATTTAGTTCTTACGTCCATCTTTATATATATGTTTTTAAGATGGTCATTAACAGTAGAAGCAGAAATGCCGAGTACAGCAGCAATTTCTTTATAAGTAAGTCCTTTCAATAATTCATTCACAACGTCCTTTTCACGAATGGTTAGATTAAAAGTTACATCTTCATAAGTATCCTGGGGTTTGTGGATTTTCTTAAACAGTTTCATCGCTACATCAGGGGTTATGAGAGCCCCGCCCTTACGGATGATGTCTATATTTTTAATGAGTTCATTAAGATTGAAGGGCTTTAATAAATAACCATTTGCACCACGCTGGATACAATCAAAAATTACACTCTCATTATCATTTCCAGTTGTAACAACAATATGCACTTCTTCCCACTGCTGGCGGATAATGGAGATACCTTCCATCCCAGAAATGCCAGGCAACCCCAAATCGATAAAGATTATAAACGGTTCATCCAAAGTATTTCTCTCTTCAAGAAACGCCTCCATACTGTTATACGAGAATGTAATGTGAAGGTCTTTTTGCATATTCACAAAAATCTCCAAGTTTCTTCTAAGTGGGCGGTCGTCTTCTATTATTCCTACAGTAATCATACAATTAATTTAATGGGTTTAATCAATTCGAAGCCAATTTTAGGCAATGAAGAAATTAAGAAGATAAAAATAATGATTTATAATACAAAATAACTAAGAAATATCATTAGTGCAATACTTTTTTAGGTTCTATTTGATTTTTATTAGTAATGTTATTGATATTTTGATTAAGTTGCCTTACTTTTGCCAACTTTTCAAATTGATGCCGTAACATCAAGCGAACATAAACACTAAATGTAGTTCGTCTTAATGTGGCCTATTATCAACAATTAAATAGACACATGAAATTATCAGCGTTTAAGTACGACCTCCCGCTTAACCTTATTGCACAGAACCCCACCAAAAGAAGGGAAGACAGCCGTATGTTGGTTGTGAACCGCAAGACCGGCAACATGGAAAACAAACACTTCAAAGACATTTTGGAGTATTATGATGACCGCGATGTATTTGTAGTTAACAACACAAAAGTTTTCCCTGCCCGGATGTATGGTCGCAAAGAAAAAACAGGTGCCAAAATAGAGGTTTTTCTATTAAGGGAACTGAATAAGCTAAACCGTTTGTGGGACGTAATTGTAGACCCTGCAAGAAAAATTAGGGTTGGCAACAAACTTTACTTTGGTGACAATGAAGAACTTGTTGCAGAAGTCATTGACAACACAACTAGCCGTGGCAGGACAATACGTTTTTTGTGGGATGATGATGATGCTTCCCTAAAAAGAATGTTGGATTTTTTAGGTGAAACCCCTTTGCCTAAATACATTAAGCGTGTACCCGACAATGATGACAAAGAGCGTTATCAAACAGTATATGCAAAATATGAAGGTGCAGTTGCTGCACCAACAGCAGGATTGCATTTCAGTAAAGAATTGATAAAAAGATGCGAGATAAAAGGTATCCGCTTTGCAGAATTGACTTTACATACTGGCTTAACTACTTTTAAGCCAATAGAAGTTGAGGATTTAAGCAAGCACAAAATGGATGCTGAATACTTTAAAATAACAGAACAAGCAAGTGCTATAGTAAACAAGGCCAGAGAAGGCAATCATCGTATTTGCTCTATTGGCACCACCACTATGCGTGCATTGGAATCTAGCTTCACCGCCCAAAAGATGCTAAAACCAGCTGAGGGTTGGACGAATTTGTTTATACATCCTCCATACAACTTTAATATAGCAGATAGCCTAGTTACCAACTTTCATTTGCCAAAAACAAGTTTATTGATAATGGCTTGTGCTTTTGCAGGGTACGATTTAACCATGGAAGCATACAAAAAAGCTATCAAAGATAAGTATCGCTTCTTTAGCTACGGGGATGCGTTATTAATTATATAAAATAGTTGAAGGCACAGATATACTTCTATGCGGTTCATAATAATTCGCCATTGGCTTCAATTGAAAGCTGATGGCGAATTTGTTTATATCCTCACCAACGGTACTATATTCTAGTTGAGCTTCATGCATTTCAGCAATCTTCTTTATGATTGACAAACCCAGCCCAAAACCTTTAGCTAATACAGCATTACTACCCCTGTAAAAAGGAATATACATTTTTTCGATATCTACACTTGTAAGTGTATTTCCTCTATTAATAAATGAAACAATAAGCGTTTCTTTGGAGGTGTCAATTACTATTTTTACTCTCTTATCTGCTGAATATAGGTAGGCATTTTTAATTAAATTCCTAAAGGCGGACTTCAATAATACTTCGTTCCCCTTTACAATCAGTTCACTCTCCTCAGATGGGGTGTTTTCAAAGGTCAGTTCAATGTCTATATCACTAAAAAGACGTTTACATTCTGTAATACTTTCATACAGTATTTCATCTACTCTTTGAGGTGGCCAATTAGAACGGTAGTTTACATTTTCAAATTGGGATAGCACCAACAAAGAATTAGTCAGTTCTATAAGTTCAATCTGTTCTTCTTGCAGTGATTGTAATGTTTGCTTATATTCCTTTGCAGTTAACTCCCTATTTAAAGCGGCCTCTGTTTGCGAAAGCATTGTAGCTAATGGTGTGCGAAGCTCGTGTGAAGCATGTTGTACAAAACTTTTCTGCACTTCAAACCCTTGATTTAATCTATCCAACATTGCATTGAAATTAATAGCGATTTGTTCAAGTTCATCTCTGCCTTTTCCTTCATCCACCTTAGTTGTCATATTTGTGGAGGAGGTCAATTGCATTTGTTGGTTCAAGCGAATAAGTGGCTTAAAACTTTGCTGAACCATCAAGAATGATAGCAAAGCTGAAATTAATATACCCCCTCCAAATACTATTAATAGAATATAAAAAAGGCGATTCAACTTTTTAAGGCCGCTACTATCTATTGCACCACAAATTACATACACACCCAAACTTTCATCATACGTCCCAAGGCATTTGTAATCCCCTTGTGTATATGCAAGCCCCTTTTTTAATTTTATCTGCCTAAGTAAGCCATCACTAATATCCAGATTTATCGAGTCAACTTCTTTGTAAACAATGTCGTGCGGGGGTTTTATCAATACCATTTGCAACTTATGCAGATTTGCGGTAAATGATCTGTTTTTATTTAAATCAGTCTTATCCTTTACATTTTTATACTGGTTTATCAGCATTTCTGTTCTGTTCTTTAGGTTGACATAAAAATCGTCAACACTATTTCTTTCATAAAGTAAAAAGATAGTAATAGAGGAAATCAACAGAATAGTTGCTACTAAACAAGTAATAAATATGGCAAACCGGAGCTTTAAACTCATAACAATCAATAATTATTCTTTAATAAAATAACCAAAGCCGGGTTTTGTAAAAATAAGTTTATCCTTAAAAGGTTTATCAATTTTGTTACGTAAAAAGCTAATGTAAACCTCTATGGTATTCGTGCCTGTTTCAAAACTTACATCCCAAACGCTTTCCATTATTTCTTTTTTAGAAATAATCTTTCCTCTGTTCCTGCAAAGTAAAATAAGTAATAAATATTCTTTAACCGTCAATTCAATTTGAACGTCGCCCCTTTTCACTGTTTTATTGTCCAAGTTTATCACAAGATCATCAATAATCAACGACCCTCCTCCGCCCATTTGAGTCTCAGAACGTTTTATAAATACATTTATCCTCGCAAACAATTCATCAAAATAGAAGGGTTTAACTATGTAGTCGTCTGCGCCAATGGCAAATGCCTTTACTTTATCATGAATTTCGCCTATGGCAGTAAGCATGATGATGGGGACTTTTCTATCTACAGTCCTAAACTGCTTGCAAAGGGTAAGCCCATTTTTATAGGGTAGGTTTACATCCAATAAAATCAAAGAAAAGGTGGTTTTGTTGAAAAGGTCTTCTGCTTCTTTTCCGTTCACAGCCACAATCGTTTCGTACCCCTTTCTATCCAATTCTTCCTTGATAACCTGACTCAGCTTTGGCTCGTCTTCAACCAATAAAATCTTATACGCTTTCTCCATTTAGCTTTCGCAATTTCATACATCAAAAACCCTTTGATATATTAACTGAAAGACAATTTATTGTCGCAAAGTGTTGCAACCGTGTAAAAAATACATTTATAGCATAAGCAATCCTTTTACTGAAAAAAACAACATTGTTACTTATAAAAAAGACATTGTTATTGGAAAAAACAAGATTGTTATTCGAAGAAACGACATTGTTATTCGAAGAAACAACATTGTTATTGGAAAAAACAACATTGTTTTTCTAAGAAACAACATTGTTATTTGATGAAACAACATTGTTATTGGAAAAAACAACATTGTTTTTCTAAGAAACAACATTGTTATTTGATGAAACAACATTGTTATTCTAAGAAACAACATCGTTATTCGAAGAAATGACATTGTTATTTGATGAAACAACCTTGTTTATTTGAATCTGGATAGCGGCTTAAGCAATAAACAAAGAGGGGTACTATAGTTTTTTGCACTACTATTTAATCACTACATCTGCTTCTCTACTCTTGGGTATTACTTTGAGATTAGATATTTTACCATCTTTCACATGACCTTCAACTGTAGTATTATAGGCGGCATGTAGTTTAAAATCGGCTTCCCAATCTTTAGGCCAAGCAGGAAGCAAGGTAATCTTCTTTCCTTCCGATTGTAGCAACATCAATTGCAAAGCGTGCTGACCATTGCCTCCATTGTCGGCATCTGGGGCGTAATCGTGCCCTTTCTCCCAAAAGGCTGGAAACTTCATGCGTGGCTCTTTATTAATTAGCGTTGCTATCACATCCCTTTTAGCTTCAAAGGTCAAGCCCAAATAAGCTTCGTCCAAAGCATCTTGGTGCCAACATTTGGCTCGTTTTATACCCCTTTCACTATAAGTGTTAAGCGCAATATCAAAATCTGGCTTATCCAATCCATAAACTCTAAACGGATGAACTGCATATAGTTCCGGATTCTCAGTATTGTGTGCAGGGGCAGTTTGTGGTCCAGTGTATGGAAGTATTACTTTCTTACCATCCTTCTCCCCTACTGGTATTTCAGGAAGTTCTTTTAGCATCCTTTCCCAAAGCTGATAGCTTTTTTCATCAACCAAATCCTTTGGCAATGCCAATAGTTGCGGAATAACAAAATGCAAAGCCGCAATATCTGGCGCAGGATTCACCACCTTCCAATACATTTCTATGGAGTTGATTGAATCCAAGAACAATTTACCATTCGCATCCCTTCCCCAATGTTGGTCATAAAAAGTAAGCCCGGCATCTACCACAGGAAGAAGGGTTTCCTTCAAAAAAGTATTGTCGTTGGTGTGGTGATAATAATCCAACATCATTGTACTCAATTCCAGTATTGGCAAGTAATAATGCTTGGTATAAACCCCCTTTTCTTCCTTTGTAAGGTGTGACAAACCGCCCCAAAAAGGTGCAGTTTCTTGAAAATAAGCCCCATCGTGGTGATAAAATTCTTTTACGTTGGCACTATTACGCGGCAGCATCCCTTTATACATATTAAACAGGGGCAGCATCAAATCATAGTCACCCGCAGCAAGCATTGGCCAATACATCGGCCTAGTGTTTTGAAACCAATACTGCCCACCCCAAGCCCTCATATCAGCATCAAAAGGGTCTGGAACATCTACTTTACTTCCCTTCTCTCTTTTTGTATTGTTGGGGTTATCCATGTTGAAGATGGTACCATTGAATTTGATAGGATAAGCCCCTCTGCTGGTGCAAGCATCCAAATAACGTTGTAAATTATAGCCCAAAGCAACCTTCTCGGCAGTAGTGTCTCCCTTTATATAAATATGGCTCCTGTTCCAAAAGTCTGTCCACCATTTTTGGTGTGCAACTCTTGCTTTTTCAATATTAGTTTTTTCGTTCGCGGCAACAAGTGCATTCTCTTTACTTATCCAATCTTTTGCACTTTCAGTAATAGCAGTTAAAGGATACACAGCTACATAATTTTCCTTTTGCGAAGCAGACACAAGGGTATTCCCTTCCCCCCTTTCCATTTTATTGCCCTTGATTACAGCACCGAAAGTGTTGTGGTTAGATGGCAAAATAGGATTCTCAATCCGGTGATACCAAGTAATCTTATTTTTCTCAGCTGGAAGAACAATATCCGCACTTACTTTATTCACTTCCTTCACTCTCCAAGGGTCTAAAGTCACCTTCATAGTTGTGGCTTCAACCGATTTGCTTTCTACTCTTATCACCGAGATATTGGCATCTACCCAAACACGCACAGTTGTGCCTCCTCCTTTTATCAAAATCTCTCCATCAGATAAATGTAGTGACTGCGAAAAATCCGTTCCTGCCACAAAAGGATTCGGACTGAGAGTAATCCGTACCCTTCCAACCTTCACCAACTGGGTGTTGTTCGCTTCACTCCAAGCATCACTCTTGCCAATATAAAAGATTATGTCCCCATTCTTTTCTGTCCATACATTAAGCGCAATATCACCGTTGCCAATAGGAAGCGACTCTTGCGAGTCATTGCTAAAGTCCATCCAGTTGATATTATAGGCATCAATAGGCTGTTTTAGTTGCGCATTAATAGAAGCTACAAGCATTGGAAGGAAAGAAAAGAGAACAAGTTTTTTCATAATAAATATCTTTCGCCACAAAGGCACAAATGAAAAAGAAGAAGCACAAAGAGGAAATAAACTTTAAAAGCTTTCTTTTTCTTCTTTGTGCTTCTTTGAGACTTTAAGTCTTTGTGGCTGTTTAATCTGAACCTAAAAAATTATTTGCTAATAGAAAACAACCATTTGCTAAAGTCATCGGCGGCCTTGTCATTATCCCAACCTTTGTCGTACCCTAAATGACCGTTTAGGTATTCGTTATAAAACCAAGGATCACCCACAACTACAACTGTTCCCTTGCCCACTTTTGCTGCTGCTGCCACTGTATATTTTTCTGTTTGATGCACTAGTATCGGCTTTGCAGTTTTTGATAAAGTCAATGAAGTAACCTCTTTCAAATACACTTTTTTAGCCGTTTTAAAGATGGGATCGCCCGTAGGAATGTAGAATGCAGCCATATCGTACTTATCATTATACACGTGGCTCTTCACATCCTGATTAAGTGTGATGCCAAATTCGGCAGTTAAAGGTTTAATGTGTTCAAATTCACAGTTCGCACTATCGTTCATCATTATTACCAAAACGCCACCTTCCTTCACCCATTTTTTCAATGCCTTTATATGTTCTGGCTGCACATAATTAGGTGTAGGGGTTTCTTTTTCATTGTCCGGATCCACAATTAAGTACACCGAAGTGCCTTTCAAGTTTTCTTCTGTTGGTGCCGTTTCAAGAGTCTTTAAGGTAAAACCATCCTTCTTAAACACATCGCCCCATTTGCTGTATCCACTCTCGGCAAGGTCTTCCCACATATAGTGGAACCTTTCTGATGTAAACTTCCCGTCCTTACTTTTCTTGTATTCGTGGTTGAAATAATAGTCCAACGTCACTGTTTTAGTCTGTGCAATGCCCGCAAACACCATTAGTGCCAGGGCAAAAGTCAATGCATAATTCTTTTTCATAAATACTATTTATCGTTTAATAATTAAGTGGCAATGTTAATCATCATTTTATTAATAGAAAATGATTTTTATTGATTACCACAAAATGTCTTTCCATCACCCATGTTAATGTTACCAAGAAAGCAAGTTTGGGATTGAAAAAAAGGGGATAGGTTTAATAGGGAGAAGCAAAAAAATATAGCGTTGCAGAAATAACAGCAACCTATTACACTAATTTGACGAACAACAAAAAAGGAGTGTCCCCACAAATATTAATTTCCAAACAGTCCTAAAAAGGGTTTAAATCCACTTCAAAAGTTTAGTTAGCCACGAAATATTATTAGTTTAAGGTGTTGGTATTGCTTTGTTGCCAGTACCTCTTTCACTAAATTTTCAGGAAACAAATTAAGCAATCGAAGTAGTGCTGTTTTAAGTTTTGGCAATTGGTTCTTTAGTACATCAAATACAATCTCAGGATCTATGCCTCTATAATCATGAGCCAGTATATTACGCATATCAGCAATGTTTTGCCATGCAATATTGGGTTGGGTTTTCAACAAGGAAACATCCATCTTTTTGGTTTCTTCTGCAATTGTCTTGTCCCTCTTTGTATGTAAGTGCCTTCTTGAGGGGTGGTATTTTTTAAGATTTATACTCCCCCAAAACAAAGTGTACCCTATTTTCGTCCGTATGTTTTTATTAGAGGTAATAGATATTGAAAAGAAGGAAGAAAGGGGCAACGGATTGGTGGGCATAAACTTTACACAGAAAAGATTAGAGAAAATAGCCATTGCAGGGGAAACGGGAAGCGGAAAAAGTACATTGTTAAAGATAATTGCAGGATTAATTCAGCCCGATGGAGGCAAAGTTTTGTTTGAAGACAAAAGGGTAAAGGGGCCATTGGAAGAATTGATACCGGGACACAAAGGAATTGCTTATTTGTCGCAAGATTTTGCCCTGCCTCACTTCCTGACGGTGGAACAAGTACTGATTTATGCCAATCCATTGTCCGATTCCGAGGCAGAAAAAGACGAATCGGCACACGCATTATACGCCACCTGCAAAATAACCCACCTACTAAAACGAAGAACAGACCAACTGTCGGGCGGAGAAAAACAAAGGGTTGCCCTAACGAGATTATTGCTCACACAACCAAGGCTTTTGCTGCTGGATGAACCATTTTCGAACCTCGATATGGTGCATAAGAACCTTTTGAAAGGGGTGATAACCGAAATAAGTGAACGGATGAACATCACTTGCACCATCGTTTCGCACGACCCCATCGATACCCTTTCATGGGCGCATACAATAGTGGTAATGAAGGAAGGAAGGATTATTCAGCAGGCGAGTCCGGAGGAAATCTATAAAAAACCCGTCAATGAATACGTGGCGGGGCTGTTTGGTAAGTACAACCTGCTGCCATCCACGCTTTCAAGGGAATTGTTGGGTGCGAGGGACAAAACAAAAGGCAAAGAAGGACTGTTTATCAGGCCGGAGCATTTTATTATCCAAAAGACCCAAAAGGAATTGTCAGTAAAGGGAATAGTGAATAAAGTAAGCTTCTTCGGTAGCTATTATGAGATAGAAATGAGGGTGGAAGGCATAGCGATTATCATTCAGACTAATGCAGCACACTATTTGCAGAAAGGGGATGTGGCATTTGTTTCGTTGGGGGTATAGCTTTATCTTGACTTTAGGATTTAATCTGAAACATTGTTCATCTTTACAAGGCAGCATTAAGGATATATATCACATCTATCAATTAGTCTGAAAAATACACAATGAATAAAAGTTTTTTTACACTGATTATTTTGGCAATTACCCTTGGTATGCTCTCTTGCCAAAAGGATTTGAGCGTAGAAGACTATGAACCAGGACGCTTTCCTACGCCTACCCCTACTTCTTATTTCGCAAAAGGTAGCTTGCAAGATACTTCGGGCAATAACCTGGGCGTTGTAGTTAATGGCAGCTATACCTTGGGCGAGGCGTTGACAACTAGCAATACCATAACTGTAACTGTAAACATTACCACCGCTGGCAAGTATAAAATACATACGGATACCGTAAATGGCTGCTGGTTTTCGATGGATTCTATTGTTGCTAGCAATACAGGCATACAAACTGTCACATTGCAAGGTTATGGTAGACCACTTGTTGTAGATACAGCTACATTTACATTGCATTTCCTAAATTCGGTGAGTTCTTTTGCTTTAATTACAGGTGAAGATTATTTCCCATTGACTGTAGGCACTTACTGGACATATCATAGGGACACAGTACCAAATAGATATGCTTGGGATAGTGTCACTTATACAGTGACGGGACTGACACAAATAATTGATGGGAATACTTTCAAATTAGTTATATCAAATCGGAAAGACACGAACTACTATAGAAAAGATACTCTTGGGCATTACTACGAATACACAAATAAGCTTGCTCCTTTTATTCCATTGCTTAATTATATGTTTTTGGATGAAACAAAGGGCGTAAATGATAGTTGGTTAACAGGTTCTTATCCGACAATTTACCAAGGGGCAACCTATAATATTAAACTTCAATGCACTATACTTGCAAAGAGGAGTTCATTTTCACTTAAAAATAAAACAGTTGATAGTACGATAGAAGTGCAAGAAAAGTTTCTGATAACTGATTCAAAAGGAAATGATTATTCAAGTTTTTTGTTGGCAGATACCGTTCAATATGCCAAGAAAATAGGGTTAGTTGAATTTGATTCCCCAGAAACCCCTATATACTTAAGGGCTTCTAATTGGTTTATTAAGTAACAGCTGACACCATTCACTAAAAATCTATCACTCCATTCATCCATTCGCCATCGAAGGAGGCATTATACCTCTTGTAGAAGTTGATTGCTGGCTCATTCCAATCCAAAACCTGCCAACACATACGGCCGAAGCCTTTAATCTTGCATTCTTCAATCATAGATTCAAAAAGAAGCTTTCCAATACCTTTTCCACGCATCTCTTCGGTAACAATAAGGTCTTCTAGGTAAAGCGCTTGCCCTTTCCAAGTACTAAAACGGATGTAATACAAAGCTAATCCTACAATAATCTCCTCATTATCGCTATTAGTTGTAGTGGCAACGTAAGCCCACCAAACAGGGTTGCTTCCAAAGCCACTTTCCACAAAATGATCCAATGAAACCGTGACTTCTTGCGGGGCTTTTTCGTAAATAGCCAATTCAAGCACCAACTCTAGTATCCTTTTGCAATCTTCTTTTACAGCCCTACGTAGTTTAATCATATTTATCAAGATTAGCCTACAAAAGAAGGGAATAAGGGTTAGAAAAGTCCAATATCCATCACTTTATTTGGAAAGAATGGCAATCTTATTTACAAGTAGGCATTAATCACCAAGTAATAAATTGGCTTTTAGTTAAGTTTAAAGGAATTACTTCTTATTTTTACGATAAACGAGGGATATTGAATAAACCAAAGACTGGTTGAATCGTTTATCATTTTCTAATTACAATTAAATACTTCCTTTATGCTAATAGGTGTTCCAAAAGAAATAAAAAACAATGAAAATAGGGTAGCAATCACCCCTGCAGGCGTGGTGCAGTTGACAAAAGCTGGTCATAAAGTGTACATTGAATATGGCGCAGGGCAAGGTTCAGGTTTTACCGATAAAGAATACTCTGATGCCGGCGCATCTATAGTAGCCACCGCCGCAGAAGCTTGGGGAAAGGAAATGGTGATGAAAGTAAAAGAACCCATCCCCTCGGAATACGGATACTTTAGGGAAGGACTTATACTATTTACCTACCTACACCTTGCCCCTGAACCAGAATTGACCGAAGAACTATTGAAAAAGAAAGTAGTGGGGATAGCCTACGAAACAGTACGAACAGCCAACGGGGCATTACCTCTTTTAACGCCAATGAGCGAAGTAGCAGGAAGAATGGCAAGCCAAATAGGCGCACAGTTTTTAGAGAAAGTACATGGGGGAAAAGGGATTTTATTGGGAGGCGTGCCGGGCGTAAAAACAGGGAAGGTAACGATAATAGGAGGGGGGATAGCGGGAACAAACGCAGCTAAAATAGCCTTGGGATTGGGTGCGCAAGTAACAATATTAGACATTAGCTTGGATAGATTGAGGGAATTGGATGACCTGTTTGGCGGAAGGATTGCCACGCTTACATCTACCACTTACAACATTGCACAATCAGTAAAAGAATCAGATTTAGTCATTGGCGCAGTGTTGATACCGGGAGCAAAGGCACCCAAATTAGTTACGGAAGCAATGATTGCATCAATGGAACCAGGTTCTGTAGTAGTAGATATTGCCATAGACCAAGGAGGTATATTCGAAACCACAGATCGCATCACCACCCACGATGATCCGGTTTATATAAAGCATGGAGTGGTGCATTATGCAGTGGCAAATATGCCTGGAGCTGTTCCTAGGACTTCTACTATTGCATTGACAAACGCTACAATGCCTTATGCGTTGCAAATAGCCAATAAAGGATATAAAAAAGCTTGTTTAGAAAACGAAGAATTGTTGAAAGGGCTGAATACTTTAGAGGGATTTGTTACTTATGAAGCAGTGGCAAATGCGCAAGGATTAAAATATACCGATGCGAAGGAATTGTTGGGATAAGAGGAGGGTATTAGGTTGTAAGTATTAAGTAAATGAAAAAGAACCGTGGTGTTCCGAGTAATATTCTTCTTTGGTTGGGTTCGCTACTTTCTGAGCCAATCCTTTCTCGATAACTTTCTCTACAATTTCTTGGGTAGATTGACCAAGAACCAAAGACTTAGGTGCTAAACCAGCAAGCCAGTTATAAACTGCAGCAGTAAAATTATCATCTATTTTATCAATGATTGGAACATTGAATCTTTCTAGTGCTGCTGCATTACAAAGCTGTTCATATTGTCCCCTGATTGGGAGGCAAAGAAGTTTCTTTCCAAGATATAATGCTTCGGCAGGTGTTTCAAAGCCCGCACCAGTAATCACACCAGCAGATGTAATCATACTGTTATTGAATCCTTCATTGCTGATTGGCATCAAAGTAACATTGCCTCTTTGTTCGGTTGCTTTAACCTTTTTAGAGAATACCTGAAAAGGAATATCCTTGCATTTATTTAAAGCATTCACCACAACATCATCGCTGTAATGTGATAAATAAACAGAAATATGACCCTCATTAGAAGGATTAGCCGCAATGATATTGTCTTTGATTATTGGAGAGAAAATAAAATCATCATAAGACTCAAAATGCAAACCTATATAGCTTGTAGAAGTGGCGTAGTGTTTCAATACCCACTCCCCAATAAAATCTTTATGCTTTGGTTTAGGTGTATTGTTAGAAATAAAGCTTGCTTGGTGTCCGAAACCTATGCTTGGCACTTTCTTTAGTTTACAAGCAATGGAAGTGATACTTTCAAAGTCATTGATTACTAAATCATAGTTTTCTACTGGCAGTTCATTTGCTTCTTTCCAGATGCGGCTCAGGTTAAGTTCCTTCCACATCTTTATATAATCCAGCCCGCCCCTATTGCCATAAAATAAACTCAACCCTTTACTTCTGTATTTTATAGGTAATGCCGCATCGAGGTTACTGTTGCTGCCACTTAAAAAAACATCTACTTCGCCATACTGTTGCAGGTAGGGCAATAGCTGCATAGCCCTAGCAATGTGTCCATTGCCTGTTGCTTGAACAGCGTATAGTATCTTCAATATTTTATTTGTGTGTAGCATTTTATTATTGTAAAGATAGGTTAATTACTTTTTGCATGGAACTAAAAAACATAACTTCTTCGGGTACTACATTAAGCTTAGGAAGGTGCTTTTCCATTGCAACAATTGGTGCTTTTGGAGTAATAAACTTCTTGCTGTCATACTGATAGATATTCCATTCTTTATTATCATATTCCAAAGAAGTAAGGTTTTCTATCCAATCCCCACTATTCAAATAAGTAACACTCCCTTTGTCTGTGGTTATAACCCTCTTTTGTGGCTGATGTATATGTCCACAAATTACATAATCATACTTCTTTTCAATTGCCAATTCCGCAGCGGTCTGTTCAAAGTCCCCAATCCAAGCAACAGCTTTCTTCACCCCATTCTTTACCTTTTTGCTAAAACTCATCTTCTCTTTTCCCATCAATTGCAAGAACCAATTGATAAAGCTATTTATCATTATCAATAAGTCATAGCCTTGTCCGCCGAGTTTAGCCAAGAACTTTGCCCCTCCTTTGGTCGTAGCATCAAACACATCGCCGTGGAATACCCACGTCATCTTGCCGTTTATTTCCATTACTAACTTATCAGTCAATTGGAAGTCACCAATTTGCAAATCGGAGTAACGGCGCATCATTTCATCGTGGTTTCCGGTTATATAAATCACCTTGCTTCCTTTGCTCAACAGATTCATTATTTCTTTTATCACCTGCATGTGTGCCACAGGGAAATAACTCTTTTTAAACTGCCATCCGTCTATTATGTCGCCGTTGAGAATAAGTATCTGGGGATCGATACTTTTTAGATAGTTAACTATTTCTTTAGCATTGCAGCCGTAGGTGCCCAAGTGCAAATCACTCATCACAACTACTTCAACCGGTCTTCTTTCCATTTATTAAAGTTTGTCAAAATTCAGTATTCCACATTAACCAAATGTTAACTTAATATCACCAAATTGTTAACAAGCGTACCTAATATGAATGTCAAAACCAATAGAACTTAATGCTGCATTGGGTTTCATAGAGAAAATAGTGTGGAAATTATTGTGACAAAAAATTTTTCTAAAACCTTTGTAACGCTTCCGATGTTAACAGAGTAGTAACAAACATGCAATGACAGTACAACAATCTATTCTTAAGTTCTTCTACCCTGCCCTTATCTACATAGACAATTTAATACGCCCTAAAGATGCTTTGCAGGTAAATTCAAATAATTCTAAGCCCTCGATTCCTGTATATGGCATTGAATTGTTAGATAATGACAACAAACAGTTCTCTTTGGGACAGTATAAAGGGAAAAAGATTTTGATAGTAAATACGGCAAGTAATTGTGGCTTTACGGCACAATATGAGGAGCTTGAATCGTTGTATAAACAGTATCGCTACAAACTCATCATCATTGCTTTTCCTTCCAACAACTTCAAAGGGCAAGAACCTGAAAACGATACAGCCATTGGGCAGTTTTGTAAGATTAATTATGGGGTTACTTTTCCAATCATGAAGAAGTGCGATGTACTAAAAGGAGAAAACCAGCATACAATATATCAATGGCTTACCGACCCCAACCAAAATGGTTGGTGCAATAAGCAGCCAAGTTGGAACTTTTGCAAGTATCTAATCAACGAAGAAGGTGTTTTGACGCACTTTTTCAATCGAAGCATTACGCCACTTGACAAACAATTGATTGATGCAATTGAACCATAAAAACTATTATTCATAGGCTATCAGGAATCCTTTCAATAAAAGATTTAATCCTATATATCCTCCCAATGTACTACTTTTAGTTAACCTAACTACTAAAGCCTTTACCTTCGCCGCATGTCTATCCAACAAAATATTCGTCATTTATCACTTAAAGATTTAGAGAGTTATTTTATTTCCATCGGCGAACCGAAGTTCCGGGTGAAGCAGGTACATGAATGGCTGTGGCAAAAACACGCCCATAGTTTCGATGACATGAGCAACATCAGCAAGAGCCTACGTGCAAAACTTGCAACAGAATTTACCCTTCCTGCTTTAACTATAGAAACATCGCAACATAGCGAGGATGGTACTGTGAAAAGTCGTTTCAAAACATTCGATGGACATTTTATTGAGGGCGTGTTGATTCCTACGGAGGAAAGAAAGACCGCTTGTGTATCGTCGCAAATTGGTTGCAGCCTTACCTGTAAGTTCTGTGCAACGGGTTATATGGAAAGGAAAAGAAACCTGACTTTCGATGAAATATATGATCAAGTGGTGTTGATTAACCAACAGAGCGAAGCTACTTACCAGCAAAAGCTTACAAATATAGTCTTTATGGGCATGGGCGAACCATTGCTTAATTATAACAATGTATTGGCTGCCATTGAAAGAATAAGTGCCGAAGATGGATTGTTTATGAGTCCTAGACGTATTACGGTTTCTACTGCGGGAGTGGCAAAACAGATAAAACATCTGGGAGATAATAAAGTGAAGTTCAAACTGGCACTGTCACTTCATGCTGCCACCGATAAGAAGCGCAATGAGATAATGCCCATCAACGAAAGCAACAACATTGCGGCGCTGGTAGAAGCTTTGAATTACTTTTATAAGGAGACTGGCAATGAAATAACCTTTGAATACATCTTGCTAAAGGGTTTCAACGACTCGCAAAAAGATGCTGAGGATTTAATAAAACTATATCGTCAAGTGCCTGCCGATTTGGTAAACATCATTGAATATAATACCATCGATGCTTTTAAATTTTACAAACCAGACGAAGATGTAGTAGATGAATTTATGAACTTCTTGGATAAAAACCGCGTGAATGCAAGGCTTCGTCGCAGCCGTGGAAAAGATATAGATGCTGCTTGTGGGCAATTGGCGAACAAGAACTAATTATGAGTTATGAGCTATAAATTATGAGTGGTAAGCATTGAACTTACTCACAACTTATAACTTATAACTAAAGAAGTTCTATTCCTTCACAAAACTTACTACCCTCTCATTTCCGTCAGTTGTTTTGATGTGCAAATAATAAACCCCTGCGGCTAAATTAGATACTGACAGTGTAGGATTGGTTGCATCATGCAATGAAATAACCTTTACCAAATTTCCCTTATTATCTATCACTTGTACAGAAGCAATATGGCTTCCCCTAATCATTGCTACATCTCTCACTGGATTGGGTATTACGGTTAACGGTAATCGGTTAACGGTTAACTGCACAGAAACAACCTTACTAAATGAAGAAGCCCCATCCTTATCTACAGCTTTTATCCTATAATAGTTGATACCTTCTGCTGGCGACTTATCAATAAAACTATACCCATTGTTGCCACTACCCACTGCCTCTTTAGTGGCTATAGTACTAAAGGTTGCGCCATCTGTGCTGTGTTGAATGATGAATGAAGCTGTATTTATTTCATCTATTGTTTGCCATTGCAGCAGTACCTGCCCATTGGTTTCTTTTGCTTGTAGGTTGATGGATTTGATTGGTAAATCAGTAATGGTTATGGTATCACTATACAATGTAAGTTGTGTAGCGACTGCATTGGTAGCTACTACATAATATTGTCCATTAGTTGTGGGGGTATAGGTACTATCACCAGTAATAGTTGCCACGAGGTTGCCGTTCTGATACCATTGATAAGTATTATTTATTGGAGCGTCGCCAACAGAGACAGATAATACATTATTACTCAGTTTTAAGGGAATAGTAGCTTGTGGTGAATAATGATTGTAATTATTGTATAATCCTGTAGCATATTTGGATAGGTTTGCAACGTCTTCCATTCCTGCAAAGGTGAATTGATTAAACTCTAGTTCCAAATCTATCAAATCAGTTAAATTCACTATTGATGAAGGAATAGATCCAGTTAATTGATTATTATTTAAGTATAATAATTGTAGATTAGTCAATTTTCCTATCGAAGGAGGTATAGTTCCACTCAGTTGATTGTTATCCAAGTACAATGCATTCAGTTTTGTAAGGTTAACTATCCAAGAAGGAATAGTTCCATCTAAGTTATTTAAAAACAATTCCAGACCACCTAGATTAATTAGGTTTCTTAATGTATCAGGGATAGTTCCATTGAATTGATTGTTACCCAAATTCAAATCAACTAGATTCGTTAAGCTTCCTAACCAAATTGGAATAGTTCCACTTAATTTATTCGATACTAAACTCAAATGGGTTAGATTATTTAAATTAGCTATTGAGGCAGGTATAATGCCAATTAATTGATTACCAGATAAGTCCAACCACTTTAGATTGGCTAAGTTTCCCAATGATGAAGAAATGAAGCCACTTAATTGATTGACAGATAAGTTTAACTTAATTAGATTGGTTATAGTTCCAACTGTAGTTGGGATTGTTCCGTTTAAATTATTATTTCCTATAACAATTTCGGTTACCCTTTCCCCACTAACCGTTATCCCATACCAACTACTCACTGGTGCACTAGTCAACCAATTAGTATTAATAGTCCAGTTTGGTCCCCCAGTGCTATCATATAAATCTACCAATGCAAGGCTGTCTTGTGTGTTTATACCAATTGTATCGCTATGCAATGTAAGTTCCCCAGCCAATGAATTTGTTGCTATCACCCAATATGCACCATTACTCGTTTTTGTATAGGTGCTATCCCCCACTTTTGTAGCAACAAGATTTCCGTCTTTGTACCACCTAAAAGTATTGTTTGAAGGTGTACCGCCTACCGAAACAGAGAGCATATTATTATTGTAGTTTAAAGGAATGGTAGCTTGTGGGGCGTAATATGAACCATTGGGATCGTCTGGAAATAGACCATCAACTCCTTCCATTCCTGCAAATGTGAATTGGTTATATGATAATTCCAATGAACCTAGACTAGGTAACTTTACTACTGCAGAAGGGATAGCACCACTTAGTTGATTGTGATCTAACCATAATTCACCTAGGCTGGTCAGGTTTCCTATTAACGAAGGGATTTTTCCATTTAAATTATTACTACTTAAATCCAATTCTGTTAGCTTAGTTAAGTTACACAATGAAGAAGTTATAGAACCACTCAATTGATTACTACTTAAAAAAATACCTGAAACTCTTCCATTACTATCAAGTAATATCCCATACCAACTACTTACAGGCTTACTGGTTAGCCAATTGGTATGATTAGTCCAGTTTGGTCCACCTATGCTATCATATAAATCTACCAATGCAAGGCTGTCTTGTGTGTTTACTTGTGCTTTTGTGGGCGTGACGGCAATAAATAAGAATACGGCAATCAATAGCGTGGATAATTGTTTCATACGTCTAATTTTTATTGATAAGGAAATGTATTGAGGAATAAAAGTAGGGATTTGTTTTAATTGGATGGAATAATTTTCATTTAAAGTCGGATTTAATCTTATAAATCCCACACACGCATCCCAACTTCCTCCAGTATTGTTTACAAAACTGGTATCAAAAAGGCGAATCCTACTTTTTTTCAACAAACTCTTGCGTGTTTTCAGAAAATCTCCCAGATTTTCTCAAAACTCTTACTAGTTTTGGGAAAACTCCTGCTGATTTATGCAAAACTCCTGCGTGTTTTGGGAAAATTTGGCAGATTTATTCAAAACTCTTACCAGTTTTCGGAAAACTCCTGCTAGTTTCTTCAAAACTCTTGCTTGTTTTTGGAAAATTTCCCAGATTTACTCAAAACTCTTGCTTTTTTGAATAAAACCCGAGTTTGCAATTAAATATGGAAAGGTTTTGGGGCTCTACTAATCATTAATCACTAACCATTTACCACTATCATCTCACCACTAATAAAATTTCTATCCTATCACCATCAATTGCTACTTACTTTTACATCCGTTTATAAATTATGATTTGAAAAGATTGCAACATGAAGACTTTTAGTAATTGTGGGTTGATCATTTTTTCATTCAAATCATTTAATCATTGTTAATATGAAACATCTATTCAACGTACTCATTGTATTAGTTATGGCTACTCTAGTTGGTTTTAAAAGTGGTGACCCCAAGCCTTCCGCAAAGAAGACTGTCGCAGCACGCAACCCGTTCTATTCCGTAAGTAAACTTCCGTATCAGGTGCCTGACTTTAGTAAAATAAACGATTCTGACTACAGGCCTGCATTGGAAGAGGGCATCAAAAGGCAGTTGAAGGAAATAAAGCAGATTGCTGACAACCCTGCTGCACCTACGTTCGACAATACGCTGGTGGCATTAGAAAAGAGTGGGCAGTTGCTTACCCGCGTCAACAATGCATTCAGCCTAGTGTCTGGTGCCAACACAAACCCTACGCTGCAACAACTCCAGGAAGATATTTCGCCCAAACTGACTGCACTTGGCGATGCGATTTACCTGAACAGCAAGCTGTATAAAAAGGTGGAGACACTGCATAAAAACAAGGCTAAACTGAACCTTGACAAAGAATCTGCACGGTTGCTGGATTATTATTACCAACAATTCATAAAGGCAGGGGCAAGGCTTTCGGATGATGAAAAGACCGCCCTGAAAAAGCTGAACGAAGAGGAATCTTCTCTTACCGCCAAGTACGCCAACCAATTACTTGCCGCCGCAAAAGCAGGCGCATTGGTGGTGAGTGATTCATCGGAACTGCAAGGATTGTCGCAAGCGCAAAAAGAATCTTATGCTAATGGTGCAAAGGCAAAAGGGCTAACTGGTAAGTGGTTGATACCGCTAAAGAATACGACGCAGCAGCCACCATTATCATCGCTTTCTGTTCGGGCAACTAGGCAAAAACTGTTTGAAGCATCATGGACGCGTGCCGAGAAAGGGGATTCGAATGATACCCGTGCCGTAATCATACGCATTGCTACCATCCGTGCGCAGAAGGCAAAACTATTGGGCTTTGCTAGCTATGCAGCTTGGAATTTGCAAGACCAGATGGCAGAAAAACCAGCAGCAGTAGAGGAATTTTTGGATAAATTGATACCGTCTGCAATAGGTAAAGCAAAGGAAGAGGCAGCGGATATACAGGCATTGATTGACAAACAAAATGGCGGCTTTGAACTGCAACCGTGGGATTGGGATTTTTATTCGGAACAGGTAAGGAAAGAAAAATATAACCTGGATGAAAGTGAGATAACGCCCTATTTTCAGTTGGACAAAGTGTTGGAGAAGGGCGTTTTTTATGCAGCAAACCAATTGTATGGATTGACTTTCAAGGAACGCCACGACATACCAGTTTATGAAAAAGATGTGCGGGTGTTTGAAGTATTTGACAAAGACGGGAAATCGATAGCGTTGTTTTATGGCGATTACTTTAAAAGGGACAATAAAAACGGTGGCGCATGGATGAGTAACTTGGTGGGTCAATCTACCTTGCTAGGTACAAAGCCAGTGATATATAATGTATGTAACTTCACCAAACCTGTTGCAGGAGAACCTGCATTGATAAGCTTTGATGATGTGACAACCATGTTTCACGAGTTTGGTCATGGGTTGCACGGGATATTTGCCAGCCAGAAATACCCTACACTTTCCGGCACCAGTGTGGCAAGGGATTATGTGGAGTTTCCTTCGCAATTCAATGAACACTGGGCATTGGATCCAAAGGTGTTAAAGCACTATGCACTGCACTACAAAACTGGCGAACCAATACCACAAACACTGATTGACAAGATAAAGAAAGCCAATTCTTTTAATAAAGGTTATAGTCAAGCAGAAGTATTGGCGGCTGCATCACTCGATTTAAAATGGCATAACCTTTCTGCAACAAATGAAGTGAAAGACGCTGATGAGTTTGAAAAGAAAGCTCTGCTAAGTGCGGGTTTTAACTTTGCACCAGTGCCTTCACGCTATAGGTCTACATATTTCTTGCATATCTGGGGCAATGGTTATGCAGCAGGATACTATGCCTACGAATGGACAAAGATGTTGGAAGAAGATGCCTTTGCTTGGTTTCAGGAACATGGAGGATTGACAAGGGAGAATGGGCAACGTTTCAGGGATTTGATTCTATCCAAAGGAAATACGGAAGATTACAATACTATGTTCAAAGCTTTCCGTGGTCGTAACCCAGATTTGAAAGCAATGGAAAGAGATTTGGGATTGCCTGTAAAATAAGATTCAAATTGCCACAAAGACACAAAGGCTCTAATTGCACTAAGGAATTAAGTAAAGAAAAGTGTCGCTGATTTTACATTACAGAAAGAGGTTGATGAAACTTTTCAAAGAATCAGTTTAGAAGTTCTATGTATGATTCTATGACTATTCATTCACCACTGGTTTTATCATGCAAAAGAATAGTGATAAGGTGTAACTTGTGTTTAAAGATTGATGAAATATTACTGCTACTAAAATAATTTAGTTTATTTGAAATTATATATTTAATCTTGCGCTCGAATAAGTAAACAATTCATTCTTTTTCAAATAAAACTTGCATATATGAGTCAAAAAACAAAGTGGGGACAGTTTAGCAGCCTAATTATCGTGTTCTTCTTTTGGGGTTTCGTGGCAGCAAGCAACGATATTCTAATCCCAGTGTTCAAAAAAGCTTTTACCCTTTCACAAGCACAGAGTCAGTTGGTATCCGTTGCGTTTTATATTGCCTACACGGTAGGTTCAATAATCTATATGATTATTTCTGCTGGTTTAGGGGGCGATTTATTGAATAAGATAGGCTACAAGAATGGTATTGCCATTGGGCTTTCCATTTCGGCAATCGGCACACTGTTGTTTTATCCTGCGGCAAACAATAATTCCTTCATACTGATGATTACTGGGTTGTTTGTTGTGGCATTGGGCTTCTCCCTCCAACAAATAGCTGCTAATCCATTGGCAGTTGTAATGGGTGATCCTAAAACAGGCTCGCAACGATTGAGTATGGCAGGTGGTGTAAACAATTTTGGTACAACCATTGGTCCATTACTAGTAAGCTTTGCAATCTTCGGGAGCGTTTCTTCCAACAATGCAGTTGCAAGCATTAGCAGTGTAAAGACGCCTTATCTTATTTTAGGGTTAGCTTTTTTATTGGTAGCTGTCTTTTTTAAGTTTTCATCTATACCAAATAAGATTGACCTTGAGCATGTGGCAGTAGAAGAAGCTGGGGAAGATGAAACAAAAGTGGCTCATAAAAAGTATGCATTTCAATATCCTCAACTCTGGATGGGGATGCTTGCAATCTTTGTTTATGTGGGTGTGGAAGTGGCTACTGCAAGTAACTTACCCGAATATCTAAAACAAAAATTGGCTATCAGTACGGATAAAGTTGCCCCTTTTATTTCGCTGTATTGGGCGAGTTTGATGGTAGGCAGGTGGGCGAGTAGTATTGGTGCTTTCGATTTTAAGGAAAGTACAAAAGGCATACTGAAATTCATTGTTCCCTATATTGCTTTTGCGGTTTTCTTGATAGTAAATACTATTGCTCAGCACGATGTGACACAATTTTATGTGTATGCGATTGTTATTGCTGTAATGATTACGGGGGATATTTTTAGCAAAGGAAATCCTGCTAGGATGCTCTTGATATTTGCCTCTTTGGGTATTACCGCTTTGGTTATTGGAATGCTCACTTCTGGTATGGTAAGCGTTTTTGCTTTTGTGAGTGTTGGCTTGTTTTGCAGCACTTTGTGGCCATGTATTTTTACATTGGCGGTGGCAGGTTTGGGCAAGCATACAAATCAAGGAAGTAGTTTATTGATAATGATGATTATGGGTGGTGGGATTATTAGTTATACGCAGGGACTCCTTGCTTCGGATAAGTATTTAGGCATCCAATATAGTTATGTTGTGGGTGCATTATGTTTTGCTTACCTCGCCTTTTATGCCGTAAGTGTGAAGGGTATTTTAAGAAAACAAGGGATAGATTACGATATAAAAGTAAGTGGCGGGCATTAAAAATAGAATGCCACAAAGACACTAAGACAGAAAGAAGCACTAAGTTCTCACTTTTTGCTTTTTCCTTACCTCATCACTTTGTGCTGCTTTGAGCCTTTGTTTCTTTGTGGCAAAAAATATTGCTGCGAATACAGTCAATATTCATTTATAGCTCATAACTTGCTACCCGTTATCTTTACACGATGCAAATCATATCAGCTACTTACGTTGTGTCTTCTCCAGATGTAAATCTTTGTCCCTCTCCCGATAGGCCGGAATATGCTTTTATAGGGCGAAGCAATGTGGGCAAATCATCACTTATCAACTCTATTTGTAAGCAGCAAAGGCTTGCCAAAACATCTTCTAATCCTGGTAAGACACAGTTGATAAATCATTTTGCAATAGAGAGTACTTCGGGTACAAAAGGCCCTCGATCTAAATGGAATTTAGTCGATTTGCCGGGTTATGGCTATGCTGTGATAGCACAAAGTACGCGTCGCCGTTGGGAACAAATGATTGAAAACTATTTGCGCAAGCGCGAAAACCTTATTAATGTTTTTGTATTGATTGATAGCCGCCATAGTCCTCAAAAGATAGACCTTGAGTTCTTAACGCAATTAGCAAAGTGGGAAATACCTTTTACATTGGCATTTACCAAATCTGACAAAGTAAAACCAGGTGCAGTTGATCGTAACGTAAAAGCATTCTTGGATGCTATGAGAGAAACATGGCAGTTTCTACCGCAAAGTTTTGTAACAAGTGCCACCAAAAACCAAGGAAGAGATGAAATATTGGACTTTATTGAGAAATATAATAAGGAATGGGAGGATGCGAAGAAGCAATAATTGACAATTGATAATTGTCAATTATCAATTAAAATAGGGGAATGTATGCCACAGACGGAGCTTATCTCCATCAAAAACAAATGAGTTGTACATAACGTAATACCTACAACTTATTACTTGCAACTTGCTAATTCACCATCTTATCAGCGCAGCAGCTACTAGCAAAGGCTTCTGGCTTCGCCTTGAAAGCAAACCCCATCCCGAGGATATAGCCCATTGCCTCTTTCAATGCATCATTGCTTTTAAAAGCAGGGTTGGTGTTGATGTCTGCATGAACTTCCATATCCACCTTAAACTCAATAAACAAATCGCAAAGGGCATAAGCAATTTCAATACTTTTTGCCACTTCACTCAGCATCCTTTCCTTTAAATGGAACTTTTGCTTTGTCTTTTCGTTGTGGATGTACATAAATCCACCTGCATGTTCCCTCAAAAAAACAATAACAGTTGCAAATTCAGTTTCAGCACCCTTCACTTGGCTGTCCGTGCCGATACACACTTTCAGCTTAGTACCTTTTGCTACTTCCGACCTGATTGCATCTGCCACTGCCTCCTTAATGGGCAGGTTAATTGACTCTCCATTAAACTTTCTCCATCTCATATAAATAAGTTTTGGGAAAGTTACTAGTTAATCAATGTCACAACGCATTTTGTATATTAATAAATTATTAACAAAGTGGGAATATCGGTATAAAAGGGAGAAAATCGTGAATCGTAAGGAAAGAAAGTCGCAAGTTAGGCGCAAAGACTGGCGATTTCCGTTCCTTACGATTCACGATGCTTAAATAGTTTCTCTGCATTTGAAGTAGTGATCTCGGCAAGTTCTTCCACAGAAATGTTCTTTACGGCTGCAAGCTTTTCTATGATATATTTTAAATAGCTGCTTTCATTTCTTTTACCCCTAAAAGGTACAGGTGTTAAATATGGCGCATCCGTTTCCAATACTAAATGTTCCACTGATATTCTTTCCAATGCTTCTGGCAATCCTGCATTCTTGTAAGTAATTACTCCCCCAATGCCTAGCAGGAATCCCATATCCACAATCTGCTTTGCACTTTCATAGCTGCCACTAAAACAATGGAATATTCCTTTAAGACCTTTGGCAGCATAAGGCTTTACCGTGTTCAATGTTTCCTGCATGGCATTACGTGTATGTATTACTATGGGTAATTGCTTATCCAAAGCCCATTGCATTTGCAATTCGAATGCTTCGTATTGTTGCGCAGCAAAAGTTTTATCCCAATAAAAATCCAACCCTATCTCCCCTACCGCAGCAAAAGAACGGGCAGCCAACTGTGTCTCTACTATACTCAGTTCGTCCTTATAATTCTCTTTTACATAGCAAGGATGCAGCCCCATCATTGCAATACATTCATTGGGATATTGCTTTTCCAACGCCAGCATGGCATCCAAACAAGTACTATCTATTGCAGGTAAAAAGAACTTGGTTACCCCTTCGACTTTTGCTCGATTGATAACTTCATCTATATCATCTTTAAATTCTTCCGAGTACAAGTGGCAGTGTGTGTCTATCATTTTCATCGTGCAAATTTTAAAATATTTTATGCCCCGAACACAATAAAAAATAAATAGACTTTGGAAAATAAAATAATGTAGGCACTCGTTTAATAATGGCTACCCAAATGGGAGCAGAAAATAGAGGAAATACTGTTTTAAATAGATTGAAGATTGTTTTCATAGGGTACGGATTATAACAGGCTAAGGTTTCTACCTCTGCCTTCTTTTTTTAAACTATGATTAATCTAACCTTATGCTTCAAAGCTTACAATCCTTTGAATTGGTATCCCTTCTCACTAAAATATGCTAATGTTTTAGGTAAGGCATAGTGCATCCTGTCCCAAGCTTTTGCGCTATCGTGATAGACTATTATGCTCCCTTCTTTCGAATGTTTCAACACATTTTTCAAGCACGCTTCCCCATTTATTCTTGTATCAAAGTCTCCACTTAATACAGACCACATCACAATATCCATTTTTGAATCAGGCAATTGCAATTTCTTTATTTGGGAGCGTTTTATGCGTCCATGTGGCGGACGAAAAAGGGTTGATTTAATATGTTCCCCAGCAATTGAAATGTCTTTTATATAATTGAAATCTTTCGTTCCCCAACCCTTCAAATGGTTTTGGGTATGATTGCCCACAGAATGCCCTTCTGCTATGATTCTATTATAAATGTCTTTATGCTTCCGCACATTGTTTCCTATGCAAAAGAAGGTTGCCTTGGCATCAAACTGTTTTAAGGTATCCAACACAAAAGGAGTAGCCGTTTCGTGCGGACCATCATCAAAAGTGAGGTAAATTCTTTTCTCCAAAGTATCTACCTGCCATAACAATGTTGGGTATAATTTTCTAAGCCACCAAGGGGTTGATACTAAATACATATTTATCCGTGTGCTACAATATGAAACACTTTCTTCTCGCAAATAAAAGCTTTGCCGTGTTTTTGGAGGAATATTTTCTGTTTATCCTCATTTTCAAAGATGGCATCTGTGAATATCTTTAGTCTTTTATAGGGCATATCGGGTTTCTTGCCATTAAACAACACACTACTTACCCATCCTTGAAGCATACTTGGAAAACTAGTGAGGGTGAGGGTAGTTGTGGCAAATACCTCACAGCTAACCACCGTAGTATCTGTGATGGCAATGAATCCTGCAAACAGACTGTCACTCGCTTGCATTTTCCTTGTAAAGAAATTAGTGTAGGCAGTGTCTTGCTGGGTATTGTTTTGCAGTTGCAGGTAGGCAGATGTTCTACTTATCTCGCCTCGTAGGTACAGCCGCCTGTCTATTTCTTTCCAGATAAACTGTTGTTGATTTGTCTCGTCCATCAGTCTTTTCAGGTCGTCGTCTGCGTTGCCGGCATATTTAAAAGGCTTCGGTTTCTTGTCCCAGCGATTCTGCTGAATACAAAAAACATTCACGAACTGGTCTTTTTGGTTAGGGTAAACAATCTTCGATTCTGCCAGCATCCTATCTTGTTTGCCCCCCGAAATCAGTTCGCCATCTTCCAACAGCACAAAGTCATTACTCGTATTCTCAACCGACAATATCGTTACGGTTGCATCTTTCTCAAAGAAAAATTCTTTAAATTTCAGCTTGCCGTTTTGCATCGCTTCCCGCAGCGAAACTACCCTTGCAGGAAAATTAAACAGCGGGTATCCATCCGCCTTAAACCTAATGGGAATAAGGGTGAGGTTCTTATACGTCCATCCGCTATCGTACTCTATCCGTAAGGTTTGATAGGTCAGTTGCGCCTTCATCTTTGTGGAAAAGAAGCAACAAAACAGTATCAAACCAATAACCAACCGTTGCTTTAACATTATGGTTCATTTATGGTTGTAAAGGTAATTGATATAGGGATTGGCGATTGCATTTTGTGTTTAGTACAATATTACCTTCTTCCGAAATTGAATCTTAAAATCTTATTACGCTAAAGATTCTCGAAAGGATGGGGAGTGGGTTTAAAGACACACACGAAATGGGGCGGTAGCGGAGGGAATGACTAATGTTTTTTATGATATAAAGCAATTCCAATAAAAATGCTTATAATTCCCATTACAATATTGATTAAACGATAATAATCATCTCCGAGTGCTTTTTTTAGTCCATTATATTTAGCTGTCATCCAAAAGGCAATTTTCTTATTTAGTAATCCCATAGTTAAAGAAAACAGTCCATACAATAAAAAGAAAATAGTATCAAAATCCATAATTGTTATATCAATTTTAATTCTTTAATAAATGAACAATCATTTTACAAACCTAAATATACTCCCCTTCACTTAAATCTTTGTGCCTTTGCAAGTAAAAATACAAAAGATTTTGCAACTTTTTAAATCTTGCCAAATCTTCTTTCCCCTCATTCCCCAAACAATACCTACATTGCACCCAAGCGAGGAAAAGTGGTTTAGGTTTTGGTAATGCGCTATTGCCAACTAAACATTTTTTACCAACAAAATTTTTGCTCGTGCCGTTACAAATCAATTTTTCCCCTTTCATTTCTGGTCTCACAGGTGTAAAAGCCTCTGCCATTATCGTTCACAACCTCTTTTTGAATCTCTTTTTGCTGGTTTATCATCGAGATTAGCTCCAGAAAAGACATCTTTTACCAAAAAAAAGAGGTCTTTTATCGCAATAAAGAGGTCTTTTCTCAAATAAAAGACATCTTTTACACAAAAAAAGAAGTCTTTTTTTACAATAAAGAGGTCTTTTATCAAAAAAAAGAGGTCTTTTTTCGCAATAAAGATGTCTTTTACAAATAAAAAGAGGTCTTTTTTCTTTGAAAAGACATCTTTTTTAGAAAGTAAAATCGGGAATTAGCATAAAATAAAAAGGTTTTTAAATTAATTAATCAGTAAAAAATAAATATTATGAGTGCAAATAGAGCAATTACAAACTTTGAAAATGAAAATGATGACGAACTAGTTACCACCGCAAACTCTGCCATAGCGGGGCTTACAGGCAATGCAAATTTTACTTTTGGCACACAATTGTCCGATTTGGTTGCGGCAGAAGCAGTATATTCTACCAAACTTGGGCTGGTGGCAACGGGTGGCAATACGGCGGTAACGGCAAAAGATGTTGCCAAAGGAGGGGTGGAAGGGAAGCTTGCAGTGGTGGCGAAGGCCGTGAACCTGCAGGCAAATGGGGATTTGGGCAAACTGCAATCGAGCGGGTTGCCATTGGTAAAATTGCCTGTTCACAACAATATGGGGGTGCCGGCGGATTTGGAAGTGGAAAGGGACAATATTGCCGGGTATATGAAAGTAAGTGTGGGCACGCCTATTTATGGCACCCACGGAACCATTATTGCTTTTTGGAAACCAGAATTGGGACCTACCCCTGCTAATATAAACGATTGGTTTTTCCGCCATAGCAATGGGCATAGTTATACAATAACGGGCCTTAGGCCCAATGTGGCTTATCCGTTTGCGGCTGCCTACAAGGGCAACGACAACGAACCTTTGGTGTGGACGGCAATCACTACAAAATCGGCGGGAGATTAGGATGGTAGATAGTAGATAGTAGATAGTAGATATTAGATAGTAGATAGTAGATAGTAGATAGTAGATAATAGATAGTAGATATTAGATATGAGTGTTTTTATACAAAAAGCCCTTTCAAGAAATTGGAGGGGCTTTTTGCATTAATATCTATTATCTATTATCTACTATCTAATATCTACTATCTAATATCCCATATCTCTGCCTTTGCGTCTTTGTGACGACTAAAAACTATTATCTACTATCTCATATCTACTATCTTTTCTTCCAAATCTTAATAAATCCCCCTGTTTTCCCTCGGTTTTCCACACTTGTCCACAGTCTATTCACAGAGTAAATGACCTTTAAATTTAATGAATCGCCCGAAAGTCAATACAGTATTGACTTTTGGGCGAAAATGCGTTTGTGGATAAATGAAAAGTGCCAAAAAGTATTAAATAAGTGGTAAAAAGTGTTTCTTTGTGTGAAATTGTGGGAATTTTAAATCTCAAATAAAAGGTATGGCATTTTTTCACGGAGAATATGAGGTAACAATAGATGCGAAGGGTCGCTTCTTGTTGCCTAGTTCCCTGAAGAAGCAGTTTGCCGAAGGAGAAAACAAGTTTATGCTTGCCAGAGGGTTTGAAAAATGTGTGACCCTGTACCCTATGAAAACCTGGGCCGGCATTTTGGAGAAGTTGGAAAAACTGAATACGTTCGAAAAGAAAGCGAGGGATTTTATCCGTCTGTTTTTGGCAGGGACCACAGAAGTAGAGTTGGATACTGCCGGAAGGATAATGATGCCATCGGGACTGAAAGCATACGCTTCGCTGAATAAGGACGTGACGATTAATGCAATACTTGACCGCTTTGAGATTTGGGACACTGCGACTTACAAACAACTGCCGAGCGAGTTTTCATCCAAGGAATTTAGCGATTTGGCCAATGAGGTGATGGCTGGTATTTCATAAAAGTTCAGTTTTCTCAGTGCCTCAGTGGCAATTAGTAAAATTTTAATTGCCACAGAGACACAGAAGAGGCAGAGTGAAGAATGAGAAAAATGGAAGAAAAGCAATCGATAAATAAGGCGAGCACGGTATATCACGTTCCGGTTTTGTACAACGAGGTTTTGGAGGGATTGGATATAAAGGAAGGAGGGGTATATGTGGATTGTACGTTTGGTGGCGGCGGGCACAGCAAAGGGATCATTGAAAAGTTGGGGAAAAATGGAAAGTTGGTAGCGTTTGACCAAGATGCCGATGCGGTAAAGAACTTGCCAGAAGATGAAAGGATATTGTTTGTTCCGCAGAATTTTAAGCACATACAAAGATTTTTGAGGTTATATAAAATAGGAAAGGTTGATGGGGTATTGGCAGATTTGGGAGTAAGCAGCCATCAGTTCGACGAAGGGGACAGGGGGTTTTCAATACGGTTTGATGGGCCGCTGGATATGAGGATGGATCAACGGGAAGGACTGACTGCTGCAACCATCATTGCTAATTATCCAGAAGCGAAACTACACCTTTTGTTTGAGCAGTTTGGCGAAGTAAGCAACTCGAAGACTTTGGCAAAACACATCGTAGAAGCAAGGAAACAAACGCAGGTGCAAACCATCCTTCAATTCAAATCGATGATAGCGCCAGTTGTAAAAGGGAATCCTAATAAGTATTTGGCGCAAGTGTTTCAGGCGTTGAGGATTGAAGTGAACGGCGAGATGGAAGTGTTGAAAGAAATGCTGTTGCAATTGAATGAGGTGGTGAAAGAGGGTGGACGAGTTGCAATTATAACCTTTCATTCTTTGGAAGATAGGTTGGTGAAACAGTTCTTTAAAAATGGAAGCTTTGAAGATGAAGTAGATGATAATCCCTTTGTTCAAACGATAAAAGAACAGAAATGGAAGTTGGTGAATAAGAAGCCAATCACGGCAACGGAGCAGGAATTGAAATTGAATAAAAGAAGTAGAAGTGCAAAGTTGAGAGTGGCAGAAAAGTTATGAGTGATGAGTTATAAGTTATGAGTTAAAAATGGCAGAGCAAACAGAAAATATCAAAAAGGTAAATCCCAAGGGGAAGCGGCTGAAAGTGTTGGGAGACGCTTTTTCGGAAGGCAGTTGGATTACCCAAAACCTAAATTTCTTTTTGTTCCTTTCTTTAATAGCGGTTTTGTACATAGCAAACGGACACATGGCAGATAAGACAATCCGGAACATAAACAAGACCCAACAAGAAATAAAGGATTTGCAATACGAATATAAAACGGTGAAAAGTGAGGTGATGTACAAAAGCGAAGAGGCACAAGTAGAAAAAGCAGCAGCACCATTGGGATTGAAAATTACTAAAGACGTACCAGTTAGGTTGCAACCAGAGAAGTAAAGAAAATGGAAGTAAAAAAGGACATATTATGGAGGGTTTATCTCAGCTACATCTTTATTGTGGCGATATGTCTTACCATTTTTGGTAAAGCCGTTTACATTCAACAGTTTCAGGGGCATTATTGGAGAAGCATGAGCGATAGTTTACATCAACGAATTGAAGAAGTGGATGCCGAAAGGGGCACTATCTACAGCGAAGATGGCAAGATGTTGAGTACGAGTATCCCACAATTTGATGTGTATATAGATTTTGCTGCTGATGGACTTAGGGAAAAGAGTGGGGTAAGGTTCAGGGAGAATCTGGATAGTTTAAGTCTTTGTTTGGCAAATCTTTTTCAAGACAACACAGAAGGGGCGTACAGGAAAATGTTGTTGTACGGATATAAAACTAAGGACAGGGCATTTTTATTTAGAAAGAATGTTACGTATAGGCAATATCAGGAATTGAAGAAATTTCCATTGATACGGTTAGGAAGAAATAAGAGTGGGTTCGTTTTTACCAATAGAACTATCAGATTGAATCCATATAAACTTTTTGCATACAGAACCATTGGGTTGGACAGGGATTCTGGGAAAGGACAAAAGGTGGGATTAGAGCAAACTTATGATACCCTATTAAAGGGAACGAGTGGTAAGAGGTTGGTTAGATATATAGCTGGCGGAGTGAGTGTCCCAGTGGATGATTATCAAATAGAACCTGAAAATGGTAAAGATATTGTAACAACCCTCGATGTGTTTATCCAAGAAGTAACCGAGAATGCCTTGCTAAAAATGATGGTCAATAACGATGCAGAACACGGTTGTGCCATTGTGATAGAAACAAAGACGGGCAAGGTAAAGGCAATGGCAAATTTGGGTAGATGTGAAGTAAAGAAAGGCGGCTACGATTCAGTCTTTTATGCTGAAGATTTCAATTATGCCATCAATCCTACTGAACCGGGTTCAACTTTTAAGTTGGCTACGATGCTTAGTTTGTTGGAGGATAAGAAAATTACGTTGGAAAGTCCGGTGAACCTAAACGGAGGTTTGTGGGAAATAAATGGACAAAAGGTTTTGGATGCAGAAAAGCACGGAAGGATGCAGGTAACCGCTAAAGAAGCGTTTGAACTGAGTAGCAATGTGGGTTTGGCAAAGATGGCTTATGCAGGTTATGCTCGTAATCCGTGGGCTTTCATCAATCATTTGGTTGGGATGCATTTGGATACATTGACGGGGATTGATATTACTGGAGAACGTAGGTCTGTTATTCATAAGCCGGGAAGCAAATATTGGAGTGCGAATACATTGCCTTGGATGGCTTTTGGTTATAACATTGAAGTGACTCCTTTGCAAACCGCAACACTTTACAATGCTGTGGCTAACAATGGAAGAATGATGAGACCTTATTTATTAAGTTCTGTGAAAGATGAGGGAGAGGTGATTGACGAAAGGCAACCTTACGTAACCATTGATAAAATATGCAGCGACCAAACAATTAAGGATTTGCATACTTGCCTTGAAGGGGTTTGTACGGAGGGCACTGCCGCACAATTATTTAAAAATTCTGCTTACAAAGTGGCGGGCAAAACTGGGACTGCATTGGTAGCAAACGGTAGCAAGGGGTATGAGGATATGATTTATCAAAGCTCTTTTGCTGGTTATTTTCCTGCTGACAATCCACAATACACTTGCGTTGTGGTGATAAAAAATAAGCCCCATGCTTTACGTTTCTATGGAGCTGAGGTAGCTGGACCAGTTTTCAAAGAAATAGCAGATAGGTTGTACACGACTTATGTTCATCCAAATAATATCAATTATGTAAGTGCAACGGTTAAGCCTGACAGTAGCATTTTTAGTTATGTGGGATTGAAGCAGGATATAAAACAAGTAGCAAACACTATCAAACTTCCTTTCAAAGAAAACGATAACAATGGTGAAGAAGTGGGAAGCGTAGAAGGAACTAGGAACCAGGTTTCGTTTGCTGAAAGGATGATTGGGAATACATCCATGCCTTCGTTGAAAGGGATGGGATTAAAAGATGTGGTGGTTTTGTGTGAAGGGATGGGTTTGAAACTGAAAATAAAAGGGAAAGGAAAAGTAAGTAATCAATCTATTTCGGCTGGAGAAGCAATTGCTCACGGACAAGAATTAACAGTTGAACTAAACTAATATGCAAACACTACAAGACATATTATACAAAGTGCGTTTGCAGCAAGTGGTGGGAAGCACAAATATTGCCGTGTCGTCTATTGCTATTGATAGTCGTAAGGTGGAGAAAGGGGCTGTGTTTGTTGCAATTATTGGTGCGCAAATCAATGGGCATGTTTTTATTGAAAAGGCAATTGAGTCAGGTGCAGTAGCGATAGTTTGCGAAACAATGCCTGCACTTACCCTTAAGAATATTACTTACATCGAAGTAAAAGATACAAGTGAGGCAGTTGCTTTAATGGCGCATCAATTTTATGGCGAGCCTTCCAAGAAAGTAAAATTAGTTGGGGTAACAGGTACAAATGGCAAGACTACTGTTGCTACCCTGCTCTTTAAATTGTTTACTAAACTTGGGTATGACTGTGGATTGATAAGTACGGTTCAAAATCAGATTGGTTCTACAATCATACTCGCCACTCATACTACCCCTGATGCGGTTAGTTTGAATAAATTGTTGGCTCAGATGGTAAATGAAGGATGCACACACATTTTCATGGAGTGTAGCAGTCACGCCATCCATCAAAAGAGGATTGCAGGGTTGCAGTTTACGGGCGCATTGTTCAGTAATATCACCCACGACCATTTGGATTATCACAAAACCTTCGATGAATATATCAAGGTCAAGAAAAAGTTCTTTGACGATTTGCCTTCAACTGCTTTTGCCATTACCAATGCTGATGATAAGCGTGGGATGGTGATGTTGCAAAATACAATTGCTAAAAAGTATTCCTACAGCCTCAAAACAATGGCTGATTTCAAAGGTAAAATCTTGGACAATGCCCTCTCAGGTTTGCAGATGATTGTGAATGAGATTGAAGTTCATTTCAGATTGATTGGTGAATTCAATGCCTATAACTTATTGGCGGTTTATGGTGCGGCAATTTGTTTAGGTGAGGACAAACAAGAAGTGCTTACGGTGTTGAGTATGCTTACTGGTGCCGAGGGAAGGTTTGATTATGTGATTAGCAACCAACAGATAATT
>Ga0164296_1000401_pt1 | contig 52814 bp, 48 predicted proteins | sample GEODES057metaG_FD_113533 | JGI IMG/M metagenome (GOLD analysis project Ga0164296, IMG submission 113533) | Dystrophic lake water microbial communities from Trout Bog Lake, Wisconsin, USA - GEODES057 metaG | ecosystem: Environmental > Aquatic > Freshwater > Lake | place: USA: Trout Bog Lake...
GACTTTGGGTGTAATCACGCGTTCGAGAACGATCAAACCGTCCACGGTGGCGAGAATTCGCTGCAACTGCTCAATGCGCTCATCTTCATCAAGTGAGGTGAAGCTCAAGAGAATTGAATAATTCGCGTTCGAAGCCTCGGTTTCAATACTGCGAAGCAGCATGTCCACGTACAGCATGCTCTCGCGCTCGACGCCGGGGTGCTCGTCGACCATGAAGTCCTTGGGGAAAGCAACACCAAGGATCTTGGTTCTGCCGGAGGAGAGGTGTTGCGCCATGGGGTTCGCTACGAAGCCCAGTTCAGTAATAGCCTTTTCAACTCGACGCTGCGTGGCGGAGGAAAGCTTGGCGCTGCCATTTATATGGCGACTGACGGTGGCTACCGAAACCTTGGCACGGGCAGCGACGTCGTAAATCGTCGGACTGATGTTGTCCAAAACTGCCTCCCCCCAAGGATATTTACGGTCCGAAAATAGTTCGTAACCGGTTACATCGTGAAACCGGTTTCAACTTAGACTTTCGTGCAAGGGCCTGTCAAGCCAAGTAAGCGAAACTTTTCACATTTTCGTCACATGGTGCCGACACTCCAATGCGACTCTTTTATTGAGGGGGAAACCATGACAGCAAGTAACGACGCGCTTACGAGCGTTCCACTTGAAGAGAAAGTTCAGTTACTGATCGGTACCGGTTGGGGAACAAACGAAAGCAAGACGCTCGGCCTACGTCCGATCACCATGGCTGACGGTCCCCACGGGCTTCGTAAGTCTCAGGAAGGCAGCCTTGGCCTCGGTGGCGAAGTCCCCGCCACGTGTTTTCCACCGAGCGTTACTCTCGGAGCAACGTGGGACACCGACCTCGCTTACCAAATGGGTGCGGCTATTGGTCGCGAATCACACCAAGAAAACGTTGACGTTCTTCTAGGACCTGGCATCAACTTGAAGCGCTCGCCACTGTGTGGACGTAACTTTGAATACCTTTCGGAAGACCCGCTCCTTAGTGGCGTTCTCGGTGCTGCGTACATCAACGGCATCCAGTCCAACAATGTTGCAGCGTGCGTGAAGCACTACGCCGCTAACAACCAAGAGACACGACGTATGAATGTGGACGCAGTTATTGACGAGCGCACGCTGAATGAGTTGTACCTGCGCAGCTTCGAGATTCTCATTGAACTTTCGAACCCGTGGACCTTGATGTGCTCCTACAACTCAGTCAACGGCAGCTTCGCCAGCGAAAGCAAGTTCCTCTTGACCGACGTCCTTCGTGATCGCTGGAACTACGACGGCGTCGTAGTCTCCGACTGGACAGCAGTTATTGACCGAGCCCGTTCGCTGGAGGCTGGTCTCGACATTGAAATGCCTACGTCGAAGAATGGTGCGCCACGCGTCATTGAAGCAGTCCGCAATGGAGAGCTTTCCGAAGACTTGGTCGACCTTTCAGTTAACCGTCTCATTACGTTGGCTCAGCGCGTTACGCGCCCAGCTCCTTCGGAGCCTGTTGACTTTGACGCTCACCACGCACTCGCTCGTCGTATTGCAGCAGCAGGTGTTGTCATGCTCAAGAACGAAGGCAACATTCTTCCATTGGCCGACAAGGCCGGCCAGAAGATTGTCGTGATTGGTGAATTTGCCCAGTCACCTCGCGCTCAAGGTCAGGGAAGTTCGCGCGTCAACGCACTTCGCAATGACGACGCCCTCACTGCGCTCAAGGCACGTTTCGTTAACTCAGAAATCGAGTACAGCGTTGGTGTTCGCAGTGTTGACTCTTCGGACGAGGCGGCCATTCGCGCAGAAGCTGTTGAAGTGGCCAAGAACAGTGACGTTGCCGTGCTGTTTATTGGTCTCTCAGACTTGGACGAGTCAGAAGGCTTCGACCGTACTGACATTGCTATCCCTAACGCCCAAATTGCCCTCGTACGAGAAGTAGCCAAGGTCAATAAGAACGTTGTCGTGGTTCTCACTAATGGTTCACTCGTTGACATCGCGAGTTGGATGGACGAAGCGCCAGCCATTCTCGAAGCGTGGCTCGGCGGACAAGCCGGTGGTCCCGCTATCTGCGACATCTTGAGTGGTGACGCCAGTCCTTCTGGTCGCCTCAGCGAGTCAATCCCCTTTAAGTTGAGCGACATTCCTGCGCAGATGAACTTCCCCGGGGAGTTCGACTCGGTGATCTACGGTGAGCGCCTTAACGTGGGCTACCGCTACTTCACTTCATTCGATGTGCCAGTGGCTTTCCCCTTCGGATTTGGTCTCAGCTACACCAACTTCGAGTACAAGACACTTTCCGTCACTGAACAGGGTGACAACGTTGTTGTCCGCGTTGGGGTCACCAACACCGGTTCCGTTGACGGCGCTGAAGTAGTGCAGGTCTACGTTGGTCGCGAAGAGTCCGTCGTGGACCGTCCGGTCTACGAATTGAAGGGCTTCGCACGCACGTTCATCAAGGCTGGCGCTACCGAAGAAGTAACCGTGACAATCCCGACGAAGCACCTCGCGTACTGGGACGTTCGCGTTGGGCGGTGGGTCGTTGAACCAGGTTCGTACACCTTCAATGTTGGTGCGTCGAGTGGTGACATTCGCCTGCGTAGCGAACTTTCACTCGCGGGCGACAACGTAACGCCTCCACTCACGGCAATGTCAACATTGGGCGAGTGGCTCGAGAGCCCGACCTACGGCGAGAAGGTTCGCGAAGTCTTCGGACTCACCGGCGAAGCAATGGCCTTTGTTGGTGAAGAAGGCTCACCGAACTACAAGATGTTCATGAACATTCGTCTGAACCAGATTGTCCACCTTGCAAACTCCGATCGTTCAGCTGACGAGATGGTTGCTGAGGTTCTTAAGTAGTACTCGCCTTGAAGAAGTAAACATGCGAAAGTAGAACGATGTCCACCACAACGCCAGAACAAGTACGAGCTGGCGTTGTGGTGCGATGGCGTTGGTCGCTTACCTCGTTTTACGTCTTGATGGGACTGAGTGGCGCCCTGTGGGCCGTACGTCTGCCAACCATCCGTATTGACCTTCACGCTTCGAGTTTTGAGCTCGGACTTGTTGGGCTCTGCGCTGCTATTGGCTCATTCTTGGGTATTGCCGCATCACACCGAATCATTCAGCGCTACGGCACTCGCGCTGCCATGTGTCTGGGGTACATCGTCGGACCGGTCGCCTTCATCATCGAAGGGTACGTCACGCAGCACCGCTGGAGTGACGGCATCATCATCGTGGGTGTTGGCTATTTCATCAATGGGCTCAGCTTCTCGTGCACCGACATCGCAATCAACGTTGACGGTTCGGCAATTGAACGAGAGCTCCAACAGTCGGTACTACCTAACCTGCACGGTCTGTTTTCTGTTGGCTCAGTAGTTGGAGCAGCCCTCGGCACACTCTGCGCCGCAATCCATGAATCAATCTTTACTCAGAGCACCGCTGTGGCAATTGTGATGTTGGCCATTCCCTTCGCAACGTACTCAATGTTGCAAGGACGCCAGGGTGAGCACGTTGGCTCCAAGGAAGAAGGTCGCTGGCGAGACCTCTTCGACGCATCGCTCATGATTCTTATTGGGTGTATTTTCCTCTTCACTGTGGCCGAAGGTGCGGCCAACTCGTGGCTCACCCTGGTGATTAATGAAGCCCGACACTTTGATCCAGTCTTTGCGGGCGTATGCCTCTTTAGCTTCAGCGGAGCCATGACGGTGATGAGGTTGGCGTCACGAAGGTGGGCAGAGAAGGCCAACCCAATCACGATCTTCCTCTACCTCGGGACCATTGGTTTTGTCGGTGTTTTCCTCATTCGATTCGCAACATCTCAGCCACTTCTGATTTTGGGGTCGGTGTTATGGGGAGCCGGTATCGCCCTCGCTTTCCCCCTGTGCATCTCAGCAGCTGGGCACACTGGCGCGAACTCTTCGCAGCGGGTGGTGTTTGTCGCAACCTCGGGCTACGCCGCCTTCCTTATTGCACCACCGTTTCTCGGTCTCGCCGCTCAGAAGACGGGACTGCTCACCATTCCCACTATTTGCCTGGGTTCGTTTCTCCTGGCCCTCGTGCTACTGACCTTTGGGCGTCGCACTGTTGCTCAGGCCATGGAGAGCAATCGAAGTCAGACGAATTAATTCTCTTGATTGGTGTACGACACAAATCGTTGTGAGAAGTTCACTAGTGAAACGCCAAGCACGAGACAGCCGGCACAGAGTACGAACACTGTTCGTAGCCCCCATGGACCAAGTGCTGATGCTCCAATAACGGGACCGGTGAGAAGCGCCCCAACGAGACCAGAATTTGTCTGGAGTCCCATGGCTGCTCCCGGAAGAGGAACGACCCGCTGAAAGATCATGAGTCGCACTGCGGCGTAGGTGGCAACGAACGTGGCGTTAAGGACCTGAATGATGAGCATTTCTTCACCACTCCGGGCCGTGGCCATGAGGAAGTAGTACCCCACGCCGGCAAGGGCGGCGTAGGAAATCAGCCTGACTTCAGAGTGCTTCATGACGGCTTTTCGCAGCCAGAGCAGTGCCGGCACCTCGAGCCCGGCTGCGAGTCCGAGGGCAATACCTCCCCACAGTGACGTCGAGTGCAGCGACCGAACAGCAAAAAGTGCAGTTACCGTCATGGACGCCGACATTGCTGTCTGCATGAACGAGAAGCCCAGAAAGAGACTGGTCACGCCTAGTTTGCTGACGCCTAGACGTTCTTTCACTTTCGCGACAACTTCGACCGGCACTCTGGTACGGATTAACTGACTCGTGACCGTAAAGTTTCCGGTAGCCAGCACTGCAATGAGACCGACCAGAGCCTTGGCACCGGCAGTGGCGACGAGCAGTGTACCGAGCGGCGCTCCGAGTACCCAGGCCAGTGAGATGACCGAACGCATCGTCACCACTTCTTTGCGCGACGATCCAGTGTGGCGGGCGTAGGCGAACAGCATGGCGTTACCCACAAAGGCCCAGGCACCAAAGATGATCAGAAAGCACGAACCCACCAGGAGTGAGCGCATCGTCAACAAGGCGGCGCACATAATGAGTGAGCACGCCGAACTCGCGACCATTGGCGACAGATAGTCACGGTGACGGTCAGCCCAGCGAGGTACCGACCACGACAAGAACATGGCGACCACGTTGTACAGGAAGATCACCAGGGCAATCTGGCCATTTGATGCGTTATAGAGACGAGAGAGCAGCAGCGCGGACATGGGGTTCGTGACCGCCATTTGTGTTCCCCATAAATACGCCGCACCACGCATGGCGAATCGAGGAGGAGCCGTCTTTTCTAGCTGATGACCAACCGTTGCATCGTGGTCAGAGGAGAGCGACATTGCCCTCCAGTCTACGTGGCTTGATTTACGAGACCGAGTGTGGCAATGATGGACTCATGCGCACATTCGTCAAGCTTCTACTCTGTACTTCCTCGCTGTTGTCAGCGTCGTCTTTGTACGCAGCGAGCGCGAATGGTGCAACCACCGTTTCAATTGTTGACTGTCTCAACGTCACGGCAGCTCCAAAGCAACTCATCATTGCGTGCGGCGACGGCAATCGGTACATTGCTGGTATTCACTGGACGCAGTGGGGGCTGCCTTCAGCGAAAGGATCGGGCCAGCTGACGTGGAATGACTGCTCGCCGACCTGCGCAGCCGGTCACTATCACTCCAAGCCAATCACTTTCAGCGCCACAAAAATTGTGACTTACCGAGGCCACAAGGTGTACAGCGAACTCGTTGGCCCTAAGGGCAGTTGGACTACGTCCTCTGCAACCTGGGACCTACTACCCGAGTAGGTACGACCTACTCTCCCCACGCTTCTTGTTCGGGGGCGTGCTTGTCGAGACCGAAGCTAGCAACCACGAACACCACCACGGCAATGCACTGAGCAATGAGGGCCTGCTTGAAGCCGCCCGCAAAATCACCCTTCGTTACTCGAGAGAAGAAGACAGTTCCGAAAATCGCTACGCCGGCTGAAGCACCAATGGCCTGGACCGCGGTGAGAAGTCCCGAGGCGGAACCAATTTCGTCATTACCAATGGACGAAAGAATCGTCTGGAAGAGCGCGGCAACAATAAGTCCCGTGCCGAGTCCCGACACTGCCATGCCGGCCACAATGTGCCACACCGAGAATGCTCCACCGGCGTTCAGCCCGATCCACAGAAGTGCTGCACCAATAATTTGCACGCCCGCTCCAATGTGCAACGTCAAGCGCCCAAGCTTTTCCGAGAGGACAGCCCCCGAGAGGACGCCACCAATGGCGGTGCCCACCGCAATAGGCACATTCGCCAACGCTGCGTGACTCGCACTGAAGCCGTGACCAATCTGCAGGAACAAGGTGATAATCAAGTACAGGCCAGTAAAACCACTGAAGAAAATGGCGATGGATCCAACACCTACTAAATAGTGTCGGTTTTCAAAGAGCGAGGCCTTGACCAGTGGTGTCTTGCCCGACCGCTCAACCACTCGGTCACGCAGCATGAACAGGTAAAAACCGACTGGCGACGCCACCAAACAGATCCACGTCCACGGCGCCCAGTTATCAACGCGACCTTCAATGAGGGGGAGAATCAGGAGCACTGACGACACCGCAATGATGAGGCCACCTAGGGCATCAATAGTGACGCCACGGTCCCCGGGGCGCTTGGGCAAGATGAAGAATCCTGAAATTGCTCCGATAAGTCCAATAGGAACATTCACCAAGAACACTGCTCGCCACGAAAGGTTAAGGATGTTTCCTTGGATAATGAAGCCACCAATAATTGGCCCCAAGATGCCGCCGAGTCCATAAATAGGGCCTGACGCCGCAAAGGCCTTGCCCATTTCTTCTGGCGGGAACGACTCGCGGATGAGACCCAAACCCTGAGGCAGTAGCAAGGCACCGGCCACGCCTTCAAGGATCCGAAAAAAAATCAACCAATCAGTGCTGGTTGAAATAGCGCAGAGCACTGAGGCCACCGTGAACCCGGCCATACCGAGCAAGAACGTGTTGCGACGGCCGTAGCGGTCACCGAGGCGCCCACCGAGAATGAGGCCCGCGCCTAGGGCGAGGGTGTAGCCACCGATGATCCACTGCAGCGACGATGGCGATGCGCCGAGGTCACGCTTCAGAGAAGGTCCAGCAACATTGACAATGGTGCCGTCGAGCAAGTCCATCACCTCGGCCACCATCATGATGGCCAAGATCCACCAGCGAAGCGGGTGTCCAGTGGGAGCGGTTGTTGAGGTCTCTTGAGAAGTCACCCTCTCAGACTAAGCGTCCGCCCTACTTTTCAACGACAAAGAGTGCTCGGTGCGCTTCGTCCGTGGCACTGCCACCTTGCGTATCAGACGCCACCACCACCTTCGTGAACGAACCGAGTTCCTTGATGATGTTGTCTAGCGGCACGGCCAGCTCTTCGATTCGTTCCTGGTGCAGAGTGAATGTGCCGTTTCCTAAGGACTCAAACACCCGAATGTGCCACGTAGCAAGTGGCGCCCGTGAGTAGTCGAGTTCCATGATGAGCGTATGTTCTTCAAAGTCGTAGACCCAGGGATCGACTTCGCCCAAATCCTGAAACCTGCCAACAGTATTCACGTCGAAAATGAAAAGTCCACCGTCAACGAGCAGCTCGCGGACGTTCGCAAAGAGGGCTTGCCACTGGGCCCACGAGGTCAGATGGTTAATGGTGTCGTAGACACAAAGAACCGCATCAAACTTTTGCTCCGACGTGAAGGTAGTGATGTCGTCCACGACGAACGTGGCCGTTGGACAACGCCGACGAGCGACCTCAATCATCTCCGTCGAAAGATCGACACCGGTGAGTTCGAAGTTGCTCCCAAGACCCGCCATGATGGCGCCCGTGCCACAACCGAGTTCAAGCACCTTGGTGGCTTGCGGACGGAATCGTGCGGTCGCATCCAGAATCTGGCGAATTCGCTCAACGGGCTCGCCATTGACGTCGTCGTAAAACTTGGCGAGAGCGTCGTAGCTAGACATTGCTCAGCGTGCGCGAAGGAGTTATTCGCCGTCGTCGCCAGAAGACTGAGCGGCAATCTCGGCGCGGATTTCGTCCATGTCGAGTGCGAGGGCCTGAGCAACAATGTCCGTGAGAGCAGCCTCAGGCAGAGCGCCAGCTTGGTTGAACAGGACGACCTGGTCACGAATCACCATCAACGTAGGAATTGACTGAATGCCGAACGTGGCCGCGAGCGCTTGCTGCGCCTCCGTGTCAATCTTTCCAAAGACCACATCCGGGTGCTCGTTCGAAACCTTCTCGAAGATGGGGCCAAACGTCATGCACGGTCCACACCAGCTCGCCCAGAAGTCGAGGAGCACCATAGAACTTCCAGTCACGACTTCATCAAAGTTCTGTTCGGTTATTTCAATCGTGGCCATGCCAACTCCTCTTCTTTTCCTTCAGTCTACGAGTCAGGCCCCGCCTTACTTACGGGCGCGAAGCGTGAAAGATGCCGCGAGTCGCTTCGGATTGTCACGAAGTTCATACTCGCCGTTCCCTGTCATCACCATGACGTCACCGAAATGATTCCAAGGAACGCTCGTGTGCTCGGTCAGACTCACAAACGTGAGGCCGGCAGCCTGAAGGGCAGCGATGATTTCACCAAGTCCGTGACTGAACTGGATGCTCTCGGGCGACGCTAACGAGCCTTCGTGCTCCACGTACGTCTTTTCTTCAGAGATTGCAAACCCTTCAGTTTCGAAATAGGGATAGTGCAGTGGAATTGTTCCATCGTCCAATGTGTCGCCCAACGAATTGAGCATTGGATGGCCCTCACGTATGAAGAGTGATCCACCCTGGCGTAGGAGGCCCGCCACCACCTTTGCCCATGCGTTGATGTCGTTCAGCCAGCAGATGGCGCCGATGCCGGTGTAGACCAGATCAAACGACTCAGCCTCCAGCACGTCGAGAGCGTCGTAGACATTGCTCTCTACAAGTCGAACGTTGCTCTCTACTTCGCTCGCGAGAGCCTGAGCAGCTTCGAGTGATTTTGGAGAGAAGTCGAGACCAGTAACACTGCGGGCCCCGAGGCGTTCCAGGGAAATGGTGTCAGTTCCAATGTGGCACTGCAGGTGCACAACATCCAGGTCGGTGATATCCCCGAGGAGTGGGAGATCAAATCGCACCACGTCAGAAATGAAGGAGTCATCACTGCGGAACTTGTCCAGGTCGTACCCGGTGAGATGAAAGGGAACGCGGGAGTCCCAGTTCTTCCGGTTAATTTCGATGTAGTCACTCACTGTCGTATCTTTGCAGTTCTACTTCGTGCGGGCGCGAATCCAACGCTCGGGGTGCAGCTGACCCCACCCAATCATCGCCCCGGTCAGCACGACGACACCACCAACCACCTCGTACCACGCCAGTGGCTCGCGGAGAAAGAGCACACCGCCAAGAACGGCAATCAGGGCTGCGGTGTACTCAACAGTGCTGGCAACTGAACTCCCCCAGATTTCGACTGTTTGAAAGTTCCACATGAAAGCGAAGCCGCCAGCAAAGATTCCCAGAAAGAAGAGCCAAGCAAGAGGAGCTGCGCTAACTCCAGACTTCGTAAAGCCATCGACGAGAAAGAACGGCAAGATTGTCGTTGCACTGAGGACTTGCTGCGCACTCGCCAAACTGATTGGGTCGAGTCCCTTCGGTGACAGATAGCGCTTGATGTAGGGGAACGCTAGGCCGTAGGCAATGATGACAATGAGCAGAAGAAGCACTGACCACCAGGGATTGCTTCCAAACCCATGCCACACACCCACGACTACGAGGATGCCGAGGAATCCGGTCGCTAGTCCAATCAACTGACTCGCGTGAAGCTTCTCTTCTCGAAAGACCGCAACCAGAAAGAGCAAAGTAGTGAGCGGAATCATGCCCGCAGTCAGACCCGCCAACACCGACGTAACCCGCGTTTCTGCGAGTGGCACCAGGACGCCGGGAATCACACCAGCGAGGAACGCCACCACCCAAAGGTGGGCCCACGTCGAGCGACCCTTTGGCAACGAACCGCCTCGCCGCTTCAACACCAACAGCAGTGTGATGGCCCCAATAAAACAGCGACCAAAGCCAATACCCAGCGGGGTGAAGCTGTGCTGAATCACCTTGTACGAGCCGAATGTACTTCCCCACGCCAGTGTTGTACCGATGTAGGGCCAGAGGGCGGAACGCTGATCAGATGACATCGCTGACGATTAGCTTTCTTGAGGCTTCGCTTGTGGCAAGTTGACGTCAAGGGCAATGCCGACGACACGAATGATGAGGCAAATGCCACCCGCCATGATGTACCACCCGAGCGAGGCCTTGTGGGATTCGTATCCCAGAACCGTAATGGTCGAACCAATGAGTGCCGGAATTGCGTAGAGGCCACGACGAAGCACTCGAGGAACTTCATTTAACAACACGTCGCGAACTACTCCACCACCAATACCGGTGATCATGCCCAAGATTGCTGAGGCCAGTGCTCCCGCGTGAGCGTGAAATGAAATATCGGTTCCCAGAACACAAAAGAGCGCGAGCCCGAGAGCGTCGAAATACATGATCGAGTGTCGCCAACGAAGTAGCGGCGTGTGGAACAAGAAGCCAACGACGCCCGAGGCAATAACGGTGACGACAATTCGCCAGTCAAAGATTATGTAGGCCGGAATGCCCAGCATCACGTCGCGAATCGTCCCGCCAGCGAGTCCCACCACAATGGCGAGAACAATGACGCCAAAGAAATCTAAGTGCTTTTGAACGGCCGCCAAAGCACCAGTTATTCCAAAAATAAAAACACCGATTATCACCATGGTCTCGAGTGTGTGTGGTCCAACACTCGACGCGGCGACGGCTAACTCCATTACTTCAGCCTAGGAGTTGTCAGCAACGAGACCTTCGAAATTAGACTCGAAAAACAAAGTCAGTCTCGTAAAATTACGTAATGCCATTACTCCATGTACTCGCTTTGGTCGCTCTTGGGGTCTGTGCCCTCTGCTGGATTCTCTCATTGCTCACGAACGAGACGTCCTGGGTCGACCGACTTTGGTCTGTCGTTCCCGAGGTCTACATCTGGATAATTGCGGGCCACGCGCACTGGCACAATACGACACTCAACGTCATGGCCGTGCTCACCACGCTCTGGGGAGCCCGACTCACATTTAACTTCGCCCGAAAAGGTGGGTACAGCGGTATGGAGGACTATCGCTGGCAAGTGTTACGGGACTCCATGACAAAGTGGCAGTTCCAACTCTTCAATATCCTCTTTATCGTCCTTTACCAGAACTTCTTGTTACTTCTCATTGCTCTTCCGGCGTACGTGGTCTATGAGCACCCGTCGACACGCTTTGGAACACTCGACCTTGTACTGAGCGGCCTCTTTGTGGCGCTGCTCCTTGGCGAGACGATTGCCGACCAACAGCAATGGAATTTTCATAAGTGGAAGGCTGGCGAAACTGCTTCCGGAAGGAATCCCTCTCCAAGGTTTCTCCAGACCGGACTGTTCAAATTCTCACGCCACCCGAACTACTTCTTCGAAATTGCTCAATGGTGGGTCATCTTCTTCTTCGGTGTTGACGCCGCACACTCATTTGCACAGTGGATATGGGCCTCGCCCATTCTGCTGAGTCTGCTCTTTGTCGGCTCAACCAACTTCACCGAGAAGATCTCACTGGGGAAATACCCTGAATACGCCGACTACCAGCGGACAACTTCTCCAGTCATTCCTTGGTTCCCTAAGACAAAGTAGACGCCCACTGTGGCTACTCCCGAGGTGAAGGTAATCGGGAGGTTAAATGTCAAAGATAATTGAGTTAAGTAGGACAATTTCAAGGGAATCGGAGAAAATCGTGGGCTAAAAATGTCCTTGTGTCTTCAACATTTATCCTCATTCTGGTTGTGGCGGTTGCGGTTGGTTTCGACTTCACCAACGGCTTCCACGACACTGCAAACGCAGTAGCCCCAACGATCGCCACTAAGGCCCTAAAGCCACGCACCGCCGTCGCTATGGGTTCGGTCCTCAACTTTGTAGGCGCTTTCTTGTCACTCAAGGTCGCCGCCACCGTAGCGAGCGGCATCGTGCAGCAAACGGACATTCTCCAGTCACGTAACGCCGGCCTGGCTGTTGTCTTTGCCGGTCTCGTTGGAGCCATAGTGTGGAACGTCACCACCTGGTACTTCGGCATCCCTTCAAGCTCGAGCCACGCCCTTATCGGTGGCGTGATTGGCGCCATGATGGCCTACGCCGGTGGAAGTGCCGTTCTGTGGGGCGGCATTACTAGTAAGGTCCTCGCTCCTTCGATAGCGGCCCCAATCTTTGCTTTGGTCATTGCGGCCATTGCAACAACCCTCTCTCGCCAACTCACACAGAAGGCCGACAACGACACGAAGTCCCTCGGCATGAAGGCTGGGCAGATTGGCTCCTCCGCGCTGCTCTCTATTGCCCACGGAACGAACGATGCACAAAAGACCATGGGTGTCATCACCTTGGCACTGATTGCTAATGGCACCATTGGTGCAGATGCAGCCACACCAAAGTGGGTTGTGGTTGTCTGCGCGGCCGCTATTGGCCTCGGTACCTTCATCGGCGGCTGGCGCATCATTCGCACCCTCGGTCAGGGCTTCACCAAGCTCAGCCCAACTCAAGGCTTTGCTTCGCAGATGACGTCATCGGCAGTCATCTTGACGTCGTCACACTTTGGCCTTCCCCTCTCAACCACCTACGTTGCTACCGGTTCAATCCTTGGTTCAGGCATCGGAACGAAGAAGCGCTCCGTGCGCTGGTCGCTGGCTGGTCGAGTCGCCCTCTCGTGGCTCATCACCTTGCCAGCCACAGGTGTTTGTGGCGCAATTGCGTTCTACATTGCCCGTGGCGTTGGCTACGGACTCGGTTCCGTGCTCACGGGCCTCGCCCTCGCGGCCTACGCCAGTTTCATCTTCTTGCGCTCACGTCGCGACAAGATCAACGCCGCCAACGTCAATGACGCTTGGGGTGCTCACCACGAAGCATTCGAACCCACCCTCGACACACCGGCTGGAGCATAAGCATGGCAACCGTTACCGCACCTACTCCACTCATCAACTGGGCAGTCCTTTGGAAGGTTCTCTTCATTAGTGGCGCATTCGCCGTTATCACAGTTGCCCTCTTCACCATTGGGCTTCGATGTGCTTCACAGTTCCGCAGCACTACTTCTTCAGCGCTCGTGCGTACGGTGAACTTGCTCGTGTCCGTTGTCGCCTTCGCAGGTATTGCCTACATTGCGTACTTGGGTATTCACTACATCCTTAGTAAATAATCGAGCGCACCTCGATTAGGAGTGTGCGTTTTCGGGAACTAAATTTGGTGCGTGGAACCAAAGGTCATTCTCTATTACGGATTTACCCCGCTCAGCGATCCTGCCGCTATTTGCCTCTGGCAGAAGACGCTGTGTGAGAGTTTGAACCTGAAGGGTCGCATCATCATCTCGGAACACGGGATTAATGGCACTCTCGGTGGTGACCTCAAGGACGTCAAGCGTTACATCAAGGCCAACAAGAACTACGCACCGTTTAAGAACATCTCCTACAAATGGTCTGAGGGCACGGGCGACGACTTCCCGCGACTACGCGTGCGTGTTCGTGACGAAATCGTCTCCTTTGGTGCGCCAGCGGAACTAAAGGTCGATGAAAATGGTGTCGTCGGTGGTGGCATTCACCTGAAGCCTCACGAAGTGAATGAACTCGTCGCTCAGCGTGGCGATGACGTTGTGTTCTTTGATGGCCGCAATGCCTTTGAGGCCATGATTGGCAAGTTCAAGAACGCGGTCGTTCCTGACGTACGCACCACGCACGACTTCATTGCCGAAATTGAGAGCGGTAAGTATGACGAGCTCAAGTCCAAGCCCATTGTCACCTACTGCACCGGCGGCATTCGTTGCGAGATTCTTTCGTCACTCATGAAGAGCCGTGGTTTCGAAGAGGTGTACCAAATTGATGGTGGCATCGTTCGCTACGGTGAGGAATTTGGCGACGACGGACTCTGGGAGGGTTCACTCTACATTTTCGACGGTCGCATGAACCACGAGTTCTCCGACCACACCAAAGTCATTGGTACGTGCGAGCGCTGCGAGACACCAACGAGCAAGTTCTACAACTGCGCCAACTTGGCCTGTCGACAGCTCATCTTGTTGTGCGACGAGTGCGCGACACAGAACGTTTCAACGTTCTGCATTCCTAGTCACTTCGACGAGCCTCGCCGAGGCAAGAAGCTCGCCCCTTCCAACTAAGGGAGAACTATCTCGAAGCCGAACTGGAAGACGTCCAGTAGGTGTTCGAACGCTGCAAACAGCTCGATCGTGCCAGTGACTCTGAGTCCTTCTTCGCTCATCAACTCAGTCGCCGTTTTTGCGCCCGCTGCGAAGCTGGCGAAAACGGGGGCCGTTGTCGTGACTTCGAAGTCCACGCGTGCTCCGTTGCGACCCTCGCTGGCATGTAGCACGCCGTTCTGCACGCCAAAGCTCCACACCTCTCGCACGTCAGAAAAGTTCACCACGGCCTCAAGACTGAAATCCTTCGCGTTAGGCCCATTCAGTCGCACACCTAGGAGATCAAACAGCAGTTCGGGCGTCAACGAGTTCATGATGCCAGCCCCGAGTCCATTGCCGGGAATGCCCGCCAACATCGAGCCATTGCTGCGAAGTTCTGAGGCGCCCGTCAGATAGAAGTCTCGCCACGGACCGGACTCGGCTTGGTAGCCCAACTGCTCGAGGGCATCGGCTTGGAGATAGCGAGCTTGCTCATTCGTAGGGTCCGCGAACACCACGTGGTTCACTACTTCAGCCACCCATCGGTAGTCACCCTGATCGAATGACTGCTTGGCCTTGGCGAGTACTGCCTCAGCACCACCCATGAATTCGACGTACCGCGCGGCGCCCTCGACGGGAGGCAGCGGGTGGAGGTGAGCGGGGTTGGCGTCAAACCACCCCAAGTACCGCTGGTAGACCGCTTTGGCGTTGTGCGACACCGTGCCGTAGTAGTCATGGTTGAAGAAGTCGTCGCTCAGGCTCTCGGGGAGTTCGAGTTCCTCGGCAATCTCGTTGGCGGTGAGCCCGTGGTTGGCCAAGCGCATCGTTTGGTCGTGGATGTAGCGGTACGAGTCGCGTTGGGAGTCGAGGTAGTAGGTGATTTCTTCTTGACCCCACCGAGGCCAGTGGTGCGAGGCAAAGACCACGTCGCTCTGGTGAGCGTAGAGCTGCTTACTCTCCTCGATGTACTTCGACCACGACAGCGCATCTCGTACTTGAGCACCGCGCAAGGTGTAGAGGTTGTGTTGCACCGACGTGCAGTTTTCCGCCATGCAGAGTGCCCGCAGGTCGGGGAAGAACATGTTCATCTCGCTCGGTGCTTCGGTGCCGGGGGTGAGCTGGAAGACAATGCGAACGCCGTCAATGACCATCTCTTCACCAGTGGCGGTGACGTCATGCGTCGGGGCAATAAGCGACACCACCGGGAGCGCGGGAAGACCTTTGCCGAGCCCCGTGTCAATGTGGCCTTGCGCGTCCTTAGGCAACAAGACGCCGTACATGTAGGTGGCCCGACGCAGCATGGGTGTGCCCGCAATAACGTTCTCGCTCACCACTTCTTCCATGAAGCCGGCCGGCGCAATCACCTGGGTTCGGCCCGAGGACACGTCCTCGTCGGCGATGATGCCGCGCACGCCGCCGTAGTGGTCAGTGTGCGAGTGAGAGTAGATGACTGCGTGCACGGGGCGTTCGCCCAAGTGTTCGTTCACGAGCGCCATGGCCGCGCTGGCCGTCTCGGTGGAGGTCAGGGGGTCGATAACAATCCACCCGGTCTCGCCCGCAACGAAGGTGACGTTCGAGATGTCAATGCCACGAACCTGATAGATCCCGGAAGCCACGGTGAAGAGTCCCGCAATGTTGTTGAGTCGTCCTTGCCGCCACAAACTGGGGTTCGCGGTAGCGGGCGGGGTCGTTGCTACGGCGGGGTCTTCCATAAAGGCGTAGTGGTCGAGGTTCCAGACGTCGTGAGCGAATCGTCCCGTAATTGCACGCTGGGTTATCGGCGCAATAAGGCCTCGCGTCGCCCGTTCAAAGTCTCCCGCGTCGGCCCGTTCGACTTGGGTCTGAACGGCGGCCTGGTGCGCGGCCGTGTGAGGTGTTGCCTCTTTGCGGTCGGGGGTAAATCCGGACATCACTACTCCATTGTTCGTCACACCGCTGGGGCGCTCTTTCAGGTCATCGGGCAAACTGCCCTGCTTACGTCTTAGTTGAGAACGAGGCGCTCAAACTGGACGTCGGGAACTTCCAGCGACCGTAAGGCCTCACGGAGTGCTTCGACGTGAAAGCTCGAACTGGGCACCGGCCCCGACGTGAGGTTGCGGGTTTCGTTCGGATCCTCACGGCGGTTAAACAAAACGTCACCCTCGAAGTTCGACATCTGGGCCCAGAACGGTACGCGGTCGCCTTCATCAAAAGGCTGACGCAACACGGGAACATCGGACCCCGGCATGTAGGCAATCGTGGCTCGCCGGTCGGGGCGGGGCAGACGAATTTGCGGGAGGGCGTGAATAGGCATCGTCGACCACCGGTTGGAGTACATGGCCAAGGGACGGTTCGACTCTTGCGGAGCACGGACAAACTTCATGTCGTCATCGATGTAAACGACCTCACGCCCCCAAATGCCGGTGAGAACGTGCGACCGGCGCGTTGTGCCGGTGCCACTCAACTGGTTAACAAGGGAATAGCCGTGCGTCTGGTGGTGAGGGGTTACGTCAAAGATTTCGCACAACGTGGCGTGGACGTCCACCGTCGTGGTGAGTGCGTCACACTCCCCCGGCGCAGCACCGGGCCAGGCCACCATCAATGGAATGTGTCCCATCTCTGAGTAGATGGGAACACCGGGCTTGCCCCAGATGCCACCTCGTTCGCCCAAGTAGTGACCGTGGTCGGTCATGACAATCACGGCGGTGTCGTCCCAGAGCTGGTGACGATCAAGCGCGTCCATCACGCGACCGAAGTAGTGGTCGATCATGGTCAACTTGGCGCCGTAGTTGGCGCGGATGTGTCGACCGGTTCGTTCGTCGGGGACCGTTGGCCCACCCGCCGGGGTGTACGGCGGCCAAATGACCTTGGGGCCCTGCCACTCCTCGTCGTACATTGAGGCCCAGGGTTCGGGTGTGTCGAAGGGTTCGTGGGGATCAAACTCATCAACAAAGAGAAAGAATCGGTCGTGGGCGCCAGCGTTGTCGTCAATCCACGTCGCGGCGGCCGTCATGGTCTTGGGGCCAGGAAAGTCCTCGGGTGACTTGAAGTAGGTCCGTGACGTGTCGTAGCCCCGTGCAATCGACGCGGGCTGTGCGGGCAGCGACGGAGCACCGAACCACGAAGGATCCAGGCGGGTCTTCCAAGGATCATCCTCGTGGCCGCGAATGTAGTCCCAGGCGGAAAAGTCGGTGTGGTAGTTCTCGCCACCGGCCTCAAACAAGTGCGGATGATCAGTGACGAGTTGAGTCACGACCCCCTTGCGACGTAGGTCGTAGGTGATGGCGTCTTCCCAGAGTTCAATGGAACCCCAGGGCCGCCACAAAAAGTCAAGGGAACCACAGAGCACATCGTGGCGAGCGGGCATGCATGGCAACGATCCGGTGTGGTGATTGGTGAACTTAGTTGCGCGCTGGGCGAACCGCTTCAAGTGGGGCGTTTCAAACTCGTTCGAACCGTACGCTTCAAGCAGGTGGCGGTTCAGCGAGTCGAGCAAAATAACCACAACGTTGCGAGGCAGTGTGGGGCTATTTTCATTTATCGTCATGGTAGGTAACGTAACGCAAAGCACTCGTTGATGCTGAATGAAAACGGAGGTTCCATGAAAGCCCAGCTTCGCCACCTCACCGTCGCTCTCGACTGTCCTGATCCGCTCGCTCTCGCCGACTTCTACTCCCAACTCCTCGGGCTGAGTGTTGAACCACTCTTCGACTTCCCACCGGAGAAGGTGACGTGGATTGAACTTGAAAATCCCGGTGGTCCAACACTCGGCTTCCAGAAAGTCGACAACTACGTCGCACCAACCTGGCCCGAAGGTCCCGTCCCGCAGCAACTGCACCTCGACTTTCACGTCGCTGACCTCGACGAGGTCGAGGGGCACGCGCTTCGCTGTGGTGCTTCCAAGGTCGACTTCCAGCCGGGCACGTCGTGGCGGGTCTTTCTCGACCCGGTGGGTCATCCCTTCTGTTTTGTTGAGAACAAGGAAAGAGTAGGTACTCCCAATGAGTGAGATTCGGGTTCTGGGCACAACGTGGTGCAGTGACTGCACTAGGTCCAAGGCCTTCCTCGACGCCAATGAAGTCCCCTACGTGTGGACCGATATTGAGCAAGACGAGACTGCCTTTGAGGAAGTTGTTCGCTTAAATGGTCGCCGCGTGGTACCCACGATCATCTTCGAAGACGGAAGTTTCCTCACCGAGCCCAGCGATGAAGAGCTTGGCGCCAAGCTCGGACTCGACTGACCGAGGCCCAAGGAGTGCCATATTTCTGGGCTTCAGAGGGGTATGGCCAGAACGTATAGACTTGTGATTCGCGTCTCAAGGTTTTCCTTGGGAACACCGAGGACCTGTGGTGCAGCTCGGAGTGCACGCCGCCCTGTCAAGGCGGAGGTCGCGGGTTCAAATCCCGTCAGGTCCGCTCTTCACCCCGCAAGGGGTGTAGAGGTTTGGTCGAGTAGCTCAGTTGGTAGAGCACACGCCTGAAAAGCGTGGGGTCACCGGATCGACGCCGGTCTCGACCACCAAACAGTCGCCTCAGGTTTTCCTGGGGCGACTTTTTTTATGCCCCGCTCGTCGTGAGTTCGCGCTACTCGGCGCGCACCGCGAGGCGCACCCGTGCGTGGTGTTGGCGGGCCGTAGTCCGCCAACCACCATCAACCACGAGGTCACGTCGAAACACCGTAAGGGCGGCCTCGAGATCCGACGTCCGTTCGGGCACCAGACCAAGCGGCTGAATCCGAGCCACCACGTTCGAGCCCCGAAGGCGCTCGACCAGGTACGTCTCGACGCGGTTGCGATGACGCTTCGATGTCACGGTAGACCGGTACAGAAATCGGTCGATTATGGCTTCGTTAGTCATCATGCAACTCAACCTAACGACCCCGTGTAACACTGGTCCTCGTGCAACAATGCACTGGGGGGTGTCATGCAGTCGTTACCGGACGTTACGCCGAAGTTTAGAAAACAGCCAGAGGGTACTGACTGGCCGACGCAGCAGTGGCCGCGCGGCACGAGTGCACATCAGTCTGAGCTGGAAGCCGTCGTCGACGCACTGTTCGCCAATGAGTCTGTTGGTGCCACCAACGCCGTGGTCGTTATTCAAGGCGGCCAGGTGCTCGTTGAGCGCTACGGCGGCGTCAAAGAATTCTTTGACCGCGACCCCGAGCCAATCACCGCCGACAGTCCACTCCTCTCGTGGTCGATGGCGAAGTCCATGGGTCACGCCCTCGTCGGCACCCTCGTCGACGCTGGCGTCCTCGATCCTCACGCTCCCGCCGCAGTACCCGAGTGGTCCGCTCCCGACGACCCGCGCCACGCCATTACCCTGGCCGACCTTCTGGCGATGCGTGACGGCCTGGCGTTTTCTGAGGTCTACGAGCTCGGCCAGACCAGCCACGTCGTGGAGATGTTGTTTGGCGAAGGCAAGCCCGACATGGCGCACTACACCGCGTCACTGCCCCTCGCCCACGCACCCGGCACCTTCTTCAACTACTCCAGTGGCACGTCAAACGTCATCTCACGAATCGTGGCCGACCAGGTGGGCTACGCCGACGACTACCAGCGCTATCTGCAGTCCCGGCTCTTTGGCCCACTGGGCATGTCCAGCGCTGAAGCGTCTTTTGACGAACGAGGTGTCTTTATTGCCTCGAGTTTCGTTCACGCCACGGCCCTCGACTTTGCCAAATTTGGTCTCCTCTACCTACGAGGTGGCGAGTGGGACGGCGAGCGCCTTCTCTCCGAAGAGTGGGCCGCCACCGCGCAAGTTCCGGTGAGCCTCGATGTCGAAGGTGGACTCGGGAACTACTACTCGTGGCAGTGGTGGGTAACGGGCGACCAGTACGGAACCTACTGGGCCAATGGCTACGAGGGCCAGATGATTTCCGTGGTCCCGGCGTTAGACGCGCTCATTCTTCGCTTTGGTCACACGCCGAGCGAGCACTACGCCGATCTGTACGCGTGGCGTCGAGAGGTACTCGACGTTCTAGCGAAGAACGCCTAGGCGCCTTCGTAAGAGAAGCCGAGGTCGGGCGCGGTAAAGACCGCGTCGAACTTCCAGCCCTCTTCAGCAGCCATGGCGGCGGCGGTGCCGCCACGGTCCACAACGGCGAGGAGCAAAATCACTTCGGCACCAAAGTCGCGCACGACCTTGGCGGCTTCGAGCAAGCTCGTTCCACGCGTCACGGTGTCTTCGGTAATGACTACTTTGTCGCCGGGCTGGAGTGAGCCGGCAATCCGACCACCAGCGCCGTGGTCCTTCACTTCCTTGCGAACACTGAAGGCACGAAGGAGACGACCTTCAGTCGCGGCCACACCAGCGGTGATGAATGTGGCGCCGTCCGCACCCATCGTGAGACCGCCAATGGCAGTGGCTTCAGCAGGAATCTTTTCGAGTAGCAGCTGGGCAACGTCAACCATAACTTCGGGAGCGCAGATGGTCTGCTTCGAGTCAATGAACCACGTTGACTTACGGCCAGACTTCAGCGTGAAGTCGCCCCGACGAACCGAGTGGGCTTCGAGGTGGGCAAGAACGCGTGAGCGAGCGTCACTCATGAGAGAACGACCTTTCCAGATCCTGAAGTAATAGAACCAACCACCGTGGCGGTCTGACCCTTCGCTGCGGCAACCCCCAGGGCGGTAGCGACGGCGTCAGCCTTCACTGCCACCACCATGCCGAGGCCGCAGTTAAAAACGCGAACCATTTCGTCAGCACTGATCTGACCGCGACGCTGAATCTCAAAGAAAATCTCGGGTGTCTCGAAACTGTCCATGTCAATGTGCGCATCGAGGTCGTTGGTAAGAATACGTACGACGTTGCCGGTAATACCGCCACCGGTGATGTGAGCAGCGGCGTGCACCTGGTCGCCCAGGGCCTCGCGCAGCGCCGTAATCGTTGGTGCGTAGATAACCGAAGGAACAAGCAGTTCATCGCCCAGTGTGCGCTCAGCACCTTCCCAGGCGGGCTTGGTGAGGTCATCTGGTGACTGCACGAGCACCTTGCGAGCCAGGGTGTAGCCATTGGAGCGGATACCTGGAGAGGCGAGACCAATCAGCACATCGCCGTCACGCAGACGGTCGGGTCCGAGTTCAGTACCACGTTCAACAACACCGACCGTGAAGCCAGCGACGTCGAGGTCGTCATCCTTCATAACGCCACCGTGTTCGGCAGTCTCACCGCCGAGCAGAGCCGTGTTGGCCTGACGACACCCCTCAGCAATGCCGCTCACGAGCTGTTCGAGGACAGCCGGATCGAGTTTGCCTACGGCAACGTAGTCGAGCAGGAACAGTGGTTCAGCGCCAATGCAGGCGAGGTCGTCCACCAGCATGGCCACGAGGTCAATGCCGACCGAGTCGTAGCGCCCAACCTGGCGAGCAACTTCGAGCTTCGTCCCGACACCGTCGGCCGAGGAGACGAGCACGGGCGAGGTGTACTTGGCCGTGTCGAGGGCGAAGAGGCCACCAAAGCCGCCAATGCCGCCGAGGACTTCGGGACGCTTGGTGCTCGCGACAACGCTCTTGATGCGTTCAACAGCTTCGTCGCCCGCCTCAATGGAAACACCGGCTTCGGCGTAGGTAAGGCCACCGGACTGGTCCAAAAGTCGGCTCACCAACGACCTCCTGAAGTACTGAGCGTTACGGGTGTGGGTGCTGGGTACTGACCGGTCAAGCAGGCGTCACAGCACTCGCCATCCAGTTGGATTGCGGTGCGCAGGTTCTCCAGCGAGATGAACTCCAGGCTGTCGGAGCCAATGAACTCATTCATCTCTTCGAGTGAGTGGTTCGCGGCCAACAAATCGTCACGTGTTGGTGTATCGATACCGAAGTAGCAAGGCCACATGAAGGGTGGTGAGGAAATGCGAAGGTGCACTTCCTTGGCACCAGCGTCACGCAGCATCTTTACGAGGGCGCGGGTGGTTGTTCCTCGAACAATCGAGTCGTCAACCACGACCAGGCGCTGACCCTCGATGTTTTCGCGAAGTGGATTGAGCTTGCGTCGCACGGCAGCTTCGCGCTTGTCTTGGTCGGGCGCAATAAACGTGCGACCGATGTAACGGTTCTTGACGAGTCCGTAGCCGAACGGAATGCCTGATGCCTTGGCAAAGCCTTCGGCGGCGGGCACACCGGAGTCCGGCACACCCATAACGAGGTCGGCCTCTACTTCGGACTGTCCAGCCAGGAGTTCACCCATGCGACGTCGAGCGGTGTGGACCTGGTGACCCATGAGGTAGGTGTCGGGACGAGCGAAGTAGACGAACTCAAAAATGCAGAGCTTCTCTTTGCCTTCAGCGGGCTCGAGGAGCTGTGTTGTGGTGTAGCCATCCTTGGTGAGCGTGACCATTTCGCCGGGCTTGATTTCACGAATGAACGTGGCACCAACAACGTCAAGTGCTGGTGACTCCGAGGCCACGATCCACCCCGACGGTGACGACTCTTCACCGAGGTAGCCAATGCACAGTGGTCGAAAACCGTGCGGGTCACGAACGGCGTGGATTTCATTCGCCTCAAGGATCACCATTGAGAAGGCACCTTCGGCGCGAGAGAGAACGTGTTCGAGCGCCTCTACAACAGTGGCGCCCTTTTCGACTTCTTGCGCCATGAGTTCAGCCACGAGGTCGGAGTCCGACAGCATCGACGTGAACTGGATGCCGGCCGATGAAGCGAGTTCGTTGGTGTTGGTGAGGTTTCCGTTGTGCGCAATGGCGAAGCCTGATGCACCCGCTGACCGGTAGACGGGTTGGGCGGCGGTCCAGTTCGCCGAACCTGACGTGGAGTAACGAGTGTGACCAATGACGAGGTCACCAGAGAGTGCGCGAAGTGTGGAATCTGTAAAGACGTGACTGACGAGTCCGTTGTCTTTTACGACAGTGATTTGGTGGTTGTTGTACGTCGCCATACCGGCGGACTCTTGACCACGGTGCTGTAACGCGTAGAGCGCGTCATAGCAAAGGTGCGAAATGTCTCGCCCCGGGACGACAATTCCTACGACGCCGCACGCTTCTTTCATGCGAACAGTGTTGGGCAGAAAGTGGCGAGATGTGGCACCGGTCTATTCTCGCACAACGACGAGGTGGGTCACACCAACTGGGTACGCTGAGAGGGTGATTGACCTGCATACCCACTCCTCATTTTCCGATGGCTCGGACTCGCCAACGGTCCTGGCCGAAAAGGCTCACAAATTGGGTATTTCAGCGATCGCCCTGACCGACCACGACACGACTGCGAGTCACGATGAGATGCGCACGGCCTGTGAGGGTCTCGGGCTCGAACTCGTCCCCGGTGTCGAACTTTCCCTCGTGGACGACCTCCACTCACGAGTACGCGACGGAGTGTCCTCACCACGCAGCGTCCACGTTCTCGCCTACTACTTGCCCCTGGACCCCGAGAGTCCGGTGCAGAAGGCGTTGGCGTCGTTCCGCGAGGACCGCGTCAACCGAAACCGTCAACTTGTCGCCCGCCTCAATGAGCAAGGCTTCGAGAAGCTGACCTTTGCGTACGTCGAAGCTCTCGCCAAGAGCGAAGACTCCATTGGCCGTCCCCACTTCGCTCAGGCCATGTTTGACCTGCACCCCGAAATCGTGGGTGAAAAGAACGACCAGACGTGGGGTTCACTCTTCGTCGAGTGGCTGGGCAACAACGGCAAGGCGTATATCCCCCGCCAGACCATGACGGTCAGTGCGTTCGTTGAAATCGCCAAGGGTACCGGTACCGTGTTCTCGATTGCCCACCCGCTGGTGAACTACCTCGACAACGTCACGCCCGAAGCAATTCAGACCCAGATGCCCAAGATCATGGGCTCACTGAAGCAACGAGGCTTCGCCGGTGTTGAGGCCTACTACGGCGGCACGAATGAAGAAACTCGCCTCTTGATGGTGAAGCTCACGCGCGAGGCCGGCATGATTCCCACCGGTGGATCGGACTACCACGGCTCCTACAAGGAAGATGTGCAGCTCGGCTTCGGTAGGTCTGGCGACCTACGCGTACCGAACGATGTGCTTGACCGAATCAAGGCAGCGCGTTAGTCAACTGACGCCAAAGCGTCTTCGAGCGCATTCGCGCGACGCTCGGCCAGCTGCACCGTGTTGATTGAGACGGTCTCACCAATGGTGAGTAGCTCGCCACCAGCCACGCCCAACTGCACGCAGGAAACACCAGCGGCTGCCGCGCGCGCACTGAAGGCGGCGGGGTCACTGGTGCTCACAACGAAGCGGCCTGGGAATTCAGCGAAGTACTCGCCGTGCGTCAACAGCTCATCAATGGTTGCGCCCACGCCCGCGGCTGCGGACATTTCGGCCAGCGCCACGCTGAGGCCACCGCCGCCAACGTCGTGCACACCACTGACGTCACTGGCGTTACCGGCACAGATGGCGGCCACTTCGCCGGCCACGAATGAAATCGCTGGTCCTACCACGCTGGCGTCGAAGTTGGGTACGTGACCACCGCGGCGTCCACGCTTGGTGGCCCAACGCGTGCCACCAAGTGGGAACTCCTGGTCCCCGAGTGCAGTGCGCTGTCCGACGAGCATGATGGCGTCACCACTCTTCCAGGACCAGCCTGGAGGAGGAGCAATGAGTGAGTCAACGACGCCCAGCAGACCTACTACCGGCGTGGGGTCGATGTCGTTACCACCACTCTCGTTGTAGAGCGAGACGTTGCCGCCAACAACCGGAATACCGAGTCCGAGGCAGGCTTCTGCCATACCGTCGATCGACTCCGAGAGTTGCCACATCACCTCAGGGTGCGTTGGGTTTCCGAAGTTGAGGCAGTTCACGAGAGCCTTGGCGCTCGCACCAACGCAGGCGAGGTTCGCCGCCGCTTCAGCCACCGTGTGGGCTGTTCCCTTACGAGGATCAAGAGCGCACCAACGAGGATTCGAGTCAGTGGTGAGACCAATGCCTCGCTCGGACTGAGGAAGGCCGGGTCCAGCCAGACGAAGGAGCGCCGCGTCGCGGCCTGGTCCGACCACGGTGTTGAGGAAGAGTTGCGAGTCGTACTGACGGTAGACCCACGATGGGTCAATGAGGAGTGAGAGAACGTCGCCGTTCACGTTGCCCACGGGCTCGTCGTTCGTTGGGTCGTCAGCAATGATGGCGTCGAGGTTCTCTGGACGCTTGCGAGGGCGGTCGTAGAGCGGCGCGTCGTCAGCGAGTGATGATGCGGGAACGCTCGCGAGGATCTCTCCGTCGAAGCCGTTGCGAACGCGCAGCATGCCCACGGGCTCACCGTTGGCGTCGAGTTCGCCGTCGACGATGTGACCAACAACGGTGCAGCGAATTTCCCAGCGGTCGGCCAGGGCCTGCACGGCGGCCAAGTTTTCGGGCGTCACGATGGCGAGCATGCGCTCTTGTGACTCCGACGTCATGATTTCGTACGGCTGCATGCCGGGCTCGCGAAGTGGAATCGCCGTTACGTCAACGTCCATGCCAACGCGTCCACGGGCCGAGGTCTCGCTCAGCGCACAGACAATGCCCGCACCACCAAGGTCCTGAATACCAACGGCCAAGTGCTGGTCGAGCAGTGACAGGCAGGCTTCGATGAGACGCTTTTCTTCGTAGGGGTCGCCCACCTGAACACTCGGGCGCTTGGCGTCATCGAGTGATTCGGCTCCGTCGGCACCATCAAAACCAGCTGAGGCCAAGACCGACACGCCACCAATACCGTCGCGGCCCGTGCGTGATCCAAGGAGCACTGCGAAGTTGCCAACACCTGATGCCACACCTAGAACCAGGCGGTCCTTCGGAAGGGCTCCGGCACAGAGAACGTTCACGAGTGGGTTCGAGGCGTAGCAGTCGTCAAAGGTCAGTTCGCCACCAACCGTGGGAACGCCCACCGAGTTGCCGTAGCCCGACACACCAGAGACCACACCTTCGACGAGCCAACGCTGACGAGCATCCTTCAGCTCACCAAAGAAGAGTGGGTCCATAACGGCGAGTGGACGAGCACCCATCGAGAACACGTCACGCAAGATGCCACCAACACCAGTTGCGGCACCCTGGTAGGGCTCAATCGCTGAGGGGTGGTTGTGACTTTCAATTCGAATTGCAACACCAATACCGTCACCGGCGTCAATCACGCCAGCGCCTTCACCGGGGCCAACGAGAACGTGGTCACCCTTCGAAGGCAGGCGCTTCAGGTGGATGCGCGATGACTTGTACGAGCAGTGCTCACTCCACATCACGGCGTAGAGCGCGAGCTCTAAATGATTGGGTTCACGCTTCAAAACGAGACGAATGTCGTCCAGCTCCGAGTCAGTTAAACCAAGGGCGCGGTGTAGGGGCTCTGGGGTGCTACTCACCCCATTAAAACTACTTGGAATTTCTAAGGTCTCGTCGCTACTTGGCAGTTAGTGCCACGCGACTACGCGTTGACGCTCAGGCCGACGAACGACGCGAGGAGCACGCGACCATCGGCACTGCCGAGGAGCGTCGACATTGCACGCTCGGGGTGAGGCATGAGACCAACCACGTTGCCCGCTTCGTTCGAGACACCGGCAATGTCGGCACGTGAACCGTTGGGGTTGTCCTTGTAGCGAAGAACAATCTGGCCGTTCGCCTCAATACGGCTGAGAGTCTCGTCGTCGCAGGTGTAGGAACCCGAGAAGTGATTGATTGGCACGCTGAGCTCTTGACCCACGGTGGCGCCACGCGTCAGCACTGACGTCGTTGAGTTCACCACGAGCGTCGTGGGCTTGCACAAGAAGGTAAGACCGCGGTTCTTCTGGAGAGCACCGGGGACGAGACCGGCTTCGGTCAGGACCTGAAAACCGTTGCAAATACCGAGCACGGAGCCACCTTGCGCCGCAAAGGCCGAGACGGCGTCCATGACTGGTGAGAAGCGAGCGAGTGCGCCGGGGCGCAGGTAGTCGCCGTGGGCGAAGCCACCGGGCAAGATCACGCCATCGAGACCCGAGAGGTCCGTTTCGGTGTGCCAGATGAAGTCGGCCTGCGCACCCAGCTGCTCCATGGCGGCCTTGGCGTCGTACTCACAGTTCGAGCCGGGAAAGACAACAACTCCAATGCGAGCCATTGACTAGTTTCCAATCCTGGCGACGGCGTTCTCAATGACGGGGTTCGACAAAAGACGCACCGCGAGGGCCGTAGCCTTCTCGAGAGCGGCCGCTTCGGAGTCGGCGTCGACGTTCATGCGGAAGGATTTTCCGGCCTTAACGTCAGTGATGCCCGAGAATCCGAGGGCCGGCAGAGCGCGCTCAATGGTCGCACCTTCGGGGTCCGCAATTCCTTCGCGGAGGGTTACGTCAACGATTACGAAGAACTTCATGACTACGCACCGTACCAGTCTGTGAGCGCTCGTGCGGTTACTCGCTCGTAGGCACTCACGTACCGAGCTGAGGTGATGTCGACAATCTCTTGCGGAACGACCGGTGGTGGTGGCGTGCGGTCCCACGGTTGGGTCGCGAGCCAGTCACGGAACGGTTGCTTGTCGAACGAGGGAGGTGTCTCGCCGGAGACCACGCCGTCAGCGGGCCAAATGCGTGACGAGTCGGGAGTGAGGACTTCGTCGCACACCACGAGTGAGCCGTCAACGAAGCCGAGTTCAAATTTGGTGTCCGCGAGTACGAGGCCCACCGACAACAACTTTTCACTGGCGCGCCGGAAGAGGTCGAGACAGAGCGCCGAGGCCTGGTCCAGGAGTTCCTGGCCAACTATGTCCGCGGCGGCGGCCAGGCTGATGTTGACGTCGTGTCCCGACTCGGCCTTGGTCGATGGCGTGAACAGTGGCTGCTCGAAAGCGTCAGTCAACTGCATGCCGGTGGGAACCGCCATGTCGTGCACCGTGCCCTTGGCGACGTACTCGTCGTAGGCCTGACCGGCGAGGCGACCACGCACAATGCACTCGAGTGGAAGCATCTCGGCCTTGCGCACCAGCATCGTGCGACCGTGCCACTCCTCGTGGCCTAGGAAGCCAGGCACGAAGTCGTTGATGACGTGGGGATCGCACGAGACGAGGGCCGTAGGCACCACGTCGCCGAACTCACGAACCCAGTAGTGGGTAAGACCAGTGAGCACACGGCCCTTGTCGGCAATGGGCTCGTTCATGACAACGTCAAAGGCACTCAGTCGGTCCGAAGCGACCATGAGCATGTGCTGAGCGTCAACGTCGTAGAGGTCGCGAACTTTTCCGGAGTAGAGGTGGGTAAGTCCGAGGTTGTTCATCGCCACGTCAGCGCCTCGAGGAAGCGACCACGGTGAGCCAAGAGTCGGTCGGTGTCAAAGGCGCGGGCCAGTACTTCGTTACTTAGCGTCACCGCTTCATCAGCTTCGATGATCTCACGGAAGTTGCGACGCTCCTCCACGGCTCGACGAGCAGCGGACTGCACAATGCGGTAGGCATCGTCACGAGACATACCAGCGTCAACCAAGGCCAGGAGAACCGACTGCGAGAAGACGAGTCCGAGTGAGCCAGTCGTTAGGTTCTCGAGTGCGCGCTCGGGGTGAAGCACCAAACCATCAGCGAGACCGGTGGCCTTACGAAGCATGTAGGTCGTGAGTTGCAGAGCGTCGGGCATAATCACCCGCTCAACACTGGAATGTGAAATGTCACGCTCGTGCCAAAGCGCAACGTCTTCAAGTCCGGCCTGCAGGTACCCACGAAGGACGCGCGCAAGGCCACAGAGGCGCTCGGAGAGAACGGGGTTGCGCTTGTGCGGCATGGCCGACGATCCCTTTTGGCCCTTGGCGAATGGCTCTTCCGCTTCTGCCACTTCACTACGCGCCAGGTGACGAACTTCGAGGGCGAACTGCTCCATGGCGGTTCCCAGTGCAGCGCACGCGTAGAGCACTTCAGCGTGACGGTCACGAGCAATCACCTGGGTCGCCGGAACGGCCGTAAGACCGAGCTTGGTGCAGACGTACTCTTCGACCGCGGGGTCGATGTTCGAGAACGTTCCAACAGCACCCGAGAGCTTTCCCACCGCAATCGCCTCGCGAGCACGCTTAGCGCGTTCGAGGTCACGGTTGGCCTGCAGCGCGTAGAGAGCAAACTTCGCGCCGTAGGTGGTGGGTTCGGCGTGCATGCCGTGGGTGCGACCCGTGATAGGAATGTTCACCGTCTCGGCGGCACGACGAGTCAGTGCGTCGCGGTACTTCGTGGCTTCTTCAATCACGATGTCCATGGCCCGGGTGAGTGTGTGGCACAGAGCAGTGTCCACCACGTCTGATGAGGTGAGGCCGTAGTGAATCCACGCACCTTCCGGCATGCCGATCTTGGACTGCACCACGTCGACGAATGCGGCGGTGTCGTGGTTGGTCGTGAGTTCACGCTCATCAACTTCGTCACAGAAGGCCCGGTCGACAACGGGACGACGTTCACGAAGACGCGCCACTTCATCCTTCGGCAGAACACCGTGTTCCGCGAGTCCCTCGGCCGCGAGCAGTTCGACTTCGAGCATGGTGTCGAAACGGTTCTCATCACTGAACAGCGCCGCTACGTCTTTTGGTGCGTACCTCGGAATCATGACTCTCCTTTAGATTGCTGCGAGAGCGATGTCACTGCGCATGACACGGCCGTCGAAGGTAATACGTTCGGTTGCTTGGTAGGCACGTTCGCGCGCTTCACGCAGCGTCGAACCCTGAGCTGTTACGGCAAGCACTCGCCCACCGTTCGTGACAAAGTCGCCACTGTCGTTGCGAGCTGAACCGGCGTGAAAAATGGTCACGCCCTCGACTGCTTCAGCCAGTTGCCCGTCGTTGCCCAGGCCGTGAATGACGTCACCCTTGCGAGCACCCTGGGGGTAGCTGTGTGAGGCGAGCACCACGGTAACTGCGGTGCCGTGAGGCTCAGCCGTTACTCCCGTGAGATCACCTTGTGCGGCGTTCAGCAACAGGTCGTAGAGCGACTCACCGTAGAGGGGCGCCAGTACTTCAGTCTCGGGGTCACCGAAGCGGACGTTGTACTCGAGCAACTTCGGACCCTTTGAGGTCAGCATCACGCCGGCGTACAGGACACCGCGAAAGTCAATGCCCCGCTTCTTCAGTTCCACCACCGTGGGTGCCACGATGTTCGTAAGGACCTCGTCAATCTGTTCACTCGACATGGCCACCATGGGGGCGTAGGCGCCCATGCCTCCGGTGTTGGCACCCGTGCCGCCATCGCCAACGCGCTTAAAGTCCTGGGCCGGAACGAGCGCCCGCGTGGACGAGCCGTCACAAAGCACAATCAGTGAGCACTCTTCACCATCGAGTCCTTCTTCGATAATGACGGTGGTGCCGGCGTCGCCGAAGGCGCTGCCGCTGAGTTTGTCCTTGATGTCGAGTACTGCTTCGTCAAAGTCGTTGGTGACGAGCACACCCTTACCGGCGGCGAGACCGTCAGTCTTAATCACGTACGGTGCGGTCATGGTCGAAAGGAATGCCACTGCTGGCTCCACGTCGCTGAACGTTCCGTACTGCGCGGTGGGCACACCAGCGTCACGCAGGAAGTCCTTCATGAAGGCCTTTGAGCCCTCAAGCAACGCCCCGTCGGTGTTGGGACCAAAGACGGTCTTGCCCTGAGCGCGAAGTGCTTCGGCGAGACCTTCCACGAGAGGTTGCTCCGGTCCAATGACGAACAGGTCAGCCTCGAGTTCGGTAGCGGGGGTGTCCACGCACGTAATACCGTGAGCGGCAATGCCGGCGTTACCTGGCGCAACGGTGACGGTCGCACTCTTGGAGAGGGCCCACGCTAAAGCGTGTTCGCGAGCACCAGATCCAACGACGACGCAGGACTTCACGATGGCTTAACGAACTGTTCTCGGCCTGGGCCTACGCCGACCGTAGCGATTGGCACACCCATGGTCTTTTCGAGGAATCGAACGTAGTCCTGGGCGTTCTTTGGAAGGTCGGAGAACTTCGTCGCGGCCGTAATGTCTTCTTGCCAGCCGGGCAGCGTCTCATAAATCGGCACGACGTCGTGCAGCACTGACTGGTGGTACGGAGGGAATTCGTAACGAACGCCGGCTTCTTCGTAGGCCACGCAGACCTTGATCTCGGCCAAGGTGTCGAGAACGTCGAGCTTGGTGAGAGCAATTTCAGTGAGCGAGTTGAGACGAGCAGCCTGGCGCGCCATGACGGCGTCGAACCAGCCAACGCGACGGCGACGTCCGGTGTTCGTTCCGTACTCGTGGCCACGGTCAACGAGCAGCTCGGCCATGTCACCATCGAGTTCGGTGGGGAATGGTCCAGCGCCCACGCGGGTGATGTAGGCCTTAGCGATACCAACAATGCCGGTGAGGTCGCGAGGTCCAAGTCCTGAGCCGGTGCACGCGCCACCCGCCACGGGGTTTGATGACGTCACGAAGGGGTAGGTGCCGTGGTCGAGGTCGAGGAACGTGGCCTGAGCGCCTTCCAGCAGAATGCGCTGACCACTGGCGAGCGCGTCGTGCACAATAGCGACGGTGTCACCAATCATTGGTGCAACGCGTGGGGCGAGCTCGTCGAGGTAGCGGTCGGCCAAGTCCTTCGCGTTAATCGAAGGGCGGTTGTAGATCTTGTTCAAGATGAGATTCTTTTCGTGAAGAACAATCTCGAGCTTCTCACGGAAGATTTTGCCGTCGAGGAGGTCTTGCACCCGAAGACCAACGCGCGTTGACTTGTCGGCGTAGGCCGGTCCAATGCCTCGCTTGGTGGTGCCGAGGGCGTTCTTACCCAGGAAGCGCTCGGTCAAGCGGTCAATTTCCTGGTGGTAGGGCATGATCAGGTGGGCGTTGCCCGAAACCACAAGGCGTGACACGTCAACGCCCTTAGAGCTGAGTGTGTCGAGCTCTGAAAGAAGAACCGCTGGGTCAACAACGACACCATTACCAATTACGGGTGTGATGTGGGGGTAAAGGACTCCCGATGGAACGAGCTGCAGAGCGAATGCTTCACCCTCCACCACGATGCGGTGGCCAGCGTTGTGCCCACCCTGGTAGCGAACCACCATGTCCATGTCACGAGCCAAGAGGTCGGTTAACTTACCCTTGCCTTCGTCACCCCACTGGGTACCAACTACAACTGTTGCGGGCACTTGGGCTCCCTCGAATTGGCCTCGATTTACACCAAAGTCTACTTCACGCCCAAAGGCTCAAAATTTGCTCAGCTGGGGTTACGGCGTCGACGCTGGGCCTCGATGAACAGGGCCACGGTGTTTTGTACCGGCACCAAGTCTCGACGGTACTGACGGTGGGTGTCAGCGACCGTGCTGCGGGCCTGCTCGGCGAGGTCGGCAATCTGCTGGCGAATCGCGGCGAGTTCGGCCTCGAGCGCCATGATGCGCTTCACCCCTTCAAGGTTCACACCTTCGTTGGTGAGATCTTGGATGCGTCGTAGCGCTGCGAGGTCCGCGTCAGAGAACCGGCGCGAACCACCCGCGGTGCGTCCGGGATTAAGCAGTCCCGTGCGCTCGTAGTTACGAAGCGTCTGGGGGTGGACACCCGCAAGTTCGGCAAACACCGAAATCACGTAGACGGCGTGGTCGTGTTGACGTTCACTCATGCGGCTGACTCCTCACCGAGTGACTTGGCCAACTTTTCGACGAGCGACTTTTGTTCCTTCGTCAGCTTCTTTGGCATGTCCACAACAACGGTCACCAGCAGGTCGCCAGCGGCGTGCTTGCCCGCGGCAGGTACGCCGTGGTTGCGAACGCGCATCTTGGTTCCGGGCTGAGTGCCGGCCGGCACCTTCAACGTCACTTCTTCGTCGAGGGTCGGGACGAGGACCGTGGTGCCCAACAGCGCCTGGGTGAACGGAACGTGCACGGAGGTCGTGAGGTTGCGGCCCGAACGTCCAAAGCGGGGGTCACTCTGAACGTGGACATCAACGAACAGGTCTCCAGCTGGTCCGCCGTTGGCGCCGGAGCTGCCCTTGCCCTTCAGTCGGATGCGTTGGCCGTCGACGACGCCACCGGGGATACGTACGTTGACCTTTCGTGACGAGGGTTCACGTCCCGTGCCGTGGCACGAGGCGCACGGCGTGACGACCTGTCCCCCACGACCGTGACAGGTCGGGCACGCAACTGACGTTGCGAAGGGACCCTGGTCTTGGTTGATGGAGCCTCGCCCACTGCAAGTGGGGCACTTCATGAAGCCACCACCCGGTGCGCCACCAGTTCCCTGACAACTACGACACGCTTCGTTGCTGGGCAGGTTCACCGAGGTCGTGATGCCAACGACGGCATCACGGAATCCGAGGTGCAGCGCTGCTTCAATGTCGGCGCCTCGTTGAGCGGGACGACGGCGTGAGCCGCCACCAAAGAGTCCGCCGAAGATGTCGCCCAGGTCACCGAAGTCACCCGACTGGAAATTGAATGTCGATCCACCGGGGCCACCTTGGGGGCCACCAAAGCCCGCCGCGGCGGGACCCAGTCGACGAACCTCGTCGTATTCCTTGCGCTTCTCGGCGTCACCTAAGACGTCGTAGGCGACCGAAATCTCTTTGAACTTTTCTTCCTGACCCGGGTTGGTGTCAGGGTGGTGTTCTTTGGCGAGCTTTCGGTACGCACGCGTTATTTCTTTGTCCGTCGCCGTTGACGACAGACCGAGGACCTTGTAGTAGTCCTTATCGAACCACTCCCGTTCGGCCATTTAGCCCTTCACTCTCACCATGGCTGGGCGCAACACAGCACCCTTCCAGAGGTAACCAGCGCGCAGCACTTCATCAATAACTTGTTCTGAACCGTCACCTTCAACGTGCGCCACAGCGTCGTGCACCTGAGGATCAAACGCCACACCAACATCGCTGATGCGAACGAGTCCTTCTTTCGCCAGCGTGTCGAGCAACAGGGCTCGGTTCTGACGTAAGGCCTTCACTTCTTCTGAGTCACTGGAGGCGAAGTGGGCTTCACCGAGGTCGAAGGCGTCAAGCACGGGAAGCATCTTGGCGACAATGTCACCAGCTGCTCGGGCGCTCGAGTCTTCGGCTTGGCGAGCCACTCGCTTACGGTAATTCTCGAATTCCGCTTGGAGGCGCTGGAGTGCGTCGCGGTACTCGTCGCGCTCGCGCTCTACCTCACTGCGGGGATCAACCGCCTCAGTGACGGTGTCCTCGGACACCGTCACGTCAGCGTTCTGCGTTGTTTCGTCAGCCACGATTAGTCAACAATCTCGGCGTCAACGATGTCGTCATCGTTGCCGGCCGGTGCCGACTCACCCTGGTTCGCCTGAGCAGCAGCCTCGTAGAGACGCTGGCTGAAGCTCTGACTCGTCGTGAGCAACTTCTCGGTGGCGTTCTTGATCGACTCGATGTCCTGACCGTTCAGCGCTTCCTTCAAGGTTGCGAGTGCGGCTTCGACGTCGGCCTTTTCAGTGCCTTCGAACTTGTCAGCCTGCTCCGCGATGAGCTTCTCAGTTGAGTAAACGAGACCGTCAGCGTTGTTGCGAATCTCAGCCTCTTCACGACGCTTGCGGTCGTCTTCGGCGTGCGCTTCAGCGTCACGAACCATGCGGTCGATGTCTTCCTTCGACAGTGACGAACCACCGGAGATGGTGATTGACTGTGACTTGCCCGTGGCCTGATCCTTCGCCGAAACATTCACGATGCCGTTGGCGTCGATGTCGAAGGTCACTTCGATCTGAGGCGTGCCGCGCGGCGCTGGTGGGATACCAACGAGCTGGAACTTGCCCAAGGTCTGGTTGTAGGAAGCCATTTCGCGCTCACCCTGAAGTACGTGAACTTCAACGGAGGGCTGGTTGTCGTCAGCCGTGGTGAAGGTCTGTGACTTCTTGGTAGGGATCGTGGTGTTGCGCTCGATGATCTTGGTCATCACGCCGCCCTTGGTCTCAATACCCAGCGACAGAGGTGTCACGTCGAGGAGGAGGATGTCCTTGACGTCACCCTTCAAGACACCAGCCTGGACGGCAGCACCAATGGCTACGACTTCGTCCGGGTTCACGGTCTTGTTGGGCTCCTTGCCCGTTACCTTCTGAACAAGTTCCTGAACAGCAGGGATACGAGTTGATCCACCAACGAGCACCACCTGGTCAATCTGGTCGAGGGTCAGACCCGCGTCCTTAATGGCCTGGTCGAATGGCTTGCGGCAGCGCTCGACGAGGTCAGCGGTGAGCTCGTTGAACTTGGCACGGGTCAGCTTGACGTCGAGGTGCTTGGGGCCTTCGTCGGTAGCGGTGATGAAGGGCAGGTTGATTTGCGTCTCTTGTACGGACGAGAGTTCAATCTTGGCCTTCTCAGCTGCCTCTTGGAGACGCTGTACGGCCATCTTGTCCTTCGAAAGGTCGACGCCTTCAGTGTCCTTGAATGTCTTTACCAACCAGTCACGAACAGCGTTGTCCCAGTCGTCACCACCGAGGTGGGTGTCACCGTGGGTGGACTTCACTTCGAACACGCCGTCGGCGATCTCGAGTACTGAAACGTCGAAGGTTCCACCACCGAGGTCGAAGACCAGAACGGTGTGCTCAGCAGCACCCTTGTCGAGACCGTAGGCCAGTGCGGCGGCGGTGGGCTCGTTCACGATGCGAAGTACTTCGAGTCCGGCAATGGCGCCAGCTTCCTTCGTTGCGGTGCGCTGGGCGTCGTTGAAGTAGGCGGGAACGGTGATTACTGCCTGGGTAACGGTGTCGCCCAAGTAGGCCTCGGCGTCGCGCTTCAGCTTCTGAAGGATGCGAGCGGAGATTTCCTGTGGCGTGTACTTGGTGCCATCAATGTCGATGGTCCAGTTCTCACCCATGTGGCGCTTTACCGAACGGATGGTGCGGTCAGGGTTCGTAATGGCCTGGCGCTTTGCGACTTCGCCCACCAAAACTTCACCAGTCTTTGAGAAACCAACGATCGAAGGGGTCGTGCGGGCGCCTTCGGCGTTAGGGATTACGACGGGCTCGCCCGCCTCAAGTACTGAAACCACTGAGTTGGTGGTTCCGAGGTCAATTCCTACAGCTCTAGCCATGTGATGCTCCTTACGTTATTGAGCCCTTTTCTCGCCGGACCTTCCGGGGATGAAGAACTTACGAAGTCCAGAATACAGAGTTGAGTCTCCTCTTGTCAAGAAAACTTCTAGGGTCTTAAGTAACTTTTAGAAACTCTAGGAAATACAGGGAAAATGGCGTTTCATTCTCTTTTGGGATTCTCAGGAGTCCCCCGCTAGCCTGGGGTTATGCCAGATCTAATCCTTGTACGCCATGGCCGTTCACAGTGGAATGACCTCAACCTCTTTACGGGGTGGCACGACGTCGACCTCGTCGCTCAGGGCGAAGCCGAAGCCAAGCTGGCGGGCGAGCTCCTGGCCGCTGAGACAGACCTCGACCTGCGCATTCTGCACACGTCGCTCTTGACTCGCGCCATCCGCACGGCCAACATTGCCCTCGACGCCGCCGGACGCTCCTGGCTGCCGGTTCGTCGCAGCTGGCGCCTCAACGAGCGTCACTACGGTGACCTCACGGGCAAGGACAAGAAGGAAACCGCCGAGAAGTTCGGCATGGAGCAGCTCAAGCTGTGGCGCCGTTCCTACGACGTTCCACCACCCCCACTTCCCGAAGGCGATCCTCGCAGCAACACGCTCGACCCTCGCTACCGTGACATTCCTCGTGAGTCAATCCCCGCGACCGAGTGCTTGAAGGATGTTGTTGCTCGCGTGACGCCGTACTTCCGTGACTCGATTGCTGAGGACCTTCGAAACGAATCAACTCGTGGCGGTGCAGTCATTGTGGTGGCCCACGGCAACTCACTACGTGCGCTTCGCATGGTGCTGCAGAACATTTCGGAAGAAGAGATTGCTGACTTGGAGATCCCTACGGGTATCCCCTACCGCATGAAGCTCGACAACGAACTGAACGTCCTCACTGCTGACTACTTGGGTGACCCCGAGGCAGCCGCCAAGGCCGCTGAAGCCGTTGCTCGCCAGGCTGGCTAAGCCAGTCACTGACTGACAAACTGAGGTTTGTTATGAACCAGCAGGAACGAGACGCTCTTCGTCAAAAGCACACGCACGTTGACGTGTCAACCGATGACTGCGGGTACGTCCTAGAGACGATTGAGTGCGACGCGATCAAGATTTTGAACGCCTGGGAAGCATCACTGCGCTCCCAACAAGAAAACGCCGGGTAGCGACCTCTACGGCCACTACCCGGCGTTTTTCTGAACTACTTAGAGTGCTGCGGGACCGCGGTCGTTCGTGCGAATTCGCACGACGTGCTCGATGTCCGTGACCCACGCCATACCGTCACCAACGGTGTCGGTGCGAGCCGCATTCACGATTGCGCCAATGACCTCTTCCACGAGTTCATCAGTGCACACGATTTCGACCTGAATCTTGTCGACGAAGTCGAACTCGTACTCTTTGCCGCGGTAGACCTCGATGTGTCCACCCGCGTGTCCGAAGCCGCGCACCTGACCAACGGTCATGCCGGTGATGCCCGTGGCCTTGACGGCCACCTTCACTTCATCGAGCTTGAAGGGCTTAATAACTGCGGTAACTAGTTTCATAATCAGTCCTTACTTGTTGTCGGGGTGGAGGTGACTTGGCGAACCGACAGGCTCACCAAAGGTGGGGTCTGGGAAGGCCTCTTCGTCGTGGATGGCGAGGTCACCAATGCGCAGTGTCTCTTCATCTTCACGAAGTCCGCCAACAATCCACTTAACCACGTAGAACACCACGGTGGTACCCACTGCGGTGTAGCCAATAATCCAGGCAGCGGCAATGGCCTGCTCCCAGAGTTGGTGGAATGAGCCGGTGTAGAAGTAGCCACCAACCGAGAACGAACCCGTGCCCTTGTAGTGAGCACCAGGCACGCCGTACTCAGTCATGGCGGGGTCAGCGATAAGACCAACGAGGAGTCCACCAATCAGACCAGCAATACCGTGGGTGTAGATAACACCGAAGGCGTCGTCAACCTTGGAGAATGGCTTGAGCTTCGAGAGGTAGTTCCAGGCGAACCAGACCACGAACGATGCGGTGAAACCAACGATGATGGCACCGACGCCGTTCACCCAACCGGCCGATGGCGTAATTGCCACCAAACCACAGAGCATGCCGTTCAGGCCACCGAGGAACGTGGGCTTCTTTACCTTCGAGAAGTACATGTCCATGACAATCCACGTCAGTACACCAACAGCTGTCGCAACGTTGGTGTTCAGTACTGCAGCAGCGGCGTCGACACCGGCGTAGAAGGGGTCGCCTCCGTTGAAGCCGTTCCAACCGAGCCACAAGATACCAGCACCAATCATCACCATCATCAGGTTCGAAGGGAAGGCGTTTTCGCGGTCCTGCCAACGGCGAGGTCCGACAATGGCGGCACCAACGAAAGCAGCAATACCGGCGCTGAGGTGGATGACGTAACCACCCGAGAAGTCAACTGCACCCTTCTGAGCGAAGAAACCGCCACCCCAGAGGAGCGCAGCGTTCACGCAGTAGACGAGGGTGATCCAGAGTGGCACGATGAGGAGCCACGCCTTGAACTTCAGTCGACCAACGAGTCCACCCAAGAAGAGCAGTGGCGTAATGGCCGCGAAGACGAACTGGAAGTAGGCCAGGGTTGCCGTTGGGAAGTGGAAAGGAATAAGGGTATTCGCACCCGACACGGCCTGACTCTGTTCCGAGCTAGCAGTAGCGAGTGGGGTGAAGTGACCAATGAAGCCGCTCCAGAATGAACCCGTAGGCCCAAAGTGCGAGAGCGTTCCAAACGCCATGTTGTAACCCCAGAGCATCCACACGAGGAGAGTCAGGCAGAAGCCCGAGAACACCATCAACATGGTGTTAACGATCCACTTCTTACGGACCAGACCACCGTAGAGAACGGCCAGGCCGGGAAGACTCATGAGTCCGACCAGGGTTGCGGACACCAGCTGCCAGGTATTGTCGCCTGAATTCAGCCAACTGGGATAAGGGATGTTGGTGACTGCTGTTAGCACATCCACTCCTTTATTAACTAGGAGAGGGCGCCGTTGACCTCAGGTTGTTCTAAGTAGTGTGCCAAAGCAGCGTTTCCAAATAGTTAGCAAAGTGTTTCGGGACTATTAACAGCACCGAACAACTAAAACCGCTTGGAATCTATTGCAAAGAGCGTTCAACAACCTGCGAGATGTCGAGTACCGACACCTCGTCAGCCTTGCCGTTGGCCTTCACGGCGTCGTCGAGCATGATCATGCAGAACGGACAGGCGGTCGACACAATGTCAGCGCCAGTGCCCAGAGCTTCATTGGTGCGGTCCATGTTGACGCGCTTTCCAATGTTCTCTTCCATCCACATGCGTGCACCACCGGCGCCACAGCAGAAGCCCTTCTCGCGGCAACGCCCCATCTCAACCTGCTTCACACCAGGAATGGCATCGAGCACGTTACGTGGTTCGTCAAAGACACGGTTGTGGCGACCGAGGTAGCAAGGGTCGTGGTAGGTGACGGTTCCGGAGTAGGAAACGCCGGGCACCAGTCGGCCCGTCGCCACGAGGTGACTCAGGAGCTCGGCGTGGTGAATCATTTCGTAGTCACCACCGAGTCCGGGGTACTCGTTCTTCATCGTGTTGAAGCAGTGCGGGCAACTCGCCACAATCTTCTTCGCGCCTACTTCATTCAGCGTCGCGATGTTGGCCTTGGCCATTTCTTGGAACAAGTACTCGTTACCCATGCGGCGGGCAGGGTCACCAGTGCACGACTCGCGAGGTCCGAGGATGCCGAACGTTACGCCAGCGCGGTGCAGCATGCGAGCGGTTGACTCGATCTGCTTGCGACCTCGTTCGTCGAGTGAACCAGCGCAGCCAACCCAGTAGAGGTACTCAATCTCTTCAGGGATTGGGCCGTCAATGATTGGTACTTCGAAGTCAAGCGCGCTGAGCCAGTCGGTGCGCTTGGAGGCGCCAAGACCCCACGGGTCGCCCTGGTTCTCCATGTTGCGCATCAGCAGGCTGGCTTCACTCGGGAAGCGTGACTCCATCAGCACTTCGTAGCGGCGCATGTCGATGATTGCGTCGACGTGCTCAATGTCAACGGGGCACTGCTCAACACAGCTTCCGCACGTGGTGCAGGACCAGAGAACATCGGGGTCGATGACGCTCGGTACGAGGGTGTCGGTCGAAGCCTCACCCGAGAGGAGACGGTCAGCTGACGCAAACATGTTGTCGCGAAGACCCATGATGAGCAACTTCGGGCTCAGTGGCTTTTCGGTGTTCCAAGCGGGACACACAGACTGGCAACGACCACACTCGGTGCAGGTTGCGAAGTCGAGCATCTGCTTCCACGTGAAGTCTTCGATGCGACCCACACCAAACACAGTGTCCTCGGTGACGTTTTCCATGTCCATGTCGGGGGTCTTGTCGAGTCCGCCAAGTGCACGGGGACGACGTGAGACACCAATGTTGATTGGAGCAAGGAAGATGTGGAGGTGCTTCGAGTATGAGACGAACACCATGAAGCCGGCAATCACTGCGACGTTGGCCAGCAGGAAGAAGGTCTCGAGGAAGTTATTGGCACTCATGCCCAGTGGTGCAATCCAGTGAGCGACGACCTGCGAAGCAAAGGCCCACGGCGAAGCGTCGGTCTGGTTCATGCTGGCCATCGCGCTGTGCACGTTCTGACCAATCGTGCGTGGGAAGGGGAAGTGTCCCGTGTTGATCTGAGCGGCGCGGTACATCAGCAACGTAATGATGACCAACGAAATCATGCCCAGAACCGCCCACGCAGCACCCAGGTGTGAACCGTAGAAACGGCTGTTGCGGTCCTTGCGAGAAGGCGCGTTCTTAATACGGATAACGGTGAAGACAACGAGTGAAACCAGTACCGCTACCGAGAAGAAGTCTTCGGTGAAGGCTAGCCAGTTGTCCTGTCCAATCAGTGGGATGTGGAAGTCACGGTTAAACAGTGCGCCGTAGGCCTCAACGATGGTGGTCATGAGGACGGTGAATCCCCACATGGTGAAGAAGTGAGCGAGTCCCGGAACTGTCCAGCGGAGCAACTTCTTCTGACCGGCGACCTCTACGACTTCGGCTTCAGAGACCTTGCGAAAGCCCTGCCAACGACGTGGTGCGGTCTTACCCGAACGGATGAGTTTGGACAGCCAGTGGAACCGCTTGCCCGCAATAGCGAAGCAAACGATTGTTACTGCAAGACCAATGATTATGCGAACGACCATGTCGGTGTCCTATCTCTCCGTACTTACTTTTTGAAATTCTCTGAATAGCGACTTGGTGTGGGACCGCGCTGACCGCGGTACTTCGACCCGAGGCTCGACGTGCCGTACGGACGGTCGGCTTCGGTGGTCATCTGGAAGAAGCTGATCTGACCAATCTTCATGCCGGGGTACAACGTAATGGGCAAGTTGGCGACGTTCGAGAGTTCCAACGTGATGTGGCCGTCCCAGCCAGCGTCGATGAAGCCGGCGGTCGAGTGAATCACGAGGCCAAGGCGGCCCAGTGAGCTCTTGCCCTCGAGTCGGCCAACGATGTTGTTCGGAATGGCGATGCGCTCTTGGGTGGAGCCGAGCAGGAATTCACCCGGGTGAAGGATCATGGGCTCAGTTGGGCCGACATCAATCAGCTCAGTCAGGTCTTCCTGGGGTTCCTTCACGTCAATAACGCGGTAGGAGTGGTTGCGAAATACCCGGAAATACTGGTCAATGTGTAAGTCCACTGAAGAAGGCTGGATGCAGTCCTCGCCCAAGGGCTCAATGATGATTGAACCGTTGTCGAGAGCTTCTTTAATTGATCGATCTGAAAGCACCATAACCATGGCAACGATACTCTGAAATTCCAAGGAATTCCTACCAACCAGGGGCGCCTTTCTAGGAAACCACTACTGTCTATAGGGCGCGGGCGTAGTTCAGCGGCAGAACATCAGCTTCCCAAGCTGAGAACGCGAGTTCGATTCTCGTCGCCCGCTCCAAAGCACTCAAGGAAACGCGCGAATCTCAGTTCAGGATTTCGTCAAGTGGTGTGTACCCGGGAGCAACTCGGGCCCAGGGATACGCATTTTCAATCTGTTGGCCAATGCTCAGTAAGTCGTAGTCACAGAAGTGCGGCGCGGTGATCTGAATACCGAAGGGCAGACCAGTCGGCAACATCCCCATGGGCAGCGAAATGGCTGGATTACCGGTGATGTTCTGCATGGCGGTCGAATACACCTCTGGGGGTAGGCCGGTTGCCTCGCCACCCTCGACGAGACTTCCGTCGGCCAGGAAGCCTTCACTCGCCACCGTGGGAGTGATTAATAACGTGTCATCTCCGAGCAACTGGCTCAGCTGGCGGGAGTACTCAAACCTGCGTCGTCGAGCAGCTTGGAACGCGTCGATATCAACAGCCAATCCGGCCCGCAGAAAGTTCTTCGATGATTCGTGGAAGCGCGACATGTTTTCTTCCACCCACTCGCGGCCCAGGGCAGCAACGTGGTCACTCGGGGCAAGGACGAACCAGTCCAAGTCGGGGTCACCACCAGTAAAGAAACTGTCAGGGTCGCGCCACTCCAGCGGAAGTTTCAAAAGATCGGCAATGGCCTCGGCACCAGAGCGAAGCAGCGACGCGACTCCCGTAGGGAGTGGCCCAAGTGGAGAAGTACGTTCAGCAACAATGATCTTCTTGTAGGTGGTGCTCTGGCACTTTAATCCCTGAATCATTGCGTTCGTTGGTGACGCTGGGTCCCCCTGCGTTGGCCCGACCATCACGTCAAAGAGCAGTCGAAGGTCATCGCACGAGGTGGCGAAAGGGCCATCAGTCGATAAGTCAATCCAGTCCGGCGTTGGATACCGTCCAATCAGTCCATTCGTTGGCTTGATGCCCACGAGTCCGCAGAGTGAGGCCGGAATACGGATTGATCCGCCACCATCAGTTGCGGTACCAATCGCCACTGCACCCGAAGCAACAAGCGCGGCCGAACCACCGCTCGATCCCCCGGTCGAGTACTTCACATTCCATGGATTCGTCGTCACGCCCGTTACAAGATTGGCGGTGAAGCCTTCAATAGCGAACTCGGGCAGAGTGGACTTCGCCACCCCAATGGCGCCACTGTCGAAGAGCCGTTGGGGCACGAGGGCATTCTGTTCGGCGGGTGGTACATCCTTGAGCGGCACCGACCCCTTACGCGTTGGGTGCCCCCGCCAGTCCTCCAGATCTTTAATCACCGTGGGCATCGCACTGAGTGGTCCCACTGCGTAGAGGCCGGCATCGAACAGTTCTGCGTCTCGTCGAGCGGAGTCGAACGAAGTCTCAGCAACTGCGTTTAACGCGCTCGCCTCAATACGTTGTATTGATTCTTCAACGAGAGCAACCGCGGTGAGACGCTTCTCGCTCAGTGCTTGCGTTAATCGATTGATTGGGCCGGGGGTAGTTGCACTCATGATGGTTTGCACCGCGCCGAGAAGTTGGTACATCTCACGACCAGCGGTAATTCGTAACCTACCCCAAGTAACGGCGCTCATCCTCACGTGCGGATGGCCCCCGGGTGGCGCGAGGGCCCAGTGTGAACGACCACATTCACTACAGTACGTATCAGGTACCAACCCAACTGCGTGCAGTCCGTGCACGCTGTTGGCGTCGGTGCAACGGAAACAAACAACGAGGAGCAGACCATGTCATCAGTAGCCACCTATCTCAACTTCGCTGGTGACACCGAAGAAGCGTTCGCTTTTTACGGCTCGGTCTTTGGAACCACACCGCACAGTCTCATGCGATTTAAAGACGCTCCGGGCATGCCACCGCTCCCCGACGACGAGGGTGACAAGGTCGTGAATGTGCAGTTGGAAATTCTTGGCGGACACGTTCTCATGGGCACCGACATGCTTGAGTCATTGGGTCATGTCCTTCGTGTTGGTAACAACACCACCATTGCGCTCCAGCTCGACAGCACCGAAGAAGCTGACCGCATCTACGGGCTTCTCTCCGAAGGTGGGAGCGAGAGCACCGGAATGAGTCAAATGTTTTTTGGTTACTGGGGAGTCACCCTTGACCGATTCAACATTCGCTGGATGATCAACTACACGGCATAAAACTGTCACTCATTCCGCCAAGTTTTTTCGCTCTGGTGACATCGACAAACTAAGATTTACTTGCAATTCAACTATTTGTGAGAAGAGCAATGTCGACAACCTCCGAGAAGTGGCCCAACGTTTCATCCGCCAAAGAGATTGCCTCGTGGCTCCTCGACATGGACGGCGTTCTCGTCCGCGAAGAACACCCCATTGACGGCGCCAATCGCTTTCTGGACCTCCTTCGTGCTTCGGGAACTCCCTTCTTGGTTCTGACGAACAACTCGATGTACACGCCTCGTGACCTGTCGGCCCGACTGGCACACGGTGGCATTGAAATTCCTGAGGAGAACATCTGGACCTCGGCGCTCGCCACGGCCGCGTTTTTAAAGTCGCAGCGACCCGGTGGTTCGGCCTACGTGATTGGTGAAGTGGGACTTACTACTGCCCTTCACGAAGCGGGCTACACACAGTCCGAGGTAAATCCTGACTACGTCGTGGTTGGAGAAACACGTAACTACAGCTTTGAGAAGATTACGAAAGCCGTGCGCCTTATTCAGGCGGGCAGTCGATTCATCGCTACCAATCCTGACAACACCGCACCGAGCGTTGACGGTATCTTGCCCGCTACCGGCGCCATCACCGCAATGATTCAGTCCGCCACCGGTAAGAAGCCGTACTTCGTTGGAAAGCCGAACCCAGTAATGATTCGCTCGGCCCTACGAAAGCTTCACGCACACTCCGAGTCAACCGCCATGGTGGGTGACCGCATGGACACTGACATTGTTGCGGGGCTGGAAGCGGGCCTGCACACCGTGCTGGTGCTCTCAGGGCTTTCCGACCCAACGGCGCCGGAGCGTTTCCCCTTCAGGCCATCTCGGATTATCGAATCGGTAGCCACGCTCGCCGACGAACTCAGCGAGTAGCGGGCGTTACTTTTTTGGCGGTGGCGCCGTGGTGCCACGAATCACCAGGTGCGTCTTCAACGTCGTCGTTTCTGGCGCGGCACCATTCAGTACTTGGGCCATAACGTGTTCAGCGAGTAGGGCGCCTTGGTCGTGCGCCGGCTGAGCCACGGTCGTAAGGTCGAACACCTTTGAGAGTTCGTGATCGTCAAAGCCAATAACCGAAATGTCTTCAGGGCAGCGCAGGCCAGCTCGACGAATGGTGTGCAGTACTCCCATGGCCATTTCGTCCGACTGAACGAATATTGCCGTTGGGCGTTCGGGCAGTGAAAGCAGCTGCGCGCCGGCCTCTTGTCCACCTTCGACAGTTGATCGACCATTGATGATGAGCTTTGGGTCAACCTTGATGCCCGCCGCCTTCAGCGAACGGCGGTAGCCATCGCTACGTTCTTCGCCAGTGCGGAACTTAATCGACGAGTTTTGTTCGAGCGTCACACTCGCAATGCGTCGGTGACCAAGTCCAATAAGGTGATCCGTTGCCATCACACTGCCCGCCACGTCATCAATCAGCACACTCGAGAAGCCGTCAATCGCTACGTGGAGTGACCCCACCGGCACACCGAGGTTCTTCACGCCCTCGACGTCGGGGCTGTCTGAGGGCAATGTCAGTAGAAGGACACCGTCAACCTTTCGACGCATGGGCAGACTTTGGAAGGTCTTGCCGTCTTCGTCGATGTAGAGCACAAGGTCAAAGCGTTCGCGTTGCAGTACTTCTTCGATGCCGTTGATGGCCTGGGCGAAGAACCAGCGAGAGACGTACGGGGTGATGACACCAATGGTGGACATCTTGCCGCTCGCCAAACTGGAAGCGCTTGGCGACGCCGTGTAGTTCAGCTGGGCCGCCGCCTCGAGGACCTTGGCCCGAGTCTTGGCCGACACGTTCGGAAGGTTGCGAAGTGCACGTGAGACCGTTCCACCAGAGACTTTGGCGAGACGAGCAACGTCTTCAATGGATGCATTGGTCTGCACCGGTGGCTGTGGCTGGGAAGCCTTCTTCGTCATAGCGTTTCTGAACTATCTACTTAAGTACTGCAACCGCTTGTCGAAAAGTTAGCACTCACTGGGACAGTGGCCCCTAGAGCTGAATCCAGACACCGGTGTTGGGAAGTACTGCGTCGGTGATCTCCTCATCACTCTTTAGAACCACGAGTGCAGTGGCCGGAAGAACGAAGTCCTCAGTGCCGAAGTTCACAATGCAGCGCACGTCACCACGGTCGAATGAAAGAACATCCTTGGCGAAGTTATTCCACTCACAGACGTCTGGTTGCTGTTCAATGTGCTCGCGACGAGCGTGCAGCGCGGCACGAGAGAAGTTGAGGAAGGACGAAGCATCCTGGCTCTGACGAGCAACGCTGAGTTCTCCCCAGCTACTCGGCTGAGGGAGACGTGGGGGTGCACTCACTGAAAAACCAAAGGACGGCGTCGACTCGTCCCATGGCATTGCGACACGACAACCATCGCGACCCTTTAATGGGTCTCCAGTTCGTGCGACTATGGGGTCTTCCAAAAGCTCCAGTGGTAACCCACTGACTTGAGGAAGTCCGATCTCTTCTCCCTGGTAGATGCAGGCACCACCGGGGAGGGCCAAGGTCAGCAGCAGCGCTGCGCGAGCACGTTGTGCTCCAAGCGCCATGTCCAGCTGACCTTGTTCGTTCGTAGCGAATCGAGTGACGGAGCGCACCTCGTCGTGACTCGAGAGGGCCCACGTGGGCCAGGACGATCCGTCTGAGCGGAAGTTCAGAGCACCCTTGATGCGGTCTTCAAACTCCTGTGCGTTCCAGGGCGACTTCACCAGGTTCATGGTGAACACTGACTGGAGTTCCCCTGGTCGGATGTAACGAAGCAGGGCCTCAGTTGTGCTGACGTTGATCTCGCCGACTAAGTACTTCGGCGGGTCGTACGATTCAGCAACCGAACGCCAGCTCTTCACGATCTCGTGAACGTCACCGGCGTCCCAGTAGCGCGTCTGCTCGGACGTCTCCGGCGTGAACTGTCCACCCTGGTCCATGCCGGTGTCTTGGAACGGCAAGTCCTTACCGATGGCAGGAACGGCGTCCAAACGGAAGCCGTCCACACCGCGGTCGAACCAGAAGCGGAAGATGCGTTCAAATTCGGCGCGCACTGCTGGGTTTCCCCAGTTAAGATCCGGCTGTCCTAGGTCGAACAAGTGCAGGTACCACTGACCGGGCGTGCCATCAGACTCAGTAACACGAGTCCACGCGCGGCCACCGAAGACACTGATGAAGTCCGTAGGTGGCAGATCGCCGTTCTCGCCACGGCCATCACGGAAGTAGAACCATTCGCGCTCTGGTGAGCCTGGCGCGGCAGCGAGTGCCGCCTGGAACCAGCGGTGCTCAGAAGAGCAGTGGTTAGCGACGAGGTCAATAATGACTTTTAGATTGAGTCGGTGGCACTCGGCAATGAAGTCTTCGGCGTCGAGCAACGTGCCAAAGAGTGGGCTGATGTCGCAGTAGTCAGCGACGTCGTAGCCACCGTCGGCCATGGGTGACAAGAACCACGGTGACACCCACACGGCATCAGCCCCGAGTTCTTTGACGTACGACAAGTGCGCAATGGCGCCACGGATGTCACCAATGCCGTCATTGTTACCGTCAGCAAAACTGCGCGGGTAGATCTGGTACGTGACGCCACGACGCCAGTCACTGGACACGTTGTGTCCCGACTGTGCAGAGCCCTCACTGCGCTCTTCGTCTACGCCCTTCGTAACAAACGCCATCTGTTACCAGATCGACTCTCCGCTAGCCACATCAAAGAAGTGTGCGCGTTCCATGTTCACGTGCAGCGGTACTTGATCGCCCGCCTTCAGAATGCTTCGTGGTGCCACGCGAGCGACGTTGCGAACGTGCTCGGTAAGGGCCGTTGCTTCGAGGAGCTCTTCGGCTTCCTCGACTGAACCACCCTTGTCTTCAACGACGTAGTTACGAGCGTCCATACCGAAGTGCACGATGAGTTCTGAACCGAGTGCTTCGATGTGGCCTACGTGGCCGTTCAACGTTTCGCCGAGGCCTTCTAGGGCGAAGTCTTCTGGTCGAACACCGAAGATGACTTCACGACCGGCGTGGGCCTTAAGGCCAGGACGGCTGGCGTAGACCGAGGCTGGCACGTTGATGGTCTGGCTACCAACCTTCAAGGTCGCGCCATCGTCGCTGAGTGAGCCGTAGAGCAAGTTCATCGAAGGTGAACCAACGAACGACGCCACAAAGACGTTGGCCGGCTTGTCGTAGAGCACTTGGGCGGTGTCGCACTGCTGCAAGACGCCAGCACGCAGCACCGTCACGCGGTCACCCATGGTCATTGCTTCAACCTGGTCGTGCGTTACGTAGAGGGTGGCCACACCAACGCGACGCTGGATCTGGAGAATTTCTGAACGCATCTGCACACGCAACTTCGCGTCAAGGTTCGAGAGTGGTTCGTCCATGAGGAATGCGCTGGGTTCGCGAACAATCGCACGGCCCATGGCTACGCGCTGACGCTGACCACCCGACAGTCGACCGGGGCGCTGGTCGAGGTACTCGGTCAGACTCAGAATCTCAGCGGCTGCCTCAACGCGACGCTTGATTTCGTCCTTAGGGAACTTGCGGAGCTTCAGCGAGTAGCCAATGTTCTTGCGTACCGTCATGTGAGGGTAGAGCGCGTAGTTCTGGAACACCATGGCGAGGTCGCGCTCACCAGGGGTGTAGTCATTCACTACCTGACCACCGATGCTGATCTCACCGTCCGAAATCGATTCGAGGCCAGCCACCATGCGGAGCAGTGTTGACTTACCGCAGCCCGATGGACCAACGACGACCATGAATTCGCCTTCGCGCACAGTGAGGTCGATGTTGTGAATCGCTTCGTAGCCATTGTCGTAGGTCTTTGAAACGTTGCGGAGCACAATCTCAGGCATTCGCAACTCCTTTACTCGTAGAGAACTTCATAACTAACCCTTTACTGCGAGGCTGGCCACTGAACGGATGAACCAGCGTTGGAAGACGATAAAGAAGATGGCCATTGGCACAACCAGCAACACACCGAAGGCAAACATCTCGCCGTAGTTGGGTGAGGCCTGTTGTTTCACCAAGTTGCCGATTGCCACTGAGAGTGGGTAGTAGTTCGGTTGCGAGGTGGTGAGCAGAGGCCACAGGTACGACGACCAAATCTGGATGAAGGAAAGAATCGCCACCGAGGCAAAAGCGGGCTTGGCGTTGGGCAGAATGATCTGCACGAACGTACGCCACGGGCCGGCACCGTCAATCTTGGCGGCTTCTTCCAGCTGGGGTGGAAGAGCCAAGAAGAATGTGTAGAACAAGTAGATCGAGAAGGCGCTCCCAATAAACGGCAGAGCCTGAACAATCAGTGAGTTCCTGAGTCCGCTCAGCATGTAGTACAGCGGAATAGCGATTGCTTCGAACGGAATGATGACGAGAACAATCACGAGCAGAAGGAGCTGACGTCGACCCCGGAACTGGAGTCGGGCAAGTCCGTAGCCCGCCAGCGAGTTCACAACGAGCCCACCACCGACCACGATGAACGAGACCAGTGTTGAGACGGTGTAAAAACCCTTCAGCGAACCGGTAATGGTGTTGCTAAAGAAGGCCGCATTCAACGTTGAGTAGTTCGCGAACGACAAGTGCGACGGCACGGCGGCGTGGAAGCCGTTCAGCGCTTGGTCCACTGGCTCGAAGGAACCAACAATGAGGTAGTACACGGGGAAGAGGAAGAGCACCATCAATACGGTCAAGATGGCGTAGGTTCCCCACGACGTCTTACCAATCTTGCGGCGGCGCTTCTTACTAGGTGCAGCGATAGCCATGGTCTAGTCCACCCTTTCGCGAAGTACCTGACGCTGAACCAGGCTCAGCATGAGAATGATGAAGCACAGGACCACCGAGAGCGCGGCGCCCTGGCCAACGTTGTTCTGGTCGTAGGCCTGGCTCACGGCCAAGTACATGATCGAGGACGTGGCGTTGAGCGGACCACCCGATGTCAACAAGTACACCTGGTCGAACACGCGAAGCGAGAAGATTGTCGTCACCATCACGACGAAGATGGTGGTGTTGCGAAGACCTGGGAAGGTTACGTCGCGGAAGAGCTGCCATTTGTTGGCGCCGTCAATCTGAGCGGCTTCGTAGTGGGTCGAAGGAATGCCCTGGAGACCGGCCAAGAAAATGACCATCTGGAATCCAGCACCCTGCCAGATTGAGAGCACGATGATGCTCGGCAGTGCCAAGTGCACGTTACCGAGCCAGTACTGCGGCGTGAAGTGGTTGAACGTAATCAACTTCAGGAATGCGTTCAACATGCCACCGGGACCTGGCGCCAAGATTGCGCGCCAGATGAGCGAGGTAAGCACCATTGGAAAGACAACGGGCAAGAAGAACGTGGTGCGACAGAACTTTACGAACGCACCTTCGCGGTTCACAAGGATCGCGAGGTACATCGCAATGGCCGTTTGAGCGGGAACAACTACGGCGGCAAAGATGGCGTTGTTTTCGAGGCTACGGAAAAAGATCTGGCGGAAGATCGGGTCACTGAACATGTGGCTGTAGAACATGCCACCCACTGAGCGGGCCGGAATGTTGCTGCCCACCAGGACAACGTGCATCGACAGCCAGATTGAGAAGAAGAAGGGGACCAGCATGAAGGCAATGATGAGACCAATGCCGGGAACCAGCATGGTGAATCCTGCTCGGCCTTCAGTCCAGAGCTTGCGCTTTCGACGCGGTGCTGACGTTGCGGTGATCGTTGTCAACACTCCCCCTTTTGATTAGGTACTGCGGTACTTACATTCTGTTGGTAAGTGAGGGGCCCAGCCAAACGGCTGGGCCCCGGTCACTCAACCTTTAGTACTTCGTATTACTTAAAGTTGTTGAACTGCTGGTAGTAGCTGTTGATTGAGTCAACGGCGGTAGCTACCAAGCTCTGAATCGTCGATGACGAAACAGCACCCTGAGCACCCTGGGTAGCCAGTGAGCTGAAGAGTGTTGAGATTGCACTGGTGATTCCTGGGTAAGCAGGAGTGACAGGGCGTGGAACTGCGAAGCAGGTGGTGAGGATCTTGCCAGCTGGGCAAGCGTTGTTCTCAGCCTTAGCTGCGTAGTACAGAACACCTGAAGGTGTAGCAACAGTTGGGTCCTTAGCAACAGCAGCTGGGTCAGCTGGGATTGCGCCGTCACCGTACTTGGCGTTGCCGTTTCCGTAGGTGTAGAGGTCCTGGAACGTTGGGCTTGAAACGATGTTCAAGAATGCACCTGCAGCCTGCTTCTGAGCGGTGGTTGCGTCAGCACCAATTTCCCAAACGTTCGAGCCTGCGCCGTCCTTGGCACCGTAACCGAAGTTAGGAAGTGGAATGCCTACAACGTTGCTGGCGTCAGCGCCGTTGTTGGTAACTGCACCAGTAAGCATGCCTGGGAGCTGCCAGTGGCCACCCCAGAGGAGAGGCTCAGTACCAGCGTCGAATGCAGTGCCAGTTCCGTTTGAGGTCTGGTCGTTCGTTGGCATCCAGCTAGCCCAGTCAGCCAAAGCTGCGTAGACCGAAGGAGTCTCGAGAGCCTTCGTTGCTGAGTTGCCAGAAACGATTGGGCTACCAGCTGAGTTCAGGATTGGCAAGAAACCGTAAGCGCCGTACTCGCCGCCGTATGCAATGTTTGCGGCCCATACGTCACCGTTGTCAAGCTTGGCGATTGATGAGTTAGCAGCAAGCGTCTTCAGAACCTGACCGAACTGTGCAGCGGTCCAAGCGTTTGACCACTCGCTTGGGTAGCAAGAAGCTGTCGTTGGAGCTGAACCACATGCGGTGATGCCAGCTTCGTTGAGGAGCTTGACGTTACCGTAAAGGGTCAACGTACCGTTGATGGTAGCCATTGCGTAGAGCTTGCCCTGGTAGGTGTCCTGGCCCTGGATGTAGGACGACTGACCCTTAACAGCTGCAGCTGAAACGTATGCCTTAAGCGGAGCAATCTTGCCCGAGTAAGCAAGGTAGGACAGCGTTGGGCCGTCACCTTCCATTACGGTGCCTTCATCGTTTGCTGAAGCAGTCTCTTGAACAGTTGAGATGTTGTCAACAAACTGGAGCTTGGCGTGGTACTTGCCCGCGTATTCCTTGTTGTATTCAGCAACTGCGTACTGGATACCGTTCACTTCTTGTGACTGGTCTCCGCCAGATCCCCAAACCGTGATGTTCGTTACTGATGCAGCTGATGCTGCAGTAGCAACGAGTGGAAGTGATCCGCACAACAGTGCCGCACCAACTGCCACTACTGCAACTGACTTGCGGCCAGTGAATAGCTTCTTCATTATTTACATCCCCCTGATGTACGAGTCAGAACCCACGACGGGCTGCGACGAAGGAAAAAATTAGCAGCACGGTTGACCTAATGCAAGCGCTTGCAGTAGTGGTAGAAACGTTGAAATTTCAGGGTTTTAGTACTTCGAGGAAATGCATTTTCCCTGGTCAACTACGAACCAATTGCAAGCGGTTTGATGGAGGAAACTTTGTGATTTTTCTCACAAAGTCAGCCAGAGGCCCGTTTTCCTCACCTTATATATAAACGTCCTGGCGACGCACTACTGACGGGCCCGCAGTGCTGCGAGCACTTGGTCGAGTGTGGCGTCAATCACCTGCAGCCCACCGTTGGTGTGTAGGTTCACCGTGTCCATGATGAACTCGGCATCGGCGAACTGTTTGGCTGACCGGGCGTCAGCGGCCACGTTCTGCAAGTTCTGCCCAACCATGAGTGCTGGCAGTAACACCAACTGAAGAAACGTTGAGAGTATCCACGTCATCAAAAGTTCAAAGCCGA
>Ga0164296_1000405_pt1 | contig 52400 bp, 48 predicted proteins | sample GEODES057metaG_FD_113533 | JGI IMG/M metagenome (GOLD analysis project Ga0164296, IMG submission 113533) | Dystrophic lake water microbial communities from Trout Bog Lake, Wisconsin, USA - GEODES057 metaG | ecosystem: Environmental > Aquatic > Freshwater > Lake | place: USA: Trout Bog Lake...
CTTCCCGCCACCCGCAGCGCCGCCACCACATTCGCCGCCGCCGACTTCCCCCCGAAAATCCCCTCCTCGCGGGCCAGCCGCCGCGCCATCTCATACGCCTCCTGATCCGTCACCGCCTCGATCCCATCCACGAACTCGCGGCGAAACACCACCCCCGGCGGCCCATCCCCCACCCCGTCGATCCGATGCACCCCCTTCGGCCCGCCCGAAATATGCCGATACGCCGCCGGCTCCACCGCGATCCCCAGCACCCCCGCGTCATGCGCCTTCAGCGCCGCCATCGTCCCCGAAAAACACCCGCCCGACCCGCAGCACATCGCGAACGCATCCACCTCGCCCCCCGTCTGCGCCACGATCTCCTCCCCCATCCGCTCATAGGCCAGCGGGTTCGCCGGATTCGTCATCTGATGCAGATAGAAATGCCCCGGCAGCCGACCCAGCGCCTCGACGCGCGCATGCATCTGCTCGAACAATTCCGGATAGGTCGCCTTGCCATGCACGCTCGGCACGATATCCAGCGTCGCCCCGAACGCCCGGATCGACTTCAGTTTCTCATCGGCAAACGCGTCCGACGTCACGATCGTGCACTCATACCCCTTGATCGCGCAGATCATCGCCAGCGCCGTCCCCGTGCTCCCCCCGCTCGCCTCCACCAGCCGCACCCCCGGCCGCAAATCGCCCACCGCCTCTGCCGCCGTAATCATCGACAGCGCACTGCGATCCTTCGAGCTCCCCGACGGATTCTTGCTCTCCAGCTTCACCAGCACGCGCGCACTTCCCGCCCCCGGCAACCGCCGCAGCTCGATCAGCGGCGTATCCCCGATCCCCGCCAGCAAATCCCGACTGTCACTGCTCATCGCGCGCATTCCCTGGGCCCCACATCTTATACCAACCCGCAGAATGCGTGACTCTTCCATGCATTCTGCGGGTTGGTATCGCGCGCGGGGTTGGTGGGGCGGCCGCGCGCCAAAAACGACTCTGTTGCGCCCCCGCGCGCCCCACTCAATCCTCCCGCCGAAACCCCTCCTCCGGCCCGCCCCTCACCGCCAGCACAAACACCACATCCACCGCGGCCACGTAACGATACAGCGCGACATACCCGCGCCCCGCCCGCCCGATCACCAGTTCCCGCAACCCACCCGCCACCGGCCGCCCGATCCGCGGCGACTGCGCCAGCACATCGAACGCCGCAACGATCTCGCCAATCCGCCCCCCCGCATCCGTCCCCGCGAACCCCGCCAGGTGCTCGACGATCCGATCGAAATCGTCGAACACCTCCGGCGCAAGCTCAACCCGCGCCATCAGCCGCCCGCCTTGCCCATCCCCACCTTCCGCGCCCGCGGCCGCGCCGGCATCTCTCCCCGCCCACGCGCCTCAAGCCAGACCTTCGCCTCGTCCCACCCGACACTCTTGCCGGACGTCAGCAAATGCGCCCACCGCGCCTCGGCCAACTCCTGAAACGCCGCATCCCGCTCCGCCTGCTCCACCGTCCGCGCAATCGCCTCCAGAATGAACGCATGCGCCGTCTGCCCCGCCCGCGCCGCCGCGGCCGACACCCTGGCCTTCAACTCATCCTCGATCCTGATCGTCGTCGTCGTCATGCTGCCCTCCGCAGCTCTATGTAGCACTTTTATGCTACACCAACAACGCACAGGGTTGCGGCGAGGCACGGCAAGGCAAGGCAAGGCCTTCTTTTTCTGGGAGAAAAAGAAGCAAAAAGACTCTTTCACATTGGCTCCGACCGCTGGCGCCTGCGTGCGACGAGACCACAATGGATAGAAGTTTTTTGGTTCTTTTTTTTCAAAAAAGAACCCCTTCCTTCCCCCTGATTTTCCCCTTGACGCGGCCCTGTCAGTCATCTTATATAACTGACGTGAACCCGCGTCTCCCCAGCTTCTGGTCTTTCATCTACTACCTCCGCAGGCATTTCGCGGGGCGGGCGAAGCGCGCCCATATGTGTATCTTCAGCTTCCTCCAAAGCCAGATCGACGAGCTCGCCGCCGAAATCACCCGCCTGCACGCCATCTACTGCACCGGCGCCCCGGCCCCGGACTGCGCTCCCGCACCCGTCGCCCCATCCGCGACAACCTCACGCCGAGCCCGCGCGCGCCGTCCAGGCCCCCGCGCCGCCAGCGCGCGTCCACGCGCGCCCTCCGTGGCGCCCGTCATCGCCCCCATGCCATCAACCGCCCGCGCCCCCGCGCGCGCCTGGCCGCGCCCGATCGCGCCCCCGCTCAGGCCCGCCACGCGCGCGCCGTCTATCCCATTTCGAAAAAACGCCCCTGCAACCTCGGGTTTCCGCACGCTCTATTTGTTACGATCTCGTAACTATAGGCCGCGCTCCTTGAGCCCGCTCACCCCGGTCTGCAGCCAGGCGTTCAGCGAATCCGGATCCACCACCGAAATTCCGCCATCCGCCATCAAATTCGCCGCCGTCACATACGACGCCTCGTCGGAGGCCAGGAACAGGATGCAGTTGGCGATCTCCTCCGGCCGCGCCGGCCGCTTCATCATGCCGCCCTGCCCGAACCCGGCGACGAATTCCTCCGCCGTCTTGCCGATCGCCGCCGCCCGCTTCTCATGAAACCGCGTGAACACCGGCCCCGGCGACACCGTATTCACCCGGATGCCATCCTTCGCATGGTCATACGCCAGCCCCCGCGTCAGCCCCGCCACCGCCGCCTTGCTGGTGTCGTATTCCACCATGTTCCCGCCCGCGTTCACCGACCGGTTCGAGGCGATGTTGACGATCGCCCCACCCCCGCCCTGCCGCATGATCGGAATCGCCGCCTTGGCGCAGAACGCATAGCCCTTCACGTTCACGCCGAGGATGCGATCCCACGTATCGCTCGTGGTATCCAGCACCGTCTGGTAGTGCCGGATCCCCGCATTGTTCACCAGGATATCCAGCCGCCCGAACCGCGCCGCCGCCGCCGCGATGAACGCCGTGCATTGGCCCTCATCACCCGTATTCGTCTCGACAAACAGCGCATCCGGCCCCAGCTCGGCCGCGATCATCCGGCCCCGCTCGCCATCGAGATCGGCGAACGCCACCTTCGCCCCCTCGGCGAGAAAGCGACGCACCGTCGCCTCCCCAATCCCCGAGGCGCCGCCGGTGACGGCCGCGACCTTGCCGGCGAGCCGGCCGCTCACTTCTCCACCGCGCCGCCGGCATCCGCCCACGACTTGAAGCCGCCGAGATTGCGGACATCGGTGTAGCCCATGTCCTTCAGCGTCTTCCCCGCCAGAAACGCCCGCCCACCGGACGCGCAATAGACGACCACGGGCCGGTCCTGCCGGAAGTTCGGATCATGCGAGGGCGCCGTCGGATCGGCCTTGAACTCCAGCAGCCCGCGCCCGACCGCGATCGCCCCCTTGATCTTCCCGCTCGCCGCGATCTCCGCGCTGTCGCGCAGATCCACCACCAGCGCCCCCTGATCGATCAACGCCTGCGTCTCCGCCGGCGTCACCGTCGGCACCACCGCCCGCGCGGCCGCCAGCATGTCCGCAACTGTCTGAGCCATCGTCGTGTTCCCCTATGTTTCGATTATTGAGCGAGTGCCGCCGACCACGGCGACGCCACGTCGCTGATGCCAGTCCGCGTTCCATCCTTGTGCTGAACGATGATGTTCGGGCAGGCAAAGTTGATCGGCACCGCCCCGCTCTCCACCACTTCCGTCGGCCCATCCGCGGCCAGCGCCGCCAGGATCTCCGCCGAAAGCCGCCGATCCGCCGTCGCCCCCTCGGCCGAGGACACGTCGATGCGCGGATGATGCCCGGCCTCCTCGACGGACATGCCGAAGTCCGAGAAGAACGACAGCACCTGGAACACCGAGGCCATGATCCGCCGCCCACCGGAAGCGCCGATCGCCAGCATCGGCTTGTCATCCTCCTTCACGATGATCGGGCACATGTTGCACAGCGGCCGCTTGCCGGGGGCCACCGAGTTCGCCTGGCCTGGCCGCGGGTCGAACCACATCATGCCGTTGTTCAGCAGCACCCCGGTCTTCGGCAGCAGCACCCGGCTGCCCATGGACGACATCAGCGTCGTCGTCATCGCCACCATCGTGCCCTCGGAGTCACACACCGTCAGATGCGTCGTGCAGGTCTCCGCCGCATTCTTGTCCGCCTCACCGAGCCCCGCGAGCCGCTCGGCATAGGCCTCCTTCATCACCCGGGCCAAGGTGCGGAACCAGTCGGCATCGGGCTTGGCGCCCCACTTCGCCCCCTTCATCTGCTCCAGCACCCGCATCAACGTCGGCGCCGCCGTCAGCCCCGTCGCCAGCTGCATCGTCCGCCCATTGCGCCACGGCACATCCGTCGTCGGCACGATCCGCGCCTGGCAGTTCGCGAGATCGACGGCATCGATATGCGAGCCCACCGTCTTGAAATCATCCACGAGCATCTTGGCGACATCGCCCTCGTAATAGTCGCGCAGCCCGGCCTTGGAGAGATACTCCAGCGTGTCCGGCAGATTGCCCTGGGTGAAGAACCCCGGCGTCCCCTGATACGGCGGCACCGGCGGCAACCCGTTGCGCAGATACACCCGCGCGCTCTCCGGATATTTCGCCAGCACCGAAGCCGACAGCGCGATCTTCAGCGTCGTGTACCAATCCTGCGGCAGGCCCCGTTTCGCCAGCGCCACCGCGGGCGCCATCACCTCGGCGATCGGCAGCTTGCCCCAGGTCGAGTGCAGCTTGTGATACCCCGCAACCGAGCTCGGAATCGCCACCGAAATCGGCCCATGGATATTCGCGTCGTTCTCCACCTCGGCCCAGGCGAACAGATCCGTCGTCATCCGCCCCGTCAGCTTGAACTGATCCGGCCGCGTCATCCGCGGCGACACCGGCCCGAAATCCACCACCTCGGCCTTCTTCTGTCCGGCGCGATGCACCACGCAGAAGCCGATGCCGCCAATGCCCGAATTCCACGGCTCCTGGCTCGCCAGCGCGAGCGCCGTGCCCACCGCGGCATCGATCGCATTGCCGCCGGCCTCGAGAATGGCGACGCCAGCCTCGGCCGCGGGCTTCGCCTGCGAGACCACGATGCCCCGCTTGCCATTGGCGGCGGGCTTGGTGATCTGCCAGTTCTGGGTGGTATGGGGAGCCGGGGCAAAGTTCATGGATGTCCTCCTCGCGTTGCGGCGAGTGTTCACCCGTTGGCCAAATCAGGCAACCCGGATCAGCCGAAGCGCTCGATGCGATACCAGGGATTGATCGCCGTGCCGTGCAGCACGTTGTCGGCCACCAGCCGCCCGGAGATCGGCCCGAGCGTATAGCCGTTGGCGGTCAGCGCATTGTAATAGCCCGGCAACCCCGGCACATCGCCGAGCAACGGGGCCCGGTCGATCGCCGTATTGATCCCCGTCCAGCTGCGGATGATCTGCAAGCCGCGCAAGGCCGGGATCGCCTGCGCCGCCACCCACAGGTTCCCCTGCAAATTCCGCCGCAGATTGCGCGTCCGCCCGTCGCGCGGATCGAAGCTGCCATACCAGCCGCCGCCGATCAGCAGCCCGCCGGAATCCTGCTGCTTCAACGACAGATGCCGCCCCGCCATCGCCACCAGCCCCTCGACCATCCGCGGCGCCGGCTCGGTCACGATCACCTGCTGCACCGTCCCGGTCACCGGCAGATCGAGCCCCACCATCGCCGCGATCACCGCTCCCCACGGCCCGGCACAGTTCACCACCTTCCCGGCGCGCACCTCCCCCTTCGACGTCGCGATCGACCACCCCGCCCCCCGCTGCGTGAGCGCACTCACCTCGGCCCCCTTCAACATCCGGGCCCCCTTGGCCTGCGCCAGCCGCGACAACGCCATCGTCCCCCGCAACGGATCGATCCGCCCCTCGCCGGGGCAATGCACCGCCCCGGCCATCCGATGCGACAGATGCGGCGCGAGCCGCCGCAGTTCGTTGGCCCCGATGATCTCGGTCTGCACCCCATAGCGATGCTCAAGCGCCACCTTGCCCCGCAGCCACTCCAGCGTCTCCGTCGTCTCCGCCAGCACCAATCCCCCGGGCGTCGATATCCCTAGGCTCTCGCCCGCGTCCTCGGCGATCTTCTTCCACAAGGCCACACTCTGCGGCCCCAGCGGCAGAGTATGGGCTGCCGCCCCGCCATCCTCGGGCGTGCCGGGAACGCCAAAGTCATAGGGAATAAGCTGCACATGCAGACTACCGGCATTGGCGGTCGACGCCGCAAGCCCCGCCTCGTCGCGATCGATCACCAGCACGTCGGCCCCGGCCTGGGCCAAATAATAGGCGGTCGAGAGGCCAACAGCCCCACCGCCGATGATGGCGATATCCGCTTCTCGCACTTCCGTGCCCGTCGGCGTGATCGGCACCCGCCGCTGGTTCGGCCGGGGCGCGATCAGCAGCGGCGCCTCGAACTCACCGACCTCGAACATCAACGCCGCCGCCGGAACCGGCTTCACCGGCACGCGGGGGGCGGCAAACGCATCGGCCGAGGGCGCATCCGGGCAGAGCCGGGCGATGGTGCCAGCGCAATAGCGCCCCTGGCAGCGGCCCATGCCCGCGCGCGTCGCCCGCTTGATGGCGGCGATGGAGACCAGGCCATTGGCGATCTCGGCGCGCACCTGGCCGGCGGTGACTTCCTCGCAGCGGCAGACGATCGTGGTGTCGGCGATGGCGCCGGGTCCGGGCGGGCGGAACAGGGACCACAGGGCATCCTGGAAAACCTGGGCCTGGGCGACGTCGGCCTCGGCCTGGGCATCGCGGGCAGCGGACAGACCAAGATCGCGGGCGGCGGCGAGGCCGGCGATGCGGCCCTTGGCCAAGGCAATGCGGGAGCCGCCGAGGCTGGCGCCATCGCCGACGGCGAAGACGCCCTCCATGGCGGTGCGGCCCTCGACATCGGCCTCGGTGGCGAGATGGCCGAGGCCGATATCGACGAAGCGGTGGGGGATATCGAGCGCGCGGGCGAGGCCGGTCTCGGGCTGGAAGCCAAGATTGATCGCCGCGGTGTCGATGCCGAAGCGGCGCTCGCCATCGGGCGTCCGCACCCGGGCGGCCGCGACGCGGGCGTTCCCCTCGAGCTCGACAACCTCGCTGCCCCAGAGGATCGGCACGCCGGTGCGGCGGAGGGTCGCGAGGTAGGACAGGCCCTGGCGGGCGAGGCCGGGGGCGGAGCGCAGCATGGTCCAGGCGTGGCGCAGGCCGGCGAGGCCGGGGAAAGGTGCAGATTCGACGACGGCGGCGACGTGGACGCCGCCTTCGATCAGTTCGCACGCGAGCTGGAGATTGAGCGGGCCGTTGCCGGCGATCAGCACGCGTTCGCCGGGGGCAACGCGCTGGCCGCGGGCGAGGGTTTGCAGGGCGCCGGTGGTCATGGCGCCAGGCAGGGTCCAGCCGGGAATGGCGGCGGGGCGCTCATGGGCGCCGGGGGAGAGCACCAGGCGGCGGGGGCGATAGGTGATGGCCACGGCGGCGATGATGGTGGCGACTTCAGCGACGGTGCCGGGGGCTTCCTCGGCCGGGGGGAAGGCGGCCCAGACGGTGGCGCCCTGGATCACCGTGACCCCTGCGGCGAGCGCGCGGGCGCGGATGGCGGCACCTTCGCGGTGCTGGGCGTCGGGCGCGTCGTCGGCGTGGCTGGGAGCGAGGGGCTTGTGGTACTGGCCGCCGGGGGCGTCGCGTTCGTCGAGGACGGTGACGCTGGCGCCGGCTTCGGCGGCGGCGATGGCGGCGGCGAGGCCGGCGGGGCCGGCGCCGATGACAAGGAGGTCGCAGAGGCGGATTTCGGTGTCCTCGCCGGTGGGGTCGGCGGCGAGGGGGGCGAGGTCGTCCGGGGCGGCGCCGCTGACGATCATGCCGTCGGCGACTTTTTCCAGGCAGGCGCGGCGGCCGATCTTGCCGTCGACGGTGACGACGCAGTCGAAGCAGGCGCCCATTCCGCAGTGCAGGCCGCGGGGTTTGCCGGAAGGGGTTTCGCGGAAGGTGACGATGCCGGCTGCCGAAAGGGCGGCGGCGATGGTTTCGCCTTCGAGCGCCGGGATCTCCGCGCCGTCAAAGGTGATCGACACGGTGCGGGCGACCGGGCGGATGGAGCGGTGGCTCAGGCGCATGAAGGCTCCTTGCGGGCGAGAGGCAATTCGGCTGCACTGCAACAAGGGTGAGGCTGACACAGCTTCCACACAACACAAGAGGCGGCAATGGCGACTTACGATCTGGTGGTGCGCGGCGGGACGGTGGTGACGGGGACGGATACCGTCAGGGCGGATGTGGGCATTCGCGGCGGGCGCATCGCGGCGATCGGCGAGGGGCTGGAGGGGGCGGAGAGCATCGATGCCGGGGGGCTGCTGGTGCTGCCGGGTGGCGTCGACACGCACTGCCATATCGAGCAGCTGCAGGAAGGCGGCGGCGCGGATGAGGAGAGCTGGACAACGGGGAGCACGGCGTGCCTCGCCGGCGGGACGACGTCTGTCGTTACGTTTTCCACACAGTTCAAGGGGCATGGAATCCTGGCGCCGCTGGCCGAGTATCGCCGGCGGGCGGCGAAGGCGATGGTGGATTATTCGTTCCACCAGATCATTACGGATGCGTCGGACGAGGTGATCTGGAAGGAGATTCCCGAGGTGGTGGCTTCGGGAGTGCGCAGCCTGAAGGTGTTCCTGACCTATGATCCGCTGCATCTTGACGATCGCGCCTATATCCGCGTGCTGGCGGCGGCGCGGCGGACGGGGGCGTTTGTCACTGTGCATTGCGAGAACTACGAGGCGATCAACTGGCGCACCGAGGCGCTGCTGAAGGCGGGGCGGACGGCGCCGATGTACCACGCCTGGTCGCGGCCGAAGATGATCGAGCGCGAGGCGACGCACCGGGCGATCGCGCTGGCGGAGATGGTGGATCAGCCCATCCAGGTGTTCCATGTGTCGTGCGTCGAGGTAGCGGCCGAGATCGCGGCGGCGCAGGCGCGGGGGCTGAAGGTGTGGGGCGAGACCTGCCCGCAGTATTTCGTGCTGACGGCCGGGCATATGGATCGGCCGGGGTTCGAGGGCGCGAAGTTCATGTGCTCGCCGGCGCCGCGGACGGCGGAGGATCAGGAGCTGCTGTGGCGGGAGGTAAGCCGCGGCGTGCTGGATGTGGTGTCATCGGATCACTCCGGCTGGTGTTTCGATGGGCCGCGCGGCAAGAAGGTGAATGGGGCGGATGCGAATTTCCGTGATATCCCTAATGGAGTTCCGGGCCTGCAGGCGCGGCTGCCGATCATCTTCAGCGAAGGAGTGTCGAAGGGACGGATCGATCTCAACACGTTCGTGCGGATCACGGCGACGAACCCCGCAAAACTGTTCGGACTGTATCCGCGCAAGGGCTCGATCGCGCCGGGGTTCGATGCGGACCTGGTGCTGTGGGATCCCGCGAAGAAGGTAACGATCACCAACGACAAGATGCAACACGTGATCGACTATACGCCCTATGAGGGGCTGGAGGTGACGGGCTGGCCGGTGGCGACGCTGCGGCGCGGGGCGGTGGTGATGCGGGATGGCAAGGTGCAGGCCGAGGAGGGCTCGGGGCAGTTCCTGGCGCGCGGGCCGTATGACATGATCAAGCCGCGCGGGGTGTTGCCGGATGGGTTCGATGCATCGGAATTCGCGTGAGGGGAGGAAGGGTGTTCTTTTTTGAAAAAAAGAACCAAAAAACTTTTGCACGCTTGGTCTGTGGCCTCGCCGGTTCCGCACGAAGAATAGTAGTCAAAAGTTTTTTTGTTTCTTTTTTTTCAAAAAAAGAAAGCGCTTCCCAGGCATGACCGCGTTACTGAAAGTCAATGCGCTGACACGCAGTTTCTACGGCGTGCATGCGCTGCGCGGCGTCGATTTCGAGGTGCAAGCGGGGACGATCACGGCGCTGATCGGGCCGAACGGGGCGGGCAAGACGACGGCGTTTCAGTGCATCACCGGGGTGGTGCCGCCGGATGGCGGGCGCGTGGTGTTCGACGGCACGGACATCACGGGATGGCGGGCGGACCGGATCACGCGGGCGGGGCTGACGCGAACGTTCCAGATTGCGCGGGGCATTTCGCGATTGTCGGTGCTGGAGAACCTGATGCTGTATGCGGCGGACCAGCCGGGCGAAGGGGTGCTGGCGGCGCTGACGGGGGCGGGGCGGGCGGCTGAGGAGCGGGCGCGGGTGCGGGCGATCGAGGTGGCGCGGCGGCTCAACCTGTTTCGTGTTGCCAATAACGCAGCGGGGGCGCTATCTGGCGGGCAGAAGAAGCTGCTGGAGATCGGGCGGGCGCTGATGGCGAGCCCGAAGATGATCCTGCTGGACGAGCCGATCGCGGGGGTGAATCCGACGCTGGCGGAGGAGATCGCGGAGCAGTTGCGCACGCTACGCGACGAGGGGCTAACGTTTCTGGTGATCGAGCATCACATGGATCTGATCGCGCGGCTGTGCGATCCGGTGATCGTGATGGCGGAGGGGCGGAAGCTGACCGAGGGGTCGTTCGTCGAGGTGGCCAACGATCGCGCGGTGCAGGAAGCGTATATGGGCAGCCGCAAATGGGCCTGATGGTGGCTGAGGGAATCGTGTGCGGCTATGGCGCGGCGGACGAGATACTGAAGGGCGCGGCGCTGACCGTGCGGCCGCATGAGCTGGTGGCGATCATCGGGCCGAACGGGGCGGGCAAGTCAACGCTGCTGAAGGCGATCGCGGGGTTGTTGCGGCTGAAGGCGGGCTCGATCGTGCTGGAGGGCGTGGCGATCGGGGCGAGTTCGCCGCGGGAGCGGGCGCGGGCGGGAATCGCGTTTGTTCCACAGGAGGCCAACATCTTTCCGACCATGACGGTGCGGGAGAACCTGGAGATGGGCGGGTTTCTCGAACCGAAGGAGGCGGGGGGGAGGATCGACGGGCTGTTCGCGCGGTTTCCGATGCTTGCGGAGAAGCGGCGCTCGGCGGCGCGGACACTCTCGGGCGGGCAGCGGCAGATCCTGGCGATGGCGATGGCGCTGATGGTGCAGCCGCGGCTGTTGCTGCTCGACGAGCCGTCGGCGGGACTGTCACCGAAGGCGGCCGAATCGTTGTTCGACAGCATCGCGGCGATCCATGCGGAGGGGACGGCGATCGCGATGGTGGAGCAGAACGCGCAGGAAGCGCTGGCGATCGCCGATACCGGCGTGGTGCTGGTGGATGGTCGGACGGCGCGGGTGGGGGCGGCGCGGGCGATGGCCGACGACCCCGAGGTGCGGCGGCTGTTCCTGGGGGGATGATGATGCGGGCGCTGATTCTGCTGATGGCGATTGGGTTTTTCGCTCCGGCGGCGGCGGCGGATCTGACGATCGCGCGGGCCTCGGAACATACTTCGGTGGACCCGCAGTTCGCCGGGACCGGGCCGAACGGCGATACGGCGAGCGACATGTTCGATCGGCTGATTGCCAGCGACGCGCAGAACCAGCTGCATCCGGCGTTGGCCTTGTCGTGGCAGGTGGTGGATCCCGTGACGTGGCGGATCGTGTTGCGGCCTGGTGTGACGTTCCATAATGGCTCGGCGTTCACGGCGGAGGATGTGGCGTTTTCGCTGGCACGGGCGAAGGCGATGCCGAATTCGCCGGCGCCGTTCGTGCGGGCGAGCCGGGGGGTGGCGTCGGTCAGCGTGATCGATGCGATGACGCTGGAGGTGAAGACCGAGGGGCCGGTGCCGCGGCTGATCGAGCAGCTCGGCGAGATCTACATGCTGTCTCATACGGCGGCGGCCGGGATGGGAACGACGGAGATGAATGCCGGAAAGGGCGTGGTGGGGACTGGACCTTATCGGTTTGTCCGTTCGGTGCCGGCGGACCGGCTGGAGATGGCGCGCTACGATGGATACTGGGGCGGGAAGCCCGCGTGGGACCGGGTGTCGTTGCGGTTCATCAGGCAGCCGGCGGCGCGGGTGGCGGCGTTGCTGGCGGGCGATGTGGATGTGATCGACCAGGTGCCGCCGGCGGATGCGAAGGCGCTGGGGGCGAATGCGAAGGCGGCGCTGTTTTCGATCGCTGCGACTCGGCTGGTGTACCTGGCGCTCGACAGCAGCCGGGATGTCAGCCCGTTCATTACGGATGCAGCGGGCAAGCCGATGGACCGCAATCCGCTGCGCGATGTGCGGGTGCGGCGGGCGCTCAGCTTGATGGTGGATCGGGCGACGCTGGCGGGGCGGTTGCTCGATGGGTCGGCGGAACCGGCGGGGCAGATCGTACCGGCGGGGATGGGGGGATTCGATCCGACGTTGCCGCCGCCGGCCGTGGATGTCGCGGCGGCAAAGGCGTTGCTGGCGGAGGCGGGGTATCCCGGGGGGTTCGGGCTGACGCTGCATGCATCGAGCGATCGGCTGCCGCAGGACGGGGCGGTAGCGCAGGCGCTGGGGCAGATGTTCCGGCGCGGGGGACTGGCGGTGAATGGCGTGGTGACGGAGCCGTATAACGTGTTCGCGCCGGCGGCATCGCGGCGGGCGTATAGTGTGTTCCTGTTTAGTTTCGGAACAACATCGTCGAGCTCGGCGGATGGCTTGACGAGCGTGTTGGCGAGCTACGATCCGGACAGGGGGCTGGGGGCGTTCAATCGGACGCGCTATTCAAATGCGGCGTTCGATGCGCGGCTGGCCTCGGCCTTGGCTGATTTCGACGAGGCGCGGCGCAATGCGGGACTGGCGGAGGCGACGCATATCGCGATGAGCGACGGGGCGATCGTGCCGCTGTATTGGCAGGTGGTGCATTGGGCGGCGCGGCGCGGAGTGGCTTACACGCCAAGACGGGATGAGGCGACGGCGGCGCGGTATGCGGTGCCGGCACGGTAGGCGCTGGCCCGGCCGGGCCGTTGTAGTAATATGAACTCACATCAACCTGGGGGCTTGACCATGACCTTTCGCACCACTCGCCGCGCGGCACTGCTGGGCGTGCTGGCGGCGCCGGCCATCCTGCGGACCGGATTGGCGCAGTCGGCGCCGATCAAGTTCGGCACACTGACGCCACTCACCGGGGCGGGCGGGACCTATGGGCCGCTGATGGTGAAGTCGGTGATGGCGGTAGTGGATGAGGTGAATGCCGCCGGCGGCGTGCTGGGACGGAAGGTGGAGATCGTCAGCGATGACGACCAGACGAATCCGGATGCAGGCGTGCGCGCGGCACGCAAGCTGATCGACGTCGACAAGGTTTCAGCGGTGATCGGGACCTGGGCGAGCGCGGTGACGACGGCGGTGGCGCCGCTGTGCTGGGAGAACAAGGTGATGCTGTTCACCGTCTCAGGCGCCGACTCGATCACGAAGTTGCCCCATCAGGGCTACATCATTCGTACGCAGCCAAACACATTCCTGCAGTCGACGCGGTTTGGCCAGGCGATTGCCGATGCGGGGGGCAAGCGGGTATTCTCGATAGCGGCGCAGACACCGTTCGCGGTGGATACCTATTCGCGGCTCGTCGAGGTGGTGAAAGCGCGTGGAGGCGAGGGTGTCGGACAGGTGGTCTATGATGCCGCCAAGTCAAGCTTCCGTAGTGAAATCGATATTGCACTGAAGGCGAAGCCGGATGTGCTGTTCCTGAATTCCTACACGCCGGATTTGACGATTCTGCTGCGCGAGTTGTTCCGGGCAGGTTATGAGGGCAAGAAGTTCACGCTTGCCTATGCGGCGAATGCGAAGCTGCTGGAAAGCCTGCCGGCGGAGGTGGTCGAGGGCTTGGTCAGCATGGCGCCGAGCCCGGACCTTGCCAGCCCGGCGTTCAAGAAAGTGCAGTCGATAGTTGGGGCGGATCCCGATCCGTATTCGTGCCAGGTGTATGATCATGTCTCGCTCGCCGTGCTGGCCGCTGCGAAGGCCGGATCGGCCACGGGGATGGCGATCCATGACAGCGTGCGCGCGATCGGCAATCCCGCGGGCGTCAAAGTGACGAGCGCGGTCGAGGGGCTGAAGCTGCTCGCGGCGGGCAAGGAGATCAATTACGAAGGCGCCTCCGGGCCGTGCAAGTTTACGCCGGCAGGGGACATCGAGAACTGCAAGTTCCGCTTCGAAGTGGCTGAGAAAGGCAAGTATCGACTGTTGTCGGTCTCTTGAGTTCGGAACTTCTCCAGCTCCTGGTCAACGGACTGTTGTCTGGCACCCTGCTTGCAGTGCCGGCGATTGGGTTCACAACGATTTATGCGGTGCTGCGGTTCCCGAATTTCGCTGTGGCGAGCCTGGCGACGATGGGCGCCTATGCCGGGTTCGTTGCCAATGTCTGGTTCGGGCTCCCCGCCGCGCTAGCGTTGCTGGCGGCGTTCCTGGCAGGGGGCGCGATCGGGGTGGTCAGCGACGAGGTTGTGCTGAAACGGCTACGGCCAGCAGGGCCGTTGACGGTGGCGATTGCCTCGGTGGCGCTGACGATCGTGCTTGAGAATGTTGTGCGGTTTTCGTTCGGCAACGACCAACTGGGGTATGACCTGCCGGTGCTCAGGGATTGGCGGTTCGCCGGACTGCGGATCGGGCCGCAGCAGGTGCAGAATGCCGCCGCGGCGGCGCTGATGACGGCGGCGTTGTTTCTGTTCCTGGGCTTCACGCGGACCGGCAAGATGATGCGGGCGGTGGCGGACAACCCGACGCTGGCCTCGCTCAAGGGCATCAACGCTGACACGGTGGCGCGGCTGGCGAATTTCGTCGGCATGGGATTGGCGGGATTCGGCGGCATGCTGATCGGGCTCGATACGTCGATCGATCCGCTGACCGGGTTTCGGGTGATGCTGAGCGTATTTGCCGCGGCCGTGGTGGGCGGGCTCGGGAGCATTCCAGGGGCGGTGGCCGGCGCATTTGTCGTGGGCGTGGGCGAGGAACTTTCGCTCGTGGTACTCGATCCGTCGTATCGGACGGCGGTGGGGTTTGTCGCGATCCTGGTGGTTTTGTCGTTCCGGCCGCGCGGACTTCTGGGGGAGCGGGCGTATTGATGGGCCCGTTGCGCATCGTTTTCGAGCAGACGGCCGAAGAGGCGGTGCGGCGCATCGTAATGGATGGGGTGGATCTACACAATGTCGCGGCCACCGGGCATTCGGCGTTCTATCCGATGTGTTTCCTATTGCGCTCGGTGCGCGATGAGATCGTCGGTGGGGTGCTCGGCTATCTCTGGGGCGGATGGCTGCAGGTTCAGTACCTGTGGGTGGCGGAACCATTGCGCGGGCAGGGGCACGCGAGCCGGTTGATGGATTCGGCCGAGGGATATGCCGTTGAACGGGGCTGCACAGCGGCAGCGCTGGAGACCCATAGTTTCCAGGCGCTGGCGTTCTACCAGAAGCGCGGCTACGCGGTTTTCGGCACGCTTGAAGACTATCCGCCGGGGCATGCGAAACATTTTCTGCGCAAGGCACTGGCCGTGGGCGGGGACTGATGGAAAATTATCTTCTCTCAATGGCGGTATTCGCCGGGTTCTACGCGCTGATGGCGCTGGGGCTGAATGTGATCTTCGGGCTGGCGGGGATGGTCAATCTCGGGCTGGTCGGGTTTTTCGCGATCGGCGCCTACACATCGGCACTGCTCACCGTGAAGTTGCACTGGCCGATGCTGGCAGGATGGGCGACGGCGCTGGTGCTGTCGGCGCTGTGCGGCGGGGTGGTGGCGGTGATCACGGCGCGGCTGAAAGGCGACTATCTCGCTATCGTGACGCTTGGGTTTGCCGAAGTGATCCGGCTGGTGGCATCGAACGAGATCTGGCTGACCAACGGAACGGATGGGATTTCGGCGATCCCTGGGCCATGGCGCGGGGTTACGTCGCCGTTCGAGTTCAACGTGATTTTCGCAGCGATCGTCTGGGTTCTCGTGTGCCTGGTGGGATGGCTGCTGGGGCGGTTGTCGGATGCGCCGTTCGGGCGGGTGCTGCGGGCGATCCGCGAGGACGACATGATCGCGGCTGTGGCGGGCAAGGTCGTGCTGGGGTTCAAGGTGCAGGCTTTCGCGATCGGGGCTGGGGTGCTGGGGGTCGCGGGCGCGCTGTATGGCCACTACAACGCGTATATTGCACCGGACGGATTTCAGCCGCTGATCACGATCTATGTTGTGTTGGCGCTGACAGCGGGCGGAACAGGGACGATGCGCGGGGCGATCCTGGGCGCGATTCTTGTGGTGTGCCTCACCGAGGGCACACGATTCCTAGGCGGCGCAATGAGCGCACTGAAGCCGGTGCAGGTGGCGGCGGTGCGTGAGGCACTGATCGGCGCGGCACTGATCCTGGTTCTCTATATTCGCCCGCAGGGCATCATACCCGAAACGACTCGCATTCTCGACCTGGAGACAAAATGACCCGTCCGGACCCGACCTCCAATATCGCTAACGTGCTTGCCGCGCATCGCGATGCCAATCAGCCAGACGCGACCTTTCGCGCCGTGGATGCCGCGCTGGCGGCGACGACAGGCCATATCCTGTTCACGATCCTGATTCATCATCCGGGGCTGAAGCAGAGCGAGCGGTTCTACTCGAACATGCCGGAGGCCTATCCCGTGGGTGGGCGCAAGCCGGTGACAGACAGTGCGTGGATGAAACGGGTGATCGGCGAAGGCCTGCCCTACATCGGGCGGACCAGGGAGGACATCGAGGAGGCGTTCTACGACTATGAATTGATTTGGTCTCTGGGTTGCGAAAGCGTTCTAAACCTGCCGGTTCGCTGGAAGGGACAGACGATCGGGACGCTAAACCTGTTGCATCGGGCGGGATGGTATAGCGAGGACGACGTTGCGGTGACGCGGCTGTTCGGGCATCTCGCTTTGCCGGCGATGGCGTTGATCAGCCGGACCTGAGGGGACAGGACGATGGACCTTCTCCCGATGAAGCGGCTCGACGATCCTTTCTTTCCGGTGCGTCCGGCGCGGGCCGAGGGATTGCTGTCACGGGACCACGGGCACGCGATTTACTGGGAAGATGCGGGCGCGATCACGGGCATGCCGGTGATCCAGTGTCATGGCGGACCGGGTGGATCATCGAATGCGGCACGCCGGCGATTCTATGATGACGCGCTGTTTCGTATCGTTCGTTTCGATCAGCGTGGCTGTGGACGATCGACGCCGCCGGGGCATCTCGACGGGATTTCGTTGCAGTCAACGATCGCCGATATGGAAGCGATCCGGGAGATGCTGAGCATCGAAAAATGGATCGTCGCTGGCGGATCCTGGGGAAGTACCGTCGCGCTGGCCTATGCTGAGGCGCATCCCGAACGCTGCCTGGGGTTGAACCTCACCTGCATGTGGCTATGCCGGGCGGAGGATATCGACTGGTGGTTCCACGGGGTGAGAACGATGTTCCCGGAGCTATGGGCATCATTTGCGAGCCTGGTTGAACCTGAGGAGCGCTGCGATCTGCGGGCGGCTTACGCAAAACGCATCCTCGGCAACGACCCGGACCTGGCGGCGGAAGCGGGTGCGCGGTTGCGGGACTATGAGGTCGGGTTCATGCAGTTCGATGCGGGATTGGCCGAGGGGGATCCTGTGCAGGGGGCAGCCTACGGGCGGATCTTTGCGCATTATGCAAAGAACGACTTCTTCGTGAAAGACACGGAACTTCTCGACAATGCCTATCGGGTCGCCCATCTGCCTGTCGATATCGTGACGGGGCGCTACGATTGCTGCTGCCCGCCCAAAAACTCCTATGACCTCGCGCGGGTATTGCCCAAGGCGGAGCTGACGATCGTACCGGGCGCGGGACATTATTCGACCGAGGTGGCGATGTCGCAGGCGGTGGCGCGGGCGCCGGCGCGGCTGCGGCGGCGGATCCTGGGGGGCGGGGTATGAGTGCCGTACAGGATCGGCTGGCCGGACTGACCGACGGGCTGATCGTGGCCGGCCAGGGCGAGGATGCCGTGCGCTCGGCGGTGGTGGCAATCGAATGGGAGGGGCACGGCCAGGCGGTGGCAGCGGCGGGGATTGCGCGGGCGGATAGCGGGGCGCCGATGCGGACAGGGACGCAGTTTCACATTGCATCGGTTGGAAAGCCGATGACTGCGGCGCTGATCTTCCAGGCGGCGGAAGAGGGCAAGCTCGGCAGCGACGGTGTGGATGCGCGGCTGATCGACACGGCGGTGTTGCCGGGCGACGTGGTGCAGCGGCTGCATATGATGGATGGGGTTTCGCATGGCGCGGCCATCACGCTCCGGCACTTGCTTACCCATACGAGCGGGCTACGGGATGCGCAGATTGACGATGGGGACCATGTCTCGTCGGGCTATGGCGGAAAGCCGGCGCCGGGCTCGATTGTCGGACTGCGGGCCGCGGACTACGCGGCACATATTGCGGACGCGCGGGCAGGCAAGCCGATTGATCCGGGATTGCGGACGCGCAAGCTGTGGCGTCCATGGGACCCAGGGCGTTTGAATGACGCCGAGGCAGGGCTGATCAATTTCTACCTGAACGCGGGAATGGCCGAGCACGGATTGTTCGCTCCGGGCACTGCGTTTCATTATTCCGATACCGCATTCACCATCCTTGCGTTGCTGGCCGAGAATCTGCTCGGCGAGAGCTATCATCGGCTGTTGCGACATCGCATCTTCGATCCTCTGGGCATGACGGCGAGCTTCCTGGACGGCTGGGGCGATCTTGATCCGACGCTGCACATGGGCGAGGTGTCGGATTGCTGGTCGGGCGATGTCCCGCTTGTGTCGTATGGGGTGACGCTGTCGAACGACTGGGGCGGCGGCGGCCAGGTGTGCACCGCGGGGGATCTAAACCGGTTCATGCGCGGACTGATGGAAGGGCGGCTGTTTCAAAAACCCGGGACGCTGGCTGATATCTTGACGTTCATCGAGCCGCCGGGGCGGCCTGTGAACTATGCGCGGGTGGGCTGCGGCGTAATGACGTTCCTCGCGCCGAGAGGCCGGAAGGTGATCGGCCACTCCGGAGCCTGGGGCGCCAAGATGCTGGCCTGGCCGGACGAGGGTATCTATGCGTCAGGCACGGTGAACCGCCGCGCAGCCCATGCGGATTGGATGATCGATCTCGTTGAGACGCTTCTCACTCGAGACTGAGAGCCGCGGTCAGGTCGCCGACGCGGGCGCGCACGCCTGGCAGCGGCTCCAATGCGAAACGGCGTGTCAGGAACTTGATGATCGAGCCGGTGTCGTAGCTGGTGTGATCGATATGGCCCTTTTTGGCGAAGGGGCCAATCAGCAGCGCGGGGATGCGGGTGCCCGGCCCCCAGCGGTCGCCCCAGCCTTCGCCGGAGGGCGGGGCGGCGTGATCCCAGAAGCCGCCGTTTTCGTCGTAGGTGACGATGACCAGGGTTTCGCCCCAGAGCTTCTGGTTGGCGCGAAGCCTGGTCAGAAGGTCGGCGATGTGGGCGTCGCCGCGCATGAGGTCGGTGTAGGAGGGGTGTTGGGTATTGACCCCGGCCGGCTTGTAGAAGGCAACCTGGGGGAGCGATCCATCGGCGATGGCAGCAAGGAGATCCTCGCCATCACGGAGGTATTTGGCGCGGTCCGCTGTGCCCGGTGCGAAACGGACGTAGTAGTTGAGCGGCTGGTGATGCGGCTGAAAATTGGGCGAACCTTCGCCGGGTTTGTAAATGACCTTGCGGGCCTCAAGCGGTTTGCCGCCCTCGGCCTCGGCGGCGCGCCAGGCGCCGGAATACCAGGCCCAGTCGACGCCTTTGGCCGAGAGCGTGTCGGCGATCGTGCGGGCAGTTTGTGGCGGCAGCGGCGGGCCGGACCGCGGATCGCCCTTGGGGTCCGCGAGCGTGGGGTCACCGCCGGGGATGGGGGCTACGCCGGAGGGCTGGTACCAGGGCTGGGTGGTGTTGACCGCGTAGCCATCCGAAGTGACCTGGCCGCTGCGGCCGTCGACGAAGACCTGGACAGGACCTTGGGTGGCGGGAGGAGAGTCCGGCTTCTTGCGCAGATGGCCGTCGGTATCAAGGGTTACGCGGATATCGTAGGGGGCGTTGGGGAAGGTGGGCGCGCAGGCGCAGACGAGATACTGGTGGTTGAGGAATGAGCCGCCGAAGGCGCCCATGTAGAAGTTGTCGGCCAGCGTGAACTCGGTCGCCCATTGCCAGAGTTTCAGCTTGCTGCCGTCGACATAGCCCATCGCCCAGCCGCCTACAGTGGACATGGCGACGAACATGTCGTTGTGGCCACCGTTAATCTGCTCGCGGTTGTGGAAAAAAGCATGGATGGGGCTGGGAAGAACCTCGTCAAGGCCGCGATTGAGCGGGGGCGCGTCGATGCGAAAGGGGCCGTTGGGGAGCATCGGGAAGCGGGCGTCGGGCTTACCGTCGCGCCAGACGGTGAGGGCGGGCAAGGGCTGGCCATCATGTCCGCGCTGGATTTTCTGCTCGTCGGTCGCATTGGCGATGCCGTTGGCGCCGGGGAAGAGGCCGTAGAGGTGATCGAAGCTACGGTTCTCGGCGTAGATGACGAGGACGTGCTTGATCTTGGCGAGGTTCGCATCGGTGACCTGAGCCTGCGCTGGAAGGGGAGCGGCCAGGGCGAGGGCTGCGGCGAGAAGGCGCTTCATAGTGTCCTCCACTAAATTATGCTTCAGGTGGCGGTGACGTCAGGCGGCGTCAAGCGACGGTTGCATGACGCCTGCATTCAAATCGTCTGAGTAACCTTCTGCAGCGAGCGTGGATGATCCGGATCGAGGCCACGGGCACGCGATGCGACCTCGGCAGCGAGGTAGAAGGGGAGTAGTTGGCAAAGCAGGTCTTCGTCGGGGTCGTGCGATGGCAGGGTCGGCAGGAGGAGGGCGCCGGGGATGTGGCCGCCGGCAGCGAGGACGGTCGTGGGTCGGCTGGCAAGTGTGGCGAGGAGGGCTTCGCTGTGCGGGAGGGCCGCGTCGGTCTGCAGAAAAGCCAGGATGGGAAAGCCCTGGCCGGCGAGCGCCATCGGGCCATGGGCGAGTTCGGCGGCGCTATGGGCGAGGCCGGCGATGCCGCAGGTTTCGGCGAGCTTGAGGGCGGCTTCCTTGGCGATGCCCAAGGCGGGGCCGCGGCCGATGGTGAAGATGTGTTGGGTCGCGGCGAGGGTCGTCGCCAGGGATGACCAGTCCAGATCAGCGGATTTCGTGAGGCGCGGGGCCAGGCGGTCGAGCGGGGCCGGGTTGTCGGACCAGGCGCGGACGAGGGCAAGCGCGGCGGCGAGCGTGGCCAGGACGGTCTTGGTGGCGGCGACGCTGCGTTCGGGGCCGGCGGCGATGTCGATCACTTCGTCGCAGAGGGCGGCCAGCGGAGACGTGGCATTGTTAACGATGGCCAGCGTGAAGGCGCCGGCGGCGCGGGCCTGTTCGGTGGTGGCGATCAGATCGGGTGAGCGGCCGGACTGCGAGATTGCGATGTGCAGGGTGCCCTTGAGGCGCTGCGGGCGGTGGTAGACGGAGGCGAGCGAGGGCATGGCGGCGGCGGCGGTGAGGCCGAGGTCACGGCCGAGGAGGACGCGCAGGAAGGTGCCGGCGTGCGACGAGCTGCCGCGGGCGGCGACCGTGACGAAGGGCGGGTCGAGGGCGCGGATGCGGGCGGCAATGCGGGCGATGTCCCCGGCATTAGCCAGACAGCGGGCGACGGCCTGCGGCGCCTCCAGGGTCTCGTCACGCATTAGACTCATTGGCGGCTCCTTAAGCGGGGGTCCAGGCGATCCTGCAACCCATCGCCGAGCAGGTTGAAGCCGAGGGCCGCCAGCAGGATGGCGACGCCGGCGAAGGCCGCGGGCCAGGGGGAGAGGGCGAGGAAGTTGCGGCTCTCGGCGAGCATGCGGCCGAGCGACGCCGTCGGCGGTTGGGTGCCGAGGCCGAGGAAGGAAAGCGAGGCCTCAACGAGGATCGCGGTCGAAAGCGAGAGGCTCGCCTGGACGAGGATGACGGGGGCAAGATTGGGCAGCAGGTGGACACGCATGATGCGCCAGTCTGTCGAGCCGATCGAGGTCGCGGCGGCGACGTATTCGGTTTCTTTCAGCAACAAGGTGGGCGCGCGGAGGATTCGGGCGAAGATCGGGGTGTAGACGACGCCGATGGCAATCGCGGTGCCGAAGGCTCCGGGGCCGAGGACGGCGATGATGCCGATGGCCAGAAGAATGATGGGGAAAGCGAACAAGACGTCCATCAGGCGCATGGCGACATCGTCGAACCAGCCGCCGCGCCAGGCGGCCGCGACGCCGATGGTACCGCCGATAGCGAGCGCGCCCATGACGGAGACGGCGGAGATGGTGAACATCGTGCGGTAGCCGTGCAGCGCGCGGGTCAGCACGTCGCGGCCGAAATTGTCGGTGCCGAGCCAGTGCTCCCAGGTGGGGCCTTGCAGGCGGGCGAGGATGTCCTGGCCGTTGGGCTCGTAGGGGGTGAGCCAGGGGGCGAAGGCGGCGGCGAAGGCCTGGAGCGCGACTAGGGCGAAGCCGAGCCAGAGGATGGGATTGCGGTTCATCCGCGCGCCCGCGGATCGATGGCGAGGTAGAGCACGTCGACAAGGAAATTGACGACGACGAAAACCACCGTTGCCAACAGGATCGCCGCCTGGATCAGCGGATAGTTGCGCTCGGTGATGGCGCCAACCATCAGGCGGCCAAGGCCAGGCAACGCAAACACCTGCTCGATGACGACGGAGCCGCCGAACTGGTAGCCGAGCATGATGCCGACGGCGGTGGTGAAGGGAATGAGCGCATTGCGCAGCGCGTGCGTGAAAACAACCCGCGCCTCGGTAATCCCCTTGGCGCGCGCCGTGCGCACATAATCCTGGCCAAGCGCCTCGAGCATCGCCGCGCGCACGACGCGCGACAATGCCGCCACGGCCGGCAGGGCCAGCGCAATCGTCGGCAGGATCATGCGTTGTAGATTGCCCGCCGGACTCTCCCCGAACGGAACCCAGCCAACCGCCTGGAACCAAGGAAGATAGGCCGACGTCCCATAGATCAGCATCGTGCCCAGCCAGAAACTCGGGATTGTCACACCCGCGATCGACACGACGCGCATCACGTAGTCCGACGTCGATGAGCGCATCGTGGCCATCAGGCAACCCAGGGGAACGGCGAGGATGATCGCGACCGACATGCCCAGCACCGTGATTTCAACGGTGACTCCGACACGGCCAAGGATCTCATCGAGCACCGGCCGGCCAGTCCAGATCGAATTACCAAGATCGCCGGTCAATGCATGACCGATCCAAAGCGCATACTGCACGACCAGCGGACGGTCGAGGCCAAGCTTCGTGCGCAGCGCCGCGATCTTTTCCGGCGATGCATCGGCCGCGCCAAGCATGATCTGGGCGGCGTCGCCGGGGATCAGGTGGATCAGTAGGAAGGTGATGACGGAGACGCCGAAAGCGACGAAGAGCATTTCGCCGAAGCGGATCAGGAGGGCGCGGGTCATTTAAGAAAGATGGCTCCGCCGGCCAAGGGCCCGTTGATCTGCTTCGCAGCTCAACCCCTTGGAACCCACTCCATCTCTTGGCTGGCTCGACGACCTTCGATTGAAATCCCACGATCTCGACACTGTCGCTGGCGAAGCCGACAGATCATCGCGACCGCACTTCGCTCCGAGCCATTCGCAAGGCGGATTGCCTGCGGCGCGAAGAAAGACGTTATCAACTGAAGAACGCCCATCCGGCCGCGTGAAGTGATGGGTTCCAAGGGCCTCTCGGCCCTTGGCGGGTCCAGGGCAGCGCCCTGGCCTTCCCATCGTCACTTCCCGAGTTTGGCATCCCGCAGCGTGCGCAGCGAGCGGGTCGGCATCGGCGCGAAGCCTTGGACGTCGTCGCGCGCGGCGGCGAACAGCGTGCCGTAGGCGATGTGCATGATCGGGCCCTGGCAGGCGAGGATCTTCTGCGCGGCATCGTAGATCGGCTTGCGCTTGGAGGCGTCGGTTTCGGTGCGGCCGTCGATGAGGAGTTTGTCGAGCGCGGGGTTGGAGTATTTGAAAACGTTGGTGGCGCCACCGGTCTGGAAGGTGCGGCCGAAGTAGTCGTCGGGATCAGGGTTGCCGCCGTTCAGCGAGACGAAGCCGTCGAAGTCGGACGCGCGCCAGTCGGCGATGAACTTACCCTGTTCCTGCACGTTCAGGGTGACCTCGAAGCCGGCCTTGTTCAGCTGCGCCTGGATGACCTGCGAGGCATCGACGGCCTGCGGCAGCGAGCCGATGACCTTGAGCGTGATCTTGAGGGGCAGGGTGACACCGGCGTCGGCGAGCTTCTTTTTCGCGCCGGCGGCATCGGGCTTGTAGCAGGGGAAGTCGCTGACCGGCAGCGCCCACTGGGCGAGCGCCGGCGAGAGCGGGCCGCCGGGAACGCCGCGGCCGAAATAGACGGCCTGGACGATCTGCGCGCGATCGAGCGCCATGTTGATGGCCTCGCGGACTTCGGGCTTGTCGAACGGGGCGCGTGTGGTGTTCACGCCGATCAGGCTATAGGCGAGGTCCTGCGTCTCGAGCAGCTTGACGCCCGGCTTGTCCTTCAGCGCGGCGGCGGTGGCGGCGTCGGCGACCGGGATCAGCTTGTAGGTACCGCCCATGATGCCGGCCTGGCGCGTGGCGGCGTCGGGCACGATGTGAAACTTGAGGCCGGCGAGCGCGGGCAGCGGCTTGTCCCAGTAGTTCGGGTTGCGATCGAGCGCGATGTAGGTGTCCGGCACCCATTCCTTGAACATGTACGGCCCGGTGCCGACCGGCTTTCGGCCGAGCTCGGCGATGGCCTCGGGGGCAACGATACCGATGGTGCCGAGCTGGGAGAGGAAGGGCGCCGAGGGGGCGGCGAGGGTGATGCGCAGCGTGTCGGGCGCGGTCGCTTCCATCGTCTTCACGCTGGCGACTCGCGAAGCCAGCGGCGAGGCGGTCTTGGCGTCCTTGATGCGCTCGATGTTGGCGATGATGTCCTGCGCGGTGACGGCGCGGCCGTTATGGAAGGTGGCGCCGGCGCGGATATGGAAGTCGTAGGTCAAGCTGTCCGCAGAAATCGTCCATTTGTCGGCAAGGGCGGGGACGATGCGCAGGTCTTTCTCGATCGCAGTCAGCCCCTCGTAGATGTTGGAGACGACGACGAAGGTGGCAAACGAGGTGGCGACATGGGGGTCGAGGCCTACAGGGGAGGCGTCGGTGGCGATGTCGAGCACCTGGGCGCGGGCGGGGGCGGTGACCTGGGCAGCGAGCGGCGTCAACGTGGCGATCGCGGCAATGCCGGCGGCACGGGCGAGTAGAGTCGTGTAGCGAGCCATGGCGATGGTCTCCCCTCGATGATGGGCGTGTACTAGCAGATGGGCGGCAAGGCGGGAATGGTCAGGCAGGCCAGAGAGCTGGGAACTTGGTGGCGAGCCAGCGGGCGAGATGGGCGTTGACCGCCACGGGCTGCTCCTGCGCCATCCAGTGGCCGGACTGCACAACCGCCTCGGTGAGGTCGGCGCAGTCCTGCCGCATTGGTTCGGCAAGGCGGGAATCGATCGTCTCGCAGGTGGTGTCCCAGGCGCCGTGGAGGAACAGAACAGGCATGGAGAGGCGTCCGCCATTCTTCGCGTGGGCAGCGTAGGCGACGTTACGGCCGTGGTTCATGTACCAGGAGTCGGGGCCGAAGAATCCGGTGCGGGTAAGCGCGGCGGTATAATGGGCGGCGTCCTGCTCGGTAATGACGTCGTTGTCGCGCGGCACGGCGGGGGCGCCGGCACCGGGGCCGAACCAGCCGCCCTGCTTGCGGATCATGGCGGTGCGGCCTGGTTTCTTGCGGCCGGCCGGGTTGCCCTTGCGGAACAGCACATTGACCGTATTGGCGATGTTCGCCTCGAACCCGGCCCGGGCGGCAGGGAAGTTCTCCTCATAGAAGAACATGTAGTCCCACTGCCCGGCGGGAAACTCCGTCTCGGGATAGGTCTCGCGATCGACCAGCGGCAGGAAGTTCACGGGAGCAAAACCCTTGGAAATATAGGGCACGCACAGGTTGACGACCCCATGGCAACGCTCGGGATGGTGACTGGCGAGGCTCCATACGACGGGGCTGCCCCAGTCATGCCCGACCCAGATCACTTTCTCCTGGCCGAGGCTGGCGAGCAACTCGAGCATGTCGGTGACCGCATGCTCAAGCGCAAAATCCTCGTGGCGCGAATAGGTGCTGGAGCGGCCATAGCCACGCATATCCGGCGCGATGGCGCGGAAACCGAGCGCGGCGAAAACGGGGAGCTGGTGGCGCCACGAGATGGCGAGCTCTGGCCACCCATGGACGAAGACGATCGGTGTGCCGTCCGCGGGGCCGCATGCGAGGTAGGTGGTGGTGTGACGGGCCGTCCGCACAACATGTTCGGTAATCGGCGGCATTATGGCAGCTCCGTTGATCAGGCCAGGCCCGGCCGGTCGCCGCGGGTGCGGGCGATGCGGGACTCAAGGCGCTGGGAGAGATGGGACAAAGGCCAGCATAGCACGAAATAGATCAGTGCCACGGAGCCGAAAACGCGGGCAGGCTCGAACGTCATGGTGTTGATGATCTGACCGGCACGGGCGAGTTCAGTAAAGCCGACCAGCGAGGCGAGCGAGGTACCTTTGATTATCTGCACCATGTAGCCGATTGTCGGCGGTATCATGATACGGAACGCCTGCGGCAGAATGACCAGGCGCAGGATCATCGGGAATGAGAGGCCGAGGGAGCGGGCGCTCTCCCATTGGCCGCGCGGGATCGCCTCGATGCAGCCCCGCCAGATTTCGGCGAAGAATGCGCTGGCAGAGATGGTGAAGGCATAGGCGGCCGCAACCCAGGGATCCGGGCGGATGCCGAAGAGGCCTATGCCGTAATAGATCATGAACAGCTGCATCAAGGCCGGCGTGCCCTGCATAACCTGGATATAGCCAGTCATGAACAGCCGCAGCGAACGCCAGGGGCTGACCCGACAAAGGGCGATGACAAGCCCAAGCAAGCCGCCGCCGCCGAAGGCCAGCAGCGAGAGCACGACCGTCCAGCGCGCCGCCGTGACGAGGAAGAAGAATTCGTTGAACCCGAAATCACGCAGCTGCATGGGTCAGGTCGTCCAGCGGAACATACGCTGGTGGATCGTGCCGAGTAGCGCCCGGAAGAGCAGAGACAGTGCGAGGTAAACCACGGTGATGACGCCGAAGACCTCGAAGTTGCGGAAGGTGACGATCATGATGTTGTTGGCTACCGCCGTGAGTTCCTCCGCGGCGATGGCGGATACCAGGCTCGAGCCGAGCAACTGGAGAACGAACTGGCTGGCCAGCGCGGGATAAACGACACGCAACGCCTGGATGAGGACGATATGCCGAAGGATACGCAGGCTACCGAGGCCGAGGGCGCGGCCAGCCTCGATTTGGCCGCGCGGAATGGCATCCAAGCCTGCCCGTACGATCTCGATCGCATAGGCGACGAGATTGACCACCATGGCGGCGATGGCCGCGGTGTTCGCCGTCATGCGCAGGCCAAGAGCGGGAAGGGCAAAAAACGCAAAGTAGAGTTGAATGAGGAAAGGCGTGTTGCGGATGATCTCAACGTAGATGCCAACGATGGCCCCAAGCAGCCGTGGACCGTAGCTACGCACGGCGGCAAGAACGGCTGCGATCGGTAGGCCGATCGCCGTCGCCACCGCGGTGAGATAGACTGTCAACAACGTACCCTGGAGGAGTTCGGGCCAGTGCGCGAACACTGGCCCAAAGTCGAATTGATAGTCCACGCTCAGAAGGGAGGCAGATCGCCGATAGGTTTGTTGCGATATTTCATTGAAATGCGATCAAGTGTTCCGTCGTTTTTCAGGGTGAACAGCAGCGTGTTCAACCAGTGCAGCAGGGCCGGGTTGTGCTTGCGGATGCCGATGCCGAAGTAGTTGGGGCGCAGGACAAACTTCTGCTCGAATTCGTCGCCGGACGCCGACTTGCGCAGATAGATATCGCCATAGTCGCCTCCCCCCATGGCGTCGATCTGGCCGGAAAGCATGGCCTGCGCGCAGGAGGGGCCGTCATCGAAGCGCAGATAGGTGATGCCCGGATTGTTCTTGACGATCTCGGTCAGCACGATGTCCTCAATGGCACCGCGGGTGGCGCCGACCTTGAGACCGACGAGGTCCTTTGGCCCGGCGATCTTGCGCGATTTGGGAGCGAGAAGCACGGTCGACTGGCCACCATAGGGGTTGGAGAAGTCGACCTGCAGGGCGCGTTCGGCGGTGATCGAGAAAATCGAGATGACCATGTCCACGCGCTTGGTCAGCAAGGCGGGAATGCGGCCAGGGGAGCTGACGGTCACGAATTCGACGGGAACAGCGAGAGCCTTGCCAACGAGCTGGGCCAGTTCAACATCGAGGCCAGTGGGCTGCATCTGGGCATCGAGCGAACCGTAGGGCGGCACCGTGGTATCGATGGCGACGACAAGCTTGCCGGCCTTGACGATATCCTCCGGCGCTTGCGCGTGGGCGGCGAGCGGCACAGCGAGCAGCAGCGCTGCCGCAAGGCCGAGCAGGGTATGGCGTAGAGCTCTCATGGCGTTCCTCCTTGTTGGATTTCTTGGACTGGGATCGTACGGCGCGCGCGAAGCGGGATCGCGCGGGATTCTGGCATACCGCTCCGGTTCGTCATAAGAAGAAGGCGATGGAAACCTTCCGCACATTCAGGCCGCGTCGACTCTCCCGCGGCGGCAGACCGTTGTATCATCAGGCAGCGGCACAGATCCGCGCGGCAATTCAGGACGGCGGAGTGGCGATCGGGGATGCTCTGCCGACCGAAGGCGCACTGGCCGAGGGATTTGCCGTCAGCCTGATCACGGTCCGGCATGCGTTGCGCGAGCTCGAACAGGAGGGGCTGATCCGCAAACGGGCGGCCAAGGCTGCGGTCGTGACCTCCAACCTGCCGCGCCGCCCTGCCGTGCGGATGCTTAACAGCATCGCCGACGTCATCGCTGCAACGGCCGGAGCCGCGCTCCATCTCACCGGCTACACCCGACGTCGAAATGAAGAAGCGGCCATACTTTTCGGCCTGCCGGCAGAGACTGAACTCTACCGGCTGCGTGGCCGGCTGTCGGCCGATGGCGGACCTCTGAGCGAAATCACGATCTTTTTTCCGCCGGCGATCGGGGCTCGTTTCACACTCGGCGACTTCGACGACGTCGTTGTCTTCCGCTCGGTCGAGCGACGACTCGGGATCAAGCTTGCGGGAGCCACCATCACAGTGACGGCCGAGCAGGCCGATTCCGCCCTGGCTCGCACGCTGGACTGCGTGGAAGGCGCGCCGGTTCTGGTCAGCCGCATGCTGTGGCGGGCAGAAGACGGCGCGCCGGTGGAACTGACGATTGCCCGGCATCGTGGCGACCGTTACAGCCTCTCTTACGCTTTTCCCTGACCGGCTCAGGTGTTTCGCCGGATCAGGTGGGCGTTCACGCAATTCGTCAGGCGCCCATCGCGCAGGTAGTAGAGCACCACCTCGGCGGCCTTGCGACGAATGTCGAGATTGGCGGGCGGGCTGTAGAAAGCCGCGTGGGGCGTCAGGATCAGGCGATCCTTGATCCAGGCCTCCTGCGCCTGTAGCGCCAGGAACAGCGGATGCAGCGGCACCGGCGGCTCGGAGGGCAGCACGTCGAGCGCCGCGCCGGCAATCTGGTTCGATTTCAGCGCGGCGTGCAGCGCGTCGATATCAACCAGCGGGCCGCGGGCGGTATTAATCAGGATCAGGTTGTCCTTGGCCCAGGAGAGACTTTCGGCGTTGATGATGTGTCGCGTTTCGTCGGACAGCGGCGCGTGCAGGCTGATGGCGTCGGAGGCCTGCATCAGCTCCTTGAGCGATTGCGCGCGCTTGAAGCCGATGCCGAGTTCGGCGCCATTGGGCAGATGCGGATCATAAAAGATGATGTCCATATCGAAGCCTTTGGCCCGCCGGGCGGCAGCCATGCCGATGCGCCCAAGGCCGATGACGCCGAAGGTCTGGCCGCGTAGGCGGCGCATGAGCGGCGCGCCAGGTGCCCAGCCCCAGTTGCCGACGGGGTCGGCGGCGAGGCGCGTGGCGTAATAGTGGGTGCCGCGGGCGAGCGTGAGCATCAGGCTGACGGCATGGTCGGCGACTTCCGATGTGCCATAGTCCGGCACGTTGCAGACCGGCACACCGCGGGCGCCCCAGGCAACGCTGTCGAGGTTGTCGTAGCCGACGCCCATGCGGACGATGATCTTGCAGTTCGGATATTGGTTGACGTCGCCGACGTCGTGGTTGGCCGAGCCCGAGATGATGCCATCGGCGGCGAGGCATTCGGCGGAGGGCGGGACGGGATTTCCCTCGCCCGGGACCTTGTACATCGTTATCTTGGCGAAATCGCCGAACGTCGCTTGTTCGAGACCGTCCGGCGATGGCGGATAGTTCAGATAGAGAACATTCATCTCACTTCTCCTTCACGACGCCGATGGTGGCGCCCATCTTGATCACGGTGCCGGCTTCCTTCACCGCCTGCGCAACGACACCGGCGGCCGGCGCCTCGATTTCGACCACCGCCTTGTCGGTCTCGATTTCCGCCACGATGTCGCCCTTGGCCACCTTGGCGCCATCTTCCACAGTCCAGCGCACGAGCTTGCCGGAATCGACGGTGAGATCGCCGAAGGGCATGTTGATCAGCGCGCCCTTCAGCGTACCCAGATTGGGGGCCGGCAGCGGTGCCTTCGGCGGCGGCGCGACGGCGATGGATTCGACGGGCGCCTGCACCCCATCGGGGCGGCCCTTCCAGCGCCAGGGCGGGGTCGCCTTGCCGTCGAGAACCTCTTTCGCACGGGCAACAACGCGATCGGCATTGACCAGCATCGCCCGCTCCAGCGCCGGCCCGAACGGATGCGTCACCGGTGCCGTGTGCAGCCGCGCGACGGGCGCATCGAGCTGATCGAAGGCGATCTCGTTCATCGCCTGGCCCAGCTCCGCGCCCACGCCCATCATCGGCCAGCCTTCGTCGACGACCAGAAGATGGTGCGTCTTCGCAATGCTTTCGGCGACCGTATCGACGTCGAGCGGCTGGATCGTCCGCATGTCGATCACTTCCGCCTCGATGCCCTCCTTGGCGAGCATTTCGGCGGCCTCGAGCGAGCGATGCACCATCTGGCCCGTCGCCGCGATGGTGATGTGCTTGCCAACGCGGGCGATGCGGGCAAGCCCGAAGGGCACAAAGTGATCGCCCTCCGGCACCGGCCCCTTGCTCGCGAAAAGCGCTTTCGTTTCCAGCATCAACACCGGATCGCCGGCATTCAGCGCCGTCTTCATCAGCCCCTTCGCATCCGCCGGCGTCGCCGGCATGCACACGATCAGGCCCGGGATATGCGACCAGATCGGATGATAGGTGCCGCTGTGATGCGGCCCCGTGCTGCGCACCGTGCCGGCGCCGACGCGGATCACCATCGGCGCGTTCATCTGCCCGTTCGACATGTAGCGCAGCTTCGCCGCCTGCAGCGCGATCTGCCCGCCCGCTTCGAACAGGAAGTCAGCGAACATCAGGTCAGCGACAACGCGCACGCCGGTTGCCGAGCAGCCAAGCGCCGCGCCGGTGAAGCCCTGCTCGCTGATCGGCATGTCGACCACGCGATCGGCGCCGAATTCCTGATACAGCCCCTTGGTGTGGGCGAACGTGCCACCACGCTCGCCGGTGCCCTCGCCGAAATAGAGGATGTTACGATTCTTCCGCATTTCCTCGGCAAGCCCGTCACGCACCGCATCGAGCCACGACGTCTCGACCGACTTGCCAGGCGTACGCGCCCGTGTGGCGACCTCCGGATTGATCGGGTCGGCATAGGTGTGCAGGAATACGCTCTTCGGATCGGGCTCGGCCGAGGCCCGCGCGAAATCGACGCTCTCCTGCACGACGTCGTCGACACGCTTCTCGATCTCGCCCAGCACGCTCTCGGTCGCGATGCCGAACTCATCCTTGAGCCGCGCCCGGAACGTCGTCACCGGGCAGCGCGCCGTCCAGGCATCCACCTCCTGCTGGGACCGGTAGGAGCCGGTCACCGGATCGCCCTCGTGATGACCCACCGTGCGATAGGTCTTCGCCTCGATCAGCGTCGGCCCATCGCCGCGGCGCGCCCGCTCGACCGCTTCCTTCACCGCGCTCCACATCGCGACCACGTCGTTGCCATCGACCGCGACACCCGGGATGCCATAGGCCGCCGCCCGCGTCGCCACCTCGGGATTAAGCGTCACCGAGGACAGCGCCGTCGCCGTCGCGTACAGATTGTTCTCGCACACGAACACCACCGGCGCCTTGCGGAACCCCGCGATGTTCAGCGCCTCATGAAACCCGCCATGGTTCGTCGCGCCATCGCCGAAGAACGCCACACCGACATCGCCGGTGCCGCGGAACTGCGCGCTGATCGCCGCCCCCAGCGCATGCGGCGCGCCCGAGGCGACCACGCCGTTGGTGCCGAACAGGCCCGAGGCGCGATCATAGAGATGCATCGTGCCGCCGCGCCCGCCGACCACGCCGCCGCCCTTGCCGTAGAGCTCGGCCATCAGCTGTTTCGGGTCCATCCCCTTGGCCAACGCGTGGCCATGTCCGCGATGCGTCGAGGTGATCCAGTCCGCCGGCCGCAGATGGGCGCACACGCCGGTCGCGACCGCCTCCTCGCCGATATAGAGATGCAGAAACCCGGGCGTCTCGCCGGTGCGGCAGGCGATCTGCGCCGCCTGCTCGAAGCGGCGGAGCAGCGTCATCTGCTCATAGAGCCGCAGCATTTCCTCGGCGGTCAGACCTGGCGGCAACGGTGGGTTGTTGCGGCCCGTCGCGGCGGCTGCTTTCCTGGCCATCTGTTCGCTCCCCTTGCCTTGCCGGCCCGGGGGCGCGGCAAAGATTATAATAGCTTCACGCTACCGGTGACCGCCCGCGCCCGCAAGGCGGGCCGCACCGGCGATTTCCGGAGGAGAGCACCATGCAGCCGAACGACGCAGTTTATCCCAGCCTGACCGACCGGGTTGTCTTCGTCACCGGAGGCGCCACCGGCATAGGCGCGTCGCATGTCGCGCACTTCGCGGCCCAGGGCGCGCGGGTGGCCTTTGTCGATATTCAGGAGCAGCCGGCCAAGGCGCTGGTGAAGGCGATCGCCGCCAAGGGACACCCCAAGCCGCTGTTTATCCCCTGCGACCTCCGCGACATCCCCTCGCTCCAGGCCGCAATCAAGACCGCGGGCAAAAAGCTCGGCCCCGTCACCGTGCTCGTAAACAACGCGGCCCATGACGAGCGCCACGACTGGAAAACGGTCACCGTCGACTACTGGGAGGACCGCCTGCAGGTGAACCTGCGCCACCAGTTCTTCGCCATCCAGGCCGCTGCACCGATGATGCAGAAAGCCGGCGGCGGCTCGATCATCAACTTCGGCTCGATCTCCTGGCACCTGGCCATGGGCGGCATGCCCGCCTACACCACGGCCAAGGCCGGCATCGAGGGCCTGACCCGCAGTTTCGCCAAAGACCTTGGCCCCGACAACATCCGCGTGAACTGCGTCATCCCAGGCTGGATCCTGACCGAGCGTCAGAAAACCCTGTGGCTGACCCCGGAAGCCGAGGCGAGCACACTCGCGGCTCAGTGCCTTAAGCGCATGCTGGTGCCCGACGACGTCGCCCGAATGGTCCTGTGGCTTGCCGCCGACGACAGCCGGATGTGCACCAGCCAATTGTTCACCGTCGATGGCGGCTGGTGGTAACGACCGGGCAGCGGGGCGCTGACGGTTTCGTCAATTGACAAACCTTCACGTTCCTGTGACTTCGGCCCAGTCCACTCGGACGCTTAGGGCAATGTCCGACCAGATGGCGACATCAGGTTGGAGGTTGCGCGACAAAAAAGAGAGCTAGAGTGTAGGCCGATCTTTCATCAGATCGGCTATCGCTCCAAGGAATGCCGGAGACCCGATAGATGACCCGCCCAGCCCCCATCCTGCCGATCGCCGCCCTGGCGAGCGTTGCTCTGATCGGCCCGGCCGCCGCGCTGACGCTCACGCCGTCGTATGGGACATCGCTGACCTCGCAGGGCGACGCGCTGGCTGTTGAGAGCGCGATCACCAATGCCATCGGCGCGATCGATGCACTCTACGCGAACAATGCGACCATTCCCGTGTTGTTCGAGTACAACAGCGGCCTCGGCGGCGGCGCGTCCACGAGCAGCGCGATCTACAGCAGCATTCCCTATAATACCTGGCGAAGCGATCTGGTCAGCGGCTCCACGGCGAATCCTGGGAACACGGCGCTCAGCATGGCAGTGGCGCACCTTCCGGCGGCCGGCACTGTCAGCCAGACCATGACTGTCACCGCCCCTTATTACAACGCGGTGATGGGGCAATCCCTGTCACTGTGTTTCGATGGATCAGGCGGTTTCGTCAGTGGATGCGGCGCAAGCTATGCCGCAGTTGTGACTTTGAGCGGAACATCGGTTGCCGTGATCGAGCACGAGCTCGATGAAGTCCTTGGTGGCGGCGGCGCCGGCACCACACTTACCTCGTCGTCCACCGGCACGCCGACAGCCTATGGCACCACTGACCTGTTCCGGTATCAAAGCCTGAGCTCCACGTGCGCCGGCCCCTTGGGCGGCCGCAGTTGGAGCACCGCATCGAACCTGGTGACCTGTTACTCGATCAACGGTGGCACCAGCGCGATCACCGACCAATCCGGCAATCCCATCCAATTCAACCAGAATGGCGGCGGCAGTGACTTTGCCGACTGGAACAGCACCAATGCATCGGAGGGCTGGATCCAGGACGCCTACGTCCCCGCGAAGACCCCGAAGCCCTACACAGCGGCATCGCCGGAATTCACCATGATGACCTCCATCGGGTACAACCCGACGGCCAGTGCGATCGCCACGCCGGAGCCGCTCAGCGTTGCCATTCTGCTCACGGGCATCAGCGGTCTCGCGGCAGTACGCCGCCGCCGCGCTTGACCCGGCTGGGCGCCTTAGCGCGCGATCACTTGAGGCCGATGGGTCAGAAAGCGTGAAGCGCGCTCTTCCTTAATAGCTTGCCAGAGAATGATTGATCCAACTCAAATCAATCACACTCTAACTGCGTCCGTAACGGTCCTCCAGCCGTTCTATATCACTTTCGGCCAGGATCGGGCCGGTCTGAACTTCGATAAAGACGACATCCACCGACCCGGGATTAGCGATGCGGTGGATGGCCCGCAACGGGATCGTCACCACCTCGCCGGCCACGGCCGCGAACACTCGGCCGTCGAGCGTAACCTCCGCCACGCCAGCAACAATGGTCCACACCTCGGCACGATGCTGGTGGCGCTGCAATGAGAGAACACCGCCGGGCGTTACGCGAATGCGCTTCACGGCGTAGCCCGCGCCGCTGTCGAGCACGGCCCAGTCGCCCCACGGGCGCGTGTCGTGATCGCCCGGCCGATATCCGTTTTCGCTCATCACCGACTCCAGATTTGACGTCCAAATCGTTTTGGATTACCGATTGTAGCACAAGAAAATGATTTGGAACGTCCACTCCCCGTGTCGCTCGCCCGTATCGCCCGCGCCCTCGGCATTTCCATAACCACCGTGTCGCGTGCCCTCGCCGGGTATGATGACGTGGCTGTGGCAACGCGGGAACGCGTGCGGGCAGAAGCGGCGCGCATCGACTATCGTCCGAACGAAATCGCCCGCCGCCTGCGCAGCGGGCGTAGCGAGGCGATCGGCGTGGTCCTGCCCGCAGCCCCCGGGCAGTTCGACGACCCCTTCTTTTTGCGCATGCTCTCGTCCATCGGCCCAGCACTCGCCAAGGCGAAGCTTGACCTCCTGGTCACCACGGCGCGGCCAGGCGCCGACGAGATGCGGGCCTACCGACACCTCGTGGAGAATCGCAAGGTCGACGGCATCCTGCTCGCGCGGACACGCCGCCACGACGAGCGCATCGGCTTCCTTCTCGACCACGACTTCCCCTTCGTCACCCACGGCCGCAGCGAGGAGGCGCGCCCCTTCGCCTCCGTCGATATCGACGGCGAGGCCGCCTGCCGCGCCGCATGCGAGCGCCTGCTCAGCTTCGGCCACCGCCGCATCGCGCTGATCAACGCCCTGCCCATCTACATGTTCGCCCACCACCGCGCCGCCGGCTGGCGCGATGCCGTCGGCAGAGGCCAGCCACTGCGCGAGGTTGAAGCGACGGAGGAAAACGGGTTCCTCGCGATGCAGGACCTCCTGCGCACCTCTCAGCCCACCGCCGTACTCTGCGCGACCGACCGCCTGGCGGTTGGCGCATTGCATGCGCTGACCCATGCCGGCCTGCGCGCCGGCCGTGACGTTTCAGTCATCGGCTACGACGACCTGCCGCTCGCCACCTACACCGACCCGCCGCTGACCACGATCGCCCAGCCGATCGAGCGCGCCGCGCAGCGCATGGTGGAAATGCTGCTCGCCCGCATGGACGGCGCCCCCGCCGACGGCATGCAGGAGATCTGGCCCGCCCAGTTGATACCGCGGCACTCCGACGGTCCGCTCGCCGCGGCCGCCTCGCGTGATACCCAAGCAAGAAACCCCAAGGGAGTAACCAGCCATGAAACGACGCAGCGTCCTCGCGCTTAGCGGCGCCCTGCTCGCCGGCGCCCTCGCCGCCAATCCGGCCCGCGCCGCTGACCTCATCTTCACTTCCGGCGCCCTCGCCCCGGTGACCGAGGCGCAGAAAATGCGCACCGTCATCCTCAAGGACTTCAAGTCGCCCGTTACGTTCCTGCCCGACGAGCCCCCGGCCATGCTGACCCGCCTGCGCGCCGAGGTCGAAGGCAAGGCCCGCGTCTCCAGCCTGGTCGGCGGCAACGACGGCGACCTCGCCGTCCTCGCTGCCTCCGGCGCGCTCGTCCCCATCGACGACGTCGCCCAGCAGCTCGCCTCCCGCGGCTTCGCCCCCGACCTGATGACCATGGGCAAGCTCGGCACCGACAAGCAGCTCTACATCCCCTGGATGCAGGCGACCTATTTCATGGTCGCCAACAAGAAGGCGCTGCCCTACCTGCCCGCCGGCGCCGACATCAACGCGCTCACCTTCGAGCAGCTTCGCCAGTGGGGCGAGGCCGTGCAGAAAGCCACCGGCAAGCGCCTCGTCGGCTTCCCCGCCGGCCCCAACGGCCTGATGCACCGCTTCTTCCAGGGCTTCCTTCTTCCGTCCTACACCGGCGGCGTGGTGAGCACCTTCAAGTCCGCCGACGCCGAGAAGGCCTGGACCGAATTCGCTGCCCTCTGGAAGACGGTCACGCCGAATTCCACGTCGATCAACTTCATGCAGGAATCGCTGCTGAGCGATGACGTCTGGATCGGCTTCGACCATGTCGCCCGCCTCCTCGGCGCCCTCGAAAAGCGGCCCGACGATTTCGTTGCCTTCCCCGCACCCGCCGGCCCCAAGGGTCGCGGCTGGATGCCCGTCGTCGTCGGCCTCGGCGTCCTAAAGGATGCCCCCGACCCCGCCGGCGCCAAGGCGCTGATCGGCTACCTCACGCAGGACAGCACCCAGCTCATCACCGCCCGCGAGGTCGGCTTCTTCCCCACCGTGAAGGCCACCCTGCCGCCCGATCTCTCCCCCGGTCTCAAGATGGCCGTCGCCGCCATCCAGGGCACCGGCGCCGCGAAAGACAGCCTGGCCGCCATGCTGCCCGGCGGGCTCGGCCCCAAAGGTGGTGAATTCAACAAGGTCTTTATCGACACCTTCCAGCGCGTGGTGCTCCGCAACGAGCCCGCCCACGACGTCCTCGCCCGCCAAGCCGAAGTGCTGCAGCGGATCATGACTGAGGCCAATGCCCCCTGCTGGAAGCCCGACCCCGTCGGCGCCGGCGCCTGCCAGGTGAAGTAAGGCTGCGACACGCCGAGGCATCGCCCGCGATGCCTCGGTGCCCGCTTGAACCCGCGCGAGGAGGCCTGCGATGAAACGACGGAGCCTGCCCTATCTGCTCATCGCCCCCGCGGTGATCTTCCTCGTCGTGCTGTTCTTCATCCCGCTGGTGCAGACCATCGCCCTGGCCTTCGAAACGAAATCCGGCCTCGGCATCGGCAACTTCGCCCGCATGGCCGACGACCTCAACTTCCACGATTCCCTCGTCAACACCTTCCGCTTCGTCGGCCTCGCCGTCCCCCTGCAACTCGCCGCCGCCATGGGCATGGCGATGATGCTGCGCCACCTCGGCCGCGGCCGCGACCTCGTGCTGTGGATCTGGACCATCCCCCTCGGCCTGTCCGACCTCGCCGCCGGCCTCGTCTGGCTCGCCCTGCTCAACGACCGCGGCTACCTCGCGAGCCTCCTCTACGCCCTCGGCGTCGTCTCCGAACCGCAATCCTGGCTCACCTACGAAACCCCCATCGCCCTCTTCGTCGCCGTCGTCATCGCCGAGTTCTGGCGCGCCACCGCCATCGTCGTCGTCATCCTCGTCGCGGGCTTGCAGCTGGTACCAAAGGAATTCGGCGAAGCCGCCTCGGTGTTCGGCGCCTCGCCCTGGCGCATCTTCACCCGTGTGACGCTGCCCTTGATGAAGCCCTCGATCCAATCCGCCCTCATCCTGCGCACCGTCCTCGCCTTCGAGGCCTTCGCCGTCGTCATCGCCATCGGCGGCCGCAACTTCCCTGTCCTCGTCAGCGAGGCCTACACTTGGCAGAACTTCAACCAGGAACCCTCCGTCGCCGCCGCTTACGCCGTTGTCGTCATGGTCCTCTCGCTGGCCGCCACCGTCCTCTGGCTCAAACTCCTCCGCACCCCCGAGGAGCAGCGCGCATGACCGGCAAGCGCGCCCTCTACCTCACCGGCGTCGCGGTCATCTGCGCCTGGGTCCTGGTCCCCCTCTGGCTCCTCGCCGCCAACGCGCTCGGCGGCCAGCCGGTGATCTCCGCCTGGCCAAAACCGCTGATACCCTCTGCGTTTTCCTTCGAGACCATGCTGGAGTTCCTCGCCATCGAAGGCGTCTTTCGCGCCATGCTGATCGGCTTCGAGGTCGCGCTCCTCTGCACCTTCTTCTCCGTCCTGCTCGGCCTCCCCGCCGGCTACGCGCTGGCCCGCTATTCGTTCCGTGGTGCCAACGCCTTCCGCCTGATGGTCCTGCTCACCCGCGCCTTCCCAGTCGGCATCCTCGCCCTCCCGCTCACCGTCGGCTTCATCCGCCTCGGCCTCTACGACACCCCCCTCGGCATCGCCCTGATGCACACCGCGCTCGCCCTGCCTTTCGCCGTCCTGGTCTCCGCCAGCCTCTTCCAGGCCATCCCGCGCGAGCTAGAGGAAGCCGCCTGGGTCTTCGGCTGCTCGCCGCTCCAGGCCGCTCTCCGCGTCGTCATGCCGCTCGCGCTGCCCGGCGTTTCCGCAGTCGCCATCTTCGCTTTCGTGATTTCCTGGAACGAGGTCTTCGCCGCCTCCGTGCTCTCGGCCCGCAACCGCACGCTCACGGCCTACCTCCTGGCCATGCTCTCCGAAAGCCCGCTCACCTACCAGTTCGCCGGCGCGCTGCTGCTCATCGTGCCGTCCGTGTTGTTCATCTACCTCGTGCGCAAACGCCTGTTTGCCATGTGGGGCATCGCCAGCCGATGAAAGGAACCTGAGACATGGCCGGTATCCGTATCGAGGGAATCCGCAAATCCTTCGGCGCCACCACGGCCCTTGAAGCCGTCGACCTCGACGTCGCCGATCGCGAATTCGTCGCCCTGCTCGGCCCCTCCGGCTGCGGCAAGACGACCCTGCTCCGCATCATCGCCGGCCTGGAAACCCAGACCGCCGGCCGCGTCCTAATCGGCGACAAGGACATTTCCGGCCTCCCGCCCCGCGCCCGCGGCCTGGCCATGGTCTTCCAGAACTACGCCGTCTTCCCCCATCTCAAGGTCCGCGACAACATCGCCTTCGGCCTCACCATGAACGGCGCCGACAAGGCCAAGATCGCCCAGCAAGTCGAAAGCACCGCGTCCCTGCTGCAACTCGGCAAACTGCTCGACCGCTACCCCGCCCAGCTCTCGGGCGGCCAACGCCAGCGCGTCGCCGTCGCCCGCGCCCTCGCCGTCGAGCCCGCCGTCCTGCTGATGGACGAGCCGCTCTCCAACCTCGACGCCCTCCTCCGCCTCGACATGCGCGCCGAGCTCAAGGAAGTCCTCCGCGCCGCCGGCACCACCACGATCTACGTCACCCACGACCAGACCGAGGCCATGGCGCTCGCCGACCGCATCGCCGTCCTCCACAGCGGCAAGGTCGAACAGATCGGCACGCCATCCGACATCTACCACCACCCCGCCACCCGCTTCGTCGGCGGCTTCGTCGGCTCGCCGCCGATGAACTTCCTGCCGAAAGATGGAGCCCTGATCGGCATCCGTCCCGAAGACATCGATCTCGTCAGTGCCGCCGAGGGCATGGAATTCCGCGTCAACGTCGTCGAACCCCTCGGCGCGCAAACCCTCCTCACCGGCACCGCCGAAGGCCAGATGCTCCGCGTCGCGCTGGCCGGCGAACACGCCATCGCCGCCGGCACCACCCTTCATATCCGCCCCCGCCCCGAGCGCATCCGCTGGATGGATGCCGCCACCGGCCAGGCCCTGCCCGCAAGGACCCCCGCATGACGTCCGATCGCATCGCCTCCGCGCAAGCCACCCTCCGCGCCAACGACCGCGGCGGCTACACCGTGCCGAATCCGCGCATCTATCCCTTCCAATGGAACTGGGATTCCGCCTTCGTCGCCATGGGTTTCGGCACCTTCGACGAAAGCCGCGCCTTCGACGAAATCGACCTCCTCCTCAAGGGCCAGTGGGCCAACGGCCTAGTCCCACACATCGTCTTTCACGCCCCGGCCGATAACTATTTCCCCGGCCCGTCCGTCTGGGGCACCAACCAGCCCACCCCCTCCTCGGGCATCACCCAGAGCCCCGTCCTCGCCTCCGCCGCCCGCCGCCTGTGGGACACCGCGACCGACCGCGCCCAGGCCGAATCCCGCCTCGCCCGCATCTATCCCGGCCTCGTCCGCTACCACGACTGGTGGGCCAACACCCGCGATCCGCAGTCCACCGGCCTCGTAACGACCCTGCACCCCTGGGAAACCGGCGGCGACAACTCCCCCGCCTGGGACACGCCCCTCTCCCGTGTGCCGCAGGACACCATCACCCCCATCGTCCGCAAGGACGACAAGGTCGTCGACCCCACCATGCGCCCCCGCGCCCACGACTATCAGCGCTACATCCACCTCGTCGACACCTTCCGCGGCGTCGGCTGGGATCCGATGAAGATGCTGTCTGCATCGCCCTTCCGCGTCGCCGACATCGGAACGAACGCCATCCTGCTGCGCGCCGAGCGCGATCTCGCCGCACTGGCCGAACGCTTCGGCTCCCCCGCCGAACGCGCCGCCATCGCCGCCCGCATCCCCCGCATGCACGCCGCCATCGCGAAGCAATGGGACGCCAAGCGCGGCCACTTCTTCTCGCGCGACCTGATCTCCGGCGAACCGATCCGCGTCGCCACCTCCGGCGGCTTCCTCCCCCTCTGGGCCGGCGCCGCCACCGCGGCGCAAGCCGATACCCAAGCGGCCACCCTCGCCCGCTGGACCAGCAAGGTCGCCTTCCTCGTCCCCTCCACCGACCCCGACGACCCGCTCTACGAACCCCGCCGCTACTGGCGCGGCCCGATCTGGTCAGTCGTGAACTGGATGATTGCCCAAGGCTTCACCGCCTACGGCCACGCCGACACCGCCGCCCGCATCGACGCCGACACCCGCGCCCTCGTCACCCAGAACGGCTTCTGGGAATATTTCGACCCCCGCGACGGCACCGGCCTCGGCGGCCCAGACTTCTCCTGGACCGCCGCGATCGACCTGCTGCTGACGCCGAAGGACTGACCCCTAGAGCGCGATCGCTTGAGGCCAATCGGTCGGAAAGCGTGAAGCGCGCTCTTCTTCAAAGCTTACTAGATCGTGATTGGGTTGACCTAAACCAATCACGATCTAGGCGTCAGCGGAGCATCAGGATCGGCACACCGATAAACACCAGCGCCGCCAGGAACAACGCGCCGAGCATCAGCCCAAGCCCCCAGAACTCCGCGGGCTTGACGTAGCCGCTGTTGTAGTAGGGCAGCGCCGCGCCCGTGGCGTAGGGCGTGATGACGCCCATGATCCCCGTGGTCATCGCCAGCGACAGCGCAAGCTTGCCAGGCGCCAGCCCGGGGATCGCCATGCCGACCGCAAGCATGACGGGGAACATCGCCGAGGTATGCGCAGTCAGGCTCGCAAACATGTAGTGCGACACATAATAAACCGCGACCAGCGCCATGATCGTCGTCGTCGGATCCATCCCCCCAAGATGTTTGGCCGAGAAATCCGCGAACCACTTGATGAACCCCACGCGCGCCAACCCACCCGCCATCGTCACCAGCGTCGCCAGCAGCGTGACCGTCGTCCAGGCAGCGTGATTGCGCGCCATGTCCGACCAGGTGAACACCCCGAGGCACAGCATCAGTGAGATCGCCAGAAACGCCGCCATGCTGCCGTCGAGCCACTTGTCACCGAGGATCCAGATCAGCACTGCACCGATGACAATCACCCCAAGCGTCATCTCCTTGCGGCTGACCGGCCCCATAGCGTGGATCTCCCCCGCAGCCCAGCTCGCCGCCTCCTCGCTGCGCCGGATCTCCGGCGGATAGACGAAGTAAAGCAGCAGCGGCGTCACGATCAGCAACGGAATCGCAAACGGCGCTGTCGCCAGGAACCAATCGAACCAGGAAACGTCGATCTTCGCGATCTTGCGGGCAAAATCGAGCGCCAGGAAGTTCGGCGCGCAGCCAGTAACAAACAGCGTCGACGTGATCGTATTGGCGGCGAACGCCGTGTAGAGCACGTAAGATCCGATGCGCCGCCGCGACGGATCATTCGGCTGGCTGTCGTAGAGCGGCGGCAGATTGGCGAGAACCGGATAGACCGTCCCTGCCCCGCGCGCCGTATTCGACGGCGTGACGATCGCCAGCAGCATCTCGGCGATCGTCGCGGCATAACCCAGCGCCAGCGTGTTCCGCCCCAGCGCGCGCACCAGCAGCAGCGCGATCCGCCGCCCAAGCCCCGTCTTCTCATAGCCCATGGCAAACATGAAGGCGCCGCCAACCAGCCACACGGTCGTGCTCGAAAATCCCGACAGCGCCCAATTCGCCGCGTCGTTGACTGGATTAAACCCGGCCTTCGCCAGGTCAGCCGGCGACTGCAACACCCAGGGCGCCAGCGCCGCAACGATGGTGATGCCGATCAGCCCGACCGCCGAGTTCGGCAAGGGCTCCAGCACCAGCGCCGCGACGACGCCGGCGAAAATCGCGAAGTAATACCACGCATGCTGCGCCAGCCCCGCGGGGGCCGGCAGGAGCGCCAGCAGCAGCGCGATCCCCAGCGGGACCAAGGCCCGCCACCAAAGACCACTCCGCTCGCCACCAGCTGTCATGGGTGCCTCCTGTGCGTGCTGCGGAATGTATCGAAATTCCCGCCGCAGCGCCACCGGGGCCTCATCCCAGATAGGCCTCCATCACCTCCGGCGACCCGCGCAGTTCCGCCGGTGTCCCCCGCAGCACAATCTCGCCCCGCTTCATTACATAGGCATAGTCGACCACCGACAGCGCGATCGCCGCATTCTGCTCCACCAGCAGAATCGCCTGTCCCTGCCGATGAAGTTCAACGATGGCGGCAAACACGAGATCGACGATCGCCGGCGCGAGGCCCATCGAAGGCTCATCAAGCACCAGCATCGACGGCGCCGTCATCAGCGCTCGGCCGATCGCCAGCATCTGCTGCTCGCCGCCGCTCATCAGCCCGGCGATCTGCGCCCGCCGTTCCTTCAGCCGGGGGAAAAGATCATAGACGCGCGCCAGCAGATCCCCCTCCCGGCCCCGCCCGGCATAGGCCGACAGCCGCAGATTCTCCTCGACCGTCAGCGGCGCCACCACCATCCGCCCCTCCGGCACGAACGCCAGCCCGCGGCGGATCACCTGGTGCAGCTTCAGCCGCGAAATCTCGGTGCCATCGAGCATGATCGAGCCCCGCACCGGCCGATGCAGCCCCGCGATGCTCCGCAGCGTCGTCGACTTCCCCGCGCCGTTCGAACCAAGCACCGCCACAAACGCCCCATCGCGGACCTCGAGGTCCACGTCGGTCACCGCGCGAATGGCCCCGTAGCTAGCGGAGAGCGCCGAGACGGTCAGCATCGCGCGCCTTTCCAAAATAGGCTTCCTGCACGTCGGGATCATCGATGCAGGCGGCCGGCGTTCCCTCGGTAATCAGCCGTCCAAAATTCATCACCACGACATGTTCGCAGAAATCAGCAACGAGTTTCATGTTGTGCTCGACCATCAGCACGGTCAGCCCCTCATCCCGCAGCCGATGGATCAGCTCGCCGATCGCGTGCGATTCAGCCGCATTCATCCCCGCCGTCGGCTCATCAAGCAGCAGCAGCCGCGGCTCCGCGCCCAGCGCCCGCGCAATCTCGATCCGCCGCTGCTCCCCATACGACAGCGTCTCCGCCAACACATCGGCACGATCCGCCATCCCCACCCGCGACAGCAAATGCCGCGCCCGCTCCTCCAGCGCCCGCATCCGCCGCCGCGCCGCGGGCAAATGCAGGAACGACGCGATAAGCGACGTCTCCCGCTTGAGGAACGACCCCGCCATCACCTGCTCAAGCGCCGTCATGCCCGAAATCAGCCGCACATTCTGATAGGTCCGCGCCAGCCCCAGCTGCGCGATCACATGCGGTGCCGCCACGCCGAGTTCGGATTCCACCAGTCGAATACTGCCACTATCGGGATGTAGCAGCCCGGTGATCAAGTTGATCACCGTCGTCTTCCCCGCTCCATTCGGCCCCATGAGCCCCGTGACCAGCCCCTGCCGCACCGCAAAGCTCAGCCCCCCGACCGCCGTCACGCCCCCGAACGACTTCGTCACCTCGCTGAGCGTCAGCAGCTTCACCGCGCCACCCGCCGCAGCCGGATGGCCCGCGGATCAATCAGCCCGCGCGGCAAAAAGATCATGATCAGCAGCAGCGCGACACCATTGGCGATGTCCTGAATATCCGGAACGATCGCCTGCATGATCGTCGGCAGCGCCGTAAACACCGCCGCACCCAGCACCGGGCCAAACCAGTGATGCGACCCGCCCAGCACCGTCCCCGCGATCATCGTGAAGGCCACGCCGATGAAGAACGTATCGGGCGAGACAAACTGCAGATACAGCGCCAGCATGATCCCGCCGAGACCGCCAACAATGCCGCTCACCCCGAAAGCGATGAACTGGATCCGCCGCGCGTCGATCCCCATGCACGCCGCCACCGACGGATCCTCGCGCACCGCCCGCGCCGCGATGCCGTACCACGAATGATGCAGCGTATAGAAGCCAATTACGACAATCCCCAGTGCCACCGCCAGCCACCCCATCGGCAACCGTTGCGGAATCGACAGCCCGTTCACCCCGCCCGTCAACACCGGCGCATTCAGCACAAACACCCGCGTGATCAACACCAGCGCCAGGCTCGCCAACGCCATCCAGTGGCTCGACAGACGCAGGAACACCACCGCGATCACCAGCGCCATCGCCAGCCCCGCGCACCCGCTGAGCACGAAGATCGCCACCATCGGCAGCCCGGAATGCAGCACCAGCTGCGCGCCCAGAAATCCCCCGGCGGCCCCGAACGTCACCGCGGCAAAACTCAGGATCCCCGCCGACAACGTCGCATAGGTCGCCAGCGCGAAAAACGCGTTCACCATCCCGTAGGAGAGCGTAGACGCATAAGCCGCCCAGAAATCCGCGATCCGCTGCAACATCACGCCCGCACGAAACTCTTGGCGCCAAACAACCCCTGCGGCCGGAGCAGCAGAAACGCCAGCAGCAGCGCATAGGTGAACCCGTCCCGCAGGCTCGTCGAGATATACTGCCCGCAGAACACTTCAAGAATCCCCAGCGCCAGCCCCGCAATCGCCGTCCCGCGCACGTCGGTATACCCGCCGACCACCACCGCCGCGAACCCCTTCAGCATCAGCCCCTGGCCCAGCATGAATGACACGTTCGACGTCGTGATCCCCCCCAACACCCCCGCCAACCCCGAGATCGCGCCGGACAGCCCTGCCGTAACGATCACGACATAATGACTGTTCACCCCCCCAAGCGCCGCGGCCACCGGATCCCACCCCACCGCCCGCATCGCCGCGCCAAACCGCGTATGCGCGCTCAGCCCGTGCATCCCCACCGTCACCACGATCAGCCCGCCAATCGTCAGCAACTGCATGATCGGCAGCAACACCTCGCCCGCCGTAAACATCCCGGCCGGAAAGGTCCCGAACGGAAAACTCAAACTCTGCTGCCCCGTCGCAAATCCAGCGAGACTGTCGAAGATGATCCAGAACGCGATCGACGTGATCAACGCCCCCAGCATCCCCACGCCACGATTGCGCAACGGCTGAAATCCGAGCTGATCAACAACAATCGCAATCGCCGCCCCGCCGGCAATCCCCGCAAGCACCGTCAGCGGAAACGGCAAATGCAGCTCCTCCGCCGCATACAGCGCCACGATCGCGCCCCAGCTCGCATAGCACCCCTGGGCCGCATTCAGGATGCCCATCGTCGCGAACACGAGCCCGAAGCCAATGCCGAACAGCGCATAGAGCGCACCGAGCGAGCAGCCATTCAGCAGCTGAGAGAAGAAAAGGTCCATCCTGCAACGAAGGCCGGGGCGTCACCCCCGGCCTTGCCTGGCCCTATTCGGCCGCGTGCTTCTGGAAGTCCGGCGCTTCCGGCAGCAGCCGCGCCTGGATGTTCTCGATCGTCGAGAAATCGAGGATCTCGGCAAACTGCTTGTGATCCATCAGCGGCAACGGCAGCCCCTTGGTCGACTTGCTCGCCTGCAGCGCCTTGAGGTTCGTCATCATCGCCTGCGCCACCGTCATCAACGGCGCCAGCGCGAACGTCGCCATTCCCCCGATCTCGCGCAGCTCCTCCGGGCTGAGATTCTCCAGCCACCCAATCACCTGCAACGACACCGGCGCACCGGTCCCGTCGCGGAACCGACGTAGCATGTTCGCATCCTTCATCGTCTTCGAAATCGGCTGCACCATATCGGCGCCCGCGGCGACATACGCCTTCGCCCGCGCAATCGATTCTTCTTCCGATCCCGCATCGGTCCGCGCGATAATCACCAGCTCAGGATCACGCCGCGCCTCGACGGCGGCCTTGATCTTCGCCACGCCCTCCGCCTGCGGAATCACCTCGATCCGATTGGCAATCGCCGGGCACCGCTTCGGCACCACCTGGTCCTCCAGGATGATCGCCGCCGCCCCGGCGTTCTCGAATTCCCGCACCGTGCGCATCACGTTGACCGCATTGCCATAGCCAGTGTCGCAGTCCGCAACAACGGGAATCTTCACCGCGTTCACCACCTGGCGAACCACGCTGAGGTTCTCCGTCATTGTGTACACCTCGACGTCGGGCATCCCGAGAAACGACGCCGAAATGCCGAAGCCCGACGTCAGCACGGCCTCGAACCCCGCCGCCTCGATCAGCTTCGCACTCAGCGCGTCATAACACCCGGCCGACCAGACGGTCTGCCGGGCGGCAAGGCGGGCGCGCAGGAATTTCCTCTGGTCCATCACTTTTCTCCCGTTGGGGTCAGGCGTTTGCAGTCTGCATCTGGCTCTTCAGGTACGGCACCAGGCCGCCCGTCTCCAGCATGATCCGATCGGCGCTCGCCAACGGCTCGAAGGCCAGCACCTTGCCATTGGTGCGGTTCGTCACCGTCCCGCCAGCCCAGTCCACGACCACTTCATCCCAGCGCGACACCGCGCCAAGAATCCCGGGGCAGGACACCAGCGGCGTGCCCATGCTGATCTCGCCGCGCCAGAACCCCGGCGAGAAACTCTCAGCTATGATCCCGGCGATTCCCAAATGCCGCATCGCCCGCAGCGAGGGATAATGCGGATGCCCATAGCCGAAATTCGCCCCGCCGACGATCACATCGCCTTTGCGGATCACCTTGGCAAACTCCGGGTCATATTCCTGCATCGCGAGCCCCGCGAGCTCGTTGATATCCGTGATCTTCATGTTCTTGACGCCGACGATCAGGTCGACGTCGTAGTTCTCTTCGTCGAAAATCCAGGCCACCCGGCCCTGCAGATTGTCCAGCGCCATGTCACACCCTCACAGATATTTCCGCGGATCGGCAATCCGGCCCTCAATCGCTGCGGCCGCCACGGCAGCAGCGTTCATCAGGAAGATTTCCGAATCCGGGCTCCCCATCCGCCCCGGCACGTTCAGCGTCCCCGTCGAGACCGCCTTCTGCCCCGGTGACATCGTCGCAATGCGACCGAAACAATAATCGCACGACGGCGACGACGTGAACGCCCCCGCCTCCACCAGCGTCGAAATGATTCCCTCGGCGGCCGCCTTCGCCATGATATCCTGCGACGTCGGGATCACATGCAGCGAAAACCCATCCTTCACCCGCCGCCCTTTCAGAATCTGCGCCGCAATCCGCAGCTCCTCCAGCCGCCCCGACGCACAGCTGCCGAGATACCCCGACTGCACTTCGATGCCGATGTGATCCGAAAGATTCCGCGTATTCGCCGGGTTCGGCGGCAACACGATAATCGGCTCAAGCGTCGTCAGATCGATGTCATGCACGGCCGCATAATTGGCATCCGGATCCGACGATTCCTCCGCCAGCGCAATCCGCGACCGCCCATCCGTATACGCCCGGCTGATCGCATCCGGGTTGATCACCGCCGTCACCGCCCCGGTGAACATCGCCAGGCCACAGATCGTCTGCCGCCCCTCCATTGAAATCCCCGCCAGCGCCGGCCCGCCCACTTCCATCACCTGAAACCGGCATGAGCTCGGCCCCAACACCCGCACGATGTGATGAAACACATCCCGCGCCATCACCCCCGGCTGCAACGCCCCGTTCAGATTTATCCGCGTCGTATGTGGAACTTTCAGCGACACCCGCTCGCGCACGAAGGCCTCGAGGATGTTCCGCCGCAGCCCGATCGCCAGCGTCCCGAAGGCGCCGAGCTGGCTGATATGCCCATCGAAATGCACCGCAAACGCCCCCGGCGTCGCATAGCCCAGCTCCACCGAAACCTGGTGCCCGATGCCCCGCCGCTCATAAAGCGGCACCCCCTGCTCCGCGCACCAATTGCGCGTCTGGATGTGCAGCTCCTCCTCCTTCGGCGTCGCCGTCGGCACCATATGATCGATGAAGATCGCATAGCGATCGGGCTCCGCCACCTTGTGGATGCCGAAATCCTCCTTCATCTGCCGGAAGATCACGTCGGTATAGCCCGGAAAATCATAGACGATCACGAAATCCGGCTTGGCCATCACCTCATCGCCAGCGCGCACCGGCGTCCCGCCCGAGACGCGCGCAAGAACCTTTTCGGCGAGAGTGTAGCCCATGGTGTTTCCTCGTATCCGCTATTGCCGCGCAGAGTAGAAGCGCCGCGCCGCTAGGTCAAAGCGCCAGGATCAAACCTTAGGCGCCGGCCTTGCCACGCTCGCCACACAAGCAATCAAACTGAACGCCGCCCCCAGGAACAGCAGCGGCCGCGTCCCGCCCACGGACATCAGCCCGAACATCAGGCCCACGATCGCCGTCCCCATCGTCTGCCCCATCAGCCGCGCCGTGGCCTGCATCCCGCTCGCCCCCCCGCTCCGCGCCGCCGGCGCCGAGGTGATGATCGTCCGATTGTTCGGCGAGTTGAACAGCCCGAACCCGAACCCCGCCACGCACATCCGCCACACAATGTCCCAAAACCCGGGCGCCGCCGGCATCAGCGCCAGCAGCAGCAACCCGGTGATCTGCACAACCTGCCCCACCGCCCCCACCCGCGCCGCCGAAAACCGGTCCGACAGCCGCCCCGCGAGCGGCGCCGTAAACGCCACCGTCACCGGCCACGGCGTCATCAGCAGCCCCGTCTCCCCGCGCGACAGCCCCAGCGCCTCCTCAAAATAGAACGGCATGCACACGAACATCATGCCCTGCGCCGCGAACGAAAACGTCGACGCCGTGATCGACAGCGCAAACACCGGCCGCCGTAGCAGATCCACCGGCAGCAGCGGATTGCTCCGCGCCATCTGCCGCCGCACCAGCACGACAAACGCCACCGCCGCCCCCGCCAGCTCCAGCAGCGCCACCGTCCGATCCGGCCCGTCGCCAATCCCATCGATGCCAGTAATCAACAACCCGAAAGCCAGCGCATTCAGCGCAGCACTGCCAAGATCGAAACTATGCCCCGCCCGCGGCGTCTCCGGCAGCGCCTTCAGCCCGATCCACAGCCCCGCCAGCCCGAACGGAATATTCAGCGCGAACAGCCACGGCCATGGCGCCACGATCAACACCGCCGCCGCCAGGCTCGGCCCCAGCGCCGACGCCGTCGAGCCGATCATCGCGTTGATGCCAAACCCCCGCCCCAGCGTCCGCCGCGGATAGATGAAGCGCAGCAGCGCCGAATTCACGCTCATGACCGCCGACGCCCCCAGCGCCTGCAACACCCGCGCCGCCAACAGCAGCGGCAACCCCTGCGCCATCGCACACAGCAGCGAGGCCAGCGTGAACGCCGCCAGCCCCCACAGATACACCCGCCGATAGCCGAAAATCTCACCCAGCGCCGCGAACGGCAGCAACGTCATCGTCACCGCCAGCTGATACGCATTCACCACCCAGATCGCCGCCGCCGGCGAAATCCCGAAATCCCGCGCAATCGTCGGCAGCGCGATCCCCGCCACCGTCCCGGTCAACACCGCCATGACCAGGCCCAGCCCGGTCGTGAAGATCGCCCAGAACTGGCGCGGCTGCGGCAGCCCGTCGGCGGCGTCGCTCAAGCGCTCTCAGCCAGCAAAGCCGCCGCCCCGATCAGCCCCGCATCCGCCCCCAGCGCCGCCGGCACCAGCACCGGCCGCAACGCCGCCGGATGCGCCGCGATCGCCCCCCGGATCCGCTCCAGCATCCCCGCCGCCAGCCCAACCCCGCCGCCGACCACAATCACCTCCGGGTCCGCAATCGCCTGCAGCGTCACCAGCCCTCGCGCCAGCTGCTCCACCGCCGCCCCCATCGCCGCCGAGTCCGGCGCCACCGCCTCCGCCCCCGCGGCCCCCGCCGCCCGCGCAATCCCGAACCCCGACGCCGTATCCTCCAGCCGCGCCCCCGGAAACGGAATCTGCCCGAGATGCCCGGCCAGCCCATGCGCCCCCCGCACCAGCCGCCCACCCATCACCAGCCCCGCCCCGATCCCGCTCGATATCGTCACAAACCCCATATCCCGCCCCTGCCCCGCCCCATGGCGAAACTCCCCCCACGCCGCCGCCTGCGCATCATTCACCGCCAGCGCCACCTCCCCGAACCGCGCCTGCAACGCCGCCACGATCGGAAACCGATCCGGGACCGGCAATGTCGCCGGATTCACCGCCGACCACGCCCCCTCCCGCACCACCCCGCTCAACGACGCCGCCACCCCCTGAAACGCCCACCCCTTCGTCGCCGCCGCAATACTGTCGAGCCACGCCTCCGGCTCCCCCCCATGCGACGTCACCAGCAGCCGCCGCTCCAATATCTGCCGCCCCTGCACCAGCGCCGCCCGCAGCCGCGTCCCCCCGATATCCAGCGCCAGCACCACGGGCGCCGGCCGCGCCGCCTCCGCGATCGCCTTCGCATACCAGGCCGTCACATTCTCCGGCCGCGTGATCGCCGTCCCCGCGCACACGGTCAGCGCCCCCGCCCGGATCGCCGCCGCCGCCAGCTCCGGCGTATTGAACCGCCCCTCCGCCAGCACCGGCCGCCCCAGCCCCGTCGCCGCCGTCACAAACGCCAGATCCGGCCCCTTCGGCACCGCCCCGCCCGTATACCCCGACATCGTCGTCCCCACGATGTCTGCCCCCGCCGCCACCGCCTCCCGCGCGTCCTCCATATCCGCGCAATCCGCCATCGCCAGCCGCCCCTGCGCATGCACCGCCGCGATCAACGCCGCCACCGGCACCGGCCGCGCCCGCCGCGTCGCATCCACCGCGATGATCGCCGCCCCCGCATCCGCCAGCGCCGCCACATCCTCCAGCAACGCCGTAATCCGCACGGGATACGCATCGAAATCCCGCTTCACCAACCCAATCACCGGCAAATCCACCACCGCGCACACGCCGGCCACATTCGCCGCCCCTTCGATGCGCAACCCCCGCGCCCCCCCATCCCGCGCCGCCAACGCCATCGCCACAACGTTGCTCACCCCATCAAGCGGCCCATCCGGCACCGGCTGACACGACACCACAACCCCACCCGCCAAACCCGCAATAATCGGATGCATCAGATCAAACCGCCCACACATTCAACAAAGACAGCGGTTCTTTTTTGAAAAAAAGAACCAAAAAACTTTTGCCCTCTGGTGCGTCGCACGCAATCGCCACCGCTCGATGCCAAATAGCAAAAGTCTTTTTGCTTCTTTTTCTCCAGAAAAAGAAGACTTCCTTCCCCCTTCAAACCCCCTCCTCCCGCCCCGACCGAGCACTCCGCTGCGCCGCCTCAATCACCGCAATCACATGCCGCGCATCCGCCCCCGTCACCGGCAACCCCGCCTCCCCCCGCATCGCC